>Ga0310909_10000313_pt1 | contig 23962 bp, 24 predicted proteins | sample GREbulkMGT000H_FD_203449 | JGI IMG/M metagenome (GOLD analysis project Ga0310909, IMG submission 203449) | Lab enrichment of tropical soil microbial communities from Luquillo Experimental Forest, Puerto Rico - GRE.bulkMG.T000H | ecosystem: Environmental > Terrestrial > Soil > Tropical forest >... | reverse complement strand
CTGTGTGACCTCGTGATACATGTGCACCAGAATCGCAACGTCAACCGAGCCGGGTGGCAACTTTGGATCGTGCGGCTCACCGAGGGTGACGGTGACGTTCTGCAGTCCGAGATTACGCACCCGTTCGCCCAGGCCTTGCAGGTACGCAGGCACGATGTCTTCGGCGATGATCCGGCCGTTCGATCCGACAACGGGCGATAGTCGCACGACGTAGTAACCGCTGCCCGCGCCGAGGTCCGCAACTGTCATTCCCGGCTTGATGCCGAGCAAACGCACGAGCTGGCCCGGTTCATCGGCATCGTCACGTGCCTTTTCGTCCTTCCAGATCGGGCTGACGATGTGGGCGACCGGGCGATCCGGTTTCGGAAATGAACTCGCGGGCGCACCCGATTGCGCCATGAACTCCTGCGCAGCGCCTGAGACCGTCAATGAGGTGGCAAAAACCGCGGTCAGTGCCGCTCGTATCATCACGGTCCTAATGCACGTGCTGAACGGACCTGGCGCGCGCACCGTCAAGGGCCGCAGTGAAGCGTCGGCAGAGATCAGCTCGCTCATCGAAGGAGGGAATGACCGGTTTGGGTCAGTCTACCCGCGGCCTCGACTGTCCGCACATGGGCCGAAAACCGGCCGACGGATCAGCGCTCAGTCTCGGAGCTCGCACATCCGCGGGTACGGAAGCAGCATGGGTCCCACGTTTGGCGGGGCACGCTCACGATGGTGGCGCAGAGCCCAAGAAGCCGTGCGCTACGATATGCGCGCTGCGAGCGAGCGCGCTTCGATGGCATCCAGCTGCGCGGCCATTTCGGGCTTCACCGGAGCGCCGCTGGCCTGCAGCGTCCAACGGCCCAGCGCTCCGACGTAGATACCCTTGGTGATGGCGCCATCGGGCATCTGCCAAACCGCCTCAATGGTGGTGCTCGATCCCTGCTTCGCCGGGTCGCGCAGCTTGATGATCTTGCTTGTAACCTCGAATAGCTTCTTTTCGGGAGTCTTGGGCGTCTCGGCCATGTCGGCACTCGCTTAGCTGATTACGGCTTCAGGGTAAACCTTTTTTGAGGCGTCGAAGGTGCGCGCGAGCAGCAAAGTGACTGCTTCCGTGAATGACGCACACCGGAGGCGAATGGCGGCTCGTGGCCGGCAGCGGTGGTACTCTCCAACGGCTGTTCGCGACCCAGACTCGGCGGCAAGAGCGGTCGGGGCGCTCCGATTTCCCGCATCAAGCCTACACATTGAACGCTTCGTGATACTTGACGATGCCCTTTGGTCTTGAGGAGCCAAACGAGAGGGCTTGGAAGTATTCGGGGGGAACGCCCGGAAGCACGAGGCTTGGAACCCGTTGGAAGCCAAATCTGCCGTAGTACATCGGTTCGCCAAGCACGACACAGCCCGAGGCACCGTTGTCCCTGAGTATGCGGAGCGCTTCGCTCATGAGCTGCGAGCCTACACCACGCCGTTGATACTCCGGTATCACCGAAATTGGACCCAGTCCGAACCAGCCTGCCACACCGTCAGATATGACGACGGGCGATATCGCGACGTGACCGATAATGGTGCCATCCACCTCTGCCACGAGTGAGATCTCGAGCCTTCCAGCCTTGCGCAACGCATTGACGATGTGCTGCTCAGTGTGGCTTGTATGCGGCGCGTTCAAGAATGCCGAGACGGTCACCGCCTCGATTCTGCGCAGATCGGCTGGTGTCTCCTCTCTGATGTTGACGCTCATGAGACAGCCTCGGTGAATGACGGTTTTCAGGTCAATCAGAGCGGCAGATGGACCGGCCGGGAGTGGCCGATCAGCGACTGCGACTGTCCTTCACGGTCGCCGACCAGCTAGACCTCGTCTGTTCCGCGATCTCCAGTCCAGCTCATAAGCTGGCTGGCCGGGGGGTTGCGCCGTGCAAGCGCTGCTGATCGCCCCACTTGGCGACACTGACTATGTATCGTCGGTTCGCGCATCGCGTCGTCTCGTTCCAGCCACCGATTGCTGAAGCACCGTTCCGTATCGCTTGGTCCACTCGCAGAGATGCGCCAGGGGTTCGTTTATCGACTCTCCAAGCGCTGTCAACCGATACTCGACTCGCGGTGGGACCACAGGGAACACAGCGCGCTCGATAAGTCCGTGTTTCTCAAGCCGGCGTAGCGTCTGGGTCAGCATCTTCTGTGACACTCCGGCTAGCTCTCTCCGCAATTCCCCCGTGCGTTTCATGCCCCTCGCGAGCGAGTGGATGACCGGAATGCTCCATTTGTCCGCGAGGATAGCTACCACCAGCGCGCTGCCGGGGAACTTGAGGAACGGGGTAGCGACTGAGCGTCGTGCAATTACGGTCATAAGGGCATCGGAAGGACCATGGGCACGCACAGGTACCTATGGAACATCCAGGTACGTACTTGTTGCCTGCGGCGCCACGCTGCTAGCTTGCCGCCGACAAGTCAAGTCCGCCTCCCATCGCCGCTTCGGGGCGGAAGGAGCATCCATGAAAGAGGGAAGAGAGACGGTACAGAGCGCAGATCACCATCGCGAGGTCGTCGATGTCACGACGAATGGTCGCCCGAAGATCCTGATGGTTGTGGCGAACCCGACAATTGCAACAACGACCGGCTGGCCGGTCGGATTCTGGGCATCCGAGCTGACACATCCCTACTACTTGTTCACGCGCGCCCGCTACGAGGTCGTCATTGCCAGCCCTGACGGTGGCAAGGTTAGGGTCGACACCTTGTCCGACCCGCGGGATGAATCGAAGTGGTCCGCCGAAGACCTGATTTCGATGGGGTTCCTGAACACGCCTGAGCTCGTCGCGCTTCTCGAAGACACCCCGAAGCTAGCCGACCTGAATCTAAGAGAGTTTGCCGCCCTGGTCGTCTGCGGCGGTCTCGCACCGATGTTCCAATTCCGGCAGAACGAAGTGCTAAAGAAGGTAATCGCCTCGTTCTACGAGGCTGAGAAGCCAACTGCGGTGTTGTGCCACGGTGTCTCCGCGTTGATCGACCTCCAGCTTTCCGACGGCTCCTATCTGGTCGAGGGGAAGACCGTCACCGGTTTCTCGAACATCGAGGAGGACTTCTCCGATAAGGCGGTCGGTAAGAAGGTGATGCCCTTTCGGCTCGAGGACGACCTGCGACGTCGAGGGGCGAACTATGTTCAGGGGGGCCTGTTCAAAGCCTTCGTTGTCCGTGATGGCCGGCTGATCACCGGACAGCAGCAGTACTCCGGGGCGAAGGTCGGCGAGGCAGTAATCGCTGCGCTCGGCGTTTGACAAGGGCTGCCTTGACGATCTCGACTCGCAGCCGCTGATTGACCGTCCAGGCCGTGTTCCGCCGTGCCAGGCGTACGAGCAGATCGATTTGCCTGCGCCGGGGGTCAATTGCCGGTAGCAGCAATTATGGTAGGAAGCGTTAAGAGCAAAACGCCTATTACAGACGCGTACAGCAGAACTATGAGCCAGTACCAGAGCGGGTTACCTTGACGAGTGACCGTAGCCCTTATGAATCCGCGGCCAATGCGGACTCGTCCCACAAAGATCGCATTGAGCAGAGCACCGGCTGCCAGAGCGGCAAATGCCAGACAAACCATCAGTATGGAGTGTGCTATCCGCATTTCAGATCGCGCCCTGAGACAGTCTCAGAGCAAGTCCGGTTTTCGCACGAAGCTATCACTGCCAAATCCATCTGGTTCCGCCGGTCGTCACAGTTTGGCAACCTACGGACTCACCGGCCTTCGCGACTACCTTCGGTCTGTTCGGCCATCTCAAAATCAAGACCAATGGCCTTCTCACGAACTTCAAGCAGGACCCGCGTTATAAAGGGTTCCCCGCAGGACGAACCTGCCGGAGTCACTACCTTCGGTTGAACTGAGCGAGGGTGGGAAGGGCCCCCGGAGGCAGGCGGGATGGGCCTCGCCTCCCAACCCGAGGCGGCGACCTCGGGTGGGACGACATGACAGGCGCGCTTACCAGCCCTTGCGCACGTGCGCGACGGTCTCAGCGATCAGTCGCTGCCCGGACTGACTGGGATGCACGTCGCACTGGGTCTGGTCCTGGGGGTCGACGTTGAGCAACCCCGCGTTGCAGGTCTTGCCCGCGATGAGCGGGTTGCTGACGACCTTCTGGAAGGCCGTGAACACGTCGGCGACGCCGGCGCCGAAAGCGTTCGCGGGCGCGGAAATCGCCTGATTCAGCAGCTGCGTGATCTGCGTGCCGCTCGGATCGGAATAGTCGAGCGAGTAGTAGTTGACGACGATGATCTCTCCGCCGTAGCCCGCGCTACGGATGGCGGTGAGTATCTGCACCATGTTCTGCTCGATCGTGCCCAGCGCGGCTGGCAGGCCGGCCTGGATGCACGCCGGCGGGTTCGGATTAGTCGCGCAGGAAGCCTCGAGCAGGAACAGGTCGTTGGCGCCGATGCCGATGGTCACCAGCCGCACCCGGTGATGCTTGAGAAAACTGGTCGCGAAATCCAGCTGTGTGCCGCTATAGGCGACGTGCAGCGGGAAGGCCGAGCGGAAGGCGCGGCAGCCATTGTCCGGCGCCGTCGCCGAGAGGAAGCTGCCGCTGGTCTCGCCCGGACAGCCGGCGTTGACGTCATCCAGCCGCTCACGGAAGCCGACGTACGCCGGATAGCCGATGAAATTAGTCGGGTTGACGTACGCATGCCCGGCCTGTGTGATGAAGCCGAAGACGACGCTGTCGCCGAGCGCGAGCTCGGAGACCTCATCCCGATCGTCCGCGAAGGCCGCGCCTGCGAACAGCGCGAGCGCAAGGAATGACACAGAAACAGTTGTGGACCCTAATCTCATGGTTCTCCCCTTGATGGACATTTCTCAGCAGCCGCCGCCTGCCTCGCGCAGGCCGCGGCCCATTGTTCGCCTCGTGGCGTTTGACTGGAAATACACCCGGGCCCCTGCTGAGTCAACGGTGCGCGCGACGGAGTGGGTTCCGTCGCGGCCGTGGCACTGCCTGTCGCGGGCTTTATGGCTTTCGTCGCCCCTTGCGCGCACACACCAGCGGCCGTGCGCTTTGGCAGCGTGATTCAGGCTCATCCCCCCGCTGATTTACCGGTTTGACGGAGCAAGATCCTCTGATCACGGCTTACCTATGTTTGTGTTTTGCACGCTTCGTATCAGCCATGTGCCATCTGCTTGCTGGACAAGCAGCCAGGAGAAGATCCCGTCTCGCGGTGGACGCGGCGTCCCGTCCGGGTCCAGGTCACCGGATATTCCCCAGTTGACGTGAACGAGCCCAAATGTGGGAGCCAATAGCTGCGCCTCGACGCCATGGGTTACCCAGACGCTATTTCTAAACTGCGTCCTGTGAATCTCCTTGTGCCGAGCGACAATTTGCGCCCGACCCTTCATGTGCATGCCTGTTACGTTCACGAAGTCAGCATCGGGCGTCAATAGCTGGCCCATTGCATCCATGTCGTGCGAGTTCCAATCAACGCGGAACTTTTCGGCCAGCACCTCAGCGGCGGCTTGAAGCATCCGCTGGGGCGATTGCAGAGACTGATCGGCTCTCGTCGGAGCGACGTCGAGCACTAGAACTGTCAACAATATTAGAAAGAACGATTGCGGCTTCATATGAAGCTCCCGGCGCAGGAGCTCGAAGCCGCCGGTCGCGAACGTCAGTTCTTGGCGACTCGCGTTCCCAGTTCGGGCTACCGTTTTTATTGGTCCGCTACGTAGCTTCTTGCGCCCGCCCACGACTTGACGCTCCCCTCATGCACCGCCGCATACACGTCGTCACGAAGCTGATTGGCCTCCCGAGACGTCAGCGTTCGCTCCAGGTCGCGAATCACGAGTCGCAGCAGCACATTTTTCTGGTGACTCGATATACCAAGCCGCGCGCGCGCGGCGGGCGGTAGATCAAGGTAATTCGCCTCCGACACCACGGCGATCTCTTCGACGCTCTCGCACCGTGCTCCCAGAACGCTGCGCACGCGATCGCCCAACTCCTCTGCAGTGACGGTGCTATCCACCGCGATGGAGAGGTCGCGCTCTATCGCCGGCTGGTCGGACACCGGTCGGTACGGCTCGAGATCGAGCATTTGTCGCGCGATACGCGGATCACCCGAGCGCAGCACGCGAATATCATCGATACCTTTCCGGAGCATCAGCATACGATCCAATCCGATGCCCATCGCAAGACCGGAATGGTTCCGTGCCCTCAAACCGGCCGAGTCGAGAATAGCCGGGTGAGCAATACCGCACTCGAGAATCTCGACCCAGGCGTCGTTCACCCGACCATGAACTTCCAAACCGTCCAACGTATAAGGATGGGTCGTTGGATCCATCCGCAGCGGTACACCGGGGAGCATCGCTTGGGCGACGGTCGAGATCATCGTTTCGAGATCTTCCCGAGCCAACTGTCCGCGCCGTACACGCCACACATCCAGTTGATGCGGCTCACCTACGTGCAGACGGTCAATCGTGTCGCGCCGATAAGTCAATCCCAGGCAGACCAGCAATACATCGTCGTAGTGCGCAGGTTCAATCATGCGCAGTGCGCGCGGGATCATGGCCGAGGCCTGTGACCGCAGCAGCAGCGCCTCTGAGACGTAGCGTGTATAACGCGCATCGCGGGAAGCTCCGTCCGGTGGGTAGCCAAGGTCATCATAGTTTTCCGAGACCGAGACTACCGGCGGCGCGCGGTAAACGATGACCGGGCAGCCCCATAGGGCGCGCAGTGCCTCAATGGCGTATTGCACCAGTAACTGCATCGCGTGGGCTCCGAGCGCCGCATCAGTTAGGTCGCGGACCGCGAGCGAGCGCTGATAAGCGCGTGAATTGAGAACTTGCTTGGACACGACACACCTCTTAGTCGAGTTGGGTTCATGCGCCGCGAATGCAGCGCCAAAGAAGCCCCAACCGGCTTTAGGCGGTCAAAGACGCAACGGCAGCGTGGAAGAAGGACGGACTATTTGCACGAAACCGGAACGCCTGACGCTTCAAGCCGGTCAGGTCCGGTAAATCGAACGTTTCGTGCACTCACGTACATGACGACATGAATCTATCAGGTTACGTTTCTCGGAGGCAAGTTTCCCTGTAACGATCGACATTTCATGAGCCAATGACCCCGGGGCGCACCGATGGCTGCAGACATGAGCGGCCGCTTGCGGAGTTTCAAGATGAAAAGGCAATGGACTGCTGTTGGCCGCTTCTCGCCGAACTGAGACAGTTCGCGTTGCTGCAACGGCATGTGCGCTGCCAGCGTTATACACAAGTAACCCGCGGGTCGATCAGTGGACTGGCGAGTATTTCAGGCCGGCATCTTAGCGAAGCGCTGCTGCTTCCCGCCGAGCTGTACCCACGGCTGTGCGCTGTCGCAATAGACTTCCGATTGCGGCTTCACCCAGCTGCGGTCGTCCAAAGTGCCAACGCTCACCATCACAACGCCCGGCAGCGCATCCCCCTCATCTATGACGCTGGAGCCGCACTCCGGGCAGAAGCGACGATGCATCGACTTGCCGGTGTCTCCCGCTTTGGTGAACGTCTTGAGCGTTCCCGTTGTCTTCAGCGCCGCCGCTGGCAGTCCCATCACCGTCGCGAAGGCGGAGCCGGTGAAGCGCTGGCAATCGGTGCAGTGGCACACACCGATAAAGACGGGTTCCGTGTCCGCGCTGTAACGCACCTTCCCGCACAGGCAGCCACCTTCGATGTGTGTCATGACATTTCCCTCCTGTTCGCCTTGCCAAAGACTGCCACGCCGGCCTGACTGCGGCAATCGCCCCAGATGGCTGACAGCCCCGATGACGATTCTGCTCGAGGTCCACCTTCAGCCAACACCAGTTTTGAATCTGCTTGCATGACTTGTACCGCCCGCGCAAACTGCGATACGCGTGCGCTTGCTTCGATGCGCCGCGCCGAACAAGCCCGGGGAGCGACGTGCACCCGATCACCGTGCGTACAATGAAGTTCGACGTGCCTGGCAGCGCCGAATTTCACCCACTGTGTGTCGCAGGCAGTTCGGTGCTGTCGTACACCCATCTTGCGATGGGCCTGTACGTCGCGTACCTGGAGCCCTTCTTTGTCAAGTCATTGCGCCGGGTGTTGGACCAGATCCGCGATGAGGCCCTGCGCGAGGACGCCGATCGCTTCTCGCTCCAGGAGGCCCAGCACTATCGGCGGCACATGGATTTCAACAAGGTTGTATTTGCGCACGGCTATCCTGGCCTGGAAGAGCGCGTCGAAGCACTGAAGCGGGATTTCGAGGGATTCCTGGCCAACAAGACCGACCGGTTCCGGATCGGTTATATCGAAGGCTTCGAGTCCTACACGACGCAGTTCGCCCTGCGCGTCCTCGCGAGCGGGCTGTATGATCATCGCCGCACCGCGCGCGAAGCCGGTGATCTCTTCAAGTGGCACATGCTTGAAGAGGTTGAGCACCGTAACGTTGCTTTCGATGTTTATCAGCACCTCTATCGTGACTACCTCTATCGGGCGCGCATGTGCTGGGTATCACAGCATCACATGTTCAGGTTCATTGGCGATTGCGCGCGACTCATGTCGTCGGCCGACATAGCCCGCCACGGCGCAGGTTGCCGCATCACCATGAGACAAGAGCTGCTGATTGCTACCAGCCGTTTTGGCATGCGTGCCCGTACGATGCTTCCCGGCTACACACCTCACAAATACGCTGTTCCCTCCAACATCGCGAAGCTTTCGGCACACTTCACCCAGCTGGCGCAACATATCCGCTAGCGGCGAGTGGTTGGACGCCGCCGCGCTTAGAGACGGGGAACGAGAGCCAGGCTGGAGCGTCCGCAACGCGTCCTCCACCTGAGTTATGTACGTCCAAGCGAGCCACGTCGCTGCAGGGCTCAGGGACGGATCAAGTCTGAGGGCCTGCTGGAAATCGGCGATACCCTCTTCCATCCCAGTCCGATCGTAACGGTTGACCGCCTGTCGGTCTTGCAAGTACAAGCTGAAGGCCTCCGGGCTGCGCAAAGCACTGTTGCGAAAGAGCCCCGCTATCGCGATTTCACGGTAGAACCGGAGCGCCTGAATTCTCCTGGCGGAATTAACTCCCCTGTCTCCGGGTGCTTCCGTGGCCGTCCACGGCTGAAGCATAAGCTGGGGCGGGTTTCTTGGCGCTATCATGCCCGCTGTCGAGAAGCGCATCCGTGTGGTGGTGCTCTATGTTGGCGGCCTGCGCATGGAGCAGGTGCTGCCCGAAGCGGACCAGATCAACTACCTGCCGCGAGTGATACAGCCGGTGCTGATGCTGAATGGCGAGTACGACAGTTACTTTCCCCTCGAGACAGCGCAGAAGCCGTTCTACCGACTGCTCGGAACGCCGTCAGTCGACAAGAAGATGATTGTCTATCCGTCCGCCCACCTCGCACCGCGGATCGAGTTCATGAAGGAGACGCTCGCCTGGCTCGATGAGTACCTGGGTCCCGCGCAGGGCGTGGCGCATTAGCGAGCGCGAGCTACTGCCGAAGCCGTGCGCGGCGTGATGGCTTGCTACCTGAACGCACTTGATGACCGCAATGCGGAGAAGGGTACGTCGCCGATGAGGGTCGGTTTCTGGCCGACTACGGAGGCTTCACGAACTAGCGCTATCGACCTCCCGGCGGCCGTACGACTGTTTCGGAAGCGGTCAGCCGAAATACAAAAAGCGAACGTCGCTTGGGTCCAAGTACGGGGAGCAATGCAGTGATTGCGTAATAGGATCGCGCATCCAATAATCAGCGCAAATAGAAGAACTTGACGACTCGGCGCCGCACGACTCAGAGGTCAAACCGACCGGGGGGCGCGCCATGGCTTCGAATATTTCTCGACGCGCATTTGTAGCACGCGCAGTAACGGCTGCGAGCGCGCTGGCCCTGCCAGTCCTGGCGAACTCCGCGCGTACTCCCTCGCGACAAGCCGCACCGACGGACAGCGATAAGGGGATCCTCGATATTGCCGTCGTGGGTGCCGGAATCTCGGGAATCTACAGCGCATGGCGCTTAGCGACTGCCGATCCCGCGAGCTTGCGGATTCTCGGAAGACCTGTAAGCACTGGGAGGCGTTTGCGTGTGACGGTCTTCGAGGGAAGCCAGCGGGTGGGTGGGCGATTGCTATCCGCGCGAGCGCCCGATCTGTCGGCGATCTGTGATTTGGGGGGAATGCGATTCGCGTCAAGCCACAGGCGTGTCGTCAGTCTGATCAATGAACTCAAGCTGCCCTACCATGGTTTCTATACCTCCCACTCTCAGAATCACGTCTTGCTCCGGGGCAAACACCTGCGCGTCTCGGATCTCAATAACCCCGCGCTTCTTCCCTATCGTTTAACACCAGCCGAGCAGGAGTGCGTACGCAAGGACGGGCCGGATGTACTCATCAAATGCGCTCTCATTGAACTCCTGCCCGGTCTTGCAGAGTTGCACGGCGACGAGCTTTTTGCGTACCTGCAGGCCGCCGAGGTATACGGTACGCCACTCTACCAGCATGGCCTTTGGAACCTACTGGCCAGGACAATGAGTTCGGAAGCCCGCTCCTTGGCTCAGGCGACGATTGGGTTCGATGAGCTTGGCTTCAATTGGAATGCCGTCGACCTGCTGATGCAGTACCTTCTGCATACGCCCGACGTTACCTTCCACGCCCTAGATGGTGGTTACGACGCGCTCCCGTGGATGCTGCAACGAAAGTTTGAAAGCGCGGGCGGACAGGTGATCCACGAATCTTGGCTGCAGGGACTGTCACCACTGACCCTCCAAGACGGCTCGGTCGGCGTAGAGCTGCATTTCGCCGGCGAGTGCCCCGCTGTCAGGGCGCGAGCGGCCATTTTGGCGATGCCCGCGCGACCACTGGAGCGGCTCTTGCCGCGCTTCGAGGGACTGGCACCGAAGACTTCCGTAGCTTTCTCGCAATTGCTTGGTTCGGTGACACCCGATCCGGGCTTCAAGTGCTTCATCCGTTATCCCACGGCGTGGTGGAAGGCAACTGGAGTCTGCCAAGGGCACTCCCTGACAGATCTTCCGATTCGCCAGTGCTGGTATTGGACCGAGAGCCATCGACAACAATGCGGAAGTGAGCGTGGTGAAGCGTTGATCATGGTGTACGCCACCACACCAAACGTCGCATTTTGGGGAACGCTCGGTCCGGGCAATGCGCAGACCGAGCCGTTAACCGCTGACGCATGTCGCGTTCCGTCGAAGAATCAGGACGACAATGCCCGGCTACGCGAAAACTGGCGCACTCATCGAGCGCCAGCGGAGCTGGTTGCGGAAATGCATCGGCAGATCTTAGCGTTACACGATGTACAGTCGGCACCCGACCCGCTCGAGGCCATCTCGGTCAACTGGGCAGATGATCCATTCGCTGGCGCATGGCATTTCTGGAATCCGGGCGTGCGGAGTTGGCAAGTCAGCCACCAGATGACGCAACCGATCGACGACTTTCCCTGCTACGTGTGCGGGGAGGCCTACTCGACCATGCAAACATGGGTCGAAGGGGCGCTGTCGACTGCTGATCTGGTGCAACAACGGCTAAATCTTCCGCCCCGTGTCGTGTAGGGAATCAGGCGCCACATCAGGTGCAATTGAAAATCTGGTATCGGGGGAGTCCAACCCAAGCCGTTGGTGACCGCTCCTGGCCGTCTTTAGCCTGATGGCGCTATCGACCCTTCAGAGACGCCCCGACCGGCCGTTGGCGGGCCGGTCCGGAGCGCCCAAGCCGACATTCGTTACGGCAGCACGACCAATCTTCCGTACTGCGAAGAGCGGCCGTATCTCGAAGTGCGCCCCACGAACTAGCGGGCCGGAACCGACGAATGCGCGCGCCGGGTAGTCCGCGCCGAAATAGCTCTTGTAGACCTCATTGAATTTCGCGTATAGCGACACATCCGGGCAGAAAATCTGGACAAAAACAAGATCGTCCATGGTCATGCCCGCTTCGAAGAGAATGGACTTCGTGGTATCGAGAACAATGCGAGCTTCTTGCTCAACATCTTCCGGCACTTTGCCAGTCTTGGGATCGAACCCGAGGTGGCCGGCGATGTACAGCGTGTTCCCGAGCAGCACGCCATCGCTGAAGGGAGCCGGCACCGGCTTGGGCAGATTGATGTAGCGTCGAGCAGATTGCGAGCTCTCTTTTTGAGCCGCTTCTGCGGAGATGGAAACACCAGCGCGGCGATCAGCACAACCAACGCACAAATGCTTTTCATGGGAGCTCCTTTTAACTGTTACGTCGGCCGTTCATTGTAACGCCCAAGTCGGTACTCCATTCTCGCGTGGAACGGTTCGGCTCCCTTCGACGAGGGCGTTTGCTACGGCCACGGTAGTGGTAACTTTCGGGAAAGCTCGTCTGCATTCGACCGTTGTGGGACGTTCGTAGTGCGCCAAAGGGAGACGTTCGTGCTGACCGCGGCAGACATCGGCTGAGGTCAGGATCTGTGATCCAGCTCGCCACCGCCCTGAGCAGGTGACTCCCGCGAGCCGCCCCGTGACTCCTTCTGGGCGAGGATCAAGCGCCACAAGGTTGTCGAGTGGAGGCTGGCATACACCGCGTTTGGCTACGTGCTGCACTGCACGGCGTGTAGATGCGGCGCACGACATTTGAGTAGCCTGCTCGTGCCGCAGCTCACCGTGCTGGGGCCGGTGAGAGCACGCGGGCCACGCCGCGACCGCGAGGATCAGAGACGGCCTCAGCCCCAGAGGCGTCGGCGACGATGACCTGAATGTCCGTGTTGAACCCCTGAGTGACGAACGTGTAGCCCCGCGCAGCGAGCGCTGCGCGTACCGCCGGGTCGAGCGTGGCGTAAGGTTCCTCAAAGAGCGTGTCGGGCGGCAGCAGCTGATGGTGAATGCGGGGCGCGGCGACTGCAGCCTCGAGGGGCATTTGGAAGTCGTGCCAGTTGGTCAGAACCTGGAAGATCGAAGTCGGGATGCCTGACCCGCCCTCCGTGCCGATCACGACCGCCACGCGGCCATGCAGGGTCAGAATGGTCGGTGTCATGCTGGAGAGCGGGCGCTTGTCCGCCGCTATGGCGTTGGCATCGCCGCCAACGACGCCGTAAATGTTCGGAGTGCCGGGCTTGGAGGAGAAGTCGTCCATCTCTTCGTTCAGCAGGAACCCGGCGCCGCTCACGACCTGACCACAACCGAACCAGTAGTTCAGCGAGTAGGTATTGGACACCGCGTTTCCCCAGCGATCCATGATCGAGAAGTGCGCGGTGTTGTGGCGCGCGCTCACGATGAGGCCCGGTTTCACCTCGTCGATAGGCGTCGGGCGCTCGCTGCTAACCTCGGCCGTGCGCCGCGCGAGGTAGGCGGGATCGAGGAGCTGCGCGACCGGGGCTGAGTGGAAGTCAGGATCGCCCAGGTAGTCACCACGGTCCGCGAACACGCGCTTCTCGATCTCGGCGAGCAGATGCACGTACTGCGGGGAGTTCAGCGCCACTCCTGCGAATGAGGGGGCGAGGTCCGCCTTCATCGCGAGCATCGACAGCAGTGCAATGCCGCCGGAGCTCGGCAGCGGTGCAGTGATGACGTGGTAGCCCGCCCATTCGCCCTCGATCGGATCGCGCCAGCGGGCACGATAGGCCGCCAGGTCCGCCCGCGTGATGTGACCGCCGGTGCGCGCCATCTCGGCGACCACGAGATCCGCGGTGCGCCCGGTGTAGAAGCCCCGCGGACCCGCGGCGGCGATCCGCCGCAACGTCGCTTCGAGCTCCTGCTGGCGGAATATCGCTTGCTCGTGGAGTGAGCCAAAGTAAGCAAGGAAGTTAGTGCGCCCGCGGAGCGCTGCCGCGCGCTCGTCGCGCCGCTCGGTAAGCAACCGGCTGACGCTGAACCCATCATGGGCATAACGGATGGCGGGCGCCAGATCGGTGCTCCAGGCGAGCTTGCCGAAGCGGCGATGCAGTTCCCACAACCCTGCGACCGTGCCCGGCACCGCGGCCGCCCCGCCGCCGATCGCGCTGGCATCCGGCACCACCCGCCCGGCGGCATCCAGATACATCCCGGCGGTAGCGTCGCCCGGGGCGCGTTCGCGATAGTCGAGGAAGTAGGCCTTGCCATCAAAGAGGACGGTCGCAAACCCGCCGCCGCCGACGTTGCCGGCTTCCGGATAGGTCACTGCGAGGGTAAAGGCGACCGCGACGGCGGCGTCCACTGCGTTCCCGCCGGCGGCGAGAATGTCCGCGGCAGTGTCGGCGCCGTACCGGTCGGGCGCCGCAACTGCAGCAACCGTCAGGGTGGAGGGCGGTGCGGCGTGTGCCGAGCTGATTGCCGCGAGGCCGAGGCCGAGGATGGCGACGGCGCTCGCCGCACGGCGGCACACACGGGTCAGAATGGTCATGGTCCCACTCCGCGGGCCGCCTGGCCCCTCCCGTAGACTCTAGCATCGACGTTGCATCGTGTCTGCGGCCATCGGACGAGATCGGGTTTCTGGCGCTTGAGCTTAGCTAACACGGCGTGCATGCTAGCTTCCGGCTCCGCCAGTGCCCGCGACGTCGTGACCACTGAAGACGAGCGCGCATCGCTGTCTAGCGAGGTCAAACGCCTCGAGGGCGAGGTCGGCACCCACGCCCACCACCCGCTGCTCTACCTGCCGGTGTTTGAGCAACTCAAGCAGCGCAATGTCTTTCGGGTCGCCATCCTGTACCTAGTCGTGTGCTGGCTGATCCTGGATCCCGTCCATGTGATCTTTCATATGCTGGACGTGCCGGTCTGGGCGAATCGCCTGGTCGTCATGCTCATGGCCGTAGGCTTTCCGGCCGTGGTGATCTTCGCCTGGGTCTATGAGATCACCCCTGAGGGCCTAAAACCTACGGTCGAGGTCCCGCACCATAAGTCCATCCGCAAGCTCACTGGGCGCCGGCTGGATCGGGCGATCATCGCCGTGCTCGCCGTGGCACTCACGTACTTTGTCCTCGATAAGTTCTGGATCTCGAAGCACGTCGCCGCCCCCCAGCCCGTTGCCTCAGCAGCTCCGGTCGTCCCGGCCCCGGCCACGACCGCTACTGCAACCGCGACGGCCTTTGCCCCGCCGCCGCACTCCATCGCAGTGCTGCCGTTCATCAACCTGAGCGGCGATCCTGCGCAGGAGTATTTTTCCGACGGATTGACGGAAGAGCTGCTGAACTCCCTTGCCGAGATCGACGGACTACAGGTCGCCGCCCGAACCTCATCCTTCTCTTTCCGGGAGCACCCGGACGTTGTCTCCGTCGCCCACAGACTCAACGTCGCCACAGTCCTTGAGGGCAGCGTGCGGCGCTCCACGAATACGATCCGGGTCACTGCGCAGCTCGTCAATGCCGTCACGGGGTTTCACATCTGGTCGAAGACTTATGACCGGGATTTGGGTGATGTGCTGAAACTTCAGACCGAGATCGCAACCGCAGTGGCAAGCGCACTGGAAGTCACGCTGTTGAGAGATGTCTCAGCGAAGATTGAACTTGGCGGAACACGCAACCCGGCCGCGTTCGATGCGTACCTGCGAGGCGCAAAGGCGTACAGTACCCTGCATGACGCGAACGATCAGCAATCCGCCGCCGTTGTGTACCCAGTGGCCGCCGCCGCGTACACCGAGGCGATTCGCCTGGATCCTAACTACGCACTCGCTTTTGTCGGTCGGTCAATGACGCTCAGTCAATACGCCGGCGACTGGCTGACCGGCCAGGCACTGCTGGCCAACTATGACAAGGCTCTCACCGATGCGCGGCGGGCAATCGCGCTGGCGCCGGAACTTGGGGAGGCTCATCTCGCGTTAGCGCGCGCTCTGTGGTGGGGATTCTTCGATTTTACCCACGCGGGCGACGAGTATGCCCGCGCCCAGTCTCTCGCGCCGGGCAATGCGCAAGTACTGCAAGACTACGGCGCTTTTGCTGCGACTATAGGCCGCACCGAAGCGGGACTGGCCGCCATCCGCCACGCCGCCAGACTCGATCCGCTGAGCACCGACAGCCTTTACAGGCTCGGTGAGGCACAGTGGATTTCACGACGTTACGACGAGGCGGCGGCGGCCTTCGAGGAAGTCATTACTCTGGATCCTGACGCCTCGCGGGCCTACGCATGGCGTGGATTAGCTTACTACGGGTTGGGCGACTTTCAGAGCGCCCGCTCTTCGTGCGAGGCCAGGGGTCAGAAGGTATGGCCTCGCTTCTGCCTCGAGCTCGTGTACGACAAGCTAGGGCGACATGCCGACGCCGAAGCGACGTTCACGAAGGTCCGCGCCGAGGTTGGCGACGCTGCGGCGTATCAATATGCTGAGATGTACACGCAGTGGGGGAACACCCCCAGAGCACTCGAGTGGCTTCAAACGGCCGTGCGTGTACATGACAAGGGCGTGCGCTGGCTGAAAAGGGATCCGCTCATGGATCCGCTGCGCAAGGAACCAGGCTTCCAGGCGATCGAGCGGGAATTGAAATTTCCGGAATGAGCTGATCGCACCGCGTCGCTGTCCGCCTGGTGCGGAAAGTCCGGTCTGCGGAAATCTACGTGATCGAGCTGTGTGACTGGATTTAATGACGCTATGGCCGCTGGAATGGCGTGTTTCAAAAAGACGGGATTATGGGGCGTGACGGAATCGAACCGTCGACCAGCGGATTAAAAGTCGTGGTAGGTGCTCTTTTTCACTCCCCGCGGCTCCAACCGGCTCGTCGCAACTCCTTGTTTTTAAGACACCTGAGCTGAGGCAAGTTGCGTGCCAGGGAGCGAGTAGGAGTTAGTCATTGCACCGAATTTGCACCGAGCGACCACGCAGACAGTGCATCAGCGCTCGGTGCAAATTCAGTGCAACCGTGCGCACTGGCGCTATGCGGCTCTGAGCCCGCGAATCGAACCGATCAGGACATCGGCGGATATTCCGAGCTTCCGGTGAAGGGCGCGGATCATGGTGATCGACAAACCGCGCTTGCGCCTTAGCACTTCCGATACCCGCGTGCGACTACCCAGGATCTTCTCCAGGTCCTTGCGCGTGAGACCCTGCTGCTCCATGCGGAATTTAATAGCCTCGATAGGATCGGGCGGATCCATCGGGTAGTGCTCTGCCTCGTAGGCATCGATCAGCGTTGCGAGGATGTCGAGGCGATCACCCCGAGGAGTTCCCGCCTTCGCGCCCCAAAGCCCTTCGACTTCTGCGAGCGCCTGCTCGTAATCCTTCTCACTTCGAAGCGGTCTTAGGTTTCTCATAAGTCACCGTTCTCACGTCGATCTTGTCGTAATCCGCGTGCGTCCCTATCCACTTGATCCAGACTATGCCCTTCTCGAAGTCAACCGCTGCAACCAGACGATAGTCGTTTCCCTTGACGTTGAACACGATTCGATCAGCGGATACGACGCTCGCGGTCCGGTAAAACTGCTTCACAGATGCCATGCCGCTCCATTTGGCCCGGCGCACCTCGTCGAACCAGGCATCGAGAGCGGTCTTAAGCGCAGCATGACTGCGGTGCCCGGCTCGAGACGCGACGAATCGCTTGAGCGTGCTCCGGGCAATAATCCGCATGAACCAATCTACCATGTTCCCATTTTGGGAACAACTGCTGCTTCTCACGCGGCATAAGACAGCTGATATGAGGTCAATCCGGTGAGCAGGTTCCAATGCTGCGCCAGGGGCGAGCGGCGCGCCTGCAGCCAGCGTCGCTCAGTCACCGGCATGGAGTCGCGACACAGCGTGTCTTCGCGCGCCAGACGCGCTTGCTCCAGTTTCTTCTCGACCGATGACAGTGGCTCCAGTGCGCCCCGAAACTGCGGCTGAGTCGTGGCGAGGTCCTTCGCGAGAGCAACGAGGAAGCCTAAGCGATTTTGCGCATCCCGCAGTTTTGCGTGTCGCACCAGCCAAGACCAATCCATGTCCGGGTATGCAAGCAATACCCACGGCAGAGCCTCAACCAGCCGCACCTCCAGATCCCTCTGCAAGAGGCTCTCGAGCACGACGGCCGCTGGATTCGCCTTGATGGATCGCAGGTGCGCGAAGCCGGGGTACCCGAGGCCGGCAAGCTGGCGAGCGAGCCGCTCTGGATCCGCACCATCCGCGACCTGAGTCGATTCCGGCCCCGGCAGAGCGGTAGCCGGAAGGCGGTACAAAGTGGCTGCCGCTCGGGCGAGCTCTGCCCTGACGGGGCGCTCACCCTTTTCGAGCTGCGAGAGATATGGCTGCGACACGCCGAGGCGTCGCGCGGCCTGAACCTGCGTCAGCCCGGCGTTCAATCGCCCGGCCTTCAGTCGCTCACTCGTCATGGCTCAATAATATTGCAATTCTTGCAATATCCCAAGAATGCCGACCAGCGCAGCATTGTTCGCCGGCCGACGTCTCTAGATCTCCGCAAGACGCCGGATGGTGTCGGGATAGAGCTGCACCAGCCGAATGGGCAGCGCCGCTTGACCATTTGCCTTGGGCCGCCCCCTGCTCCCAGCGTACGCACGTTGGTGCGTAGGTACCCCTGCAAAGAGGCTGCGGGAGAGCTTCATCTGCTCCCGAACTTTCGTGAGTTCGCGAGCACTCATTTCCGACAGTTAGCGAGTACCGGGCCGAACACGATCTTTCTCGAAACTGGTCAAGGCGCTCAGCCGGCGCCCTCCCATGCGCCCAGCGCGCGGCTTGGCGCGGCCGCTGAGTCCAAGGAACCACGCGAGGAAAGACGGCTCGTGAATCAGCAACTCCCCGCACGGGGAGTCGAAAACGGCGTCGGACAGTCCGTTCACCGCGCGGCACCGGAGCGCCCATGCGACACGATTGACGCTGAGCAGATGCGGGTGTTTGGCGACGAGCTGGGCTTTTGTGACGAGCTCGGTCGTCGGGGGAACGAAGGGCGGAGCAGCGGTCATTGGTAGCTCCGTCTGAAAGGGGCCCGGATCATGGATCCTCGGCGTGATTGGAGTTCGTGGGTTCATCGCGTACGTCCCTCCTGCCGTTCACGCTCGCGGGTGCGGGTCCGCTCCTCGAGCTTCGCTGCCAGCTGCTCGTCGGTAGTCCGCGGTGGGGCCATCGCCCCGATGAAACCCCAGATCTTTTCCGCAAGCCTGCCCTGCCCCGCTTGCAAAAGTGCTTCAGCCGCAGCGTGCCAGCCCGCGATCACCTCGCGACGAGTCTCGAGGAGCCTGGTCTTTCCCGCAGTCGGCTCGAGGTCTTCGGTACCAAGCTTTCGAGCGAGACGTTCAGCGCGATCCCGAAGATGCCTGGAGTCGCCGCGCAACCAGGCGCGGTGGATGCCATCCTTGAAGCCTGACCGGCTCTGTCCTCTAACGGCACGTTCCGTCGCATTGGCAGCGACCCCGCGGGCGCGCAAGTGTTGTGCGAACTGTCCACGCCACTCTCGCAGTGTGGCTGTTCGAATATTGAGCCGCTCACCCTGCTCGCTCACCGCCTTATCGCACGTCAGCAACTGCAGCTTGTTCGGACCGTGATGAGATCACCTTCGAGGTGACGCATCCGTTCCACCCACTGCGCGGTACCCGCTGGGTATTGAGGAACCAGGGTCAGAGTTGGGGCGAGGAACGAGCGATGTATTTCGACGCGCAGGGTCGGTTGCGCGGGATGCTGCTGTCGTGGACCAGCCTGGGGAGCAGGGATGCTTTTGCGCAGGCCTCCGCCGGAAGATCGTGGTGGCGAGTGGACGATTTGCTGGATCTGGCGGCGCTGGTGAGCGAGATCACACGGCGGGTGCAGCGATGATGGCGTCAGGCAAATTACGCCGCATCTGTAAGCCGTTAAATGCCGCAATGGTGTATGAACTCCGGATGAGTCATCATCCATTTTGTCAGTCTTTTGCCGCACATTATTGCACGCCTAGCGATCCCCACCGGTTTTACTTGCGCTCATTTGCGGCGTATATTGTCTTACGTACTGGGAGTCAACTGAGCCTCAATGCCGCCACGGGACCGCAAGACAGAGCTGCTCAGGCAGGACGGTGGCCTCAACCGCCGCCCCGAGCGGGTGCGCGCCCCTTGGTTCTTGGGCAACCGTTTCTTCGATGCCCGCGATCTGGTGCAGGTCAAGTACGAGATGCTGCGCCACGTGCGGGTGGAGGGGGCCGACAAGACTCACGCCGCCGCACTCTTCGGCCTATCCCGTCCGACGTTCTATCAGGCCGAAGCCGACTTTGCCCGCGCGGGACTTGCCGGGCTCATCGCCAAGCCGCGCGGTCCGAAGAGCGCCCACAAGTTGACCCCGCAGGTCATGGCGTTCATCGAAGCGCGCCTGGCGGGCGAGAACCTCCCCGGAGCGCGCGCTCTGGCGCGCGAGTTGCGCAGCGAGCTCGGTATCACGGTTCATCCCCGCAGTATCGAACGCGCCCTGGCGCGGAAAAAAAAACGGCAGACCCTCCCCGCCCCGTGACTGTGCCCTCGCAAGCGCTCCCCCTCTACGAGCGCTTGCGGTACGAGGTGCTGGCCGGCCAGGCGTGCTGCGAAGGCCTGAGCGCCATTGTCTATCACGGCCTCATCAGCGGGCTATCGCTGCTCTCGAGCCAAGGCGCCCCGTGCATGGCGCCGGTCGTAACCGCCCGAGCGGTGCCGAACGTGCGCACCGATCCACAGTTCCTGCACGTCCTGGCGAACATGGTCCTACAGACCCATCAGGAGCTGACCCATGTTTACTGAGGCCCCTCAGAAGGTCCGCCCCGAGCATCTGCGCCGTGATGCCTTCTTGTACGTTCGTCAGTCGACGCTGCGGCAGGTGTTCGAGAACACCGAGAGCAGTCAGCGCCAGTATGCCCTGCGCGAGCGGGCCGTGGCCCTGGGCTGGCCGCTCGAGCGTATCCACACCATCGACAGTGATCTCGGTATCTCAGGCGCCCATGCCGAGAACCGCGACGGCTTCCAGCACCTGGTCAGCGAGGTCGCGCTCGGCCATGCCGGGATCGTCCTCGGACTTGAGGTCTCGCGCCTGGCGCGCAACAACGCCGACTGGCACCGCTTGCTCGAACTCGCAGCGCTCACTCACACGCTGATCCTGGACGAGGATGGCGTTTACGATCCGGCTCACTTCAACGATCGGCTGTTGCTGGGCCTGAAGGGAACGATGAGCGAGGCGGAGCTGCATGTACTCAGGGCGCGCCTTCTCGGTGGACAGCGCAGCAAAGCGCGGCGTGGCGAGCTTGCGGTGGGGCTGCCTGTCGGTCTCGTCTACGACCCGCGGGGCCTTGTCATCCTCGACCCGGATCAGCAGATCCAACAAGCCCTCCGGCTGCTCTTTGAGAGCTTCCGCGAGTCGCGTTCGGCCAGCGCCGTCGTGCGCCGCTTCAACCGCGAGCACCTGCGCTTCCCGCGTCGTATCCGTCACGGCATCGGCCGAGGCGAGGTGCTCTGGGGCACCTTGCAGCAAGGTCGGGTGTCTCAGATCCTGCACAACCCGCGTTATGCCGGAGCCTATGTGTATGGGCGCACGCGCCAGATGCGCGCTGCAGACCTCAAGTCCCGGCGGACACTCAAGGTCGCCCGCGACAACTGGCCGGTGCTCATCAAGGATGCCCATCCGGGGTACATCGAGTGGGAGGAGTTCGAACGCAACCTCGCGACGCTGCGCGCCAACACCGACTCCTTCCGCGCGGGATCGCGCGGACGCATGCCGCGTGAGGGCAGCGCACTGCTGCAAGGACGGGTTCTGTGCGGGCGCTGCGGGCAGAGGATGCGCGTACGCTATCAAAAGGTCACCACCACGCTTGCTCCCTATTACATCTGCTCGGAGGAAGCGGTTCGTCGCGCCGGCACGACATGTCAATCGATCCGCGGCAACGATGTCGATACCGCGGTCGGAGGGCTACTGCTTCAGAGCCTTGCGCCAGCGACGATCGAGATCGCGATCGCCGTGCAGGACGAGATCGCCGGGCGCATCGAGCAGGCCGATCAACTGCGCCGATCGCAGCTCGAGCGGGCTCGCTATGAAGCCGAGCTCGCACGGCGTCGCTACCTCAAGGTCGACCCGGACAACCGCCTGGTGGCCGATACGCTCGAGGCTGACTGGAACGAGCGCCTGCGCCGCCTCGATGCGCTTCAGCAGCAGCACGACAAGCAGCGCCAAGCCGACCAAGCGCTGTTGAGCGAGCAGGCGCGCGCCAAGATCCGCGCCCTGGCCGCGGACTTCCCGCGCGTGTGGTCTGATCCGCATACTGCACCAAGTGACCGCAAACGCATGGTGGCGCTGCTGATCGAAGACGTTACCCTCATCAAGGGCGAGCACATCACGATCTATGTGCGCTTCCGTGGCGGACAGACGACCACGATCAGCGCCGCGCGGTCGAAGCCGATGGCACTGATGCGCAAGACGCCTGCGCAAACGGTCGAATTGCTCGCCCGGCTGGTCGATACGTGTTCGGACAAAGCGGCCACCGCGCAACTGAACATGCTCGGCCATCGCAACTGGAAAGGCGAACCGTTTACCCTCAGGCGCGTATCCCGGCTGCGTCGAGCCTATGGGCTCAAGAGCCAGTACGATCGACTGCGTGAGGCCGGCTATCTCACCGCCCGCGAAATGAGCCAACATCATGGCATCAGTCTCTGGCAGGTCTATGACCTTGCTCGTGCGGGCATCCTGCTTCGAGAGCGCTACGGCAACGAATACCGTTGCCTGTTCGCACCCCTGGACGGCGCACAGATCGCCAACGCTATCGGTCGGCGCTATCGTCGAAAATGGCCAAGGCTAATCCCCGCAAGATCGTCACCACAGGAGGCAGTATGAAGCGCGCGCCTTAACAACCATGTGTACGTGCGGATGCGGCTGGTCGGTGTGCAAGACCATTGCATAACGATGCTGTGCACCAAAAGTCTCGCGTGCAAATGCCAGGGCGCCACGAAGTAAGCCCTCTGGCGGAGTGCCCGCCGGCATCGAGAGTACGACCTTGTGTACCAGCTTCGGCCGCAAGATACCGGGTCGCGATGTGAGGTCTCTCGTTCGACGCACATCCTCGAGGTCCAGGTCCCAATCCTCGATCAGCTCCTGCTCTACGCCCTGCCCGGTCAGGCGCCGCCCGTCATCGGTCTCGATCTCCACCTCTCCATCGCGGCTCAAATAGCTCAGGTGCCGCCCGACCGCCTTGAGATCACTTCCACCCTTCGTGAGCACCTTGACCATCACTTCGGGCGTCCGGCGGACAGTACGGTTGAGGAGCCGGATCTCCTCGTGCGCCACGTGCACCCGGTCTACGGGTCCGCGACGTGCGTAGCTCGTCAGGTCGAGCAGCGGCCACTCGGTGCCTACGTCAATGGTTCGTCTCACCGTAGCCCCGCTCCCAGCTCGTCTCGTTAGCTCTCACCAACGCTCTGATGTGATCACGCAGTGCCACGGCGATCTTGAGCATCAATGCCGCGTGCTCGCTGCCTGGCCCATCGGTCCGGCCACCGGCGCTGAGCGTTCTCGCGATCTGATTGAGGTTTCGGCCGATCGCTCCCAGCTCCGCAATAGAACGCTTGAGAGCCGCGAGCTCCTCGGTGGGTAGCGGAGTCAACTTCCGTAGGTGCGACCGCACCAGGACCGCGACGTACGTTGCTGACGGCATTCCACGCGCGCTGGCTCGCTCGCGCAGCAAGAGGCGGTCATCTTCGGACAGTCGAACCGACAAACGCTCTGCGCGCAGTTCCGTGTCGTCCGTCTCACCTGTTGTCGGGCTCTCGGTAGCACATGTCCTTACCAGTGTCTCGAGCAGCTGCCGCACGAGCGCCGACTCGGTGACCTGCTCGCGAGCGGCGACGCTCTGCAGGAGAGTCTTGGTCTCCGAACTAACACGACAGCGGACGAGAGCCTCGATGGCCATGACACACATCGTGGACCAACAGCAGCCGCTTGGCTAGACATCATGGCCTGACCTGGAGGAGTCGGGATCGTGCGGAGAATTAGGAAGAAGAGGTCTGCCTCCCATATCGTGGGTTGCGCACCGAAGTGCGCCGAGCCACATGCGGAAACGCCCGAGGGCGTGTTAACCGCAGCAAATCAGAGGAGGCAGACCGTGGAGGAGTTTATCAGTTCATTCGTAGGTTTGGACGTTCACAAAGACTCTATCGCAATCGCAGTCGCTGAGGATGGACGAGAGGCGCCGCGTTTCGTGGG
>Ga0310909_10000309_pt1 | contig 24094 bp, 20 predicted proteins | sample GREbulkMGT000H_FD_203449 | JGI IMG/M metagenome (GOLD analysis project Ga0310909, IMG submission 203449) | Lab enrichment of tropical soil microbial communities from Luquillo Experimental Forest, Puerto Rico - GRE.bulkMG.T000H | ecosystem: Environmental > Terrestrial > Soil > Tropical forest >... | reverse complement strand
GCCGGTGCGCTCGATGGCAGGAAGCTGGAAATCTGCTGGCTCAAAGATCCGTTCGACGCGCTCGCAGTGCAGATCGAGGGCTCGGCGCGCGTCATCCTCGAGGACGGCACACCGCTGCGCATTGGCTACGACTCGCACAATGGCTATGCCTACAGCTCGATCGGTCGCGTGCTCATCGAGCGCAACCTCATCCCGCGCGAGGAGATGTCGATGCAGCGTATCCGCGACTGGATGACGGCGCACCCCGAGGAAGCTCCGAAAATACGCGCGACCAACCGCTCCTATGTGTTCTTCCGCATAACCGGGCTTTCGAATGACGGCGAGCCGATCGGTGCGCAGGGTGTCCCCTTGACTCCCGGCCGTTCGATCGCCGTGGACAGGCTGCATGAATACGGCATCCCGTTCTTCATCGCAGCGGCTCTGCCGATCGAGAGCACAAAATTGGCTTCGGCTTTCCATCGCCTGATGATCGCGCAAGATACCGGCTCGGCCATTGTCGGGCCGGCGCGCGCCGATCTCTACTGGGGCGCCGGCGACGATGCCGCCCGGGTCGCCGGGCGTATTCGCCATCCCGGCCGTTTCGTGATGCTGCTTCCCCGCGAGCTCGACATGGTTGTGGCCGGCAAGGAAATGCCTTTGCCTGTGCCAAAGCCGCAGGTCCCCGAGGCGGAGGCCAAGGGGGACATTGGCAAGAAGGACAATGGCAAGGAAATGCCTTTGCCTGTGCCAAAGCCGCAGATCCCCGAGGTGGAGGCCAAGGGGGACATTGGCAAGAAGGACAACGGAAAGACCGGCCCTGACGCGCGGCGAGCCGAGGACGGGGGGCACACGGCACAAAGAGCGCGTCGGCCGGCTGTCCGCGTGCGCTGGCGATATTGGTGACAGGCGGCCGCAATGAATGCGCACGATGACAAGCGGCAAAGGCTCAACGCGCAGGACGGCGCGCTTTGGGGCGAGTTCACGCAATCCGTGCAGCCGCTCACCCCGCGTTCCCCAGCGCCATTGTCACGACCGGCGCGTCCAGCGCGCACGCCGGCCGCTGCTTCCGCCACGCCGGCTGCGTCGGTTCGGGCCGCGCCGCAGGTCGAGGCGATCGAGCGGCGGGAGAAACAGCAGCTCGCCCGCGGCCGCGTGGAAATCGATGCCCGGCTTGATCTCCACGGCATGACGCAGGCGCAGGCGCATGCCGAGCTGAGGCGATTTTTGCGCCGCGCGCAGAGCCGGGGCGCGAAATTCGTTCTGGTCATTACGGGCAAAGGCGCGCTCGCTCGCAACCATGGCGGCGAGCCCGGCGTGCTCAGACGGCAGGTGCCGCTGTGGCTCCAGGCGCCGGAAATGCGCAGCTGCGTGAGCGCCTTCGAGCAGGCCCATGTCGTTCACGGGGGCGAGGGCGCGCTTTATGTCCGGCTGCGGCGGGCCCGCCGCGCCGACTGAGTGCGCTTGATCTGGGCCGGAATGCGCCTATTCGACCCGCCGCAGAAAAGTCCGTTCCTCCGCGAGAATGAATTGGCCTTCCTCGGCAGATTTGAAGTTTGCGGCCCCGGCGGGATCGGACGCAAGCCGGGTTCGGTAGCTCTCGTAGTCGGCAAGGCTGTCGAAGGAAATCAGTGCGTACGCAATATTGTTGGTCCCTTCGTGCGGCATCCAATAGCCCAGCAGATCGCCGCCACAGCTTGGGATGATCTCCGACCACCGCTTGGCATATTGCTCGAACTGACGCTTCTTGAACGGATCAAGCTGATAGCGAATGAATACCGTGATGCTCATGGGCGGCCTCCTGCGTTGGCTGCCGCCATTGTGCGCCCAGGGCAGGCCAGATGCTTCGGCCGGCATCGTAGCCTCACCATCCGCCAACGGGCTTTGATTGAGCTAGAGCCGATGACGGTTCGAAGAAAAGTCATCCTGCTCTAAAGGATGAATCGGCTCAGATCCGCGTTCTTGGCGAGGTCGCCGACATGCTTGTGCACGTAGGAGGCATCGACCTCAACGGTGTCGCCGGAGCGATCCGGCGCGGCGAAGGAGATTTCGTCGAGCACCCGCTCCATGACCGTGTGCAGGCGGCGTGCGCCGATGTTCTCCACGCTTGAATTGACTGCGACCGCGACATCGGCGATGGCGTCGATCGCATCCGGCGTGAACGCCAAGGTCACGCCTTCGGTCGCCAGCAGCGCCACGTACTGCTTGATCAGCGAGGCTTCGGTTTCCGTGAGAATCCGGGTGAAATCGTCGCGCGTGAGCGGACGAAGCTCGACCCGGATCGGCAAGCGTCCCTGCAGCTCCGGCAGCAGGTCGGACGGCTTCGAAAGGTGGAACGCGCCCGAGGCGATGAACAGGATATGATCGGTCTTCACCGCCCCGTGTTTGGTGGACACCGTGGTGCCCTCGATCAACGGCAGCAAATCGCGCTGCACGCCTTCACGCGACACGTCGGCGCCGATGCGTCCTTCGCGGCCGGCGATCTTGTCGATCTCGTCAAGAAAGACGATGCCGTTCTGCTCGACCGCGCCGATCGATTCCAGCACCACCTGATCGTTGTCGAGCAGCTTGTCCGACTCCTCGTTGATCAGAATGTCGTGCGATTCGGCGACCGTGACCCGCCGCGTCTTGGTGCGGCTGCCGCCGAGCTTGCCGAAGATGTCGCCGATCGAGATCGCGCCCATATGCGCGCCCGGCATGCCCGGAATTTCGAACAGCGGCATGCCGCCGCCGGCAGCCTGGACCTCGATCTCGATTTCCTTGTCGTTGAGCTCTCCGGCGCGCAGCCGCCGGCGGAATGCATCCTTGGTCGAGGCGCTGGCGTTCTCTCCCACCAGCGCATTGACCACGCGCTCTTCGGCTGCAAGCTGGGCGCGGGCCTGCACGTCCTTGCGCTTCTTCTCCCGGGTCTGGATGATCGCGATCTCGACCAGGTCGCGCACGATCTGCTCCACGTCGCGGCCGACATAGCCGACCTCGGTGAACTTGGTAGCCTCCACCTTGATGAAGGGTGCACCGGCAAGTCTGGCGAGGCGGCGCGAAATCTCGGTCTTTCCGACCCCGGTCGGGCCGATCATCAGGATGTTCTTCGGCAGCACCTCCTCGCGCAGCTTCTCGTCGAGCTGCAGGCGGCGCCAGCGGTTGCGCAGCGCAACCGCCACCGCGCGCTTGGCGTCGACCTGGCCGATGATGAAGCGGTCGAGCTCGGACACGATTTCGCGGGGCGAGAAGTCGGTCATGAACGGCTCAGAGCTTTTCCACGGTGATGTTGCGGTTGGTAAAGACGCAGATGTCCGCGGCAATCTCCATGGCCTTGCGCACGATCGCCTCGGCATCGAGCGGACCATCGATCAGCGCGCGAGCGGCGGCGAGCGCGTAGTTGCCCCCGGAACCGATTCCCATGATGCCGGCCTCGGGTTCCAGCACATCACCGGTGCCGGTGAGCAACAGCGAGACCTGCGCATCGGCGACGATCATCATCGCTTCCAGCCGGCGCAGATAGCGATCGGTGCGCCAGTCCTTCGCCAGCTCGACCGCGGCGCGGGTGAGCTGCCCGGAATATTGCTCGAGCTTGGCTTCCAGCCGCTCGAACAGCGTAAAGGCGTCCGCCGTGGTGCCTGCAAATCCGCCGATGACGTCGCCCTTGCCGAGGCGGCGGACCTTTTTGGCATTGGCCTTGACCACCGTTTGACCGATTGAGACCTGCCCGTCGCCGCCAATCACTACGCTGCCCTGCTTGCGCACGGTGAGGATGGTCGTGCCGTGCCACGAGAGGTCCCTGGAGGCGTCGGGAAGCGAAGATGGCATGCGCGGATCTCGTAAAGCGCATGATGTAGGCATTCCAGCACCAACGCGCAATTTGGCCCGGTCCGCAGGGAGTGTGGCGCAGCGGAGCGGCCCCTGATAAAAGGCGCGGCCATCGAGCCAGCGGAGACGCCATGCGCAAGGGCGTTGTCAGGCGCGCCACCAAGGAAACCGAGGTCGAAGTCGAGCTCGATCTCGATGGCCGCGGCGTCTCGACCATCTCAACCGGGATCGGCTTTCTCGATCACATGCTCGATCTCCTGGCGCGCCATTCCCGCATCAATCTCGTGCTCAAGGCGAAAGGGGACCTGCACGTCGATCATCACCACACCACCGAGGATGTCGGGATCGCGCTCGGGCAGGCGGTCAGGCAGGCGCTGGGGGACATGAAAGGAATTACGCGTTATGCGAACGTGCACGTGCCCATGGACGAGGCGCTCACGCGCGTTGCCCTCGACGTGTCGGGCCGCCCGTTGCTGGTGTTCAAGACCGAGTTCCTGCGCGACAAGGTGGGCACCTTCGATACCGCGTTGGTGCAGGAATGGTTCCAGGCTTTTGCCATGAACAGCGGGCTCACCCTGCACGTGGCGACGCTCTATGGCAGCAACGATCATCATATCGCCGAATCCTGCTTCAAAGGATTGGCGCGTGCGCTGCGGGCCGCAATCGCCATCGACCCGAGCGCCGCAAACGAGGTTCCGTCGACCAAAGGTTCGCTTGGCACGTGATGCACGGTGAGCAACGCCGGGCATTGATCTACGATCTGAATTGGCAGGGGCGAGGCATTGTGCGTCGCAGACGCGCGTAACGCGTTAATCCCTGGCCCCGCTGCGGAGAAGCGAGCAATCATGTCCATCTATACCGTGCACGTCCCGCCCGCGCGCGCGCAGGATTCGGCGCCCGACCCGCAGCGTTTCGTTTTCGTGCGCGACGGCTTCTCGTTTTGGGCTTTCCTGCTTGGTCCGCTGTGGATGCTGTGGCACCGGCTGTGGCTGGTGCTCATAGGCTATGTGGTCCTGGTTGTCCTGCTGCAGGCCGCGCTGCACGTGCTGGGCGCGTCCGCCTCGGTCACGTTTGCGGCCGGGGTCCTGCTGGCGCTGCTGGTCGGGTTGGAGGCGGCAACGCTGCGCAGGTTCACGCTGGCGCGGCGGCACTGGAGAGATGCCGGCATCGTGGTCGGCGACGACCTCGAATCGGCCGAGCGGAGATTTTTCGACACCTGGATCTCGGATGCGCCCCATGCACCGGCATCGCCCGTGACGGTCGTGCCGCCGAGCCGGGGTGCACCGCCCGGCACGGTAACGCCGGGATCCGAGATCATCGGCCTGTTCCCTCAGCCCGGAGGGTCGCGTTGATCGTCGCCATCGTGGATTACGGCTCGGGCAATCTGCATTCGGCCGCCAAGGCGTTCGAACGCGCAGGGCGCGAAGCAGGGCTTGTCGCAGAGATCGCGGTGACGCGCGACCCCGACAGGGTGAGACGCGCCGATCGCATCGTCTTGCCGGGGGTTGGCGCCTTTGCGGATTGCCGGCATGGACTCGACGGCGTCGGCGGGATGGTGGAGGCGCTCAACGAAAGCGTGCGGACGCGGGCGCGGCCCTTTCTCGGCATCTGCGTCGGCATGCAGCTCATGGCCGAGCGCGGGCGGGAGTACACGGTCACGGAGGGCTTGGGCTGGATCGCAGGCGAGGTCGACCGCATCCGGCCAGCCGACCCCGATCTGAAAATCCCGCATATGGGCTGGAACACGCTCAATGCGAAGCGCCGGCATCCGCTACTCGACGGTATTGCGCTTGGACCGCAGGGGCTGCACGGCTATTTCGTGCACTCCTTCCAGCTCTCGCCCTCGGACCCATCGGATCTGGTTGCCGACGCCGACTATGGCGGGCCGGTCACTGCCGTCGTGGCGCGGGATACCGCCGTGGGCACCCAGTTCCATCCCGAAAAGAGCCAACGGCTCGGGCTGCAACTGATTGCGAATTTCCTGAAATGGACGCCGTAATGCTGCGGGCTTCTTGCCAAGCGCATCGCGCGCAAAAAGACCTGCACCCCGCCCTTTCATGATCCTCTACCCCGCCATCGATCTCAAGGACGGCATGTGCGTGCGGTTGCGCCAGGGCGACATGGCGAGCGCCACCGTGTTTCATCTCGACCCCGCTGCGCAAGCGCGGGTGTTTGAGGCACAGGGCTTCGAATATCTGCATGTCATCGACCTCGATGGCGCGGCCACGGGCAAGCCGGTCAATGCCGCTGCGGTCGAGCGCATCAGGCGTGCGGTGGGCATGCCGATCCAGCTCGGCGGCGGCATTCGCGACGGCGGAACCCTCGAAGGGTGGCTGGGCAAGGGGGTCGACCGCGTGATCATCGGCACCGCCGCGGTGCGCGATCCCGCGCTCGTGCGCGACGCGGCGCGCAAGTTTCCCGGCCGCATCGCCGTCGCGCTCGATTCCCGCGACGGCATGGTCGCGGTCGAAGGCTGGGCGCAGGCATCGCAGATCAGTGCCTTCGACCTTGTGCGCCGCTTCGAAGATGCGGGCGTGGCGGCCGTCGTCCATACCGACATCGCGCGCGATGGGCTGCTTACAGGCCTCAACCTCGAGGCTACGCTTGCGCTTGCGGCCGCGACCGCCATTCCCGTGATAGCCTCGGGCGGCCTCGCCTCGATCGAGGACGTCAAGGCGCTCATCGCGCCGCGTGCGCGCAACCTCGCCGGCGCCATCGTGGGACGCGCGCTCTACGACGGGCGCCTGGATGCCGCCGAAGCCTTGCGGATGATCCGCTCGGTGCGGGCCGCTTGAAACGCATGTTCAAGGTCCGCGTCATTCCCTGTCTCGACGTCAAGGATGGCCGCGTGGTCAAGGGCGTGCGGTTCGTCAATCTGCGCGACGCCGGCGATCCGGTCGAGGCTGCCATCGCCTACGACGCGGCGGGAGCCGACGAGCTCACCTTCCTCGACATCACCGCGAGCCACGAGAACCGCGACATCATCCTCGATGTCGTGCGCCGCACCGCCGAGGCCTGCTTCATGCCGCTTACTGTCGGCGGCGGCGTGCGCACGCTCGAGGACATCCGCAGGCTTCTCGCCTCGGGCGCCGACAAGGTCTCCATCAACACCGCGGCCGTCGCGCGGCGCGCTCTGGTGCGGGAGGCGGCGGAGAAGTTCGGCGATCAGTGCATCGTCGTGGCAATCGATGCCAAGAAGGTGTCGCGTCCGGGCGAACCCGACCGCTGGGAAATCTTCACCCATGGCGGCCGCAACGCAACCGGGCTTGATGCGGTCAATTACGCGCGCGAAGTGGTTGCGCTCGGTGCCGGAGAAATACTGCTCACATCCATGGACCGGGACGGCACCGGGCAAGGGTTCGACATTGCGCTCACCCGGGCGGTTGCCGACGCGGTTACCGTTCCGGTCATCGCCTCGGGCGGAGTGGGCACGCTTGAGCATCTGGTCGAGGGCATTCGTGACGGCCACGCGACCGCGGTACTCGCGGCCTCCATCTTCCATTTCGGCCAATTCTCCGTCCGCGAGGCGAAGGCGCACATGGCGGCCAAGGGCCTGCCGATGCGGCTCGATCCCTGACGTTGCGACAAGAGACCTGCGCTCCCCTATTCTCATAAGAACGTGATCAGTCATGACCGCGCCGCCCCGCAAATGAAGGCGGGCAGCGTGCTAATCTCGGATCGCTTGGGCGAGATGCGAGCCGCGTTCCGACCGCTCCGTCGGGCGATATGAACACAAGAGGGCGCGCCCATTGCGCGCGCCGTTTCGTTCTCGCCCTACGGCTCATTGAAAGATGAAGCTCACCCGGATTTGTCCGTATTCAAGGTCACGTGCGGCAACATCGAGATTATGATCAAGCAGGTGGGTTGAAAAAGGAGAGCAGGCCATGGCCTTCAACATCAAAGTCAACGGCAACACGCAGAGCGTCGATGTCGACGGCGACACGCCGCTGCTCTGGGTCTTGCGCGACGTGCTGGGCATGACCGGCACCAAGTTCGGCTGCGGCATGGCGCTGTGCGGCGCCTGCACCGTGCATGTCGACGGCGTTGCCACCCGCTCCTGCATCACTGCGATCGAGAGCATCGGCAGCTCCGCGATCACCACAATCGAGGCGGTCGGCGCAACCGCAGCAGGCGCGAAGATCCAGAAAGCCTGGCTCGACCGCGAGGTCGTGCAATGCGGCTACTGCCAGTCGGGCCAGATCATGTCGGCCTCGGCGCTGCTCGCAAGCAATCCGCATCCGACCGACAGCGACATCGACGATGCGATGTCCGGCAACATCTGCCGCTGCGGGACCTATGTGCGCATCCGTGAGGCGATCAGGCAGGCCGCGCAATCAACGGGACAGGGAGGCTGACCATGATCCGCAATCACGTCGTTTCCCGCGCTTCGAATACCAGCCTCTCGCGGCGCAGGCTTCTCCAGGCAGGAACCGCCGCCGGCGGTGGTCTGATACTGAGCGTATTCTTGCCGTTTCCAAATCATCGCTCGCAAGCGGCTGCCGAGGATGGATTTGCCCCCAACGCCTTCGTCCGAATCGGCAGCGACGGCCAGGTGGTCCTGACCATGCCCTATGTCGAGATGGGCCAGGGCACCTACACCTCGATTCCGATGCTGATCGCGGAAGAGCTCGAGGTGAATCCGCAGCAGGTACGTCTCGAGCATGCGCCGCCGAACGAGAAGCTCTATGCCAACCCGTTGCTCGGCGTGCAGGCGACCGGCAATTCAAACGCGATACGCGGTGCGTGGAAGCCACTGCGCGAGGCCGGCGCCACCGCGCGGATCATTCTGGTTGCGGCGGCGGCCGCGCGCTGGAGTGTCGATCCCGCATCCTGTCGTGCGCAAGACGGGGAAGTGGTGCACCCGCCGACGGGACGGCGCCTCAAATACGGTGAGCTGGCCACGGAGGCAGCAAAGATGCCGGTCCCTGCGGGGGTCACGCTCAAAGCGCCCGCGGATTTCAAGCTGATCGGCACACCGGCCAAGCGGCTCGACGCGCCTGCGAAGGTCAACGGGACGGCGGTTTATGGCATCGACGCGCGGCCGCCCGGCGTGAAGATTGCAACCTTGGCGCAATCGCCTGTCTTTGGCGGCCGTGTGAAGAGCGTGGACGATGCGGCTGCAAAGGCGGTCAAGGGTGTGCGCCAGATTGTGCGCCTCGATGACGCCGTTGCGGTCGTCGCCGATCACATGGGAGCCGCGAAGAAAGGCCTCGCGGCGCTCAAGATCGAATGGGACGATGGTCCGCATGCCAATCTCGTTACAGCGGACGTCGCGCGCGAGCTCGAACGGGCGACGCTCGGCTCGGGCGCGGTGGCGCAGAGCATCGGTGATGCCGACAAGGCCATGGCGAGCGCCGCCACGAAAATCGAGGCGACCTATCAGGTTCCGTTCCTGGCCCACGCGACCATGGAGCCGATGAATTGCACGGTGCACATGCGCTGGGATGCCTGCGAAATATGGATCGGCAGCCAGGCGGTAGCGCGGGTTCAGGCAATGGCCGCGAAGGCCGCAGGCCTGCCGCCGGAGAAGGTCATCGTCCACAATCATCTCGTTGGGGGCGGCTTCGGCCGACGGCTGGAGGCGGACGGCGCGGTCCGCGCCGTCGAGATCGCCAAGCACGTCGATGGTCCCGTGAAGGTCGTGTGGACGCGCGAGGAGGACATCCAGCACGACATGTACCGGCCCTATTGGTTCGACCGCATCTCCGCGGGGCTCAACGAGCAGGGCCGGCCGGTGGCCTGGAAGAATCGCTTTGCCGGGTCTTCGGTGATTGCACGATGGCTGCCGCCGGGCTTCAAGGATGGCCTCGACCCCGACTCTACGGAAGGCGCGATCGATCTCGTCTACGATCTCCCGAACTTTCACGTGGAATTTGTGCGCGCGGAGCCGCTTGGCATTCCAACCGCGTTCTGGCGCAGCGTCGGTCCGTCCCACAATGTGTTCGTGACCGAAAGCTTCATCGACGAGCTCGCCGCCGCCGCGAAGCAGGATGCCGTCGCCTATCGGCGCGCGCTGCTCGACAAGTCGCCGCGCGCCAGAGCGGTCCTCGATCTTGCCGCGGAAAAGGCCGGCTGGGGACAGGCCTTGCCCAAAGGAAGCGGCCGCGGCGTCTCGCTGCAGTCCGCGTTCGGCAGCTACCAGGCGTATGTCGCCGAGGTCGAAGTGTCGAAGCAGGGTACCGTTCGCGTTCGCCGCGTGGTTTGCGCGGTGGATTGCGGCACCGTCGTTAATCCCGACACGGTGGAGGCGCAGATCCAGAGCGGAATTATGTTTGGCGCCACCGCTGCGCTCTATGGCGAGATCTCGCTGAAGAGCGGCCGTGTCGAGCAGAGCAACTTCGATACCTATCAGGTGCTGCGCATGAATGAGGCGCCGGCTATCGATGTTCACATCGTTAAAAGCGCGGAGCCGCCGGGTGGCATGGGGGAGACGGGAACATCGGCGATCGTTCCCGCCATTGCCAATGCGATCTTTGCCGCAACCGGCAAACGCCTGCGCAAGATGCCGATCGATGCCGGCGTGCTGAAACAGGCGGCGTAGCTCTGGCAGTCGACGCCGCAATGAGCGCCTTTGCAGGAGGCAGGCTATGAGACGAATTGTGTTCGTGCCGGTTGCAGTTGCAGTGCTGGCCAGCGTGGCCGCCTACATGGGCCCCGTATCCGGACAAGCCGATGGAGAGGCCACCCCGATCTACGGAATCAAAATCCCCGCAGGCTACCGCGACTGGAGACTGATTTCCGTGGCCCACGAAGAAGGCAACCTCAACGATCTGCGCGCCCAGCTGGGCAACGATGTAGCGATCAAGGCATATCGGGAACGGAAGCTTCCGTTCCCGGACGGCGCAATCATTGCGGCGCTGCATTGGCATTACGTCTCGTCGGAGGAGAACAACAAAGTCTTCGGCCGCGCCCAATCTTTCATTGCCGGGTCGCCCAAGAATATTCAGTTCATGGTCAAGGACTCAAAAAAATACGCGGCGACAGCCGGCTGGGGCTTTGCTGATTTTACGGACGGCAAACCTGCCGACGAGGCGGTGCACAAAACCTGCTACCCCTGCCACGAGCCCGCCAAAGCTCGCGACTTTGTCTTCACCCGTTACTCACCTTGATATCAGGGTTCACTCAGGCCGGACCGCGATCCGCGTTCACCTCACGAGAGACAATCGGGCCGGCCGCGGCGTGCCGGCGAACAAGCCGAACGCAGGCACTACCGCCGCCAGCTCCTGGCGATAGGACTCGTACTCGGGCGCGTCGGCCCGGATGAATCCGAGCGGGGCTTTCTTTTCCGTCACGCGCCTGAGCACGATCGGCGCGCTTGCAGGGGTGAATTGCATGCCGCTCGGATTTGACAGCGTCATGATGAGGCCGCGGGCGGATTCCCCCTTGCTCGGCAGAGATACCGTGACCAGCCGGATACCCCCTCCCTCGACCGTAACGAAACTCATGAACGGCCGACCCTCCGGCATGTAGACCCGCCCGCGTTGCGTGTGGGCCACATCCTCCCGGTCCTGCTCGTCGAAGGTGAGGCACGACGTTTCTTTGTCCCAATGCAGGTCAATGAGATACGAGCTGATGACGTCCGGCGCCGTGAATGCGGGCCTGAAGCAGACGTAGGTTCCCACCAGATCCCTCACCTTTTCGTACGAATACCCGCCGTAGGCCTGCGCAGCGAGGCCCGTTCTCGACGGGGCTGCGGGATCGAGTCCTTCCGGCGGCTTGAGCGCGGCGAGCCCGGGAACACCGGCGCGCGCCGCCTCCGCAGCATGCACAGCGTCGGCCAGGCGCGCGCGCTCCGATCGCTTGAACTGCCACAGCACCATCGCCCCGATCGCGGCGCCAATCAGGCCGGTGTAAATCACGATGAGGACGCGCGCGTGGGCCTGAGGCTTGTAATACTGGGCGAGCACCTCGTCGCTCAGCAGCCGCCCGATCAGCGGCGCCGTTGCGATGAAGGCGAGCCCATTTGCGAGCGCTCCCACGGCTGCCACCCGGAGCTGGCTCCAGGGCCGCGTGCCCGGATACGCGCACAGCATTCCGAGCGAGACCGTGCAAGTGAACGGAATGATGATTCCCGGCCAGCGCTCCAGGAACTGGGAGACCGCATCTGGGAGTGCGGAACTGCTGCCCTGGATCAGGGCGGGCACGAGGCGAGTCGCGATTCGCAGTCCGGCCGACAGCCCCGCGACGATCAGCGCCGCCAGGGTAAGCTCAGCGATCGGGGGATGAACGCTTGTCTCACCGTGCTGGCGCTCCAGGAACCGCTGCGCCACCCAGACGCCGCCGATGACGGCGAACCCGATCGACAGGCCGAACATGACCGAGATCCTCAGAATATGGTCGGCGGACAGCGGCAGCGTTCCCGGCATGATCGCCATCATGGCCGCGCTGAGCACGATGACCCCCAGGATCGTGCTCACCCATTGGTCCGCTCCAAAGGTCCAGATCGCCCCGGTGGCGTCGAACCCCATTGCGGACAACCGCTGCCGCCGCTTGCTCTCAGTCGCATTCGAGCAGAGGACGTAGCGCGCAATCAGGCTGCAGGTGAGCAGGGTGACTTCGCCGATACTGCGGTTCAAAGCCTGCTTGAGCTCCTTGGCCGGATTTGCCGCGGTGAAATAGGCGAGCCCGGCTTCCATCAGCTCGTCATAACGCGCGGCGAGCCGCACCACCGTTGCCTCGCCCAGCTGCATGATGCGGGCATAGGCTGCCCGGTTGCCGGTTGCCACCTCGTTTGGTGCTGCATTGCTGTTGGGCCCGACGAACATCCAATAGAGCGCCACCGCGCGCGTGAAGCGCGCGGCGGGCGAACCGTCGGGCTCGAAGCTCAGCGCCTGCGCCGCAATCTCGTGCCTGATGACCTCGCCCACCTTGTTGCGCAGCCGCTCGGATCGCGGTCGAAAATCGGCGGTTTGCGCCAGCTCCAGCGCCAGCCGGTCAGCCTCGCGCGGGATCGCCGCGAGCGCGATGCAGAACGCCCGTGCCGTATTGTCGATCCGCCGGACCCAGGAAACATGGGTCGCCGCCACCATCATGAGCGCCGCCACCAGCGGGGTGTATTGTGCGAATTCCCCTTGCGCCTGCGGGTTTGCCGATCCCAGAGCCAGACTGAGCTTGTCAAAGCCGATACTGCCCTGGCTGACCGCGATTATTACCAGCAGCCACAGCACAGCGATCAGGAGGCAGTATATGGTCAGCCCGATGGAGAACAGCGCGAAAGTCGTGCCGGAGCGGTTGGTCGGCGGTGAGTTGAAGCGCACCCAGGCAATGGCAATGAGCAGCGGCACTGGGATGATCCATTCGCTGTATTGTACGACCTCTTGCATGACAACCTCCCATTCGGCCCGGCGACTCGACGCCGGCTGATGCGTCCAGCGAGGCCAGGGAAATCGAGAAGAGGCGGGTGCTAGATCGAGGGACGGTGCGCTCTCTCGCGCACGCGCGACTTCCCACATCCTGTCAGCAGAGTATTCCGAACCGGCCAGAACCTTGTATGAGATGGTTCACATTCGCGGACAGCCCCCAGTACCGCTCTCATCGCGGCGCCGACGCCGACAGCAATCGTGTCGGGCGCCAGGGCGCGATCCCGACGCAACGCGCGATGACCGGAGCCAGCACGAATACGGCAGCGCCCAGCGCGAAGGTCAGGTTACGGAGCCAGTCCGATCCTGAAGCTTCGTGGGCTTTCTCCCCGCTGCCAAATGTCCCACGCTGTAAGGTAGGCTGCTTCGATGTGGCGTCGAAAGCGATCCGTATCGAATAATGGGTAGCTCAATCGATTTTGCTCAAGCTTGCGCCGAATGGATTGAAGAAATGAAGGGTCCGTTGCCAGTTTCAAGATCAATGCTTCATATTCGTCGAGGCTGCTCGCCACCAGTTCGGGCAAGCCGATCGCATTGAGCAGGCTGGCGCCGACCCGACCCGGAAAGGATTCACCGCGACAGGTGACCAAAGGCAGCCCCGCCCACAGCGCGTCCCCCGCCGTGGTATGCGCATTGTAGGGCAGCGTGTCGAGGAACAGGTCGGCCAGGCGATGGCGCGCCAGGTGATCGGCCTGCGTTGCCGTCCAGGGCGCGAACACCAGGCGCTCGGGGTCGATGCCGCATGCCATTGCCTCGTTGCGCAGATTCTGGACTGCACGACTATTGAGCTGTGACAGCCACAACACGCTTCCCTCAATGCGCGCCAGCAGCCGCATCCATATCCGGAACATCGGACGCGAGATCTTGTAGCTTTGATTGAAACAGCAAAACACAAATCCGTGCTCGGGCAGTCCTGCCTGCGCCCGCGATATGGTCTGCGCCGAGATCGGTCGCGTCGAATCATTGACCATGAAGCAATCCGGCAACTGCACGATCTTCTCGCTGAAGAATTCCTGCTGATCGAACGGCAGGACAATTGCGTCGCCGATCACGTAGTCCATGAACTCCGCTCCGGTTGTCCCCGGATAGCCGAGATAGCTCATTTGAATCGGCGCGGGGCGGTGGGCAAAAATATCAGGACGGGCGTCTTGAGTATGACCCATCAAGTCGACAGCAATATCGACTTCCCGCGCAGTCAGAAGTTTTGCTACGGCGTGGTCGGGTTCCAGTCTTACATCGTGAAACTGATCGAAGGATTTGATCAGGCGGGAACGCATATCACTTCCGTCGTCGACCCCAAAAGACACGCCCAGCACCTCAAAACGTGTTCGATCGTGAAGCTCAAGCAGCCTCGCCATCGGATAAGCTGTCGCATGCCGACGAAAATCCGCCGACAGATAGACGATTCGGACTCTTTCATGCTGATAAATCGCGCCGTTCCACAATGGCTGCGGCCGGACAGGTATCGCATCCTGCATCCAGCTTCTGGCGCATTTGAGTTGCAGCGACGCCTTGCTGCAATAGCCAAGCAAGGTAAAGGGCGTGATGATCGATTTTCGCTCCGTGACATGAGCTTCTATTTCTCGATCAAGCTCCGCTGTCCGGGTCCAGTCACACATCTTGAGCGCTGTGTCGGCCAAGCCGGCAAACGCGTGGAGGTGGTCCGGCGTGATCGCGAGCGCCTGGTGGTAGCTCGCGAACGCGTCCTCGAAGCGGTTGAGCTCGCGCAGGGCATTGCCGCGGCTGTTGTGTGCCTGGGCATAGTCCGGCGTGATCGCGAGCGCCCGGTCGTAGCTCGCCACTGCCTCCTCGCAGCGCTTGAGGTCACGCAGGGCGATGCCCTGGTTGTACAGACACTCGGCATAGTCCGGCTTGATCGCGAGCGCCCGGTCGTAGCTCGCCAGCGCCTCCTCGAAGCGCTTGAGGTCTCGCAAGGTGCTGCCGCGATTGCTCAGAGCCTGCGCATAATCCGGATCGATTGCCAGCGCCCGGTCGTAGCTCGCCAACGCGTCCTCGAAGCGCTTTAGCTCCCGCAACGCATTGCCGCGGTTGTCGAGCGCCCAGGCAAAGTCCGGTTTGATCGCGAGCGCCCGGTCGTAGCTCGCCAGCGCGTCCTCGAAGCGCTTCATATCCTGCAGGCTGACACCGCGGTTGTTCAGCGCCTCGGCATAGTCGGGTTTGATCGCGAGCGCCCGGTCGTAGCTCGCCAGGGCCTCCTCGAAGCGGTTGAGCTGCCGCAGGGTGTTGCCGCGGTTGTATTGCGCCCAGGCCAAGCCGGGATTGATGGCCAGCGCCCGGTCGTAGCTCGTCAACGCGTCCTCGAAACGCTTGAGCTCCTGCAGGGCGAGGCCGCGGCCGTTTAGCGCCTCGGCATAGTCTGGTTTGATCGCCAGCGCCCGGTCGTAACTTGCCAACGCGTCCTCGAAGCGCTTGAGCTCCTGCAGGGTGACGCCGCGGTTGTAGAGCGCCCAGGCAAAGTCAGGTTTGATCGCCAGTGCCCTGTCATGGCTCGCCAAGGCGTCCGCAAATCGCTTTAGCTCCCAGAGGGCGACGCCGCGATTGGTCAGCACCTCGGGGAAGTCCGGTTTGATCGCCAGCGCCCGGTCGTAGCTCGCCACCGCTTCTTTCGAGCGCCCGAGTCGGGATTGGACCACGCCAAGCAAATGAAGCGTCTCGACTTCGCTGGGGTTGGCGCGCAGGATCGCCCCACAAAGGCTTTCCGCCTCGTCAAGGCGCCCTGCCTGGTACGATCCTACGGCTTGCTTGAGCAAATCGGGTAAGGCGAGAGAATTGTTACGCACCAACTGTGTTTCGACCCTGTTTTTATCAGGCCCTCTTCCACCGCAGATTGAAGTATCAGATATCTACACTTCGACGGCCCCATTTTTGCGAAACGAACCCAAAGTTCCATCCTTCAGCGCCATTCCGGAAGCCGGATTGGACAGAGGTCCTCGAAGGCGCGCGCGACCCGCAGCACCAGGCTGTCCTGGTATTTCGCCGCGACAATTTGCAGCCCCACGGGCAGCCCCGCGCCGGTAAACCCGCACTGGATTGAAGCGGCGGGCTGCTGCGTCAGATTGAAGGGGAATGAAAACGGCGTCCAGTGCGCCCAGTCCGCGCGGTCGCCGCCGGGGGGCGCGAGCTCGCCTGCGTCAAAAGCCGCGATGGGCAAGGTCGGCGTGAGCAGGACATCAAAATCCCGGTGGAACCGTGCCATGGCGAGACCGAGGTCGCCGCGCGCGCTCACGCTTCTGATGTAGTCGCTGCGCGCAATAGTCTCGCCGGCTGCGGCAATCCGGTCGAAGCCCGGGTCGAGCAGCGGCCAGCGTTCGCGGGCAATCGAGGCCCGTACGTCGGCGGCGCCGCTGAACCATAACGTGCGGAATGTCTCGGTCGGGTCGGAGAAACCGGGATCGCGATGCACGACAATCGCGCCAGCCTCGGCAAGCTTTCCCGCAGCCTTCTCAACCAGCGCGGCTACCTCCGGGTCGACCTTCGCGTAGCCGAGATCGATGCTCAGCGCCATGCGAAGGCCGCGCACTCCCTGCGCGAGCCCGATTGTGAAATCGCGCGGGTCATGCGGCAGGCTATGCCAGTCGCGATCGTCGGGTCCGGCGATAACGGTGAGCATGCGCGCGGCGTCCTCGACCGATGCGGTGATCGGCCCGACATGCGCGATGGTGCCGAACGGGCTCAGCGGATAGGCGGGCACGCGGCCGAATGTCGGCTTGATGCCGAACACGCCGGTAAACCCCGCGGGAATGCGGATCGAGCCACCCCCGTCCGTTCCAAGATGAAGGCACCCCATGTGCAACGCCGCTGCGACCGCGGCGCCGCCGCTCGATCCGCCGGGGGTCTTGCGTTCATCCCACGGGTTGCGCGTGATTCCGGTCAAGGGGGAGTCGCACACCGCCTTCCATCCGAACTCGGGTGTGGTGGTCTTGCCCAGGAGCACCGCGCCCGCTTCCCGCAGCCGCGCAACCGCCGGCGCATCCTCGTTCCACTCGGCCGCCGCATCGACGGTGCGCGAGCCGCGAAGCGTCGGCCAATCCCTGGTCAGGATGATGTCCTTTACGGTTGCCGGCACCCCGTCGAGGTAGCTTTGCGGCTTGCCCGCAAGCCAACGCGCCTCGGAAGCGTTCGCATCGCGCAGCGCACGCTCGGCATCGATCAGGCAAAAGGCGTTGGTGCGGCCGTTAAATCTCTCGATCCGCGCGAGCGCTGCGCGCGTTGCCTCGACGGGAGACGCTAGCCGTTGCCGGAACAGGCCGACCAGATCGCTCGCCTTCATTGCAGCAAGATCGGAACTGGCGCGCATCAGTATTGCCTGTCGAGGTCGATGATGTTCGCCAACGGCCCCCCGCTGGAGAACGCGGCGTAGTTCGCCAGAAAATGCGGAACGACGTCCTCCGGGACGAGCGGCCCGCAGACATGCGGCGTAATCGTGATGTGAGGATTTTCCCAGAAAGGATGATCGGGCGAAAGCGGCTCTGTTGCAAACACATCCAGGGTGGCGTGGGAGACAATCCGCGCCTTGATCGCCTCGATGAGGGCGGCTTCATCGACGAGCCCGCCCCTTCCGACATTGATGATGTGCACTCCGCGCCGGCAGCGGGCAAAGAGATCGGCGCCAATGAGGTTCTTGGTCGCTTTGGTCAGCGGCAATATCAGAACAATGACGTCGCAGGCGGCGACAAAGCGCGGTAACGCCTCGGCGCCGGCAAACAGCTCGTCGACCGAGGCGCAATGCTGCTGCGACCGGCGCCAGCCGATGACGCGTGCGCCGAGCGCGCGCAGCGCTTGCGCCACGATCGAGCCGATCGCCCCGACCCCGGCGAGCCCGATGACGAGGTTCCGGATGGTGCCGACCTCGAAGAACTCCCAATGGCGCCGCTTTTGCTGCGCCCGCGCGGCATCAAAACCCATGCTCCGCTCGAGGATGGCGCCCAGCACGTATTCCGCCATCCGCGGCGCGATCAAGGCCCCATCGGTTCGGGTGAGCAGGACGTGCGGACCGAACGGCCAGTGCGCGATGATGTCGTCGACTCCCGCCCCCATTTTTTGCAGCCAGCGAAGCTTCGGCATCCTTCCCAGCATCTCGGGTGGAAAACCCCAGCCATAGAGGATGACGGCGTCATCGAGGTAAGGCGCCGCCTCCTCGGGAGTGCGCGCGCAGGCAATTGCGACATCGGGCAAGGCGCGCGCAATCAGGCGCTCAAACCGGGGGATGTCCGGTTGGTAGATCGAGTAGATGAGAATTGGGCCGGGACGCGGCATGAGCCAACTTGGAGAGCGCCGCTATGACAGGCCGATCTCGCGCACGACTTTCAGCAGGCGAGCGGTGTCGGACTGGAGAAACTGGGCAAATTCCGGCTGGTCCATGTAGGAAACCTGGCTTCCGGCATTGGTGAAGCGCTCGACTACAGCCGGTTGCGCCATGAACATGCGGATTGCATTGCGCAGGATGCCTGTGACGTGCGCGGGCGTCCGGCTCGGGGCGAACACGCCGGTCCAAAGAATGTAGATGACGTCGGGGTATCCGGACTCCCGCAGCGTCGGAGCATCCGGAAAGCTCGGCAGCCGTTTTGTGCCCCATTGCGCCAGGATGCGGAGGTTTCCGGCATCGAGCTGGCCCTTGGCGATGGACTCCAGCGTCGGAAGCACCGGCACCTGGTCCGACAGCAACGCGTTGAACGCCGGACCGCCGCCCTGGTACGGCACATGCACCATCTTGAGCCGGGCAGCACTGAGGAACATCTCCATTGCAAGGTGGACCGTGCCCAGATGGCCCGATGAGCCATAGGGAATGCGGGCCGGATTTTTCCGGACCGCTGCCAGGAAGTCCTCGAGCGAGTTCCACGGCGAGGACGCTTTCACCGCCAGGATGATGGGATCGGCAAACATCCGGGCAAGCGGAACGAACTGGTCCATCTCGTAGGTGACGGGCTTGCCCGCCAGGCGGTTCGCTTCGGGAATGACGGCGAGCGAGGGGAGCGCGGTCATGATCGTGTAGCCGTCGGGTTCCGCGCGCGCGACATAAGCGTGTCCGATCCCGCCGCCGGCGCCCCCCTTGTTCTCGATCACGACGTTCTTTCCGAATGTCTCGGAAAGATAGGCGGCGAGCGGGCGCGCCGCGAAGTCGGCAGTTCCGCCAGGCGGGAACGGGACCACGATGGTAATGGTCCGAGCCGGCCATGGATATTGGGAGGAAACATCCTGGGCGCGCACGCGATCCGCGGCGCCTGGGCAAACCGCCGCGGAAATGGGAAGCGCGATCGTCAGTTTGAGGAGCTCCCGGCGGTTCGTCATGCTCAATCCGTTTCCGCGCCGGATGGTCTGCGGGCTTGCAAGAGTGAAACCGGCCGGCGCATGCGGATATCCGATTTCTTCCGCACTCCATTGTTAGGAATGGTTCGGAGCGGTCAAGCCACTCCGGCGCAACGCCTCTCCCCAGCGTCGCGCGGAGGTGATATGCAACGGCCATGGCCAATTTCACCGTGCATGATTTGGAAAAGCGCGTGCAGAAGCGCGCCCAGGCGCGCGCCGAGGGCTCCTACACGCGTGCGCTCCTCGACCGTGGCTTGGAACATTGCGCCAAAAAGCTCGGCGAGGAGTCGATCGAGACCGTGCTCGCCGCGGTTGCGGAGGATCGCGACCGGCTGATCGCGGAGACAGCCGATCTTGTCTATCACTTGCTGGTCGTCCTCCATGCACGTGGAATTGCGTTCGCCGAGGTGGAAGCGGCGCTTGCCGAGCGGACCCGGCAATCGGGCCTGGCCGAGAAAATGTCGCGCGGGCGCAGCTGAGCGGAACCGATGGAGCAGCGTACTGACGACGGCCTCTCTCCTTACCGCGTCTTCTCGCGCGCGGAATGGGCGGCGCGGCGCGCGGACACCCCGATGACGTTGACCCCGGACGAGGTGACCCGCGTGCGCTCGCTCAACGATCGCCTGGACATCGCGGAGGTTGAGGACATCTACCTGCCGCTGAGCCGACTGCTCTCGTTTTACGTGGCAGCCACCCAACGCCTGTTCCTGGCCCAGCAGAAATTCCTCGGCACGGAAGACAGCAAGATGCCGTACATCATCGGGGTGGCAGGCTCGGTGGCGGTCGGCAAGTCGACGACCGCGCGCGTGCTGGAAGCCCTCCTGGCCCGCTGGCCGAATGTGCCCAAGGTCGATCTCGTCACCACCGACGGCTTTCTCTATCCCAATGCCATCCTGGCGCGCGAAGGTCTGATGGAGAGAAAGGGCTTTCCGGAGAGCTACGATTTGCCGGCGCTGTTGCGGTTCCTTTCCGATGTGAAGGCAGGCCGCCGGCCGGCGCGGGCGCCGATCTACTCCCATCTTGTCTATGACATCATTCCCAACGAGTGGGTTGAGATCGATCGGCCGGATATCCTCATCGTCGAGGGGCTCAATGTTCTGCAGACCGGGCTTCCTCCCGAGGGCGGCAAGGCGATCCCGTATGTCTCCGACTTCTTTGATTTCTCCATCTATCTCGATGCGGATGAGACGGTGCTGTTGAACTGGTATGTGGACCGATTTCTGACCTTGCGCGGCACCGCGTTCCGCGATCCCAAATCATATTTCCACCGCTATGCGACGCTGTCGGACCGAGATGCCATCGAAACCGCGACATCGATCTGGCGGCGGATCAATCTCGCAAATCTCAACGAGAATATTCTTCCCACCCGCCAGCGCGCCGATCTCATTCTAAAGAAAGGCGAGAGCCATCTGGTCGAGCAGGTGGCGCTGCGCAAGCTGTAGGCAAATTATGCAGCAAGCGATGCCGCGGCGGAAACCCGCGCAAGAACCTCGAGCAGTTGCGTCCGCTCAAGCGGCTTGACGAGAAAGCCGTCCATCCCGGCGGCAAGGCAGGCCGCACGATCCTCTTCAAACGCGCTGGCGGTAAGCGCGAACACCGGCAGGCGGCGCGCCCCTCGTTCTGCCTCCAGCGTCCGAATGCGGCGCACGGCCTCGACGCCGTCACCGCCCGGCATATGCAGATCCATGAGCAGAAGATCGTATGGATGTCCCGCTGCGGCTTCCACTGCGGCGTTGCCGGTCGCGACTACGGTTGGGCGGTGGCCGAGGCGACTCAGCAACGCCTTCGCGAGCAATGCATTGATCTCGTTGTCCTCAGCAACGAGAACCGCCAGCTCGGAATGACCTTTCTCCGAAGCGCTATCCCGCGTTAGGACGCCGCACGGTTCGGCTTGCCGCGCTTGCGCTTCGGCGCGCGCGAAACCTTCGTGCATTCCTGCGAACCGCCCCGCGAGAGAATCTGCCCGCACCGGCTTCACGAGGTATCCGGTGAAGCCCGTGTCCTTGAGCTCGGCAATCGCATGCCGCCCGGACGGCCTGATCAGCACAATCCGTTGTTTGATTGCGGCCGTGGCGCGCGCCAGCCGCCCGCATGCCTCGCGGCCGATTGCGGCGTCGACAAGGATTGCACCCCACATCCGCTCGCGCAGCAGCGAGCAGGCTGTCTGCTCGTCGGGGACGAGGCACATCTGCGCGCCCCAATCGTTCAGGCGTCGCGCCACCAGCGAAGCGCTCACGGCGGCCGGCGCCACCATCAGCACGTCCATTCCGCCGAGCAGCGGCCGGCCAGCCATGGGATCGGAAAGAATCTCGGCGCGCGCAAGCGCGAGGGAAACGTGGAAGGTTGAGCCAGTGCCCGGCACGCTCTCCACTGCGATCGTGCCGCCCAAACGCTCGACAATGCGCTTGGAGATCGCGAGACCCAGACCGGTGCCGCCGTACTTTCGCGTAGGGCCGCCTTCCCCCTGCTCGAACTCCAGAAAGATCCGGCTCTGCTCCTCGGCCGGGATGCCTATCCCGGTATCGCGAACCGAGAGGCGGACCCCGCCGGTCTCCTCGGACGGCTCGACCGTCACCGCCACGGCCCCGGATGGCGTGAACTTGATGGCGTTACCAGCAAGGTTGAGCAGAACCTGGCGCAGGCGCGCGGCACCACCGAAAACCCGCCGAGGCAGCCGATCGTCGACATAGGAGCCGATCTCGAGATTCTTCTCGTGAGCGCGGGGCGCAATCAGCTCGACGGTTTCCTCGATCAGGGAACATAGGTCGAAGGGGCCCGGTTCAATATCGAGGCGACCCGCCTCGATCTTGGAAAAATCGAGAATCTCGTCGATCAGCGACAGCAGGAGGTCGCCGGAGGTCTTTATCGCCCTGGCATAGGTCGCTTGCTCCGGGGCCAGCGGAGTATCGAGCAGAAGATCCGACATGCCGAGGATGCCGCTGAGCGGAGTTCGGATCTCGTGTGAGATCATCGCCAGGAACCGGGACTTGGCCCGGTTGGCGGCTTCCGCCTGGTCGCGGGCGTCGGACAATGCGCTTTGCGCGGCGACACGGTCGGTGACGTCGCGTCCGACGCTTTGCACCTGCGCGTGCTCGCCGGCGCGGACCATGACTTCGCGCCAGGCGATCCAGCGGGCGCCCTCCGCGGTGGCGATCTTCTGGTCATAGCCGCGCGTTCCATCGGGAAGAAATACCGGAGGGCTCTGCTCGATGACGCGCAGCGAGCAGGCACTGCCGACAAGCGCGGTTCGCTCGTCTCCGGCGAGCCTGCAGAAGGCATCATTTGCGTAGGTGACGACGTTCGACGCATCACGGCGGACGATGACATCGCCCTGGGCTTCGAGCAGGCTGCGCGCGCGCTCCTCTGCTTCCCTGAGCTCCCAATTGGCATCGGCGAGATCCTCGACGCGACGGCGCAGGTCGCGCAATTTCTTGTGTGCGGACCGCGGAAGGAACGCGAGCAATCCGATAATGCCGCATGCCGCTCCGCACAGCGCCCCGCCGACGAGGGCAACAAACGGATTCTCCGCTGTCGCCAACAATCCGCACGTCGTCGCAAGCGATGTCGCAAGCGTGATGCAGAAGAGGGCAGTTCCGTGCAGCAGCGAGGTGGTCGCGCGGCCAGAGGCCGGCCGGTCGCGCTCGCCGTCGACTCGCAAGGATTCTCGCATCTCTTGTCCCCGGTCCCAACGCGCTGCGAGCCGTGGGCGACCTGGCACGTCGCTCCCGCCTTTTCCCCGTATGCGGGAGCGATCCTGGCACCTTAGTCTTTGCAATTGTCTTGCATGCGGCGAAGGCGAGATCGACCGGCGCCCAACGGGGTTGATGCGAGCCTAAGCCGTTGCGCGCAATCGGGTAAACGTTCGCCAGGATTGGTTAAGCTTGATCGCTGCCCTCATCCGCGGCGGGTCGCCTCACGCCGCCCGCCTGATCTCGTCGGACAGAGTGCGGTAGGAGAGCGCCTCGGCGAGATGCACGCGGCCGACCTTCTCGGTGTCGTCGAGATCGGCAAGCGTGCGCGCAACGCGCAGGACGCGATGATATCCGCGTGCGGAAAGCCGCATGGCGTCAGTGGCATCGCGCAGCAGCGCAAGGCCGGCCGCGTCCGGTCGCGCCACGTCCTCGAGCGCCGCGCCGAGCGCTGCGGCGTTGCTGCGGATGTGCGGCAGCCCCATCGCCGCATAGCGCTGCGCCTGGCGCGTGCGAGCGCGCGCCACACGCTCGGCCACTTCCCGGCTTCCTTCCGCCGGCGGCGGCAGGATCAGATCGACGGCGGTCACCGCCGGCACTTCGATGTGCAGGTCGATGCGGTCGAGGAGAGGTCCCGAAAGCCGCATCTGGTAATCCGCAGCGCAGCGCGCATTGGGCCCGCGCTTGCAGGCAAATCCCGGATCATTGGCACGCCCGCAGCGGCAGGGATTCATGGCGGCAACCAGCATGAACTGCGCGGGATAAGTGACCCGATGGTTCGCCCTCGCAATTGCGACCTCGCCGGTCTCCAGCGGCTGGCGCAGTGAATCGAGCGCGTGCGGCTGGAACTCCGGAAGCTCGTCGAGGAACAGCACGCCATGATGCGCAAGCGATGCTTCTCCGGGGCGCGCCCGCAGCCCCCGCCGACCAGGGCCG
>Ga0310909_10000303_pt1 | contig 24205 bp, 20 predicted proteins | sample GREbulkMGT000H_FD_203449 | JGI IMG/M metagenome (GOLD analysis project Ga0310909, IMG submission 203449) | Lab enrichment of tropical soil microbial communities from Luquillo Experimental Forest, Puerto Rico - GRE.bulkMG.T000H | ecosystem: Environmental > Terrestrial > Soil > Tropical forest >... | reverse complement strand
GGATCGGCCGCAAGCGAGCGCGACAAATGTTCCCGCGCATCGAGGCGGAACTTGAGAAAACTCGAAAGCGCGCCCTCCATGGCCGCGCCCGCCTCGGCGGACGAGGTCGAAACCGTCAGGCCATGAACGTCCTTCACCGGCAGCCTCCGGAACCCATCCCGTCGCGATCGCCGCTGCTTGCGTCCGCGCGCCATCGCTGTTTACCCTTTTTCGCGTCGGTCAGCTATCGCACGCGCGCCATTTGTGGTGACATTCACCTTGAAGGAAGCCGCCTCGCGGCGGCGCGGACGGGGGCTGTGGCGTTGATCGATGGCGCCGTCACGCGGGCAAAGGCTCCTCGGGAGAACGCCCATGGATTTCGAACTCTCAGCCGCCCAGAAAGAGCTGCAGGCGCGGGCGCGTGCGCTGGCCGAGACGCATATAGCGCCGCGCGCCGCGGAGATCGACCGCACCGAAGCTTACCCATGGGACAACGTCGAGCGCCTGCGCGCCGCCGGACTACTCGGCATGACCATTGCGAAGGAGCTCGGCGGAGCGGGGCTCGGCTACCTCGAGGCGGTGTTGGTGATCGAGGAAATGGCCAAGCATTGCGGCGCGTCGGCGCGCATCGTGGTCGAGACCAATATGGGCGCCATCGGCGCCATCCTCAAATACGGCACCCCCGCCCAGCGCAAGCTCGCGACTGATCTCGTTTTATCGGGCGACAAGCCGGCCATCTGCATCACCGAGCCCGGGGCCGGCAGCGCCGCCACCGATATGACGACGCGCGCCGACAAGCGCGGCGACGTCTATGTCCTCAATGGCAAGAAGCATTGGATCACGGGCGGCGGCGTGTCTCGACTGCACCTGGTGTTCGCGCGGGTGTTCGACGAGCGCGGCGCCGAGCAAGGGATCGGCGGGTTCATCCTCGTGCGCCACCCCCAGCTCAACACTCCGAAGGGGCTGATCATCGGCAAGCGCGAGCCGGCGCTGGGGTTGCGCGGGATTCCGGAGACCGAGCTGATCTTCGACAATCTCGAAGTCCCGGCCGACATGTTGCTCAAGCCGCAACGCGGGCCGCGCCACGGTTTCGGCGAGCTGATGGATGCCTATAACGGACAGCGCGTCGGTGCGGGGACGGTTGCGCTGGGTCTTGCCCAAGGCGCTTACGAGAAGGCGCTGGCCTACGCCAACCAGCGTGAACAGTTCGGCCGTCCGATCGCCGAGTTCCAGGGGCTGCAATGGATGCTGGCCGACATGTCGATCGCGCTCGAGGCGGCGCGCGCGTTGATCTGGAAGGCGGCGTGCAGCGCGCCGCCCGGAGGCTTCCCCGATGCCGTGCTCACGGCGCGCGCCAAAATTCTTGCGGCCGAGACCGCGATCAAGGTGACGAACGACGCCTTGCAGATCTGGGGCGCCGCGGGCTATTCGCGCGACAATCCGCTGGAGCGTTACCTGCGCGATGCGCGCATGTTCGCGATCGCCGGCGGCACCGCGCAGGTGCTGCGCACGCTGGTCGCCTCCGCCATTCTCGGCCGCAAGCTGCCGCAGACACGGGACGGCTACCTGACGGAAGACCTCGGCAGGCCGGATATGCGTCGCGACAAGCAATCGGCACCCTCGCGCGCCAAAGTTCGCACCTGACCGAAGCCCCGATGGGAGCGACTTGAGGGTCGAGGACTTCGCGCTTAAACATTTGGCGCTTAACGACTTGGCGCTTGAGCGCTTGGCACTTGAGGGCTTGGCGCTTGAGGGCTTGGGGCTTAAGGAATGCGAGCCTTGACCGCGGGGCGCGCGCGCCGAGGGACAATGCCATGGCAGCCGCCGATCTTCCCGGCACCGATGAAGAGCGCGCCGAAGCGGCGCTGATCGCCGCGGCCGGCAACATCCTGCGCAGCGACAATCGCGAGGTACCGGAGGATTTCATCGTCGCGCTGTTCGCCCACGCGGTTCCCGAAGACCTCATGCGTTACGACCCGCGCCAGCTCGCCGAGCTCGCCGCGAATGCGTGGTCGTTGCTGGCCGTGCGCAAGCCGGGTGTGTCGAAGATCCGTCTCGACACTCCCGATTCAGCCGGTCACGAGCGCCTGCGCAACGATTCGGTGCTCGAGATCGTCAACGACGACATGCCGTTCCTGGTGGATTCGGTGCTGGCCGAACTCGCCGAGCGCGGCATCGAAGTCCGCTTCGTCGTGCATCCCGTCCTCACCGTCGTGCGCGACGCGGCCGGCCGCCTCACCGCCTTCAAGGGCGTGAAGCCCGCCGCCGGCGCGCTGCGCGAAAGCGTCATCTACATCCATCTCGAGCGTATCGACGAGGACGCGCGCCGCGCCGAGATCGTCGAGGCCATCGAGCGGGCGCTCGCCGACGTGCGCGTCTGCGTTCAGGACTGGCGGGCGATGACCACGCGCGTGGCGGACGTGATCGCCGAGCTCAAGGCCAATCCGCCGCCACTGCCCACGGCCGAAATCGCCGAGGCCGTCGCGTTCCTGGAATGGCTCGCGGACAACAATTTCACCTTCCTCGGCGTTCGCAACTACAAATTCACCGCCGGCGAGGACGCGCTTGAGCCCATCTTCGAGAGCGGGCTCGGCATTTTGCGCGCCCGCGATATGCGGGTGCTGCAACGTTGGAATCAGCCCCTCGTCATCACGCCGCAGATGCGCGCGCTGCTCAAACAGCCGACGCTGCTCATCGTCACCAAGGCCGCGGTGCGCTCGCGCGTGCACCGGCGCGTCTACATGGACTATGTGGGCGTGAAGCGCTTCGATCGCGACGGCAAGCTTATCGGCGAGTTCCGCATCGTCGGCCTGTTCACGTCCACCGCCTATACCCGCTCGAGCCGGTCGATTCCGTACTTGCGCCGCAAGGTCGACGCGGTGCTGGCGCGCGCGGGCTTCGATCCGGACGGGCACTCCGGCAAGGCGCTGGTCAACGTGCTGGAGAATTACCCGCGCGACGAGCTGTTTCAGCTCGACGAGGACACGCTCTATCACTTCGCGCTGGCGGTGCTGCAGCTCGACGAGCGGCCGCGCGTGCGGGTGTTGCCGCGGCGCGACCGCTTCGATCGCTTCGTCTCGATCCTCGTTTACGTCCCGCGCGAGCGCTTCGGCAGCGGCGTGCGCAAGGCGATCGGCGATTATCTCGCCGACGCCTACAAGGGCCGCGTGAGCGCCTTCCATCCGTTCTTTCCCGAGGGGCCGCTGGTGCGCGTCCACTTCATCATCGCGCTTTCGCCGGGCGAGTCGCCGCATCCGGATCGCGCCAGCCTCGAGCGCGCGATCGAGGCGATCGTGCGCACCTGGGTCGACGAGCTCGGCGACGAGCTCGCGCGCGTCTACGACGCGGCGCGCTCGCGCGCGCTGCTCAAGCGTTACCGCGACGCCTTCTCCGAGGGATATCAGGAGAACTATTTTCCCGTTACCGCGCTGGGTGACATCCGCATCATCGAAGGCCTCTCCCCGAACCGTCCGCTCGGGGTCGACTTTCACCGCCGCGGCGGCGACCCAAGCAACTGCGTCGGGCTGAAGGTGTGGAGCTACAACCGGCCGATCCCGCTGTCCGAACGCGTTCCGGTGCTCGAGAACATGGGCTTCAAGGTCGTGGACGAGCGAACCTATCGGATCGCTCGCCATGCCGAAGACGATGCGCAAGGTAGCGCGGACGTCTGGTTTCACGACATGGTGCTCGAGCGCGCCGACGGCCGCGCCGCCGCGCTTGAGGTCAACAAGCGCGCCCTCGAAACCGCCTTCGTGATGGTGATGCGCGGCGGCGTCGAGAACGACGGCTACAACGCGCTCGTGCTGGCCGCCTCCCTGGCATGGCGCGACGTAGCGCTGATCCGCACGATCTCGCGCTTTCTGCGGCAAATCCACGTGCCCTATTCCCAGGGCTATATGTGGGCGACCTTGGTGAAGCACGCGTCGATCGCCGCCGATCTCGTGCGCCTGTTCGGCGCGCGTTTCGATCCGCGCCTCGATATTTCCGCCGACGAACGCAAGGCGCGGGAGGCCGAGATCGCTGGCGCGATCGAAGCCGCGCTGCGCGGAGTGCAAAGCCTCGACGAGGACCGCATCCTGCGCCGCTTCGTCAATGCGATCGAAGCGGCGATCCGCACCAATTTCTACCAGATCGACGCCAGCGGGCAGCCCAAGCGCCTCATCGCCATCAAGTTTGCAAGCCGCGAGCTCGACGCCGTGCCGCTGCCGCGCCCGCGCTATGAGATCTTCGTCTATTCGCCTCGGGTCGAAGGCGTGCACCTGCGGTTCGGCAAGGTCGCGCGCGGCGGCATCCGCTGGTCGGATCGGCCGCAGGACTTTCGCACCGAAATTCTCGGCCTGGCCAAGGCGCAGCAGGTCAAGAACGCGGTCATCGTTCCGGTCGGCGCCAAGGGCGGGTTCGTGCCCAAGCTGTTGCTCAAGGGCGGATCGCGCGAGGCGGTGCAGGCCGAGGGCACCGACGCCTACAAGCTGTTCATCTCCACCTTGCTCGACATCACCGACAACCTCGCCGACAAGGAGGTTATCGCGCCCGACAACGTCGTGCGCCATGACGACGACGATCCCTATCTCGTCGTCGCCGCCGACAAGGGCACGGCGACCTTCTCCGACCTCGCCAACGCCATCGCGCGCGAGCGCCGCTTCTGGCTCGACGACGCCTTCGCGTCCGGCGGCTCGGCCGGCTACGACCACAAGAAGATGGGCATCACCGCCCGCGGCGCCTGGGAATCGGTCAAGCGCCACTTCCGCGAGATGGACGTCGACATCGGCGCGACGCCGTTCACCGTCGTCGGCGTGGGCGACATGTCGGGCGACGTATTCGGCAACGGCATGCTGCGGGCGCGCACGATCAAGCTCGTCGCCGCCTTCGACCACCGCGATATTTTCATCGACCCCGCCCCCGATCCGGAGAAAAGCTTCGCCGAGCGGCAGCGCCTGTTCGAGTTGCCGCGCTCGAGCTGGCAGGACTACGATCGGACGCTCATTTCCAAGGGCGGCGGCGTGTTTTCGCGCGCGTTGAAGGAGGTTGCGCTTTCGCCTGAAGCGCACGCCGCGCTCGGCTTCGCCGCGGCCAAGGCGACGCCGGACGAGGTGATCAAGGCGATCCTCAAAGCGCCGGTCGATCTGCTCTTCTTTGGCGGCATCGGTACCTATGTGCGCGCGTCCTCGGAGAGCGACGATGTGGTCGGGGACCGCGGCAATGATGCGGTCCGCGTCAGCGGCGCGGAGATCCGTGCCAAGGTGATCGGCGAAGGCGCCAATCTCGGCATGACCCAGCGCGGCCGCATCGAGGCGGCGCTGCGCGGCGTCAAGCTCAACACCGATGCCATCGACAATTCCGCCGGCGTGAACACCTCCGACCTCGAAGTCAACATCAAGATCGCGCTGTCGCGGCCCATGCGCGACGGCCGCCTCTCGCGCCAGGCTCGCGATGCGCTGTTGGCCGACGTGACCGAGGACGTGGCGGCGCTCGTGCTACGCAACAATTATCTGCAGACGCTCGCGATCTCGCTCGCCGAGCGGCGCGGACTCGAGGACCTCGGCTTCGAGCAGCGGCTGATGCAGACGCTGGAGACGGCCGGCGAGCTCGACCGCGCGGTCGAGTTCCTGCCCGACGACATGGAGATCGCCGAGCGCCGGCGGCGCTCCCAGTCGTTGACGCGGCCCGAGCTTTCGGTGCTGCTCGCTTACGCCAAGCTCTCGCTCAACCACGAGCTCGTGCAATCGAGCGTGCCTGACGATCCCTATCTCGGCCGCGAACTCGGCCGCTATTTTCCCAAGGCGATCGCGGACCAATTCCCCGACGCGCTCGAGCACCATCGGCTGCGGCGCGAGATCATCGCCACGCAGCTCGCCAATTCCATGATCAATCGTGGCGGCCCCTCGCTGTTGGTGCGCATCGGCGATCAGACCGGCGCGTCGCCAGCGCGCATTGCCGCCGCCTTCGCCGCCGTGCGCGACAGCTACGGCATGACCGCGCTCAACTCCGCGATCGACGCGCTCGATGCCAAGATTTCCGGCAAGCTGCAGCTCGAGCTCTATCAGGCGGTCGAGGACCTGTTGCTTGACCGGTTGGTTTGGTTTCTGCGCAACGTCGACCTGGCGCAGGGGCTGGCCGCGATCGTCGCGCACTATCGCGCCGGCGTCGCGGCGGTCGAGGACGCGCTCGACGCGGCGCTGCCGGAGGCCGCCGCCGCCGCGCGCAACGGGCGCGAGGCCGATCTGCGCAAGCAGGGCGTGCCGCACGAGCTTGCGCGCCGTCTCGCCGCGCTGCCGGCGCTCGTCGCCGCGCCCGACATCGCCATGGTCGCCGAGCGGACCGGGCAGGATATCGCCGAGGTCGCGGCGATCTATTTCGCGGCGGCGGCGTTCTTTCGTCTCGATCACATCGCCAGCGCCGCGCGCGGCATCGTCATTTCCGACTATTTCGATCGCCTTGCGCTCGACCGCGCGCTCGATTCGATCGGCGACGCCGAGCGGCGGCTCACCGCCGCCATGGCGGGCAACGGCGTCGCCGGGCCGCAGGCGGTGGAAGCCTGGGTCGCGCCGCGCAAGGCCGAGGTCGACCGCATCCGCATGGCGGTCAACGAGATCGCCAATTCCGGGCTGACGCTGTCCAAGCTCTCGGTGGCGGCGAGTCTGTTGGGGGATTTGGTGAAGAATTGAGCGCGTGTCCCCTGCCGCGCTGCGCCCGGGACACGAGCTCAATGCCTGAAATGCCGTGTGCCCGTGAACACCATGGCAATGCTGTGGTCGTCGGCGGCCTTGATCACCTCGTCGTCGCGGACGGAGCCGCCGGGCTGGATCACCGCGGTCGCGCCCGCCTCGACCGCGGCCAGAAGGCCATCGGCGAAGGGAAAGAACGCGTCTGACGCGACCACCGAACCCTTGGTGAGCGGCGCTTTCAGCCCTGCCGCCTTGGCCGCGTCCTCGGCCTTGCGCGCGGCGATGCGGGCGGAATCGATCCGGCTCATCTGGCCGGCGCCGATGCCGACCGTGGCGCGGTCCTTGGCGTAGACGATGGTGTTCGATTTCACGTGCTTGGCGACGCGGAAGGCAAAGGCGAGATCGGTGAGCTCGGCGTTGGTGGGCGGGCGCTTGGTCACGACCTTGAGCGTCATGTCGTCGACCACGGCATTGTCGCGCGATTGCACGAGCAAGCCGCCGGCGACCGATTTTACGATCATGCCTGCCGCGCGCGGATCGGGCAGGCCGCCGGCAACGAGCAAGCGAAGGTTCTTCTTCGCGCCGACAATGGCGATTGCGTCCTCGCTCGCGTCCGGCGCGATGATCACCTCGGTGAAGATGTCGGTGATGGCGCGCGCGGCGTCGGCGTCGAGCGTGCGGTTCACCGCCACGATCCCGCCAAAGGCCGACACCGGATCGCAGGCCAGCGCCTTGCGATAGGCGTCGATGAGGCTCGCGCCCTCGGCGGCGCCGCACGGATTGGCGTGCTTGACGATGACGCAGGCCGCGGTGCGCCGGGGATCGAACTCGGCGACGCATTCGTAGGCCGCGTCGGTGTCGTTGATGTTGTTGTAGGAGAGCTTCTTGCCCTGCACCTGGCGCGCGGTGGCGACGCCGGGCCGCAGATCGCTCGTGCGGTAGAACGCCGCCGACTGATGCGGGTTCTCGCCGTAGCGCAACGCTTCGACCAGGTGGCCGCCGATCGCACGGAAGGCGGGTGCGGGATCCGAGAGCTGATCCGCGAACCAGTTGGAGATCGCGGCGTCATAGACGCCGGTGCGGGCATAGGCCTTGGCGGCGAGCTTGCGTCGCAGCGCGAGCGTGGTCGCGCCGCCGTGTTGCCTGAGCTCCGCCAGCACCACCGCATAGTCGCCGGGATCGACCACGACCGCCACGTCGGCGTGATTCTTGGCCGCGGCGCGGATCATGGCGGGGCCGCCGATGTCGATGTTCTCGATGCAGGTTTCGAAATCGGCGCCCTTCGCGACGGTTGCCTCGAACGGATAGAGGCTGACGACGAGGAGATCGATCGGGCGGATGTCGTGCGAGCGCATCGTAGCGGCGTGATCCGCGTTGTCGCGCATGCCGAGCAGGCCGCCATGGATCTTGGGATGCAGCGTCTTCAGCCGGCCATCCATCATTTCGGGGAAGCCGGTCAGCTCGGAGACATCGAGGACGGGAAGGCCGGCGTCCGCCAGCGTCTTGCGGGTCCCTCCGGTCGAGACGAGCTCAATTCCTTCCCCCGCCAGCGCACGCGCGAACTCGACGACGCCCGACTTGTCGGAAACGGAGATGAGAGCGCGAGAGACGCGGCGGAGGCGGTCGGTCATGGTGGACTAGCGGGTATCACAGCGAGCTCGGCATTCAAAGCGCTGCGGAACAAGCGTCACAACGGCAGCTGCGGTTCGTCGTCGCGACCGCGGCGGGCGCCGGCGGTGCCGGGGCCTTGCACGGCGTGCGGGGCAAAGGTCCACTGCACGCGCATCACGTTGCGGGCGCGGCCATAGATGACGAGTTGCACCGTGCGGCGCGGTCCGTCAGGGCCGGCGAGATAGACGCTCTCCTCGATGTCGACGCGGTCCTCGTAGGCGCTAAACGTCCACACCTCCTTGTTCGGCATCGCCAGCATGGCGCTGTGCCCGTCGGACAGCCGGTTGGCCTTGACCGACGGATGCAGGTTGAAGCGCAGCGCGAACTGATCGCGGTCCGCCGGCACCGCCGCGCCGCGCGCGGGCGTGAACAGGTCTTCGCCGTCGAGCCTGCGTCCGTCGGCGGAGAGCACGAGCACGCGCTCGTGGATGACGTTGAAGATGTCGGCATAACCGTCGTGCGACGCGCGCAGCACGATGCCGTCCTCCCGCTCCTCGCGGGCGACCGCGACCTCGCGCGGGCCGGCGATCATGGGCGTGCCGTACAGCATGCGCCTGATGGGGCCTGCTTCGATGAAGCGGCATGACGACGTATCGTTGAGCGTGACGGTGGAGTGCGCGGCGGTCGTGCGTGCGACTTGCCGCCAGCCTTCGCGACCCGCCACCGGCAATCCGCAATTGACCACGATGCGGTTCTGCTTGGCCGAGAGTTCGAACGACAGGCAGCCGGCGTGGGCTTCCTGGCTCAGCGCCATCGGCGGCGGCCGCCCGGCGTCCATCAGGACGAGCGTGCCGGCGCTTTCCAGGCGCTGATAGCCGGAATGGGGCGCGTTGGCGAGCGGCGCGCCGCGCGCGTCGTCGTAGGCGAGAATGGTGGTGAGCAGGTCGGTCGGCGTCGGACCCATGCCGTTGAACAGCGCGAAATTGCCGTCGCCGTGCCGGAAGAAGCGCAGCATCGGCATCATGCGGTCGATGGCATTGAGCAGCGCCGGTGGCGGCACGAGGTTGCGGGCGGTGAACGCGGTCCGCAGCGGCAAGAGGTCGACCAGCAATTCGATGAGGGCGCCGGGATTGCGGCTGATATGGCCGCCGTCGGGCAGGATCTGGCGCGTGAGCTCGTCGGAGAGCCGCTTGGTCGCGGCGCGGATATGGCGGTGCTGGCGCGCCATGCACAGCGCCGCATAGTTGAGCGCGATCGCGGCCTGCAGACGCGGCACCCCGTCGCGCGCCTGCCAAACCGTGTGGCGCAGATGGCGCACCTGCCGCGTCAGGCTGCGCAGGAAGCGGCGATAGAACCGCGCGTCCGCATCGTCGAGCACCAGCGGCGCCTGGCTGAGCCACGACACGACCCGGCGCGCGACCACGTCCGGGCGCCAGGCGATCGGGTCGTGGGAGCTGCGGAGCGTGATCCACTCGTCGACCAGCGCGCGGGCATTGGCGCGGGTGATGCCGGAGTCGGCCGCGCGCAGGTGGCGCAGCCAGCCGAAGCCGAAGAGCGCGGCCGCCCAGTCCTCGGACGGTGGGGCCATCTCGAAGGGCGAGCGGGAATCGCAGGCGACGACCTTGCCCGCAAACGCGAAGCGGCCCGCATAGATTTCGCTGGCGCGGGTTGCATCGCTGGTCCGCAGGTCCTGCGGCGCGATGACGATGCGGTCCGCCTTGCCGAAGGAAAACGGCCAGTTGACGATGGGATGCGTCGTGAGGCGGCTGGTGACCCTGCCAAGGAGGCCACGCGCCAGGAACACGGACAATCGAGTGCCTTCCGCGACCGAAACGCGCGCCATCGAGGCGTTGGCTCCCTCCTGCGCGGGCGTTCTTGGGTCCCGCGGGGCGGAACATAGCGAAGGCCGCGGCGGCGGCCAACCGGCTTAACCCCTTCAAATCCTTTGCAGACGGGCGGCGTAGAAGCCGTCGAGGCCGCCCAGGCGCGAATCAGGGTCGGGCAGGTGGCAGGGCAGCGTCCGCAGGTCCCCGTCCGCCGTCAGCCACTCAGGGCGACCGTGGACTTCGCCCGCCGAGATCGGCTGGCGGCGCAGGCTCGGGTTGTGATCGAGGAGATCGCGGATGACGTCGACTCCCTCCTCCGGCTCGAGCGAGCAGGTGCAATAGACAAGAATGCCGCCCGGCTTCGTCAGCTCGCTCGCCTGGGCCACGAGCCGCCGTTGCAGGGCTGCGAGCGCGGCGATGTCGGCCGCGCGCTTGAGCCAGGGGATGTCGGGATGGCGGCGGATGGTCCCCGTCGACGAGCACGGGGCGTCGAGGAGGACGGCGTCGAACGGCCCTGCCCGCCATTGCATGACGTCGGCCGCGACCATTTCTGCGCCGAGATGGAGGCGAGCGAGGTTCTCCCGCAGCCGTTCGAGCCTTCCCGGGGCGCGGTCGACGGCGATGACGCGGGCGCCCGCGGCCGCGAGCTGGGCGGTCTTGCCGCCCGGTGCCGCGCACAGATCCGCGACGCTGCGGCCGCGCACCTCGCCGAAGAGCTTCGCCGGCAGCGCCGCGGCGGCGTCCTGTACCCACCAGGCGCCCTCGGCATAGCCCGGGAGCTGCGATATCGCTCCGTGCACGATCGCGCGCACTGAGCCGGTCGGCAGCACGCGTCCGCCGAGCGCGCTTGCCCAATGCTCGGGATCGTCCTTCACCGTCACATCGAGCGCCGGTTCCTGCCCGTTGGCGACGGCGATCGCGCGCGCGATCGCCGTGCCGTAGGTCTTCACCCAGCGCGCCATCAGCCACTCCGGCGTGTCGAGCGCGATCGTGTCGATGCCGGCGAGGAATTGCGCGCCCTCGCGGGTGACGCGCCGCAGCACCGCGTTGACCAGGCCGGCGTAACGCGCCGCGCGCCGGTCGGCCTGCACCAGACGCACCGCGAGGTCGACGGCGGCGTGGTCGGCGACGTCGAGCCACAGGATTTGCGCCGCCCCGACGAGCAACACGGTTTCGACCCGCGGCGCGTCGGCCGGAAGCTTGAGCCAGTGGCCGAGGAGATGGCGCAACGTCCCGAGCCGGCGCAACACCACCGTCACCAAGGCCCGCACCAGCGCGCGATCGCGCTGCGCAAGTGCTGCGAAGTCGGGGTGCGCCGCGCGATCGTCGAGCGGGCGGTGACGGCGCAGCACGCCGTCGAGGATGTCGACGGCGATCTGCCGCGCCGCGAAGCCGGGAGGGTCGCGCTGGGATGTGGGCGTGCGCTCATTCGCCATCAGCAGCATCCCTGCTCGTCATCGTTTGCGAACATGCGCGCGCGCGAGCCGCGGGCGGATAATCCAATGCTCGCAACGTGCGGTATGTCACCTCGTCGCTCTCCGCAACTTGGCGATGCTTGCTTTGCTTATCGCAAGCGTCGTGGCACACTTGTCGCAATCGCCGGCGCTCTCGAGTTGGGCATTCATCATGCGAACTGGCCTGAAGCTGGCGCTCGCCGCGGCGATCCTGGTTTGGACGGGACGCGCCGAGCCCGCGCTATCGGAGCCGGCCGATTTCTACAAGGGCAAAGATATCAAGCTGATCGTCAGCGCAACGGTGGGTGGCGGCTACGACGTCTACGCGCGCGCTCTCGCCAAGCATCTTGGCGCGCACATTCCCGGAAATCCCACCATCATCCCGCAGAACATGCCGGCTGCCGGCGGCATCGCGGCCGCAAATCACATGTACAACGTTGCGCCGCGGGACGGCACCATCATCTGTCTGCTGCAGAATACCGTCGCATTCGAGCCGTTCTACGCCAACCGGCAGGCGCAATTCGATGCGGCGAAATTTTCCTGGCTCGGCACGCCCACGACCGAAGTGGCGATGTACATCGTCTGGCATGCCTCGAAGATCAAGACGCTCGCCGATGCCCAGACGCAAGAGATGATGGCCGGCGGCGCGGGAGCAGCCTCGACGCCTGCGTTCTATGGCCGCGTCTTCAACCAGCTCCTCAATATGAAGGCGCGCCTGATCACCGGTTATCCCGGGCAGAACGAAATCTTGCTGGCGTTGGAGAACGGCGAGGTCGAAGCCATGGCCTCTCCGTTCTGGTCGAGCATCAAGACGATGCGCCCGGACTGGTATCCGCAGTCCAAGATACGCGCCTTGTTTCAGTACGGTTTGGAGCCCCATCCAGAGCTCGCGGGCGTGCCGTTCGCGCTCGATCTCCTGCACAACGACGCCGACAAGGCGCTGCTGATCGCCGCCTCCGCGCCGCTCGGCCTCGGTCGCCCTTTCATGGCTCCGCCGGGTATTCCCGCTGACCGCCTCGCCGCGCTGCGCGCGGGCATGATGGCGACGTTCAACGATCCGCAGTTTCGTGCCGATTGCGAGAAGCAGCGGCTCGAATGCAGCAATCCAAAGACCGGCGAAGAGATCGAAGCCCTGATCAAGCAGGCTTATGCGACGCCTGAAGCGATCCGCAAGCGGTTGATCGATATCTACCAAGTCGGGTTGAGCGCGGAGAAGAAATAGCGCGCGAACCGTGCGCCATCAGCGCGCGGGCGCGGCCCGGCGCTGCCCGCGTCCCATCATCCCCAAGGCCTGCGATTTTCACCGCGGCCGCCCGGATTGCCCCACGGACCTGCCGGACGCTGGGGGTAGGCGGGGCCGGTCGGTTGCGGGCCGTATCCGCTTGAACCGATCTCCGCCGCCAATCGCTCCAGCGCGGCGATGCGGTTCTCGGTCGAAGGATGGGTCGAGAACAGGTTGTCCATCCCGTGACCGGTCAGCGGATTGACGATGAAGAGATGCGCGGTCGCCGGCGTGCGCTCCGCAGTGGGGTTCTCGATCGCCTGCGCGGCAGCGGAAATCTTCGTCAGCGCCGACGCGAGCGTGTCCGGCCGCCCGGTGGTGCGGGCGCCGAGTTCGTCGGCGGCGTATTCGCGCGTGCGGCTGATCGCCATCTGCACGATCATGGCCGCGATCGGGGCCAGGATCACCATGGCGAGCGTGCCGATCACGCCGAGCCCGTTGTTGCTGTCGCGATGGCCGCCGAAGAACAGCCCGAACTGCGCCAGCATGGAAATGGCCCCGGCGATGGTCGCGGTGATGGTCATCGTCAGCGTGTCACGGTTTCTGACGTGGGCGAGCTCGTGGGCGATCACGCCTGAGATTTCCTCGCGTGAGAGCATCTGCAGCAGTCCGGTGGTCACCGCGACCGCCGCATGCTCGGGGTTGCGTCCGGTTGCGAATGCGTTGGGCTGCGGATTGTCCATGAGATAGACGCGCGGGATGGGCAGGCCGGCGCGGCGGGCGAGATCCTGCACGAGGTGCACGAGGTCAGGGGCCGTGGTCGCGTCGACCTCGTGGGCGTCGTGCATAGCGAGCACCAGCTTGTCCGCGTTCCAGTAGCTGGCGAGATTCATGCCGGCGGCGACGAGGAGCGCGATCACCGCGCCGCTCCCGCCACCGATGAGGTAGCCTATTCCCATGAAGAGGGCGGTGAGCCCGGCCAGCAGAACGGCGGTACGCAAATGGTTCATGGTCGCTTCCTCGGCCGAAACCTTCGACGCAACGCCTTCGCGCCGCAACCGGGTTCGGGGTTGCGCCTGAAATGTTGGGTCGGGCGTGGCCGGTTGCCAGAGGCCCTTCGTCGCGCCACGCGGCAGGCCTTGATCCTGGCGCGGCGGGGGGCATCTAAAGGTAATGGCCGATGCAAAACCGACGCACGCGCCACCCGCGTCGGCGCCGAAAAAGCCCCTTCCGCCCGCGGCGCAGCACGCCCTCGCCGAGGCTGCCACCCGCCGCGCCGAACGCGACCGCGCGGCGGCACAACGGCCGCCGGAGCCGGAGTCAGGCCGCCGCAGCGGCGAGCTCGACCCCGTCCGCTACGGGGACTGGGAGGTCAAGGGCATGGCCACCGACTTCTGAGCGCCGCAAGCGCTCATCGTCGCTGCGACCATCTTTCAAACATCATCCCAAGGATGCAGCACGATGCGGCCCACGAGGTCTTCGCCGTGCTCCAGCATGGCGTGCGCCTCCGCGGCCTTGGCGAGCGGCAGCACCGCGTGGATCGGCATGCGGATGCGCGCTTTCTCCAACAGCTCCGCGACCACGCGCTGATCGTTGCGCGTTGCCCCGCGAATGCCGTGGACGTTGAGCTCCTTGCTGACCATGTCGACCACGCGCAACGGGATCTCGCGCAATTCCCCGCCCACCGGGCAGAACGTGCCGCCGAGGCGCAGGGCGTCGATGCATAACCGCATCAGTTCGCCCGCGCCGGTATATTCCACCGCGGCGTCGACGCCCTCGCCGCCCGTTGCCGCGCGGATCGCTTTGACCGCATCGTCTCGCCCGCTGTCGACGACGATATCGGCGCCCCAGCGCTCGAGGCTCGCAGCCTTGCCAGGATGACGCGTGGTGGCGATGACGGTGGCACCGGCGAGCTTGGCTAGCCCCATGGTGGCCGTGCCCATGCCGCCCGCTGCGCCGGTGATGAGAACGGTGTCGTTCATCCGCACGGCAAGTCGGTTAGCGATGATGCGGTGGGCGGTCGCGCACGGCCACATGGCGGCGGCGCCCTGATCGAGGTCGAGATCGGGCCGCACTTTGATCCAGTAGCTCTCCGGGCGGGAGACGAACTGCGCGTAACCGCCGAACATCGTGTGGCCGGGAAGATCGATCCCGCCGGAGAGATTTCCGAGCCCGCGAATGCTTGCGAGCGAGAGCGTGTTTTCGGGATTGGTCATGCCGAGCACGCGGTCGCCCGGCGCGAGCGTGGTCACGCCGGTGCCCACCGCCGCGACTTCGCCGGCGACGTCGCGGCCGAGCTGCATCGGCATCGGGAAGGCGCGGCGGCCGTGGATGCCGCCGTGATGTCCGGTGGACTTGCCGTAGAATTCGTGCACCTCGCCGGTGCGGTACTTGACGTCCCAGCGCGAGACCGAGGTGGCGAGCACCTTGACCAGAACGTCGGTCGGCCCGACCTCCGGCATCGGATGGTCGCCGTAGCGGAGTTTGTCAGGGCCGCCGAACTCGAACAGGCGGACCGCTTTCATCGTGTTCATCGATCGCCGGTGTTCGCTTCGGTGAGTTTCTCTAAAGAATGAACCGGCTCAAATCCGCGTTCTTGGCGAGGTCGCCGATGTGCTTGTGCACGTAGGCGGCGTCGACCGCCACCGTGTCGCCGTGGCGGTCGGGCGCCGCGAACGAAATCTCGTCGAGCACGCGCTCCATCACGGTTTGCAGCCGCCGCGCGCCGATGTTCTCCACGCTCGAATTGACTGCGACCGCCACGTCGGCGATGGCGTCGACCGCGTCGGGGGTGAATTCGAGCGTCACCCCCTCGGTCGCCATCAACGCGACGTACTGCTTGATCAGCGACACCTCGGTTTCCGTCAGGATGCGCCGGAAGTCGTCGCGCGTGAGCGGACGCAGCTCTACCCGGATCGGCAGCCGCCCCTGCAGCTCGGGGAGGAGGTCGGAGGGCTTGGAGAGATGGAACGCGCCGGAGGCAATGAACAGAATATGGTCGGTCTTCACCGTGCCATGCTTGGTCGAGACGGTGGTGCCCTCGATCAGCGGCAACAGATCCCGCTGCACGCCCTCGCGCGACACGTCGGCGCCCACACGCCCCTCCCGGCCGGCGATCTTGTCGATCTCGTCGAGAAACACGATGCCGTTCTGCTCGACCCCCTTGATCGATTCCAGCACCAACTGGTCGTTGTCGAGGAGCTTGTCGGATTCCTCGTTGATCAGGATGTCGTATGATTCTTCCACCGTGACGCGGCGGGTCTTGGTGCGGCCGCCGCCGAGCTTGCCGAAGATATCGCCGATCGAGATCGCACCCATCTGCGCACCGGGCATGCCGGGAATTTCGAACAGCGGCATGCCGCCGCCGGCTGCCTGCACCTCGATCTCGATTTCCTTGTCGTTGAGCTCGCCCGCGCGCAGCCGTTTGCGGAACGCCTCCTTGGTCGAGGCGCTGGCGTTCTCGCCCACCAGGGCGGCCACCACCCGATCCTCGGCGGCGAGTTGGGCGCGTGCGCGCACGTCCTTGCGTTTTCGCTCCCGCGTCTGCGTGATCGCGACTTCCACGAGATCGCGCACGATCTGCTCGACGTCGCGCCCGACATAGCCGACCTCGGTGAATTTGGTCGCTTCGACCTTGATGAACGGAGCCCCGGCGAGCTTGGCGAGGCGGCGGGAAATCTCCGTTTTGCCCACGCCGGTCGGGCCGATCATCAGGATGTTCTTGGGCAACACCTCCTCGCGCATTTTCTCGTCGAGCTGCAGGCGCCGCCAGCGATTACGCAGTGCGATCGCCACCGCCCGCTTGGCATCGGCCTGGCCGATGATGAAGCGGTCGAGCTCGGAGACGATTTCGCGCGGAGAAAAATCCGTCATGCGTTGCACACCATCAGAAGGGCGCGGCCGTCGGGCGTGTCCACCATGCGGTCCTTGCGGAAGCCGGCCTTCTCGTAGGCGCGGATGGCGCGCGCATTGGCGGGATCGGGGTCTGTCAGGACGCGCGGCGTCCCGGCCCTGATCAGGTCATCGATGAACGCGCGAATGAAGGCGGAGCCGTGGCCGCGACCGGTCATGTCCGGCTCGCCGATGAATTGATCGATGCCGCGCGTGCCCAACGGATGGATGCCGAGCCCGTTATCCGGCCACGGCGTCTGGTCGTAACACTGAAGATAGGCGAAGGGTCGCCCGTCGATCGTCACGACGAATTGGTCCATTGCCGGCCGCTCGAGGTCCTCGCTCACCAGGGCGAACTGCCCGTCGGGATCGCCCCACCACTCCCTGACGTGCGGCGCGGCCAGCCAACGACGCACCAACGGCAGGTCGGCGGCCGACATCGGGAGAAACTGATAACGTGGCATCACGGATCAGGCGCTCTTGAGCATCTCGATGGTCACATTGCGGTTGGTGTAGACGCAGATGTCGGCGGCGATGTCCATCGCCTTGCGCACGATCGCCTCGGCGTCGAGCGGCCCGTCGATCATCGCGCGCGCGGCGGCGAGCGCGTAATTGCCGCCGGAACCGATGCCCATCACCCCGGCCTCGGGCTCGAGCACGTCGCCGGTGCCGGTGAGCACCAGCGATACCTGCGCGTCGGCGACGATCATCATGGCCTCGAGCCGGCGCAGGTAGCGGTCGGTGCGCCAGTCCTTGGCGAGCTCGACGGCGGCGCGGGTGAGCTGGGCCGGATACTGCTCGAGCTTTGCTTCCAGCCGCTCGAACAACGTAAAGGCGTCGGCGGTGGCGCCGGCAAAGCCGCCGATCACGTCGCCTTTGCCGAGGCGGCGCACCTTCTTGGCGTTGGCCTTGACGATGGTCTGCCCGATCGACACCTGCCCGTCGCCTCCGATCACGACGCTGCCGCCCTTGCGGACGGTCAGGATGGTGGTGCCGTGCCAGGGGTCAAAAGATGTGGGCTGCATGCGCGGATCCGGTGCGTGCAATGATGTAAGCCTTGTCCGCTAAGGGTGCAATTGCGGTGGCCCGCGAGAGTGGCGAAGGCAGTCGAGCCCTGATAAAAGGCGCGCGGCTCAACGCGAAAGATCCGTTCATGCGCAAAGGCTCGGTCAGGCGCAGCACCAAGGAGACCGACGTCGAGGTCGCGGTCGACCTCGACGGCACCGGCGTTGCATCGATCTCGACCGGCATCGGCTTCCTCGACCACATGCTCGAACTCCTGGCGCGCCATTCCCGCATCGACCTCACGATCAAGGCCAAGGGCGACCTCCACATCGATCACCACCACACCACCGAAGATGTCGGCATCGCGCTCGGGCAGGCGGTGAAACAGGCGCTCGGCGACATGAAGGGCATCACCCGTTATGCCGACGTCCATGTGCCCATGGACGAGGCGCTCACCCGCGTCGCGCTCGACATTTCCGGCCGGCCGTTCCTGGTGTTCAAGGCCGAGTTCGTGCGCGACAAGGTCGGCAGCTTCGACACCGAGCTGGTGCAGGAGTGGTTCCAGGCGTTCGCGACGAACAGCGGGGTGACGCTGCACGTCACGACGCTCTACGGCACCAACGACCATCATATCGCCGAGTCCTGCTTCAAAGGCTTGGCGCGCGCGTTGCGCGCGGCGGTCGCGATCGATTCGCGCGCGGCCAACGAAGTTCCTTCGACCAAGGGCTCGCTCGGCGGCTGACGTCCTTGCCGGCGGGAAGGCGATAAACCATGTCCATCTACACCGTGTACGAGCCGCCGCTGAAAGCGCACGAATCGGCGCCCAACCCCGAGCGCTTCGTCTTCGTGCGCGACGGCTTCTCGTTCTGGGCCTTCCTGCTGACGCCGTGGTGGATGCTGCGGCATCGGCTGTGGTTGGCGCTCACCGGCTACGTCATCGTCGCCATCGCGCTTGCGGTCGCCCTGCGTTTGGTCGGCGCCTCGACGGGGGTCACGATCACCGCCGGCGCGCTCTTGTCGCTTCTCGTCGGCTTCGAGGCGGCGACGTTGCGCCGCTTCACGCTGTCGCGCCGCGGCTGGAGGAATGTGGGCATCGTCGTCGGCGACGATCTCGAATCCGCCGAGCGCCGCTTCTTCGATGCCTGGGTCCACAAGTCGTGGGTCGACCAATCATCGGTCGACGGCGCGCCGCGCGCATCATCGCCCGCAATGGGCATGCCGATGGCGCGCCGGCCGTCATCCGAGGTCATCGGCTTGTTTCCACAACCGGGAGCGCCGCGGTGACCGTCGCCATCGTCGATTACGGCTCGGGCAATCTGCATTCGGCGGCGAAAGCGTTCGAGCGCGCCGCGCGCGAGGAAGGGCTGGCGCAGCCGATCGTGGTGACGTGCGATCCTGAGGAGGTCGCCCGCGCCGACCGCGTGGTGCTGCCGGGCGTCGGCGCCTTCGCCGATTGCCGGCGTGGGCTCGATGCCGTCGGCGGCATGGTGGAGGCGCTCAACGACAGCGTGCGCGCGCGCGGCCGGCCGTTCCTCGGCATTTGCGTCGGCATGCAGCTCATGGCCGAGCGCGGCCGCGAATACGAGGTGACGCCGGGGCTTGGCTGGATTGCGGGTGAGGTCGAACGCATCGCGCCTTCGGATCCAAGTCTGAAGATCCCGCATATGGGCTGGAACACGCTCAATGCATGCCGGCCGCATCCGCTGTTCGAGGGTATCGCCGTCGGGCCGCAGGGCCTGCACGCTTATTTCGTGCATTCGTTCCAACTCAAGGCGGCGGCGCGCTCCGATCTCATCGCCGAAGCGGACTACGGCGGTCCCCTCACCGCGGTCGTCGGCCGCGACACGATGGTCGGAACGCAGTTCCACCCGGAGAAGAGCCAGCGGCTGGGCTTGCGGCTGATCGCCAATTTCTTGAAGTGGAAGCCGTGATGCGCCTTGCGGTTTGGTGGCTGCCGGCGCGCGGAAGCGAGCCCGGCCTACGCCAGTTGTCCAAACGCGCGCGATACGCACCGGCGAATGATGTCAAACGAGTGATGTCGTGATCCTCTTTCCCGCCATCGACCTCAAGGACGGCGCCTGCGTGCGGCTCGAGCAAGGCGACATGGCACGCGCGACGGTGTTTCACCGCGATCCGGGGGCGCAGGCGCAAGCCTTCGAGGCGCTAGGTTTCGAATATCTCCACGTGGTCGATCTCGACGGCGCCTTTGCCGGCAAGCCGGTCAATGTCGCCGCGGTCGAGCGCATCATCGAAGCGACGACGATTCCGCTACAGCTCGGCGGCGGCATTCGCAACATCGCCACCATCGAGTCCTGGCTGGACAAGGGCATCACCCGCGTCATCATCGGCACCGCGGCGGTGCGCGATCCGGCGCTGGTCACCAAGGCGGCGAGCCTCTACCCCGCCCGCGTCGCGGTCGCGCTCGACGCCCGCGACGGCATGGTGGCGGTCGCGGGTTGGGCGGAAACGTCCGAGCTCAGCGCCTTCGACATCGCCAAACGGTTCGAGGACGTGGGCGTCGCGGCCTTGATCCACACCGACATTTCCCGCGACGGTCTGCTTGCGGGCCTCAACCTCGACGCCGCCATCGCGCTCGCCGAGGCCGTGAGCATCCCCGTGATCGCCTCGGGCGGGCTCGCCTCGATCGCGGACGTGGCGGCGCTGTTGCAGCCGTGCGCCAAGAAACTTGCCGGCGCCATTGCCGGCCGCGCGCTCTACGACGGCCGACTCGACCCGACGGAAGCGCTGCGGTTGATTCGCACGGCACGACCAGCGACGTGACGACATGTTCAAGGTTCGCGTCATTCCCTGTCTCGACGTCAAGGACGGCCGTGTCGTCAAGGGCGTGAAATTCCTCGACCTGCGCGACGCCGGCGATCCGGTTGAAGCGGCGATGGCCTATGACGCGGCCGGCGCCGACGAGCTCACGTTCCTCGACATCACCGCCAGCCACGAGAACCGCGACATCATCCTCGACGTGGTGCGGCGCACCGCCGAGGCCTGCTTCATGCCGCTCACCGTCGGCGGCGGGGTGCGCACCATCGAGGACATTCGCAAGCTCCTCGCCTCGGGCGCCGACAAGGTCTCGATCAACACCGCGGCGGTCGCGCGGCGCGCCTTCGTCAAGGAAGCGGCGGAAAAATTCGGCGACCAGTGCGTCGTGGTTGCGATCGACGCCAAGCGCGTGTGGAAGCCGGGCGAAAGCGAGCGCTGGGAAATTTTCACCCACGGCGGCCGCAATCCCACCGGGCTCGATGCCGTCGATTACGCGCGCGAGGTGGTCGCGCTCGGCGCCGGCGAAATCCTCCTGACCTCCATGGACCGCGACGGCACCAGGGAGGGTTTCGACATCCCGCTCACCCGCGCCATCGCCGATGCGGTGCCGGTGCCGGTGATCGCCTCGGGCGGCGTCGGCACGCTCGAGCACCTGGTCGAGGGCATCCGCGACGGGCACGCCACCGCCGTGCTCGCAGCCTCGATCTTCCACTTCGGCGAGTACAGCGTCTGCGACGCCAAGCGCTATATGGCCCGTGCCGGCCTGCCCATGCGGCTCGATCCGTAGCCGCGTTGCAGTGCGACTAGCGCGCGGCTTTCGCCCAACGCAGCGCCGGCTCGAGCCGGTCGTTGCCCCAGAACAATTCCCCGTCGGCGGTCGTGAAGCTCGGCGCGCCGAAGAGGCCGAGCCGCTCTGCCTCCTCGGTTTGCGCCCGCAGCCGCGCTTTGATCGCATCCGATCGGGCGGCTGCGAGCGCGCCCTCGGGCTCGATCTCAAGTCCCGCCAGGATGTCGCTCACGGTTGCGGCGTCATCGATCCGGCGTCCGTCGGCGAATTCCGCGCGAAAGAGCGCGCGGCAGAACGCTTCGCCCCAGGCCTGGTCGAGCCCCGCGAGCGCCACGCGGGCCGCGAGCAGGCTGTTCTGCGGAAAGGGATCGGGGCGCCGGAACGGTAGCTGCAATTCCGCGCATGAGCGCTCGAGGTCGCGCCACATATGGCGGCCTTTGGCCGGATAGAGGTTGAACGGCGAGGTGGTCCAGCCCTGCGCCTTGAAAATCGGCCCGAGCAGGAACGGGCGGAAGCGCACCCGGACATCGGCTTTTTCCGCCAGCGGCCCGATCCGCATGGCGGCGAGATAGGAATAGGTCGACGCAAAATCGAACCAGAAATCGAGCACGGGGCGCGGCATTGAGCCATGCTAGCCGGCTCGGGTGGAATGTGAAACGACGCCGCCTCGCGGCCGGGCTCGCACCAGGCGCGCTGGCCGATTTGCGGCGGCGAGCGGAGATGATATGCCAAGGCGGAGCAAGAGCGATGTCGAACTTCACCCTCCGCGATCTCGAAAAGCGCGTGCAGGAGCGCGCGAAGGCGAGCGCGCATACCTCCTATACGCGCAGGCTCCTCGACCAGGGCGTGGCGCATTGCGCCAAGAAGCTCGGCGAGGAGGCGATCGAGACCGTGCTGGCGGCGGTCGAGGAGGATCGCGCGCGCTTGATCGCGGAAGCCGCCGACCTCATCTACCATCTGCTGGTCGTGCTCGAGGCGCGCGGGATTTCGCTGGCGGACGTGGAGGCCAAGCTCGCCGAGCGCACGCGGCAGTCGGGCCTGACGGAAAAGGCGTCGCGCAAGGGCGGCTGAGCAAGGACGATGGAGCAACGCACCGACGACGGCCTCTCGCCCTACCGCATCTTCTCGCGGGCGGAATGGGCGGCAAAGCGCGCCGATACGCCGATGACGCTGAAGCCGGACGAGGTGACGCGGCTGCGCTCGCTGCACGACCGCCTCGACATGACCGAGGTCGAGGAAATCTACCTGCCGCTGTCGCGGCTGCTCTCCCTTTATGTCGCGGCGACCCAGCGCTTGTTCCGCGCGCAGCAGAACTTCCTCGGCACCGAGGACGCGAAGGTGCCTTTCATCATCGGGGTCGCGGGCTCCGTGGCGGTGGGCAAGTCGACGACCGCGCGCGTGCTGCAGGCGCTGCTGGCGCGCTGGCCGAATGTGCCCAAGGTCGACCTCGTCACCACCGACGGCTTTCTCTATCCCAACGCCATCCTCGAGCGCGAAGACCTGATGGAGAAGAAAGGCTTTCCCGCAAGCTACGACCTGCCGGCGCTGCTGCGCTTTCTCTCCGACATCAAGGCCGGCCGGCGGCCGGTGCGGGCGCCGGTCTACTCGCACCTCACCTACGACGTGACGCCCAATCTGTGGATCGAAATCGATCGCCCCGACATCCTCATCGTCGAAGGCCTCAACGTGTTGGAGGCCGGCGCCCCGCCTAAGGGCGGCAAGGCGATCCCTTACGTGTCGGACTTCTTCGATTTCTCGATCTACCTCGACGCCGACGAAGATCTGCTGCAGAGCTGGTACGTGGACCGGTTCCTGACCTTGCGCGGTACCGCGTTCCGCGATCCGAAATCATACTTTCACCGCTATGCGACCTTGTCGGACGCGCAGGCGGTCAAGACCGCGACCTCGATCTGGACGCGCATCAATCTCCTCAATCTGCGCGAGAACATCTTGCCGACGCGCCAGCGCGCCGACCTCATCCTGAAGAAGGTCGAGAGCCATCTCGTCGAAGAAGTGGCGCTGCGGCGGCTGTAGGCGGAGCGTGCGTTCACGCCGCGCGGCGCACCTCGTCGACGAGCGCGCGGTAGGACAACGCCTCGGCGAAATGGACGCGGCCGACTTTTTCGGCGCCGTCGAGATCAGCGAGCGTGCGCGCCACCCGCAGCACGCGATGATAGCCGCGCGCCGAGAGCCGCATGGCGTCGGCGGCGTCGCGCAAGAGCGCAAGCCCGCCCGCGTCCGGCCGCGCCACCTCTTCGAGCAGCGGACCCTGCGCGGCCGCGTTGGTGCGCACCTGCGGCAGGCCGACCGCGGCGTAGCGCTCCGCCTGCATCGCGCGGGCGCGCGCGACGCGTGCCGCCACCTCGCGGCTTCCTTCCGCCGGCGGCGGCAGGATGAGATCGGCGGCGGTCACCGCCGGCACCTCGATGTGCAGGTCGATGCGGTCGATGAGCGGGCCCGACAGCCGCCCCTGATACTCGGCGGCGCAGCGCGCGTTCGCGCCGCGCTTGCAGGCAAATCCCGGCTCGCTGGCGCGCCCGCAGCGGCAGGGATTCATGGCGGCAACCAGCATGAAACGCGCGGGATAGGTCACGCGATGGTTCGCCCGCGCGATCGCGACCTCCCCGATCTCGAGCGGCTGACGCAGCGAATCGAGCACCTGCGGCTGGAACTCGGGCAACTCGTCGAGGAAGAGAACGCCGTGATGCGCGAGCGAGATTTCGCCCGGCCGCGCGCGCAATCCGCCGCCGACCAGCGCCGGCATGCTGGCGGAATGATGCGGCGCGCGAAACGGGCGTCGATTGGTGAGCGCGCCGCCCTCGATCTCGCCCGCGACCGACGCGATCATCGAGACTTCGAGCAGTTCCGCCGGCGTCAGCGGCGGCAGAATGGTCGGCAGCCGCGCGGCGAACATCGACTTGCCGGCGCCGGGCGGGCCGACCATCAGCAGATTGTGGCCGCCGGCGGCGGCGACCTCGAGCGCGCGCTTG
>Ga0310909_10000298_pt1 | contig 24319 bp, 19 predicted proteins | sample GREbulkMGT000H_FD_203449 | JGI IMG/M metagenome (GOLD analysis project Ga0310909, IMG submission 203449) | Lab enrichment of tropical soil microbial communities from Luquillo Experimental Forest, Puerto Rico - GRE.bulkMG.T000H | ecosystem: Environmental > Terrestrial > Soil > Tropical forest >... | reverse complement strand
CGCCCCAAGGCGGCGCGGCCTGTAGGATCGGCACACCGGGTCCGAATTCCGATGGTTTCCGCTGCAAGGGGCGGAAAATTCCGCTGCAAGGGGCGAAAAATTCCGGTGCAATTCCGCTGCCCGCGGGCGCAGCCAAATCAAGTCAACAAATTGAATTCAGATTGAGTTTTCGGTTCGAGCGACGGAACTTTTCCTCGCCCAAAAAGATTTCCCCTGCTTAGCAGGGGAATTTGAAGGCAATTCAGCCTGCGCCGCTCCGGCGGCGCAGGCGTTCGATGGCGTACCGGCGATCAGGCTGCTGCTTTGCGATTGGCGGCGAGCCGGGTGTCGACGAGCGCGACGGTGTCGTCGACGACGGCGTTGCGCATGCCGTATTGCGCGGCGATCAGCTGCACGAGCCGGTCGGTCCGCTCGATGTTGGGCGCGCCGTTGTTGAGCGCGCGGGCCGCCGAGGACGGCCGCACCAGGTCGTTTGCGGCGGCGGCGTATTTCTCGAACGGCACCAGGTCATTGGGCGAGGCGCCCAGCCGCTCGCATACGCCGCAGACCCAATTGTAGACCAATCTCGAGGTCGCAAGATCGCGATGCACCGCGTCCTTGATGTCGATTGCGCCGTCCGCCGTCACACAGCGGTAGTTGCCGGTCAGAAGCATTGCCCATTTGGCGAGCGGTACGAAAATCGACTCGTGCGTCCTTAACTTGACCGGCAGCTGGATGTGTCCGTCACCGGGATCGTGACGTGCCGCTTCGATGTCGGCCTGCATCTGCCGCAATATCGCGGTGTGCTCCTCAGCGTCGAAGCGAGCTACCTTGAAGTTGGTCGGCAGGGTCACGTGCAGCACATTGATTTTCTCGCCGGGCGGGCGAATGGCCTGCGGGTCGGGGCTGCACAGGGTCAGGAGCCCCGGCTCGAAATTGTCCCACACGCTCGCATCGGTAAAAGCGGGTTTGAGTGCCTCGGTCGCGAGCCCGGGGATGCGCTTCAGATATGGCATCGGCGGAAAGTTCATGATCGACATGCACGGCACCTTGGCCTTCGCCACCGCGTCCAACAGCTCGCGCACACCGGGCGAGCGGTATTGCGGCTCCTGCATGGCAAGCGCCACGAGGTCGAAGTCCTTCGGGTTGACGTCGCCTGGACCCGCTGCTTTGAGGCTTCCCGGGAGCTTTCGTGAGTCGAGTTCGACCGGCTCCTTGCGGCCCCGGATCGGCAGGCGGATGCGGGCTCCCTCGCTGTTGAATGCCTCGATTTCGGCGGGCAGGCACACCATCGTGATCTTGTGCCCGCCGAACAACAATTTGGTAGCCAGGAGCGAGCCGTAAGCGGCCCCAAATGTCAGCACGTTGTAAGTCGCCATCTAGCCCTTCCTCCCTCGGCCGGAGTTATCTGTCGGCGGACGATGCCGGATGCCGCGTTTTTGGGCAAGCCTTGTCGGCCAGAATCGCGGCCAACCCGGTGCGGAAGTCCGGGTAACGCAGGGTGACCCCGAGCTCGGTCTTGATCAGGCGGTTCGCCACCCGCTTGTTGTCATCGTAAAAGCTGCGAGCCATCGGCGACAGCCTAGCGACCTCGAACGGCACGAGCGGCGGCGGCGCTACCCCGAGCAGTTCGGCGGCATGAGCGACGACCGCCGCGGGGGGTGCAGGATCATCGTCGCAGACATTGTAGACGGCGCCGGGCCGCGGCCGCGCCATCGAGGCAATCAACACGCTCGCCAGATCCGCGACGTGGATGCGCGAGAAGACCTGGCCCGGTTTGTCGATCCGCCTCCCCGTCCCGGCACGCAGCGCATCGAAGGCGCTGCGCCCGGGGCCGTAGATCGCGGCGAGACGGAAGACGTGGACCGGCACGCCGCGGTTCTGCCAGAGGCCGAGCCAACCCTCTTCGGCGGAGACCCGGCGGCGTCCACGCTCACCGGTTGGCAGCAATTGAGCGGTTTCGTCCACCCAACCGCCGCCCCGATCGCCGTAGACCCCGGTCGTCGACAGATAGCCGAGCCACGAAAGCCTAGGCAGGGTCGCGATGTCGTCGCCGTGCAGGGCGAGCACCGGGTCGCCCGCGGCATCGGGGGGAACCGAGACGAGGAGATGGGTAACCCCGTTCAGCGCGGTCGGATCGGCCGGCCGGTTGCGACCAAAGAAGACGGCGGAGAAGCCGGATTCCCGCAACAAAGCCTGTCTTTTGGCGCTGCGGCAGGTGCCGGTCACCACCCAGCCCGACGCGACGAGCCGACGGCCGAGCGCCAGCGCGGTGTAACCCAAGCCGAAGCAGAAGAGATGCGACCCGCTCACGATGGCTTTGTAACCGGAATGCCGCCGTCAAGCCCCTCTTTGACGGCTCGCGAGAACCGGTGCGGCCATTTAGCCGCACGCCGAATGCTCAACTCGTTTCCTGACGGAGATAGCTGAGACGTGCTCTAATTGGAGCGGCAGCCACCCTATCACAGGAGTTTACATGCCCACCATCACCACCAAGGACGGCACGGAGATCTTCTACAAGGACTGGGGTTCGGGCCAGCCGCTCGTGTTCAGCCACGGCTGGCCGCTGTCGGCCGATGATTGGGACGCGCAGCTGCTGTTCTTCCTGCATCACGGCTACCGCGTTATCGCCCATGACCGCCGTGGCCATGGTCGCTCGTCCCAGACCGCCGACGGCCACGATATGGACCATTATGCCGACGATTTGGCGGCTCTGACGGCGCATCTCGACTGAAAAACGCCATCCATGTCGGCCATTCCACCGGCGGCGGCGAGGTCGCGCACTATCTGGGACGGCATGGCGAAAGCCGGGTGGCCAAGGCAGCGCTGATCAGCGCGGTGCCGCCGCTCATGGTGAAGACGGCGGCCAATCCGCTCGGCCTTGCCAAGGAGGTGTTTGATGGCCTGCAGGCGCAACTCGCCGCCAATCGTTCACAATTCTATCGCGACCTGCCAGCAGGGCCGTTCTACGGCTACAACCGGCCCGGCGCGAAAGCCTCGGAGGCGGTCATCCAGAATTGGTGGCGCCAGGGCATGATGGGCGGTGCCAAGGCGCATTACGACGGCATCGTGGCCTTTTCCCAGACCGATTTCACGGAAGACCTCAAGAAGATCACCGTCCCGGTGCTGGTCATGCATAGCGAAGACGACCCAGATCGTGCCCTATGTCGCCGCCGGGCCGCTGTCCGCTAAGCTGCTGAAGAACGCAACCATGAAAACCTACAAGGGCTTCCCGCACGGCATGCCCACCACGGAGGCGGACACGATCAACTCCGACCTGTTGGCGTTCATCAAAAGCTAGCCACCGCCAGAAATCCACGTGCAAGAGCCTGGATTTGACTCCTCCTTTTGCGCCGGCTCGCTGATGGTGGTCCCCGGATCACGGCTGAGTCGATCATCCGGACTGTTTTTGGCGCGGCCCCACTGTCCGCCAGCGCGTCGAGCAGCACCTCTCGAAATCCTCCAGCGCCGGAATAGACGATAGATCGTATTCCATTTGCCCAGTTCTTCCGGGCAAATCGGCGGCATGGCGTGCCGGTCCGCGTCACCAAGAATATGCCGGCCAGCGTGCACCCGTGCTCGCGGCGGGAGGATTCAAATCCTTGAACAGCGGGCTCTGAGTTTCCGAGGCTTCGTATCAACGCGCAGCGCGCTTCCTCCGGTCTGGGAACACGGCACCGGGCCTCAGGAACGGCGCGAGGTAAATTAAGGGCCGTGTTCGCGCAACCGCGCGAGCAAAACCTGCCACCATTCACCGTGCCGGCGCAGGAAGATCGCGTCAGGGAAGCCGTGACGGGCAACATGCTCGTCCGGCACGCTGTCCCAGCCGCGATGGACGACCGTGACCCGCGTCTCTGCGCCAACGCTCTCGAAGGTGACCTCGACCTCGGTCTGCTGACCCGAACGGAAGGTCGCCTGACGCCAACCGAAGACAAGCCGTTCGCCCGGCTCCCACACCCGGATGCGGCCGATCTCGAAGACGGTGCCGTTCGCCAGTGTCTCGGTGAAGCGTCCGCCTTCATGGGGCTCGAAGGCAAGCGCGCCGGGAGAGCGCGTTGTAAACCGGAACAGTGCGTTCGGCGTCCACCACAGCGCGATGTCGCGCGTGAAAATCTCGAAGGCGCGCGCGGGCGAAGCCTTGAGCCGCACGGACACGAGAACTTGCGGTGTCACGATACGCGCTCGGCATGACGCTTGAAAGCCGCGAGCTGGGTGCTCCACAGCGCTTCGGTTTCTTCAAGCCAGCGTTTCAGTTCCACCATCGGTTTCGGATCGAGCGCATAGATGCGCACCCGCGCATCGAATTTCGGATGGCTCTCCACCACAAGACCGCATTCACGCAGTTGCCGCATATGCCGGCTCATGGAGGGCAGTGCCAGACCCGTCCGCTGCGCCAGCTCGCCCACGCGATGCGGCCGCTCACGCAAGAGCTCGACGACGTGGCGGCGATGCGGATCGGCGAGCGCGGCAAGCGTGCGGTCGATGCCGGCGACTCTTTGGCTCACACCCAGCCTTCGATCTTGAGGCCGCTCGTCTGCTCAGCCTCCTCACGCGAGACCTGGTGCACTGTTTGTCCGAACGACCACACGTGACCCTCGAGATCCTCCGCGCGATAGGTACGATCGCCATAAAACTGATCGGCGGGTTCCGCGAGAATGACGGCGCCCGCCGCCCGCGCCCGTTCGCAATGGGCGTCGACGTCCTCTTCAAGATGCACATGAACGGTTTGCGTCGTGATGCCGCCCGCCGATTTGGGACTCTTATGCTTGTCGGTCCACTCGCCGCCGATCATGACGACACCGTCGCCGAGCCGCATCTCGGCATGGAACTCGTCGGCGCGGTAGATGCCGCTTCGGCCCATGATGAGCATCGCCGTCTCGAAGGCGAACGCGCGTTCCAGCCACTTTAGCGCGGAGACGGGATCCCGATAGCTGAGGGCGGGAATGAAAGTCTGCCGATGGGTCATGACCACTCTCCGATAGTTTATGAGATCAGAAATATTTGACGAAAATCAGAACTATCTTGTCAATCGCTTTCTCATCGGTTTCCCTGCCGCCGCGTCGCTGTACGGAGCCGGAAGAGACGGCCTCTGCTGTTGCGCAATAAGGGACGGCGAGCGCGGATCCGATTACCCCGGCTGCCGTACCGGGGCGACCGAAGGGTCAGCCTCGAGCGTCTCGGCCATGCGCCGTTGCTTGAGGCGGGTTCGCGCCCAAAAGCCGCAAGAGATGAGTGCGCCGACGGCCAGCGGCCAGCGCAGCCCGAAGCGCTCGCTCAATGAGCCCATCAGCACTGCCCCGACCGCTGGGCCGGCGCGAAAGATCATGCCGTAAAGTGCCATGATGCGGCCGCGCATGCGGATGTCGACCGCGGCCTGGAGCAAGGTCTGCGCGCCTATTCCGGTGATCGTCATCGCCGTGCCGGCCAGGAAGACGCAAGGCAACGCGAGGGTGAACCGGTCGGTCGCGGTGAAGGCGAGGATCGCCAGCGAAATCACCAGCGTGTTGGCGAGAACGAGACGTGTCAGCCCGGCGATCGCCGGCCGCAACAGCATCCACAAGGCGCCACAGATGGCGCCGAGGCCGACAGTCGAGGTCAGCATCGACAAGCCCTCCGGCCCGCGCCCGAACACACTGTCGGCAAAACCGGGAAACAGCTCGACAAAGCCGCGGGTGCCGATCGTGGTGACTGTGAACAACAGCAGCATCGGGGCGATGCCCGGATGCCGGCTGGCATAGACATAGGCCTCGGTCGAGGCCTTGAGCACACTTTGGGTCGCGGCAACCGGCAGTGCCGGGAGCCCGCGCAGGTTAGTCATCGCGATCAGAAACACGACGTATGTCGCGGCATTGACGGCGAAGGCCGCACCGACGCTGACCCGAGCGATGACGATCCCCGCTACCGCCGGTCCGAGAAAGCGCGCGCTGTTGAAGATGATCGCGTTGATCGCCAAGGCCGAGGGCAGCGCCGCGCGATCGACGAGTGTCGGGATCAGCGCGAGGCGCGACGGCTGGGCTACCGCGTTGAAGACCCCGAGGAGCAATGTCAGGACGAGCAACAGTCCAATTGTGATCGTGTTCGTGTAGACCAGGACGGCGAGGAGGGTCGCCTCGATGCTGCCGGCTATCTGGGTAACCCGGATGATGCCGACCCGGTCACGCCGGTCAGCGAGAGCACCGGCGAGCGGGCTGAGGAACACGACCGGGAAGAATTCGGCCATCGACATGACGCCGAGCCAGGTGCCGGAGTGCGTCAGGGTCCAGGCGAGCCAGCCGACCGCCACCCGCTGCATCCAGATCCCGACCAGCGACACGGCATTGCCGCCGGCATAGATGCGGTAATTGCGGTGGGCGAGGGCCAGGACGACGTTGCCGAGCCCTGCGGGTAGCAGGCGATCGCGTACAAAAGCCAAGAAACTCCACGACCTCCGAGAGCCGCTGCGAAAGTCAATCGTAGCGTCTCTTGTGATTCCGCGGCAACGGCGCGTCGTGTTATTAGTCAGCGGCGGGATTGGCGAGGCATATGCGGAGAACGTCGCACCACGCTCGAAGCGGGCAAGTCTTCTACCCGCTTCTGGCGCTACTGTTCGCTACTGCTGCCGCCGCAGAGCCGGCTGGCCCGCCAAAACGTCCGGCGGGCCTGCGCAATGCAGAAGCGGATGCGGCGACCTATGATCGCTGCCTCAAGCTTGCTAAGCAGAACCCCGGCGCGGCACAGAGCCTGGCGCAGACATGGCACGAGCGGGGCGGGGCACACCCGGCCGACCATTGCGCTGCCGTCGCGTTGGTCGGATTGAAGCAATACAAGGAGGCAGCGACCCGACTCGAGGCGCTGGCGCAGGCCATGACGACGGCGCCCGCCGCGTTGCGCGCCGATGTGTTCGATCAGGCGGGACAGGCTTGGCTGCTCGCCGGCGACCCGGTGCGGGCCTATGCGGCTGCGGGTCAAGCGCTGGGCCTGCAACCGAATGATTCCGAATTGCTCCTCGATCGCGCCGAAGCCGCCGCTTCGGCCGGATATTTCGACAAGGCCGTCGGCGATCTCGACCATGTCTTGAAAGCCGATCCGAACCGCCTCGAAGCGTTAATCTACCGCGCTTCCGCCAACCGCGCGCTCAACCGCCTCGATGCTGCGCTCGCCGATGTCGAGAAGGCGCTCGCACGGACGCCGAATTCGGTGCCGGGGCTGCTTGAGCGGGGCAATATCAGGCGGCTGAGCGGCGATCTCAAGGGAGCCCGCGCGGACTGGGAACGTGTCGGCCAGCTTGCCCCCGGCACCCAAGCCGATATGGCGGCGAAGGCCAATATCGAGCATCTCGAGCTCAAAGACCCGGCGCGGCCTGCGAACACCCCCAGCAGGCGTTGAACAAGCAGCACCCTCCGGGGGTCTAATCTAATCCACGGCGAAGACCCAAACCGAGCCGCCTTGCGGCACGTCGGGGAACTCCCACGGCCGCTCAAGATTCAGCCGGGCCTGCATGCGAGCCGCGTCCACACCCCACCCCGACTGCACGGCGATATATTGCTTGCCGTCGACCTGAAATGAAACCGGCACACCGTTCACTCCTGACCCGGTACGGAATTCCCAGAGTATCTTGCCATTCGAGGCGTCGAAGGCGCGGAAGTAGCGGTCGTTGGTGCCACCCATGAAAAGCATACCACCGGCCGTCGCCAGCACCGGCCCCCAGAGCTCCGAGTTGGCGAAAGGGTGGCTCCAGACTTTTTGCCCCGTATCGAGGTTCCAGGCCTGCAGCTCACCGATATGATCGGCACTTGGGGCGATCGAGAAGATCGAATTTGCCGGTGCTATTCCGGTAAAGCGTTGCCCCGGCGTATAGGTGACGGGATCGCCCATGAGCGCCTGACACAGATTCTCGTTGGCCGGAATGTAAAGCAGCCGTGTCTTCGGGCTGTAGGCAACCGGAGGCCAATCCTTGCCACCCCACAGCGAGGGGCAGAATTCGGCCTTCCTGCCGGTCCCGGGCTGACGGGCCGGGTCGACATCCGGACGTCCAGTCTTCGGATCCAGACTCTTGAACACGTTCTGGTTCACGAAGGGCTTGCCGTCGACGAAGTTGATCTTGTCGGCAGTGCGTTCGAGCATCCACAAGTACCCGTCGCGCGCGACGTAGGCGAGCCCCTTGATGGTCCTGCCGTTACGCTGGTAGTCGACGAGGATCGGCGGGTTGACTTCGTCCCAGTCCCAAGAATCGTTCGGATGGTATTGGTGATAGCCTTTGATCTTCCCGGTCGAGGCATCGAGGGCGATTGTCGAGGATGTGAATAGATTGTCGCCCGGGCGCTGGTCGCCCATCCATGGGCCGCCATTGCCGGTGCCCCAAAAAGTCAAATTGGTTGCGGGATCGTACGCGCCGGTGATCCACACCGACCCGCCGCCGGTCTTCCATTGGTCGCCTTTGGGCCAGGTCTCGCTGCCCGGCTCGCCAGGCGCCGGCACCGTATAAGTCTTCCACGCCGGCTTACCAGTCTCGGCATCGAACGCCGCGACAAAACCGCGAACGCCGAGCTCGCCGCCCGAGACACCGACCATCACCTTGCCATCGGCGACGAGTGGCGCCAATGACATGTAGTACCCGTGCGTATAGTCCTCGACCTTGGTGTTCCACACCTCCTTGCCTGTCTTGGCATCGAGGGCCACGAGTACCGCGTCGGCCGCGGCGAAGTATATCTTGCCGTCGAGCAGCCCGACGCCTCGGCTCGTCGGATGGAGTAGCAGAATGTCCTCGGGGATCGGCCTCTTGAACCGCCACAAGAGGTCGCCCTTTTTGGCGTCGATCGCTAACACCTGGTTCCCCGGCGTGGCGACAAACATTACCCCGCTATTGACGATCGGCGGTGCTTGGTGGCCTTCGATTTGACCGGTCTGCAAGGTCCACGCCGGCTTGAGTCGGCCAACATTTTCGGTCGTAATCTGCGATAGAGGGCTGTAACCCCAGCCGTCGTAGGTACGGCGGTACATCAGCCAGTCGCCGTCCTCCGGCTGCTTGAGCCGCTCGGCGGTCACCGGCTTGTAGCCCTGCAGTATCGGAGGTACGGGGCGCGGGGTCTCCGGTGTCGGCGGAGGCGGCAGCGGCTGCTGTGCCGAGGCTGTCGCGGCAGACAATGCGAGCGCCAACGCGCTTGCGGCGATCGCTGCATGGAGGCGGTGTTTTTCTGGCATAGCGTCTCTCCTCGATTTTCTGAGATTACATTTGTTGAAACCCGGCCCGGCCGGTGAAGGGCTTGGCGACGACGAGCCGCCCGTCGGCGATCTTCACCGGCAGCGCCGGCAGACGGCGCGGGGCCGGGCCGCTGACCACCTTGGCCCCTTCCATCGGATCGTACACCGAGTTATGGCACGGGCATTCGAGCAGCCGGCGATCGGGGTGCCAATTGATCACATCGCACCCGGTGTGCGTACAGACAGCGGAGTAGGCGACGATCCCTTCAGCTGCGTGGTCTCTCGTTTCGGGATCGAAACCCTCGGGCTCGAGGTGCAGCAGCAGCACTTTGTTGAGCCGCGAGCCGCTGCGCACCGTGCTGCTCTCCGGGTCCATCGGCCAAGCCATTATCGGCTTGCCGCCGAGGGGCACATTTTCCGGCGTCAGCGGTTCCGGCGCAGCGGCGCCGACCGTAACCAAGAGATCGCCTTCCCGCGGCCGCTCGCGCGCCGGATCGGCCTGCGCGAACGCCAGACGCGGGGCGAACGCCAAGTACACGCCCATCCCGAGCGCAACCCGGCGCTCGATCCTGTGGGCGGCGCATTGGAATTGCCGGTCCACCGCTTCCTCACCTATGCTCGTCGGCAGATTTGACTGCCGGTCGGTTTCGAACATTCCCCGGATGATTTCGGCGAAACTATCACCCACCGCAGCCGCTGTCAGCCGAGGCCGTGGAGGGGAAGGGCTAGGAGAGCCACCAAAGCAATCCCCGAAGCCCGCAAATCCGAGGAGATCCCATGCGGCAGAAGTTGCCCTGGTCTGCGTCCGTTCCGAGCCGGCGTTGTCTTCTTGCCGCCGGGCTTGCGCTGTTCGGTGCCGGCGCGGCCGGTGTGTGGTCTGCACGCAGCCGGGCGGCGGAGACGATCGTGCTTCGCAAACTGGCAGCCGAAAAGGGGCTCCTTTACGGGACCACGATCGCGGCGGCGCAAATCACCGACGATCCAACGTTCGTTGATCTCGTGTGCCAGGAAGCCGGCCTCGTCGTTGCCGAGAACGAGATGAAATGGCAGGTCATGAACCGGGGCGCTCCCGGGGATGACGACTTCGCTCCTGCCGACACCATCGCTACATTCGCAGCCGCCAATAAGCTCGCGCTACGCGGCCACAATCTTCTGTGGTACCACCGCACCCCGGAGTGGTATTTCGACTTGACGGATCCTCAGGAGCAGGAGCGGGCCGTTGTCGACCACATCGAGCAATTGGCCGGCCGGTACCGCGGCCGGATCCACAGCTGGGACGTCGTCAACGAGCCAATCGAACCCAAGGATGGGCGGCCGGACGGCCTGCGGACCGCGGTGTTTCTCGAGACGCTCGGGCCGGAATACCTCGATCTCGCCTACCATACCGCGCGAGAGGCCGATCCGAATGCCCGCCTCGTCGTCAACGAATACGATGTCGAGCTCGACGCGCCGGAACAGGAAGCGCGCCGCGTTGCGCTGCTGCACCTGCTCGAAGGAATGCGGCGATCCGGGACGCCGGTCGACGCGGTCGGCATCCAGGCTCATCTGACTGCGGCTGGCGGACCGCCTTTTTCGGCGCCGCTGCTGCGGCGTTTTCTCGCCGACATAGCGAGCCTCGGCCTGACGATTCAGATCACGGAGCTCGACATTACCGACGAGAATGCACCGGCCGATGTCAAGATCAGAGACAACGTGGTTGCCGACACCTATCGGCGTTTCCTCGACGCCGCTCTCGACGAACCCGCGGTCAAGATGGTCGTAACATGGGGTCTGTCGGACCGCCACAGCTGGATCGTGCGCCGCGAGACCTACCAGGCGAAATGGCGGACCGACGATGCCGCCTCGCGCCCGCTGCCATTCGACGCCGATCTCGAGGCCAAACCGGCTTTCGATGCGATCGCCCAATCCTTCGAGCACGCGCCCCAGCGCGAGCCCGGCTAGGCCGGGCGGGAAAACCCGCCCGGCGCCTTCCCTCAGGCAGCCAGCTGGTCGCCGATGGGCAGCCGGCGGATCCGCTTGCCGGTCGCGGCGAAGATGGCGTTGCACAGTGCCGGGGCAAAGGGCGGCAGCCCGGGCTCGCCGACCCCGCTCGACGGCACGTCGATCCCCGCGGGGACGATGTGCACATCGGTGAGCGGCGGCGACTCGTCGATGCGAAGCACTCGGTAGCTGTCGTAGTTGCTTTGTTCGACGCGCCCCTTCTTGAAGGTGATCTCGCCATAGAGCGCGAGACTCATCCCCATCACCGCCGCACCTTCGATCTGCGAGCGAATGCGCTCGGGGTTGGCCGCGAAGCCGCAATCGATCGCCGTATCAACGCGCGGCACCGTTACATGGCCCTTCTCGTCCACCGCCGCCTCGACGACAGTAGCGACATAGGTGAGGAAGCTGCGATGAACCGCAATGCCGAGACCATGTCGCGCCGGCAGCTTGCGGCCCCAGTCAGCCTTCTCCGCCACGAGGTCGACGACGCGCCTGAGACGCGCAGTGTCGATCGGGTAAGTCTCAAACGGGTCGCCGTAGTTCCAAAAATCGGTGACCTCGGGCGACTTGCGGGGATCGACTACACGGGGCGGCCCGATCAGCGCGAGAAGCATCTCCTTTGGGTCGCGCCCAGTAGCGTTGGCGAGCTCGGCGACGAAAGACTGCACGGCGAAGCCGTGAGGGATGTTGTAAACCGAGCGGAACCAGCCGATGCGCGTGTGAGCCTCGGCCTCGCCATTTTCGCAACGCAGGTTGGGAATATCGAACGGCACGTCGACCAAGCCCATGCCGAGCTCAAAGGGCGCTTCGTGCGTCTGGTCGGCCTTGAAGATCGACAGGATGGTGGGTGCGACGCTGCGGTGCCGCCAAGCCAAAACCTTTCCGTTCCCGTCGAGGCCGGCATCGATGCGTTCGGCAGAGACTGTGTGATAATAGCCGTGTTGGAGATCGTCCTCGCGCGTCCAGATCACTTTCACCGGTGCGCCGTCCATCGCTTTTGACAGCACCGCCGCTTCGAGCACGTAGTCGCACTTCGACTTGCGGCCGAAGCCGCCGCCAAGCAACGAGACGTAGACGGTAACGTCCTCTTCTTTTAGGCCAAGCTTCTTGGCGAGCTCTTCGCGTGTGTTGCCGGGGCTTTGCACGCAGGCCCAGGCCTCACACTTCCCGCCGGCAATGCGCACGGTTGCGCTCGGTGGCTCCATCGTCGCATGGGCGAGGTGGGGAATGTAATACTCTGCCGATACGACCTTGGCGGCCGACGCCAGCGCCTTCTCGGCATCGCCGTCGTTGCGCACGACCTTGCCCGGTCGGCGCGCAGTCTCCTCGATCTGTGCTTTGAACGCCGCCGAATCGTAGGAGCCGTTTGGGCCGTCATCCCAGGTCGGGTTCAGCGCCTCGCGCCCCTTGATCGCCGCCCAGGTATTGCGTGCGATGACCGCGACTCCGCCCAACGGCTGAAATTTTGCCGGAGCCGGCGTGCCTTCGATAGTCACGACCTTTTCAACGCCCGGGACCTTCATGGCGGCTTCGGCATTAAATGATACGACCTTGCCTCCGAACACCGGCGGCCGCGCGACGACCGCGTATTTCATGCCGGGAAGCTTCGCATCGACGCCGTAGATCGCGCGTCCGGTGGTGATGTCGAAGAGATCGACGATCGGTGTCGTTCCTTTGCCGATGTAGCGGAAGGCGGCAGGGTCTTTGAGCTTGATCTGATCAGGGGCAGGCGTCGGCAGAGCACTGGCCTCGGCTGCCAGTTCACCAAAGCCGAGCTTGCGCCCCGACGATTTGTGCAGGACTTGGTGGTTCTGCGCGATGACCTCGCCGGGGGCAACGCCCCAGCGCTTGGCCGCGGCGGCTTCGAGCATCTGCCGCGCAGCAGCGCCGCATTGCCGCATAGGCTGGATGTGGTGGCGCAAGCTGCGTGAGCCGTCGGTGTCCTGATTGCCGTATTTCTCCTCGTCGCCAGGCGCTTGCACGACGCGAACGCGCGACCAATCGGCGTCCATCTCGTCGGCAACGATCATCGGCAAGCTGGTACGCGAGCCGGTGCCCATTTCCGAGCGAATAGCGACGATGGTCACGGTTCCGTCGGGGGCGATCGAAACGAACAGGTGGGGGTCGGACCTGACGCCGTGCGGCATCTTGTCAGCACCAGTAGCGAATGCGGCGCACGCGGCGCGTGTGGGCGCAAATTCGGCAGCTATGACGAAACTGCCGGTGGCGAGGATCCCCTTCAGGAAGCCGCGCCGGCTGACATTCTCGATGATCGCGTGGACGACGGTCATGTCACGCTCCTGTGGCAGCCGCCTTGATGGCGGCGGTGATGCGCTGATAGCAGCCGCAGCGGCAGATATTGCCGCTCATCGTGCTGTTGATCTCGTCCTCCGACGGGTTCTTCGTGGTCGCCAGCAACGCGGCGGCCTGCATGATCTGTCCCGCCTGGCAATAGCCGCATTGCGGGACATTCAGCGCGCGCCAGGCCTTTTGCACCGAGTGATTCCCGTCGCGGTCCAGTCCTTCGATCGTTATCACCGAGCGCCCGGCGACATCGCTTACGGCGGTGACGCACGCCCGAGCGGCCTGGCCATCGACATGGACCGTACACGCGCCGCACAGCGCAACGCCGCAGCCGTATTTCGTTCCGGTGAGCCCCAACTCATCCCGCAGATACCAGAGCAGCGGCATTGACGGGTCGCTATCGAAGGACTGCGTCTGGCCGTTGATGCGTAACTTGACCATGGGTTTCCTCCATCCTCCCTTCGTTCGTAGCAATCCCGCGGCAAGACACGTGTGGGATCGCCTATCGGCGGCTTAAGTTTTGTACGGCGAAGACGCCGGCTTGCTGCTACTGCTGCTTGACTGCAAACACCCAGACGACGCCGCCCTGAGGCACGTTATCGCTTAGGCCGATATTGCCCTTTGCCAGCGCATCCTGAATGCGCTGGGCGTCGACACCCCAGCCCGACTGGACGGCGATGTACTCGGTACCCTCGACCTCATAGGCAACCGGAGCGCCGGTGATGCCGGAATTGGTCTTCTGCTCCCACAGCAGCTGCCCGGTCTTGGCGTCGAACGCGCGGAACATGCGGTCGTTGGTGCCGCCGACAAAGACCAGGTCGCCCCCCGTGGCCAACACGGTGGCGAAGAGTTGCCACGGGAAGTTATGCTGCCACACCTTCTTGCTGGTGGCGGGATCCCACGCCTGCAACTCGCCGTGGTGATCCGAGCCTGGGCGCACGGTCAACCCGATATCCTTGGGATCTGTGCCGAGCCAGAGCTTTCCGGGTACAAGCGGCTCCTTGATCCCGGTGAAGCCGCCGCAGAACCCCTCCTGAGCCGGGACGTAAACCAAGTGCGTCTTCGGACTGTAAGCCGCGGACGGCCAGTCCTTACCACCCCATAACGAGGGACAGAACTCGATCCGCTTGCCGAGCACCGGCTTGTGGTCGGGGTCGAATGTAAGCGCCCCGGTCTCCGGGTCGACCGACTTCCATACGTTGGTGTAAACGAAAGGCCATCCCGAGTTGAACGTGATCTTTTCGGGGGTCCGCTCCAGCACCCAGAAGATCGCGTCGCGGCCAGGGTGAACCAAGCTCTTGATCGTCTTCCCGTCTTTTTGCAGGTCGATCAGCATCGGCGCCTCGACCTCGTCCCAGTCCCAAGAATCGTTCTTATGGTACTGGTAGAAAGCTTTGATTTTCCCGGTGTCGGGATCGAGAGCCAGGACCGAGGTCGTATAGAGATTGTCACCGGGATGAAGGCTGCCCGGCCATGGGGCGGCGTTGCCGACTCCCCAGTAGACCAGGTTCAACGCCGGATCGTAATTGCCGGTCATCCAAGCTGAACCACCGCCGCTCTTCCAGTCATCTCCCTGCCAGGTGTCATTCCCGGGTTCGCCCGTTCCAGGAATCGTGAAGGTGCGCCAAAGCTCCTTGCCGTCATTGGCGTCGTAGGCAACCACATAGCCACGCACGCCGAATTCGCCGCCCGAGCCGCCGACGATCACCTTGCCGTTAACGACCAGCGGCATCAGGGTCAGGTACTGGCCCTTCAAGTAGTCTTGGACCTTCTCGTCCCAGGCGACCTTGCCGGTCTTGGCATCGAGTGCCACGAGATGATCGTCAGTCGTCGCGAGGAACAGCTTGTCTTGCCACAGTCCGACCCCACGGCTCGTCGGGTGGAGCTGGAAAAGGTCTTCCGGAAGCTGGCGCTTGTATCTCCAGATTTGGTCTCCCGTCTTCGCATCTAGGGCGATAATCTGGTTTTGCGGCGTTGCAACGAACATGATGCCGTTGTTGACGATCGGCGGTGCCTCATGCCCTTCGGTCACGCCCGTCGAGAACGTCCACACCGGCACCAAGTTCTTCACATTTGCCGTGTTGACCTTATCGAGCGGGCTATACCCCTGACCGTCATAGGTGCGACGGTAGAGCATCCAATTACCGGGCTCAGGATTGGTAAGCCGCTGGGCAGTGACGGGACTATAGTTGGTTATCTCGCCGGCGAGCGCGATCGTGGGCCACAAGGCCGACGCTGCGGCCAGACAGCTCCAAACCCATTGTCGCTTCTGCATTAGCTTCCTCCCTTTTTCAGCGGTGCCGGTGATTACGGCTCCGGTCTACGCTCCGGCGGATCGGTGCCGCGGGGCATATGGCCCTGGCAGCACCGACGCGCCTGCGACGCCGGGCAGTGGACTGCCCGGCGCCTTCCGTCAAATGGCGAGCTGGTCGCCGATCGGCAGCCGGCGGATGCGCTTGCCGGTCGCCGCGAAGATGGCGTTGCACAGTGCCGGGGCAAAAGGCGGCAGCCCGGGCTCGCCGACCCCGCTCGACGGCACGTCGATCCCGTTCGGAACGATCCAGACATGCGTGATCGGCGGCGATTCGTCGATCCGGATGACCTGGAAGCCGTCGAAGTTGTTCTGCTCGACGCGTCCGTTCTTGAAGCTGATCTCGCCGTAGCGCGCGAGGCTGAGGCCCATCACGGCCGCCCCTTCGATCTGCGAATAGATCCGCTCGGGATTAGCGGCAAAGCCGCAATCGATCGCTGTGTCGACCCGCGGCACCGATAGCCTGCCCTTCTCATCCACCGCGACTTCGACGACGGTCGCGACATAGCTCAGGAAGCTGCGATGCACGGCGATCCCTTGGCCGTGCCGCGGCGGCAGCTTCTTGCCCCACTCCGCCTTGTCGGCGATGAGCTCCACGACACGACGCAGCCGGCCGGTGTCGATCGGGTAGGTCTCGAGCGGGTCGCCGTAATTCGTGTATTCGGCCGGCGGTTGGACGGTGCGCGGTGGCCCCAGCAGCTCGATCAGCATGTCCTTGGGGTCGCGCCCAGCGGCATGGGCCAGCTCGGCGACAAAGGACTGCACCGCGAAGGCGTGCGGGATGTTCGACACCGAGCGGAACCAGCCAATGCGCGAATGCGCCTCGGCTTCGCCAACCTCACAACGCAGGTTGGGAATCGCGAATGGCACGTCGATCACGCCTTGGCTGAGCTCGCCGGGCTGCTCGAACTTGGGGTCCGGGACAAAGGTGGCCCGGATCGTCGGCGCGACGGTGCGGTGACGCCAGGCGACCACACGACCCTGCGCGTCGAGCCCCGCGTCGATCCGTTCGGCGGAGACGGTGTGCAGGTAGTCGTGGTGCAGGTCGTCCTCGCGGGTCCAGGTGACCTTGACCGGCGCGCCGCCCATCTCGCGCGAGAGCAATGCCGCTTCGAGCACGAAGTCGGGTTTCGATTTGCGGCCAAAGCCGCCCCCGAGCAAGGTGACATTGACCGTCACATCCTCCGGCTTGAGGCCCAGCTTGTCCACGAGCTCGTTGCGCGTGCCGCCTGGGCTCTGCACGGCCGCCCACACCTCGCATTTGCCGTTGGCGACGCGCGCCGTGGCGCAAGGGGGCTCCATCGGGGCGTGTGCAAGGTGCGGGGCGTAGTATTCCGCGAAAACCGTTTTTGCGGCGGTTGCAAGCGCATTATCGGTGTCGCCGTCGTTGCGCACGACCTTGCCCGGCTTGCGCGCGGTCTCCTCAAGCTGCGCCTTGTAGGCGGCCGAGTCGTAGCTGGCGTGCGGCCCGTCGTCCCAGTGGATCACAAGCGCGTCGCGCCCTTTGATCGCCCCCCAGGTATTGCGTGCGATGACCGCGACACCCCCGATGGGTTGGAACTTCGACGGCGGCGGCGTTCCCTCGATGACCACGATCTTCTCGACGCCGGGCACTTTCATCGCCGCGGTGCCGTCATAGGAGGCGAGCCTCCCACCCATCACCGGCGGTCGGGCAATGACCGCGTACTTCATTCCCGGGAGTTTGGTGTCGATCCCGTACCCGGCGCGGCCGGTCGTGATGTCGAAAAGATCGACAATCTGGACATTGCCCTTCCCGAGATAACGGAAGGCGGCCTGGTCCTTGAGCTTGACCTGGTCGGCGGGCGGGGTCGGCAGGGCGCTCGCCGCAGCGGCGAGTTCGCCATAGCCGAGTTTGCGCCCCGAGGGTTTGTGGATCACCTCGTGATTTTGCGACTGAACTTCGGCGACATCGACATTCCAACGCTGGGCCGCGGCGGTCTCGAGCATATGCCGCATCGCCGCGCCGCATTCCCGCATCGGCTGGATGAAGTGGCGCAAGCTGCGCGAGCCGTCGGTGTTCTGATTGCCATACTTCTTCTCGTCGCCCGGCGACTGCACGACATGCACCCGCGACCAGTCGGCCTCGAGCTCGTCGGCGATCGCCATCGGCAGGCTGGTGCGCGAACCGGTGCCCATCTCCGCGCGATGCGCGACGATCGTCACGAGACCGCTGGGATCGATCGAGACAAAGACATGTGGGTCGCTGACGACGCCGCCCGCCATTTTGGCGGCGCCGGTGGCGTAGGCTGCAAGCGCGTCGCGGGCCGGCACGAATTCGGCGGCGACGACAACACCGCCGGTGACAAGCAAGCCTTTCAGAAAGCCGCGGCGGCTGACATTCTCGACGGTGGCGTGGACGGGGGTCATGTCACGCTCCTGTGGCAGCCGCCTTGACGGCGGCGGTGATGCGCTGATAGCAGCCGCAGCGGCAGATGTTGCCGCTCATTGTGCTGCTGATCTCATCCTCCGACGGATTCTTGTTGGTCGCGAGGAGCGCGGCGGCCTGCATGATCTGGCCGGTTTGGCAATAGCCGCATTGCGGAACATTCAAGGCGCGCCATGCCTTCTGCACCGGATGATTCCCGTTGGGGTCGAGCCCCTCGATGGTTATCACGGACCGGCCGGCGACATCCTTTACGACGGTGATGCAGGCGCGAGCGGCCTCGCCGTCGACATGGATCGTGCAGGCGCCGCACAAGGCCACGCCGCACCCGTATTTTGTTCCGGTGAGTCCCAGCTCGTCCCGCAAATACCAGAGCAATGGCATCGATGGATCGCCATCATAGGTTTGCTCCTGGCCGTTGACGCGCAACTTGACCATGCGCATTTCCTCCCGTGCGATGCTGACGGCGGGGACTCTATTCCTCAGGCGGCGGCCAGGCAATATGCTTAATCCGGCCCGCACCGCCGAGTTGAGCCGGATAAACCATCAGAATGTCACGCGAATGCCCACTGTACCGGCGATCGGCGGCGCCGGGCTGTAGCTGCGCGGATTGGCGGCACCCGGCGCCTGAGCGATAAACACTGACGAGGTCGGCGAGAAGGTGCCAAACGTGTAAAATGCCGTATTGAACGCGTTTTCGATCAAACCAAAGAGCTGCAGGTTCGGCGTAAGCTGATAGCTGGTGTGGAGGTTGAGCACAAAATAGGCGGGCGTCTTCGAGGTCAGGTTGGCCTCGTCGCCAAACAGGAATTGGCCGCTCGCAGCGACGCCCGTCCCGCCCACTGTCCAGGCGTCGGTCACCTTGTAGTCGAAGCCGAGCTTCCAGAGGTTGCTGGGGATGCCTGGGAGGTGGTTGCCGGGCTGGACTTGGATATTGCCGTCCGCGTCGGCGCCGGGATTATTCACACTGGACGCCGTAAAGCCGGTCTGGAAGGTGGCATCGATGTAGGAATAGCTGAGCCAAGCGAGCAAACGATCGGTCTTCGCCTGGAGACTGAGATCGACGCCTTGACGCAGCGTGGTGCCGACATTCTGGAATAAGGCACGGCCTTGGATCGGGCTGTTTACAAATAGGATGTCGTTGTTCAGCGTGCTGCGGTAGTAGGCAATGTTCGACGTGACGGTCGTACCCTCCAACGGGCGGAGCTGGCTGCGCACACCGGCTTCGATCGTGTGCGACACGACTTGCTGCAGATTCGGGTCCCCGGTGAAGAAATTGGCGAGACTGCACGGGCTCGCGGCACTGGAGCACGTCAGCTCCGCCGGGGTTGGTGCGCGGTTGGCATCGGCATAGCTGGCATAGGCGGTCAGACCGGGCAGGAGCTTGTAGCTCATACCGCCGGCCGGGTTAAACCGGCTGTAGGTGTGATTGCCGGTCAATGCGCTGCCAAGCTGGTCGCTGAGATCGATCCTTGCGAGGTTGTAGCGGCCTGCCACATTGGCAGATAGTTGCGGAGTGACATCGAGCGTGTTGGTGAAGAACGCGCCGTAGTAAGCATCGGAGATACCCACGCGCACCGGCACAATCGATCCGTCGGCTTGGTCGATCGTGATCCCGGGGCCGGCGAACACGCGATCGTTCAAGGACAATCCACCGATTTGTGTGCTCGCGCCGAACAAGGTTTGCGCGCCATCGAAGCTGAAGCCGGCGATGAGTTGATTGGGCCTCCCGAACAACTCGTTGCGGTTGGTCGCTTGCAGCGAAACCCCATAACCGTTCGTATTGGTCGATTGCTGATCGAGGTCGGAATACGGACCGCCATTGAGAAAGTCGGGGATCGCGTTACCCGCACGATCGGTCGCGAACACGTCGTTGGCGACGCACAGAAACCCTGTCTGATCGGGGTCATCGCATGGCGAGGCCACGGGCACATTGCCGTTTGCGACTTTTTGCTGGAAGTAGGTGTAGTAGGCGAGCCCCTGCAGCGAGGTGGTGTCGGTGATATCGTACGACCCTGTCAGATTCACATGCGTATACTTGTTGGTGATCAGATTTGGCGCGGTGAACTGCGCACCGGGCGCGACCGCCAGCAGCTCGACAGGCGAGGTGCCCGGGCCGTTGAGCCGGGTCTGAGCGGCGGTGACATTGATATGGACTTCGCCGCCATAGCCGCGCCAGCCGAGATCACCGTAAAAATTACCGAGATTGGAAGATTGCAGATCGCGCCAGCCACCCTCGTGGACCCCGGTCGCCGCAACGTAGGTGGCCACACTGTCGCTCTGGATGCCGTATTGCAGGTTCCCCTGATAGTGTGCGAACGAGCCGCCGAGCAGGTCGATCTCGACCCCCTGATGGGTGAACCCGTTTTTCATCCGTACCGACAAGGCGCCGCCGAGGGCATTCAAACCAAACACCGGGTTCGAGCCGACGAGTTCTATCCGGTCGATCGCTAGGTCGGGGATCAGGTCCCAGTTGACCGTGTCGCCGAACGGCTGATTGAACCGCGCGCCGTTGACATAGACTGCAAGACCTTGCGGGTTGCCCTGCAATGGCGAGGCAAGAAACCCGTGGTAGACCAAATTGGGCTGAAACGGGTTGCCCGCGGCGGCATCGAGGGTGACACCGGGGAGGTCCTCGTTCAGCGCGCGCAACGCCTGCGGATAGCCGTTGCGGCTGATGTCCTGATCGATCAGTACGTGGGTTTCGGCCGGCACCTTGTTGCGATCGACACCCGATCCGAGCAATGGCGTGGCGCCGACCACCTCGACCGGGGGCAGGGTCAGCTCCGTTGCCGGCGGGCCGGCGGCCTCATCTTGTGCCACCGCCGGGACATTCGACAGAGCCAACACCAATGCCGCTCCAGGTAAGATCTGCCTGAGGTCAGCCATCTTCCCTCCCGGCACCGCTCTTAGCGAGACATTAAGACTGAGAACGGGCCGAAGCGCTTTCCCGATTTCCCCGAGAAATCTTCCCGCTTCGCACGGGAGAAATTCCTCGGGAAGCCGTATGCAGCGCGGTTTCGCCGTGGCATGCTGAGAAAGGTGGACTTTGGACGGGTCCCGATGTCGCTGCGGTTTCGCTTGATCGGCTTGGTCTGCCTCGCGCTGGTGGTCAGCCTCGCCCTGGGCGGTGCGACCGCGTGGGTCAACGCGTCGCGCTCGGTGCGAACCGAGATGCGCTCTGCCTTGCTGGTCGGCCGGCAAACGATCGAGAGCGCGATCGAACGGCTGCAGCAGGCTCCCGACCCGTCGCGTGGTTTGGACGAGCTAGTGGCCTCCTTCGAAGGCAACCGGCATCTTCGGGTCCGGTTCATTGGAGAGGCGCAGGCCGTTGCGGCGCCGGTGGTCGAAAGCGCGCCATTCGGCGCCGTGCCGAGCTGGTTCGTCCGCGTCATCGGGGTCGTGCCCGTAGCGGATCGAGTTCCGATCACCGTCGGTGGGCGCGACTACGGGACGATCGCGCTCGAGACCGACCCGCACAACGAGATCCTCGAAGTTTGGAACGAATTCACCGACAGCTTGGTAACTCCGGCGGTGTTCTCCAGCCTGACGATTCTACTGATCTATCTCTTCATTGGCCGGGCGTTGCGGCCGCTGGAGGCTTTAGCCGAAGCGCTGGAGCAGGTCGGCGACGGTCGTTACCGGACGCGGATCGGCGGCCGGCTAGCGCCCGAATTGGCGCGCCTGCGCGACAGCTTCAATCGGATGGCGGCTCGGCTGGCCGCTGCCGATACGGAGAATCGGCGCTTGAACGAGCAGTTGCTCACCCTGCAGGAACAGGAACGCAGCGAACTCGCGCGGGATCTGCACGATGACGTGAGCCCCTTTCTGTTCGCCATCAATATCGACGCAGCATCCGCTTCGCGCATGCTGACGGAAGGGCGGGCGACCGAGGCGCGAGAGTATGTGCAATCGATCGCCGACGCTATTCGTCCTATGCAACGACAGGTGCGGAGCATGCTCGGCCGGTTGCGCCCGATCGGGCTCGATGAATTCGGCTTGCACGAGGCGATAGAGAACATGATTGCGTTCTGGCGACGACGGCGTCCCGAGATCCGCTATCAACTCAGCGTCTCAGCCGGATGCGACGGTCTAGATGAGCTCGTGGGCAGAACGGTCTGCCGCATCGTTCAGGAAGCCCTAAGCAACGCCGTGCGCCATGCTAGTCCCACCCTGATCACGGTATCGATCGATCGTCAGGGCGAAGAGGTCCGTGTGGAAATTACCGATGACGGCCGGGGGCTGAGCGAGCCGAGCAGACCAGGCTACGGGCTGGTCGGGATCAGCGAGCGCGTGAGGGCGATCGGCGGTAGATTGGGCGTTTCGAGCAAGCCCGGTGGAGGCCTCGACGTGGAGGCGGTGCTCCCGTGCTGCTCCCTGCAAGAGGCCGCCAATGCCTCGGTACAAGCGGAGGAGCTGTGAAAATCCTGATTGTCGACGATCACCCGATTGTTCGGGCCGGTCTCAGGCGATTGGTGAATGCAGAACCGGAGATCGAAGTTCGCGAGGCGGCGAACGGCCGCGAGGCGCTGAGTCTCTTTAGGGAGCAACAGCCCACACTGGTCATTCTGGATCTCAACCTGCCCAGCATTGGCGGTCTGGAGGTGCTCGCTCGCCTCAAGGCCCTCGATCCGGACGCGCGTGTCCTGGTTCTCAGCATACACGACGACGAGACCCATGTGACACGCGCGCTGCGAGCGGGAGCGGCAGGGTATGTGACCAAGAACGCCCCGCCGGAGGAGCTTCTCGAAGCGATCGGACGCGTCGCCGGAGGTCACACCTACATCGAACGCGAAATCGCCGAGGGACTGGTATTCGCGAACATCCGAGCGTCGCCGCATCCACTCAAAGATCTGTCCTCTCGCGATCTCGAGATCCTGCGCCAGCTCGCCGAAGGCCGCACCTTGTCGCAAATCGCCGACACGGTGGGCATCGGCTACAAGACCGCGGCCAACAATTGCAGCCGGATCAAGGCGAGGCTCGGCGCGGCGAGCACCGCCGATCTGATCCGCATCGCGATCCGGGCTGGCCTCGTCGCTCAGGATGCGGGTCTCTCGGCAGCGCTCACCGATGGACGTCCGATTTGACAGGTGAAACCTGGGAGCGAGGTAGGCGCCGCGCCACCGGAAAATACAACGATAATCCCGGCCGCGCCGTAAAAACCGCTAGGAATGCCTTCATAATATGGTTGTATTTCAAGGATTTGTGTTGCAAATCCCGGTCTGGGAGGAACAACGAATTTGCCCGGCCTCTCAGCGAGGCGCAGCCGTCGTAAAGGCCGACGAACAACGAAATTCGCGTGGAGTAAAGACAACGAGGCGGACGATTAGCGAACACAGCCGCCGGCCACGCTTGCGGCGCTTTCGATCCCGCCTAAAAGATGAAGCCGAAACAGCGGCTCGGCATAGCTCTCCGGCGTGTGGCCCATTGCGGTGTACCAGCTGCGGCCACCGTCAAACGCCCGACACCACGCAATCGGATGGTCGGCGCCCATCTTGCCGCCGGAATAGCTCCGCTCGTCGAGCGTCGCCAGGACGTGTACCGTGCTGCGCGGGTTGCTGCGGAAATTGTACCATTCGTCTGTGCGCTGCCAGACCGCCGGCAAGTCACTCATCGACGGATGGGCGCGATCTTCGATCTGGATCGACCCTTGCTGAACCTCGGGGTGGCTCGCGAAATAGGCGCCGACGAGCCGCCCGTACCAGGCCCACTGATACTCGGTGTCGCTGGCCGAGTGGATGCCGGCGAACCCGCCGCCGGCCCGAATGTAGCGTTCAAAAGCAGCCTTCTGGCCATCGTCGAGGATATCGCCCGTCGTGCTCAGGAACACGACGACTCGGTATCGAGCTAGCCCCACATCAGTGAAGCGGGCCGCATCCTCAGTGCTGTCGACAGCGAAACCATGCTCGGCACCCAACGCCTTGATCGCGGCGACCCCCTGCGGGATCGAATCGTGGCGAAAGCCGGTGGTCTTCGAAAACACGAGAACGGCGAAGCCGGGCTGCGTGCTCTCCGCATCTGCGACGCGGCCCAAAGGCACGCCGAGAAGGCTAAAGACGATCGCTAGTGATGAACCGCTCGCTATGACCGCGCCCGTCGATCGCCAAGGCTTCGAGTTGACTGGGTTCCGTCGCCGACATCGGCTCGCGCGCGCCAAA
>Ga0310909_10000296_pt1 | contig 24344 bp, 28 predicted proteins | sample GREbulkMGT000H_FD_203449 | JGI IMG/M metagenome (GOLD analysis project Ga0310909, IMG submission 203449) | Lab enrichment of tropical soil microbial communities from Luquillo Experimental Forest, Puerto Rico - GRE.bulkMG.T000H | ecosystem: Environmental > Terrestrial > Soil > Tropical forest >... | reverse complement strand
TGGTTGAGCGTGTGTCGTTCGTAGATCGCGCGTAGACCTTTGATGTTGACCGGTCGATGCATGATGAACCGATGCACCGCCCATTCAAAAATATTAGTGAACAAAAACGCAAGTGGCACCGTCAGCCACTCCAACCAGGTCACGTTGTGGATATGCTGAACGTAGATATAGAAAGCTGCCGCACCCATCGCGTAGATAATCAGAATATGCACATAACCGTCGTACCAACCGACGATGCGCGAGCGATATTCTTGCCGGAATGCCTTTTGGCGTTCGCTGATCATGTCATGCTCCGTCCTAAACCTTTGCCGGGGCCCGTATCGCCACGGTGCCACTGCATCTTAACTTCCGTCTCTGATATATTACAAATCTATCACGATCGGAAGCCCCGTTAATCGGCTGTGGGAACCGTGTCGGCGGCGCCGGCGATTCTCGCCACGGTCGGGTTTTTTGCGGCTTCCTGCGGCGCGCCGGAAAAGATCACCTCGCCGCGCTCGATCACGTACAGTCGGTCGGCGAAGTCCGGCACATGGTGCATGTTCGATTCCGCGATCAAGACCGCGCGCCCCACCGAGCGGATTGAAGCGATGCCATCGATGATCGAGGGGACGATCGCGGGAGAAATTCCTTCGGTCGGCTCATCGAGCAGCAACAGCTTCGGCTCGGCGGCAAACGCGCGGGCGATCGAGACCATCTTGCGCTCGCCGCCCGACAATTGCTGGCCGCCGCGCGTGCGACAACGCTCGAGTGCGGGAAAGACCTTGTAAGCGAGCGCGATACGCACGACTCGATTGCGACCGCCCGCCTGCGGCCAGGTCGGCAAGGCGATGTTTTCGGCAACAGAGAGCTCGCCGAAGACTTCGCTCTCCTCCGGTGAAAAGCCAATCCCACGACGGGCGATTTCAAAAGGCTTATGGCCGAGAAGACTTTTGCCCTCGAAGTCGATTGTGCCGGAGATAGGCGCGCGAAAACCCATGATGCTGCGCAAGATAGTTGTCTTGCCGGCGCCGTTGCGGCCAACAATGCATACAAGTTCGCCCGCATGCGCTTCGAGCGAGATGCCGCGCAGGACGCGGCTTCCTTGGATATCGACCACGAGGTCGCGGACCGAAAGCATCAGCCGTGCCTCCGCTTGCCGACGACGATTTCGATCACGTCGGCGTTTTCGAAGAAGAGTTGCGGCGGCAGATCCGCGAGCAGCCTTCCTTCCGCGATCGCGACGATGCGGGTGGAATAGGCTGCGACCAGGTCCATGTCGTGCTCGACAAGGATCAGTGCTTTGACGCCTGCGCGCTCGGCGGCGGCGAGCAAGGTTTGCATGATGCCATGCTTCTCGGCGGTAGAAATCCCTGAGGTCGGCTCGTCGAGCAGAATCACCTCGGGATTGAGCGCAAAGGCGGAGGCTACGTCCAGAAGCTTTTTCTCGCCTTGTGAAAGCAACTGCGAGACAGTGTCGAGACGAGTTTCAAGACCGAAAATCCGCGCGACCTCGGCAACACGGGTGGCGATATTTTGGTCGGCAGCAAGATTGGAAAACAGGCGCCAGCGCTTCTTCTGGCGGGTGATCACGGCCGCCGCGATCGTCTCGGCGACTGTGAGCTTTGGAAAAATATGAACGAGCTGGAAGGCGCGGGCGAGGCCGCGCTCGGCGAGTTCTACCGGGCCGCGGCCGCGAATGTTCTCTTTCTTGAAATAGACCTCGCCCTCGCTGGGCGCGAGCAGGCCGGTCAAGAGATTGACAAGCGTTGTTTTGCCGGCTCCGTTCGGCCCGACGATCGAAAGCCGCTCACCGGCGGCGATCGAAAGGCTGACATCGGCGAGCGCGCGAAAGGGGCCGTAGGTCTTGCCGACGCCGCGCGCCTCCAGGAGCGCGCTCATGCGGCGGCTCCTCGCGCTTTCGGCCGATGCCGCGCGAGATCGGCCCATCCGGCGATGCCGGCCGGAAAGCCGATGACGAGCACCGCGAGGATCGCGCCGAGCACGAACCGCCAATATTGCGTCAGCGATTGCAACTGATCCTGCAGAAAAGTGAAGGCTAGCGCGCCGATTACGGGGCCGAGGAAGTGCTGAGAGCCGCCGAGTACCGTCATGAACACGAGCTGGCCGGATTGCGTCCAGTATACGAGTTCTGGATCGGCAAGCCCGATGCGGAAGCCGAGAATGGTGCCGCCAGCGGCGCCGTAGGCGGCGGAGATCACGAAGGCGGTGAGCCGGAACCGCCGCACATGCACGCCGAGATATTCGGCCTTGCGCGGATTTTCGCGGAGCGCCCTCAAGTGCAGGCCGAATGGGGAGCGCACGATGCGCCACATCGCAAAGGCGGCGATCAGCAACAGCGCGAGGCAGTAGTAATAGAACGGGCCGGTGAGGAACGTGATCTTATTATATTGCGCGAATTCCAGGTTTAGGATGTTCATGCGCGGGATGCGCATGCCACTGTCGCCGCCAGTGACGTAGTAGAATTTGAATAAGAACGAGTGGAACAGCATGCCGAAGGCGAGCGTCAACATGCCGAAGAAAATGCCGGTATAGCGCACGCACAGAAAGCCGATCGGGATCGCCGCGATGGCAGAGCCGACCACGACCGCGGCAAGCACAAGCTCGAAGCTCTTCACTCCAAAAACGCCCGCCATGACTGCGGCGCCATAGGCGCCGAAGCCGATGAACATCGCGTGCCCGAACGAAAGCAGCCCGCCATAGCCGAACAAAAGGTTGAACCCGAGGAGCGCGATCGCGTAGGCGAAAAACGGAATCATCAAGCCGACATAGTAGCTCGGCGCCAGCAGCGGGAAGATCGCAAGCGCCGATGCGCCGAGGATCGCCGCCAGAATCTGCGGGGGCCTTTTCATGTCGCCTGTTTCCCAAACAGGCCCGCAGGCCGCAACAGCAAAACGCCGATCACGATCAGATAGGTCGCGAGCAATTCGAGCTCGGGATAGACGACGATAGCGAACGCATGAATGAGACCGACGATCAGAGCGCCCGCGAGCGCGCCCGGCATAGAACCGAGCCCGCCGATGACAACGACGGCAAAAGCCTCGACGACGAGGTCGACCGCCATATCCAAGGAGGCCGCGGCGGTGGGTACGACGAGGGCGCCGGCGACCGTGCCGAGCACGGTGCCGGCGGTGAATACCGCGGCATAGACACGGGAGACATCGACGCCGAGAGCCTCAGCCATGGCGCGGTTCTCGGCGGTAGCGCGCAGCACGCGTCCGTAATTCGTCTTCTGCAGAAAGGCGCCGAGCCCCGCCGCGATCATAATTGCCGCAGCGATCACCAAGAGATTGTAGACGGGCACGGTGAAGTCGCCGCTCGTAACCTTGCCGTAAACGAGATAGTTCGCCTCGATCGAGAGCGGATTGGCGCCCCACAGAAAGCGAAAGACATCCTGAAACATCAAAAGTAGTGCGAAGGTGAGCAGCAATTGGAAGCTTTCGTCGCGGTCGTAAACCGTTCGCAGCATGCGCTCGATCGGCGGCCCGATCAGACCGAGGCTGAGGCCGGCGAGAATGAGTAACGGCAACAGCGCCCAGGCGGGCACCCCAAACTGAAGCGCGAGACTGACGAAGGTAATGCCGAAATAGGCGCCAAGCGCATAGAACGAGCCGCAGGCAAGATTCAGAATTTTCTGCACGCCGAAGATGAGCTGGAGCCCGGCGGCGACCAGAAAGAGGACGGCGGCGTGAAACACGCCGCCGAGCAAAATGTTAGCGAAAGCGGCCATCGATCCAGGCTAGGCCCGCCCTCAGACCTTGAAGTTCGCGGTCTTGATCCACTCCCAGAAATTGGCACCCGCCGGCTTCTGGAGCTCAGTCGAATACATCGTGTCGAACTTGTCGAGCGTGACGAAATCGTACCTGTTCTTGTGGGTGGTGAAGCCCTGGATGAAGGTCTGGTCGGCGATGTGGTCCTTGCGCCAGCCGCCCTTGCCGCCGAGGCTTTCGACTTCGAGGCCTTCGATCGCTCCAATGATGTCGTCAACGCTGGGCCAGCCGCCCTTCGCCTTGGCGGCTTTTTCGACCGCGTCTTTGTAAGAGATCAGCGAAAAATAGGCGCGGTCGGCCTCCCAATTCGGATAATCCTTGTGCTTGTCTTCGTACCAGGCGACGAATTCCTTACCGGCCGGGCCGTTGTTTGGATTGGCGAAGTAGAGGGTATTGTGGCCGAACCACATGCCCTCGGGCGTGAATTCCTTCTTCATCGCCGTGTGCTGCCAGCCGGCCGCCGGGAAGACGAGCTTAGCGTTCTTGGTGAGGCCGACGGCGTCCGCCTGTTTCATGAACACCGGAAGGTCGGCAAACAGGAGCGAAGAGAAGATGAGATCGGGCTTCGCCGCCTGCAAGGCGGCGACGTGGCTCGTGAGGTCCATGGTGCCGACCTTCGGCCACTGCTCGGTGACGACCTCATGGTCGATGTTGAAGCGCTTCAGGAGCGCGATGAAGGCGGCCTGATTGTTGCGCCCGTAGGAATAATCGGGGTTGATACCGGCGATTTTCTTGAACTGGCCCTTCCAATATTTGATTGCCGAGAGCGAAGCCATCACTGCTTCGCATTCGTTGTCGGTGCTCTTGAACAGGTAATGCCCATTCGGCAGCTTTTCGTCGACGCCGTCCTGGGTCGTGCCGTCCCAGAAGATCGTAAGCATGCGCGATTCTTCGACCACCGGACCGAGGGCGAGCCCGACGCCGGTCGAGACGATGCCCTGCACGTGATCGACGTTTTCTTGCTGCACGAGCTTGGAGAAGCGCTCGATCGTGTCCTTGGGCGAGGTTTCCTCGTCGTAAACGGCTTCGACCTTGCGGCCGGCAATGCCGCCGACGGCGTTCCATTTTTCCAGCGCCCATTCGGTAGCGCGAATGCCGGCAATGCCGGGGCTCGCGGCAAGTCCCGTGCGCGGGGCGAGTACACCGATCTTGAGCGGCTTGTTTTGCGCGATCGCCGGCGCGCTTACGCCGGCCGGTGCGAGCAAGGCGCTCGCGGCGGCAGACTTCAACAAGGCTCGGCGTGACAGCTTCATTTGATGTCTCCCGTTAGTTTGTTGTTTCATCGTTTTTCGATTTCGTTGATGACGCGATCAATCTCGTCGCCCTTCAACACCCAGTCGTTGTCGAGATTGGCGATGATCACTTGCATGAACGGCTTTGAGAGGCGCAGCGCGCGCTCCGGCTCACCGAGATAGTCGACCAGAATCGCGAGTGCGAGCTGCTGCGGGCTTTCACCCTCATAGGTCCACTCGAACCCGTATTTGGTGAAGCGCTTGACCTCGTAGTGCTCGTCGAGGCGTCTGCCGTCGGCAGTGATGACCAGGCCGTCGATGGTGCGCTTTCCCTCGTAGGTTTTCATTGCGACCTCAGACATTCACCGTCGCGCGCGTGAAGCTCGCGATGTAATCGAGGAGATTATCGGAAGCTTTCGCAGCGCGGGTGGGCTCGCCTTTGGCGATCGCTCGCGCCTGTTCGGCATGCAGCTGCGCGCAAAGTGGCAAGTCCGCTGCCTCCTTGTAGTGTAGGTACCAGAAGCGTCGCGACAGGCCCTGCAATAGCTTCATCGCGCGCGCGGCGTAGTCATTGTGCGCGGATTCGATCAACAGCTGATTGAGGTCCCGATCGAGCCGCATGAAGGCGATGTCGTCATTGGCCTTGCCGGCCTGATCCATGGCGCGCGCGATTTCCAGCAGTCGCGCCCGCTCTTCCCCGCTGGCGCGCGTGGCGCCGGTGACGCTGAGGAAGCGTTCGAGCTCACGGCGGACTTCGAGCACGAGCAATTGCTGACGGGGGTTGATTTCGGAGACGAGGATGCCCTTGCGCGGCAGGATGCGAACAAGGCCTTCCAGCGCAAGCCGCTGCAGCGCTTCGCGGATCGGTGTCCGCCCGATCTTGAGCGTCGCCGAGAGCGATTGCTCCGACAATACCTCGCCAGGCTTGAGCCGCAGCGTAACGATGCGCTCCTCGATCCGCCGATAGGCGAGATCGGTCAAGGTCTCGACTTGCCGCAGCACGCTGCCTTTGGGGATCGTCACGTGCTTGGTCATCGATGGGTTTCCCCCCGCAGATACAGTCAGAGCTGCTGGCGCTTTTGCACCATGGCGGCAAATTTCTCGTATTCTGCGTCGTTCACCGTGTAGGAGTGCTCGTCGTCTGGAAACGTTCCGTCCTTGACCTCTTTGATGTACTGACTGATCCCAGCGACCGCGACTTCAGTGAGCCGCGCAAATCGTTTGGTGAATTTCGGCTTGAAATCAGTAAACACGCCGAGCAGATCATGACACAACAAAATTTGGCCATCGGTGCCGACGCCGGCGCCGATGCCAATGGTGGGGATAGTCAATTGTTCGGAAATTAGCTTGGCGATTTTAGCAGGCACCGCCTCGAATTCGAGCATGAAGCAGCCGGCATCCTCGATGGCGAGAGCGTCCTCCAGGATCTTCATGGCCGCTTCGGCTGTCCGCCCCTGGATCTTGAAACCACCGAACATCGCAATGGTGTGCGGGGTCAGACCGATATGCGAGGCCGTTGGTATGCCGGCATCGACTAGCGCTTTGAGAATGTGCGCCTGCGACTTGCCGCCCTGCGGCTTGACGGCATCGGAGCCGGCCTGCTGCATGAATCGTGTGGCATTGGTCAGGGCGCGTTCGACGGTGTGGTAGCTCTGATAAGGCATGCAGCCTAAAACGAAAGTATTCGGCGCGCCGCGGCGGATCGCCTGCGCGTGCATGATCATCATGTCCATGGTGGCCGGAATGGTCGATGGATGGCCGTGCGCGATCATTGCCAGGCTATCGCCGACGACGGCGACGTCGACCCCGGCCAATTCTGCCCATTTGGCCGAGGTGTAGTCCGGCACCGACATATAGACCATTTTCTCTCCCGTCTTCTTGGAGTCCCGGATTTCACCGATGGTGCGCTTGTCGCGTTTTTTCTCGGCGGCTGGCGTCGTCGCCGGTTTCGCTGATTTTTGATCCGGTGATTTCTGGTCCGGTGATTTTTGATCCATGGCGCGCTCCCACACGACAATCGGGAGTAGTATATCTTTAATATACTAGAAACCAGCGCCGCCCTGCGGTCAAGGAGCGCGACTTGCACTGCCCTATCGAAGCGACCCCATCGCGTCATCGAGCATGATGCTTGCACTCTTCATTGTTGGAGTGACGGTGCTGACGTTATACGGCTTAACCGTCAGTGGACACTTTCCATTTGAGGCTCGGAGTAAAGAGCTGCAATCGCCCGTAGGCACATTTGTGATCGGCGCCACGCTACTGAGCTCAGGACTCGCCGCCTTGCTCCTGATTGTCACCGAGTTGAATGTGCTGCCTTGGACCGCGATCATCATCGGCGGCGGCGCCGCGTTGCTTGCGGGTCCTTTGCTGCTGCGCGTTTTTCCTGATGCTTTCGTTGACGGAATGGTTGGTCTGTTGACCTTTTCCGCAGCTGCGATGGTGGTCGCGCTCCTATTGCTGGCTTATTCGTGAGAGTGCTGTCGCTGGGATGCGAGGCAGAACGGAAAAATAACACCAAAGTTGAAAGAACATTAGATGGAGAATCTTAAATGATCGCCGTGATTTTCGAGGTGTGGCCTAAACCCGACAAGAAGCAGAATTATTTGGATATTGCCGCGGCGTTGCGGCCTATCCTTGAACATATTGATGGCTTTATCTCAATTGAGCGGTTCGAGAGCCTGACCGAGCCCGGCAAAATCCTCTCACTCTCGTTCTTCCGCGATGAGGCCGCCGTCGCCGCTTGGCGCAAAACCCAAGACCATCGTCGCGCCCAGGCAGCCGGGCGGAGCGACATCTTTGCCAATTACCGGCTTCGCGTCGCTTCAGTTATCAGAGACTATGGCATGCAAGAGCGAGAACAGGCGCCCGCCGATAGTCAGGCGCTGCATGGCTAAGCCGCTGGCTTCGTAGCGATGCATTCAGGATTTGGTCGCGGGGACTGGAAGCTGCATGAGCGCGAGTTCGAGGCTTTTGACGAGCTCAGTCATGAACGTAAAGTCAAGAGTATCGATCGTATCGCTGGGAAGGTGGTAGTTCGGGTTCCGGAAAAACGCCGTGTCCGTGATCATCAGTGCCGGCAACCCGGCATCCCAGAATGAAGCGTGATCGCTCATGCGAGTTTCCGGCAAGATTCGTCCGTCGAAGGGCAGGAATAGCGATTTGACTGGTAGCTCCTCGTTCATGCGGAAGCCGCTCAGAACAAAACGTCCGAAGCGCAGCGAGCGCCAGTTTCCAATGATGCCAATGAAATTGCCTTGGGAGGGGTAACCAGGCCAGCGGCGAAGGAATGGATAATGCTGGCGTGTTGCCGTATAGCCGACCATCTCTAGAATGAGCGCCCCAAACACGCAGTCGCCGCTACTCTGGCAGCTGCGAACAAAGATTCGACTGCCTTGATGACCGGTCAAATAGGCTGGTGGCTCTTCAAGTGTGAAGGCCGCGAAGAGAACCGGCGTCTGCAATCTGGCTTGCCGCACCCGCCGCGCTAGTTCCAACATGACTGCAACGGCACTTGCATTATCATCTGCCCCGGGCGTGCTCGGCACGGTGTCGTAGTGAGCGCCGACAACGTAATAGCTAGCTGCCCCAACGGTCTCTGGAACCGTGGCGAGCAAATTCGTCACCCGCTGGTTACCGTATTCATAATTCTGCTCCCTTATAGAGAGACCAGCACTATCAAATACTGAAGTGATGTAATTTGCGGCCCGCGCGAGGCTGCCGGGAGTCGTGGGCGTGCGAGGACCGATGTCAACGGCAAGAGCGTCGACATGTTTGCATAATGAGTCCCGAAGGATCTCTGGTTGACGACCGATCAAGCAGTATCCTGGCTGTAGCTGCCTCTTTATGCGCGCACGCCACCGAGTTCAACAATCCTACAAGGCATCGCAGCGCCTCCACATCAAAGGGCTTGCGTAAATCGGCAAATTAGGCGGCGCTGAAACAAATCGGCAAGGGCGGAGAAGGCGCGGTCTACGAGACTACGAAGACGACAGATATTGTTCCGATGCTGGCCTAACTGCAATTCTACGCAGCAACAAGAAGCCCCGCGTTCAAGCGGGGCTTCCTCGAATTGTTTTAAGCCCGCGATTCCAACGATAATCCGAGGCTAAACGCCTTTTGCCGCGTTGCCCCTTCGGTCCTCTTTAACGCGCGAGCAATCTTTGAAGCCGGCGTTTTCTTTCGGGCAAGCGCCTTTAATGTACGAACGTTTTCGGATGTCCACGCTCGCCGTTTTCCATTTCGCTTAGCCATTGTCTCTCCTTCAGGTCAAAGCGCAGCCTTTTAGCCGCACTCAACCTGAAAGAAAAGTCAAAATGTGGCGGTTCGGTCAAAAGTCGCTCAGCTCCGGTTTCAAACTATGATTGATGCCTGGAACGCCCGGGAGTTTTTTCATACCGTCCGAGATCGTCGTAGCTAATTGCATTACCCCTTTGCTCAGTTCGGTGTATTCCGCAACATCGCGTTGGATGCGACTTAAATCGGTCTCGAGTTTCTTTTGCAGTCCGTGAAACTCATCCACGAGGCTCCCGATTTCGCGCGTGGAGGCTTCCGACACTCGGCGCAATGAAGTATTGAGACTACTGGCCGCAGTTTCGACATCAGTATTGCGGGCTTGACGAGCGGAACCGCCGGCAAGTGTCAGTTCGTGGACATTTGCTTCTACATCCATTTCTGATGTTTGGTTGATCTCAGCAGATTCAATCAGCTTGGCACTTTCCATGAGACACCACCAGGAATCACGTGGTGTAAGCCTTTTATTTGTTTGTGACCGTTTTGTGCGAAATCCGTGCACACTTTGAGGAGTTTTGTGTCCAATGGAACCTAAAAGTTTTGTTTGTTCAATTTTTGCTAAAAAATTAATTTGTATTTTTTAGATTGCAAGTTGATTGTAAGCCTTTCTGTTGTGTTGGTGGTGACGAGGGTGGCCACGCGCGCGGTCAGGGAGTACAGAAAGCACGCTGAGGAGTGCCGACAACTGGCGGCGTTGTTGCACGACCCGGACAAGAAAGACATTTTGAAGCACCTAGCTCAGACTTGGGAGAGGCTCGCAGAATTTCGTGAACGTCTTAAGCCGGAGCTTGAGCTACCATCAAGCCTTCTGCACTAGCTCGGCCGGCGCCGCAATCGCTGCAGCGCGCCGTTTTAGGGCGCATTGTCATGCCGAACTACATGCCACCACCAAACCGTTGCGATCGCGATGACGCCGATGAATACGGCAATGTAGGTCAGCCATTCCGGACCAAAAATTCTGTAGATCACATATAAAAGCGCTACCGCTGCCAACGGCCATAAATAGATCGTCGCCACGGCAACCAGCAATGCGAGGATAACGGCGGGAATCCAGCCCAATCCGAAGCCCAACAAGAAGCCGTAAGTGACCGCGCAGTAAATCCAAACAGCAAGGAGCGTTGCTGGCCCGGTTAGGGCCGCGAATATCCATCCGAGATCGGTATATGTTGTTCTCGGCGGCGGTTTGTATTCCGGGGGCCTAATGGTCATCCTTTGGCGTCGGCACGAGCGGGCAATCGACTGCCCGCCAACACAAAGAACCCTAGCTTTCAGATGCCGTTAAGCTGGTGATGCACAGTTGGTGTTGCCACAGGCCAGATGAGAATCGTGGCGGGCTCGATTGAGCGAGCACTCGTGATTGTTTTGGTTGCCAGCTGTTAAGGCTGAAGCGTCGGGAAGCAGCAGAGCAGGCAGCTTAGTCGTCGGGAAGCGGCAAGCCGCTTATGTGCTGAAGCCGCTTATATGCTGACAGCGCATGCCTGCATCCCGTTTGGACCGTCGAGCAACCAGGCTGTCAGGGGCGACCCGCTAAAGCCTGTTCATAATTCCTTTGTTGAGTCGGGGCTAAGAGCTACTCGCAGCGAATCTCGCTGGAGGGGCGCATATCCCATGAAAACGGCCGCTGAATATCGGGCGATGGCCGATGAATGTCTCAAATGGGCGCGCGAAGCGCGAGCGGACGAAGTAGGTGTGTCCTTACTGCAGCTCGCCCAGGTCTGGCTTGATGCTGCGACTAAACTCGACGGCCTGTTTCTGACCCAGACCCGCGCGTTCGGCCGATTGGACCCGCGGCCGCAATGGGCGTTCGCGGCGCGACAAAAAAAACGTGGACTCATGATAGTGTTGATGGCGTTGGTCTCTGCGCAACCAGGGGGCGAGACATGTGCCTACTAGCTTCTCCGACACATTTCCGCAGTTTGGTAATTGTCCCTCTTTTGGCGGCAATGCTCGCTTTTCCTGCGAGGGCGCAGACCAGCTCCGACCCCAATAGCAGCGGTACCGCTGGCGCCGGGACACAGTCTGAGCCGATGCGTGGGCCTACCAGCTCCAATCCAGCGACCCCAAAAACTGGCTCCAATCCCGCTACCCCGAGCACAAGGACCGATTCTACGGCCACGACAACCGAATCTAAGCCTGGAAGTGCGCAGCCTGAATCGAATTCTGGAGCTAAAAAGGCCGGTTCAGCGGTCATTATCAACATCGACAAGACCAAACAAGAAATGACGGTTTTGGTAGATGGGATAGAAAAATATCACTGGCCGGTATCAACTGGTCGAGCGGGATATTCAACTCCATCAGGAACTTATACTGCCACTTCTATGAACGAAATTTGGTATAGCAAGCAGTGGGACAACTCCCCCATGCCGCATTCCATTTTCTTTATGAAGGATGGTCATGCCGTCCATGGGAGCTATGAGGTGAAGAATCTTGGCAAACCCGTCTCGCATGGCTGCGTTCGCATCTCGCCTGAGAATGCCACCGCGCTTTATGCGCTGGTGGAGGAGAATGGCTTAGAGAATACGCAAGTTGTGCTGACCGGCGTTACTCCGGGCGGCGAGTTTAAATTCGCGAGGGTTCAGGCAGATTCCGGCTGGAGCTTTTTCGGGCCATCATTTGGCACTCCCTTTCCTCCCTTTGGCGGTCCCTCTTACAACGGACCTCGAGGTTACAACCGACCGTCGGGCTACTCACGGTGGTGAAGGTCGAGCTCTAGCATGCTTTTTTGAACCTCGGCGCGCGCCGGTTAATCTTCATCACGGCGTTACAAATGTGCTGGCGGCCGGGCGAAATCGGTCGTGATTCACTTTCCGAGTGACGCCGGTCACAGCCCCAATGCAGATCACAAGGTAAAAATAAAACGTTAGGCCAACGCTCGACGGCCGCCCCATCCCCCGACACCCCTGGCCGCCGAGCGGTAAAAGCCTAAGTTGAGGCAACCGAACTCCGAAGACTCGTTTCTTCGGGGTTCGTTTTCGTCGTGGCGATTGCCTGAACCACGGGATTTTGCAGACCGTGACCATGATTTGTGTGCGGCGAAGACCGCTGATAGCGACGGTGATCAGTATCGGTCCGGGGACCATATTGCGCTCCCCAAACAAACATCCGATCCGCCTAACGGCACCACGGTGCGAACAAAATTAAGGCTTCGTAACCGATTTCCGAACACGGCAATGGAAATTTTCGGTCGCCGCGGTAAGATGCGAGTCGGATGATCGGGGTGCGGGCGGCTACAAAGATAGGCGTTATTTTTGCAATTGCCCTGCTGGCGGTGGGGGTGGAAGGGCTCCGCGCCCAAGGCGCAAGCCAAGCGGCCTCCGAGAGTTGCGCGCGCGCCTTATTCCGCGTCGTGGTCGATGTCGGCCACACGGCCGATGTGCCCGGCGCAATGAGCGCGCGGGGTATCCCGGAATACGCCTTCAACCTCCAGCTCGCACGCGATATCAAGCAAGCCTTGATCGATGCTGGTTTCGAACAGACCGTGCTGCTGATCACCACGACGGCACCCCGGTTGGGCTTGGTGGAGCGCGCTGCGCGCGCTAACAGCATGCACGCGAATCTCTTCATCGCCATCCACCACGATTCCGTGCCCGACAATCTGAAGCATGGCTGGGATTACGGCGGACAGAAAAATGAGTTCAACGACGATTATCCGGGCTACGCGATTTTCATATCGAACGAAAATGCCGATCCCGCCGGCAGCCTGCGGTTCGGCCACTTGCTCGGGCGCGAATTGGAGCGCCGCAGCCTCTATTACACGCCGCATTACACCTTGGCGTTGATGGGCCATCACCGCCGCATCCTCCTCGACTCCGAGGCCGGCGTGTACCGTTACGACCAGTTGGTCGTGCTACGCCGGACTAGCATGCCGGCCGTGCTGCTCGAGGCTGGATCGATCGTTAACCGGCAGGAAGAACTCGAATTGGGAACGCCGGAGCGGCGTTCGCTCACCAGCGCCGCCATTGTCACCGCGGTGGAGAATTTCTGCGCCGCCCGCGCGCGACCGCCTGGTATCAGAGCCGCTGCTTCTCGGCATCGCCATGATGTGAACGCGGCGCCGTGAGTAAGCGGCCTCTCACAAAGTGAGCGACGGACCCGCGCCGAACGTCTGCTGGCGCTGCCGTTAGGGCCTTGTCCGCGCGTCTCGTTATTGCGCCGCCGGTTGCACCGATTTGGGTGGTGGTAGTGGAACGTGAACTGGCTTCGATGGCGTTGGCGGGGCGGAAACTTTCTGACTGGCGGAAACTTTCTGACTGACCTCCTGCTCGGCGGCCTGCAGTGTTGCCATGGTTTGCGCCAGTTGATCTTGCTTGCGGGCAAGTTGATCCAGATTGGACCCCAGTTGCTCAACGCTGCGCCGCACGAGGGCGAGGTCAACGGCTAGAGGTTTTAAGCCCACCTGCAAGTCGGCAGCGGTTAGAGATGGGACGGGTGCCGTCATCGTTGAAACCGGCGACAACCAGGCAAACGGCGGAAATATTTGGACTATCTCGTCACGGTACGACTGAGAGGCGAGCGTGCCCGCGACACCAACGAGAACCGCAGACAACAAGAGAGCAGCGCGGCGGGCTATTCGTTTGCTCATCGATGGCTTGTCGCTTCTGAACGACTTGTCGCTTCCCAACGGCTCGTCGCTTCCCAACGGCTTGTCGCTTCCCAACGGCTCGTCGCTTCTGAGGTGAAATTCCTCGCCGGAATAGCGATCAGGTCTCTCCTGTTTTTGTCGATATCCTCCATTCGATGGAGGATGCTCGCTGTCCGCATCGAGTTCAGCAAGAAGGCCCTTGAGAGATGCGGTTTGGGTAGAATGCATTTGCCCCGCGATCTTCGCTCGAACGTAGAACAGAGGCCATCACGATTGGACGGGAGGAGGGCGGTAAGGCGGCGTTGAGCCGAAATTAAAGCTTATGCACAGCTTTTATTCTCGCGTCAGAAATACAACTTAAACGGTGGACCCGTTTGGTTAACCCCGAATTCTATCCTCAAGTTCGTGGATAAGTGCGCGGTTCAGCTCGGAGAGCATGTAGGCGTTCAGGATCGCCGCCAGCGGCTTCCGTCAGGTCAGCATTTGATATGCCCCTTGTCTCGGCTTCCCAAACGCAGTCATGCGCGAGATGCTCCACCGTATTTTCATTCCCATACATCGTCGCGTTGACGTTCTCCGCAATCCACGACTGCAGGAAGTCGAAAGCATGATCGGACATCGCTACGCTCCGTAAAGCCAGACATCCCCGAGGATCAAGCGTTGCTGCCAATGTGGCTTCGGTGCGGCGTTTTCATTTTGAAAACTGGACTGCGAGTACAAAAAACGTGTACAAAAGTTACCGGCTCGGTCAGAAAAAGTTCTGTTTTTTCAGTTGGCTGCGAAGGGACGCTTAGTTTCCGCTCGACCGCAACAGAGGATCGCTGAGCGCGGACGGCGTCGCAGCCTACGGGTGGGACGGTGTTCCACCGGCTTTGTATTCAGTGTAACGCCGCATAGCTTCGGCTTCAGTCAGTTCTTTCTTTTTTACTGAGAGGACTAGCGTGTCTATGTACTGCATGAACATATTGCCTTCAGGCGAACAAGTATTGTTAGGGACGCACTCCGCCAGACGCTTCTGTCTCCCACATTCCGCCATTGCAAGAAACGATGGGTTTTCCCGAGCGCATTGATCGTAGTACTCCCACACTACTCGCGAAGGCGAGGCGCAAGTAGTCAGCATTAATGCAGTCACAAAGCCAGTGGCTGCTGACAAAATGAAATTAAATCTAACCACCAGGTCCGTCCCCGCCTCGGCACCATGCGGTCGCGATTTAGTCTATCGCTTTTGCTCGATGCTGTCCGCCTGATTTACGAAACCCTGAGCCGCCGCTTATGTACTGAGGCCGCTTATGTGCTGGGGCGCTTATGCACTGAAAGGCACCCCAACAGTCAAATGTATGAGCTGGCCAGGGCTCCAATGTCTCCTTCAGGTCGTAAAACAGGTGGATATCGAGCGCGTTCTATGCGGCCCGCGATTGCGATCGGCGCGGGCAGTAGCATGATCAGCGCATGCGCATGCGCACTCGATCATCGACACCCGACTTATTCTCTCCCGCGCCGACTCGCGAAGCTCATTCACCGTGTTCGGAACCGTCGGGATCCTTACCGGCGACCATTGATACAACCCCGAGCGCAATCCCGTCACGCCACATCCTGCCCGGCGATTTGCCGAAAGCGGTCAGGCACCTCGATGACCACGAACTCGACCAATTGCTATCCGCGGTCATTGCCGAGCAGGAGCGACGAGGCAAGAAGCCCACACTTAAAATCTCCGAGCCGCGGCGCGTCGAAGTGGTCGCTGCCGCCCCATTGACACAGGGAAAGTTAAACGCTGTTCGCGCCGCTTTTAAAGCAGGCGTTACGCCATCGCGGATTGCTCGGCAGTTCGGAATTTCTCAGTCGGATGTACGCAAGGCGTTGGCGTCTGGTATCGCAAAACGGTGAGCGTGCATGTCGGAGCTGCACGCCGATCGTGGCCCTAGTAGCAATGGTGTCGACGTTGTCCGCATTAGGCCGCTTAAGTCGCCGCCCGAGAAGGTATAATCGCTGTCGGCACGTCGGGTTCGAAGAGCCCCAGCGGGATACCGAATGGCGGGGCTGCCTACTGTGCGGCTCCATACTATCGCTGCAGGGATCTGGTGTGCCTGCCGTCTATGTCAGCGCTCCTCGACCAAAATTGGCTTTGTTTTGTAATTCGCTTGATCACCGATAGGGAGCCGCTTGTGCTGAGCCGCTTATCCGTTGGACCCCTGAAGCAGTTGAGGCATGTGTCATCATATGAGCTAGCGCCATGTAATCAGATCGTTCACGGCGTACACGTAGGGTGTCAGCCAAACTGCGATCCAAAGTACGGCTGCCCAAGTTATGAAGCGGTAGGTCATTGCCCGTCTCCGGTTTACTCGGCTTGTTCAGTTTTCGCCGTCCCGGGGTTCTCTAGCCGCGCCAATCCATTACGCCGACCATTCGCTCGACCAAGTCCGCCAAGACCGCGTTGGCTCGGGGGATAGATGAGGTCATTCCTTGTAGGGAATGACCTCGCGCCGGTTTGTTCACGCGGATTGCGTCGCTTTCTGCTGGCTACACATGCTTTGCATGGCTTTTTGCATGTCGGCCGGCGCGACGTCCCCAATATGAGTGGCGATCGACCAGCGATGACCAAACGGATCCTCGATCTGGCCGTAGCGGTCACCCCAAAACATGTCAGTAACGGGCATCGTTGTCTTTGCTCCAGCCCGGACGGGCCGCGCGGCAACAGAATCGACATTATCGACGAAGAGGTGGATGGTGACGGGGGAGCCCTTGAGGCCTTCTTCTGCTCGACGGTACGGGTGTTGCTCACTGTCAGTTGAATGAGCACAAGATCGTCGGTGCGCTCGATGTTGAAGTACTTGCGGTCATAGATGAAATCGCGTGGCTCGCGCTCATCGACGGTGGCGAAGAAGTCGTTCTCCGGCACGTTGAAGGTTTCGCGCAGCGACCCGTAGATGTTCTCGGCGATCGCCCGGCGATAATCGGCGGACTTGCCCGCCCGCAGTGAAACGCGAATGAGAGGCATGATGATCCTCCTGTCGGAATGGCCGTTGCCAGGACTTCACCCTCGAATATGGGTCCTTGTCTCAGATAAAAAAAATTGATACTTTAAAAGCGATAGTTTTGCGAAACTGATCAATGCATCTGGCTAATCTTGACATCGATGTGCTGCGGACGCTGGCCGTCGCGATGGATCTCGGCGGTTTCAGCAAGGCGGCGGAGCGTCTGGGTCGCTCGCAGTCAGCCGTCAGCTTGCAAATGCGCAGGCTCGAGGAGCGCGTCGGCCGCCCATTATTCCGCCGTGAGGGTCGGGGACTTGCCCTGACCGATGCCGGCGACGTCGTGCTTGGCTATGCGCGGCAAATTCTGGAATTGAACGATCAGGCGGTAGCTGCGGCGCGCGGCATCGCCATTGGCGGCTCCGTCCGGTTTGGCGTGCCGCAAGATTTTGGCGATAGCTGGTTGCCGGGAGTGCTGGCGCGCTTTAGTCGCGCACATCCATCGGTGCTCATCGAAGCGCGCGTCGATCGGGCCAACAAACTGGTCGAGCGTATCGCCGAGGGTGGCCTTGATCTGGCGCTGATGTGGGGCAATCCGCCTGTTGCCAATACGGTGACGGTGCAGCGGCTGCCGATGGTGTGGATCGGCCTCAAAGGTTACGCGGTGCCGAGGGGCGCTACGGTCCCGCTGGCGCTATTCGAATCGCCGTGCGTTTTTCGGCAACCTGCTGTCGAAGCGCTGGAACGAACGCAGCGGCCATGGCGGCTTGCCTTTACCTCACCGAGTCTGAGCGGATTATGGGCGGCTGCTGTCGCCGGCCTTGGGGTCACAGTGCGCACTGCGCTCGGTTTACGGTCGCCGCTCACGGTATTGGGCAAGTCCAGTGGTCTGCCAAAATTACCGCAGATCGCGCTGTCGCTTTACACGGCGCAACCAGAGCCGCCTCGGGCCGTGGCCCGCTTACGCGAAATCCTTATCGAGGAGCTGCCGCTGCGGGGTTAGCTCTGCTTTTCCTCCCAAAGTGGACTCAACTCGGACATCGCTCGATGTCCGCTTTATGGCAATAGGCAACCTTCCGCTCCGTTATCATCGCGATCAGACCATACCAAGATCGGCCAAAATCTTGTCGAGCTGTCTCTCCACGTCAGGAGATGCAGGAACCAAAGGCAAGCGATGTTCATTCGCGTTGAGGACGCCCAAGCGCTTGAGCATGTACTTGACCGGGATGGGGCTGCTTTCAAAGGCAACCCCGCGGAACAGTGGATAGAGTTTCAAATTTAGTGCGGTAGCGCCGTCAATGTCCCCGCTAGCAAATGTTTCGTACAGCTGTGCTACAAGGCGTGGTGCAACATTACTTGCAGTAATCATCATCCCGCAGCCTCCGATCCCCAGCATCGGCAGGGTCGGAAGTTCAAGGCCAGCAAATATACGGAAATCGCGACCTAGGCGCCTAAGCGCGCCTGCTACGAGACCAACATCGGTGTCGGTGTTTTTCAAGCCAGCAAAATGTAGAACTTGTTCTTTAATCGCCTCCAGCGTGTCAACTGTGAGGGTAAAACCGGTACGGCCTGGAATGTGGTAGATTAGAAAGGGTCTCTGTGTGCGGTTTCCCAATTTGCCGAAATAGGCGACCGCTCCACGCTGTGGCGGCACTGAATAGAACGGTGTCACAACAAGGATCGAGTCCACGCCCGTTTTGTCGAAGCGGTCGATGAGTGCGGCAGTTGCTTCGAATGATTCGGAAGCTGTCCCGGCACAAACCGGACAACGACCATTGGACACCTTGGTGGCGAATTCGACCAGTTGGCCGCGTTCCTCGACCGTCAGCATTGTCGGCTCGCCGCTCGTCGCGTTGACCAGCAAGCCGTGAGTCCCTTCTGCAATCTGACGCTCGATCAACTTGCCATAAGTGTCAAAGTCAATCTTTCCGCCGGAAAACGGTACAATCAGCGGACAATACGCACCGCGCAAAAGATCAAGCTGTGACATCGAACTCCTCTGTTGACGACTCGTCGGGGACATGGCGCAGGAAGCGCTAGCAGCGGTGATCCCTTAGCACACGCCGCACTCAGTGCGGTGCTTGATTTCATGAAATCAACAGCAACAAGTATCATATAGGTTGTGCAATCCAGCGTCATGCTTTGTGCCAGTTCTGTTCGCGGCGCATAGGTTATGGTGTCCACGTGACGAGTTGACGTTCAATTAATTCAATCCCGTAAAATAGAACCACGCTGATCACTGTCAGAAGGATGATGGCGGCAAAGGCCAGCGCAGTTTGGGACTGCGCCGTTGAGATTAAAATCAGATAGCCAAGCCCTTCCTGGGCGGCGACAAATTCACCAATGACTGCGCCGATGACGGCAAACGTAATCGCAATTTTACACCCAGTAAAAAGATACGGTGTCGCAATCGGCAGCCGCAATCGCCGGAAAATTGCCCAATGGGACGCCCGCAACGAATGCATTAAATCCAGCATTGCTTTGGGAGTGGCTTCGAAACCAGCAACCAAATTGATCAGGATCGGGAAGAAGCAGACAAGCATCACAATGACGATTTTCGGCCAGTTGCCAACGCCGAGCCACAGGATGACCAGCGGCGCCAGTGCGACTTTCGGAACGGACTGAAGACCTAAGAGGATGGGATAGAGGATGCGCCTCAACAACGACGTGAACGCAATCACGATCGCGAGCGGTACCGAAAAGATCAACGCGACCAGGAAGCCGATTAAGGTTTCGCGTAAAGTAGCAACGCTGTGGAACGCAAGCTCCGGCGCCCAAGTGACCGACGTCGAAGCAATGGCAGACGGTGCCGGCAGGATCCAGCCAGGTATATGAAAGACACGGGCTGCCGCTTCCCAGAGAATGACAGCAACGACATAAATGAGGGGCGTGATCGCCCGCGACAGAATCGGCCTTCCCGCTACGGCCATTGGAGTCACCCGTTTTCGCGGCTAAACAGCAATCGCCGCGCCGTCTGGGTAATCTCGACAAAGCGTGGGTGTTTTTCGGTATTGACGTCGCGCGGCCGCGGCAGGTCGATCGGCATATCGAGCCGGATGCGACCGGGGCGGCTTGATAGCACAATGACCCGATCACCCAAGAGGATAGCCTCGTCGATATCGTGAGTGATGAGCAGTGCGGTACGGCCGAGATCCTGCCAGAGTCGGGATAATTCAAGCGACAGCTCCTCGCGTGTCAGCGCATCGAGGGCGCCGAACGGCTCGTCCAGCAGCAGCAAACGCGGATCGGCAAGCAGCGCCCGGCAGAAGGCTGCGCGCTGTTTCATCCCGCCCGAGAGCATGTGTGGCCGCTTGTCAGCGAATTCTTCTAATCCAGTTAATTGCAGCAGCCACAGTGCGCGCTCGCGCGCTGGCTTTTTAGGTAAACCGAGAACGTCGGCCGGAAGCAAGACATTGTCGAGTACGCTCGCCCAAGGAAACAGAACATGGTCCTGGAATACGATGCCCACTTCGGAAGACGGGCCATTGAGCACTTCACCGTTACGTCGCAGTTCGCCCGTTGTCGGTTGGTCAAGTCCGGCCATTAAGCGCAACATAGTTGACTTCCCGCAGCCAGACGGTCCGACAACAGAAACGAAGGTCCCCGCCTCAATTTTTAGATCGATTGGGGAAAGAGCGTGTACTGCATTAGGTTCGGTGCCAAAGACCTTGCTGACCCCGATGAGTTCAATCGCGGGAATCGATTGAGCCGTTACTGACCTATTGTTTGCGGTTTCTGAGCTTGGTGACACCTTTTCCGGCGTCATTCAACGAAGCCTGGAACAAACATATCCCGCGGCTGGACCGGCTGCTTCATGGGATAGGATTTGACCATAATATCGATCGTTCGCTTGATGCGACCCTCATCAATTACGCCCATTTTTTGGCCCGGTACGGAAGCAAGCTCTTTAACGAGCTCGGTTTCGCCTTTACCAACTTCCGGAGAGATTTCTTTATGGTACTTGTTCATGATCTCGCCGGCTTCGGTGGGATTTGCGAAGGCATCGTGCATGCCCTTGAAGGTCGCGCGGATGAATGCCTTCAACACATCTGGATTTTCCTTGATCGTCGCCTCAGTCGCGACGATTCCATTGGCATAATAATCAAGGCCGGCGTCTTTATAAGCCAGCCTGATGAGTGACCTTGGTTTCACTGCTGCTGCAAGCAGCGGCTGGCCGACGGTGAACTGTCCTATCGCATCAACCTTGCCGGTTGCCAGCAATCCCGGCAACGCGGCACTGTCGGCGGAAATCCATTTGACTTTCTGTTCATCAATACCAGTAGCAGCCGCGTAGGCCTTAAAGATCAATGGAATTGCACTAAATGCTGAGTCGGCGATCGTCTTGCCTTCGAGATCCTTAGGAGCTTTTATCCCGCTGTCGGCCAGTGCAAAAATCGCGTGCGGTGGCGTCGCATAGATGATCGCAAGCAGCTTGACGGGTATGTCATCGTTGCTGCGCGCAAGCACAATCGCACCTGCATCGGCAAAGCCGATCATCGCAGCGCCAGAAGCGACCTTCTTCACCGCATCGATCGATCCTTGGCCCCGCAAAATAGTTACATCGAGTCCTTCCGCTTTGTAGTACCCCTTATCGAGGGCGACATAATAGTAGGCGTGACGGCCATTAAAGCCGAAGTCGGTGATGAAGTTGACTTCTACCGCCTCGGCCGACGAAGCAGCACATGAGGCGGCGAGGACTGTCGCGGCGGTGATCCGGGCAAACACTCTCATGCGGAGCTCCTGCGCTGAGTGATTAGGCGCGGCCCCGACTCTGGCTGATCGGGATAGGGTCTGCAATTTTTCTTTGACCGCCAGTGAATGACGCTAGAAAATTCGACTAAACGGGTCAATCCCAAGGGCTGGGCGAGCCGGCTGCGCGACCCCAGACACGCGGGTCAGGAATGAATCGAAGAACACGAATTGCAGTTGTCGGCGCTGGGCTCGGCGGTTTGACTGTTGCGGGTTTTCTGCGACGCGCCGGCTTTCCAGTAACGATTTACGAGCAAGCACCGACTTTTTCGCGCATCGGCGCCGGCATTATCCTTAGCGCCAATGCGATGAAAGTGCTGGGGCGTCTTGGGGTTGAGGATGAGCTGATCAGAACGGGCATCAAGCCGCAGTGCTACATCAGTCGCGCCTGGGACAGCGGCGCTACGATGTATGAGATTTATTTCGACGAAGCCAGCGAGAAGCGGTACGGCGCTCCCTACCTCAATATTCATCGCGGCGATCTGCACGATATTTTAGCGCAGGTCGTCGCGCCGGAAATGATCGCCTTCAATCGCCAGCTTATCGATTTGAAAAAATCCGGCGAGTGTTATTTGCTCCGCTTTAGGGATGGCGAAAACGTTCATGCCGACATCGTGATTGGCGCGGACGGTATCCGCTCGAAGGTTCGTGAATTCCTGCTCGGTGATCAGCCACCGCGGTTCGTCGGCGCCGTGGCACATCGCACTATTTTTCCATCGGACCGGTTGGCCGGCTTCAGAATTCCAGATTGCACCAAATGGTGGGGGCGAGATCGACACATTCTGCCTTATTTCATGACCAGCAAGCGCGACGAAATTTACGTCATTGGCGTCGTCCCGGCAGGGGACTGGGATAGTGACGCAGTATCCATGCCGAGCTCGCGCCAGGCATTAATGGCCGATTTCACCGGTTTTCACGAGGACCTGCAGCGCGTGCTGAGGGTCGCTGATAACGTCAGCGTTTGGCCGATCTTTGATCGTGAGCGCGACGACCGATGGAGCGGAGATCGCATTGTGTTGATGGGTGATGCTTGCCATCCGATGCGGCCCTTTATGGCCGCGGGCGGTGCCATGGCAATTGAGGATGGCGCGATCTTAAGTCGCTGTATTGCGGAATTCGACGATGCGGCCGAAGCTTTCGCCTGCTACGCCGCGACGCGAATTCCGCGCGTCGCGGAGGTGCAGCGAATTTCAATCGAAAATAGCTGGATGCGCGGGCCAACCGAGACCGACTGGTTCTACTGTTACGATGCATGTACGGCAGCGCTCAAGCGGTGAATTGAGAGCATGATCGATGGCCAAGGTTAAGCTTGATCCGATGACGAAACGCGATCTCGTTGGATATGGTGAGTTTCCGCCCAATCCGGAATGGCCCGGCGACGCCGCGGTTGCAGTCAATTTCAATCTCAATGTCGAAGGCGGTGGCGAAGCAACTCTCGCGAACGGCGATGATGGATCGGAGGGGATGCTGAACGATATCGGCGTGCCTGCAGTCAGCGCTCGCCGCGTGCCGCTGGTCGAGTCGGTTTTTGAGTATGGCAGCCGCCGCGGTGTGTGGCGGGTGCTTGATGTGTTCCGGGACTTCTCGGTCAAGGTCAGCGTGCTCGGTGTGGCGCGGGCATTGGAGCAGAATCCAGGTCTTGCCCGCGCATTCACAGAGCGCGGTCACGAGATTGTCAGTCATGGCTATCGCTGGATCGATTACGGCGCCGTCCCAATGACCGTCGAGCGTGAACATATCCGCCGCGCAATCGAGATCATTACCAACATAACCGGCACGCCGCCGGTTGGCTGGATGACTGGGCGACCAGGGCCCAACACCCGTTGGCTTCTCGTCGAGACCGGCACATTTCTCTATGATCGCGATTCGCTAGCCGATGAATTGCCCTATTGGGTTCGCGTTGGGGACAAACCGCACCTCGTTATCCCATACTCGTACGAAGCCAATGATAATCGTTTTAATGAGAATAGCGGCTTTTCTACCGCCGACGACTTTTTCAGATACATGCGTGATGCATTCGACCTGCTGTATCGTGAGGGCAGCAACGGTTCACCAAAACTCCTTTCGATTGGCCTTCATGATCGTCTCATTGGCAGGCCCGGACGATGTGGCGGATTGATCAAGCTGCTCGAGCACATGCGCAGTTTTGATCGGGTATGGTTCTGCCGCGGGATTGATATCGCGCAACATTGGCACAGCAAGTTTCCAATGCAAATTGGCGATAGCCTGCTCCGCCGTCGACGTTCTCATCGATGAATTCGACTATTGCGGTCTGCCTAGGCTCAATTCGCAAGGCGTTCGGCAACTAACCCTTTTTCTGCCGCACCCCCGGTCTCGCCCCGTTCTCGCCGATAAACGCGACCGAGCGTCTTCTACTGTCCAACCGGCATAGGCGGGCGCGGGGCCTCCTCGCTGCCTGCAAGTGGGTCGTGGCGCAGCCTGTCCTCGAGATTGGAAAGAATACCAGTTTCTTTTTCAGCCGGCGGCGCGGGAGATTCAACGGTGGCTGCCGGTCGAGACTGTATCTCGACCGCAGTGAGCGGATTTGGCTGAGTCTGCTGTGCAGAAACTGACCCAAGTTCGACGGTACTGGGGGGAGCTGCTCCGATCACCGCACCACGGCTCGAATCTGCAGACGGTCGTGCCTGTGACGCGACGCCAGCGGACTCGGGCCGAACATCACTGCGATCCAGCGGCTCTGTTCGGTTGGCATCTACGCTCCCGAGAGCAGCTCGGACCCGAGCTACGAGTGATT
>Ga0310909_10000291_pt1 | contig 24421 bp, 24 predicted proteins | sample GREbulkMGT000H_FD_203449 | JGI IMG/M metagenome (GOLD analysis project Ga0310909, IMG submission 203449) | Lab enrichment of tropical soil microbial communities from Luquillo Experimental Forest, Puerto Rico - GRE.bulkMG.T000H | ecosystem: Environmental > Terrestrial > Soil > Tropical forest >... | reverse complement strand
GCCGGGAGGCTGATGCGTGCCCACGGCGTGGACCCCGTCATCTTGCTGCTCGTGCTTGCCCTGCTTGGCCTTTCGGCCGGCGGCGTTTACCAACAGCGGTTCTGCGCCGGGGTTGACTTCCGCGCGATGAGCGCAATGCAGAATGCGGTCGCGCTGATCCCCGCAGCGGCACTTGCGATCCTGACGCCCTTTAGCGTGCACGATGGCGCCAAGGCCGCCATCGCGGTCGGCGGCATGGTGCTGCTGAACGCCACGCTGGCGGTCAGCCTTTACTTGCGCGCCATCAATACCCACGGCGCGGCGGCGGTGGCGATGCTGTTCGCCGTCATTCCCGCGGTCGCCGCCGTGCTGTCGTGGCTGATGCTCGGGCAGCGCCCGGACGCCGGAGTCGCGGTCGGCCTGGTCGCCGGCGGGTTCGCGTGCTGGCTCAACAGCAGGGCATCCGGCCGGCGCCGCGCGGCGCAAGGCGACTCCATCAAGCTGAGGCGGCCGCTCACAAGTGTCGGCGGCGCGGCATGAACTCCAGCGTCAACAGCACGAATACCAAGGGAATCAGCTGGGTCATCGAGATCAGCGCGTAGCGGCGCTCGTCCATCGCGTGGAACTTGCGCACGTATCGGTACAGCGACTCGAGTGCGATCAACGGGTCGAGGACGTGGATCAGCCGGTAGAACACACGCCGGGCCCGACCGCGATCCTTGTCCTCGAAGATCTCGGGAAACGCAGCGAAGGAAAGCGACACGCGCTGCGCGCCGGCATCTTTGGCCGCCGTGATCATGTCGACGCTGAGCCGTTCGTCGATGCCGTTGGGGGCCCCACCCCGACGCCATGGCACGTCGAGGGTGATATCGCTACCGCCGCCCGCGGTCGCGTACCGGTGGAAGCCCTGCGCCCGTCCCGAGGCGTCCCAGGCAATGATCAGCTGTATTCCCGGGAACCGGCCCTCCAGCACGCCGTCGAGGTTCATGTAGAAGCCGCGATCGGTGTGGGCGCCGCTGGGAGAAGCGCGCACCACGTCAGTCAGCTCGGCGAGTAGCTCGGCATCGAGCTCCTGCTCGGCCACGATCTCGGTCGTGATGCCGCAGTTGTGGGTGCGCTGCACCGCCTGACGCAGGTTGCGGAACTCGCGCCCCACCATGTCGAAGCTGGACACGTCGACGACGACATCGCGGCCGAACGGTATTGCCCGCAGCGATCGCCCGATGACCGCCGGGTCGTTCCACAGCTCGAGCCGCCGCTCGGCGCAACCGACCACCGCGATTCGCCAGCCGCGGGCATGACACGTGGCGGCGAAGTCGGCGACCAGCTCGGGGAACTTTCCTTCGTCGCCGACGGGGTCCCCGCCGACCACGGCAAACCCCATCCGTGTTCGATACGCCAGCGCGGCGCTGCCGTCCGCGGTGAAGTGGTAGCACTTGCCGGTCTGCATGGCGAACGGCGCCAGCGGATCGTCGCTGGTGGCATGGATCAATGACCAAATCCGGGACAGGTCCTCGCGCCGCGGGCGCGACGACGTCGGCCACATCAGCAGCAATCCGGAACCGGCGATCAGCAAATTGCCGAGCAGGTCGAAGGACAGCACATGCGCGCCCAGCCCCGCCACCACGAAGAAAGCAGCCGTGGCCGCGTGAGTGACCGTGACCGGACGGCCCAGGAAGATGCCGCGGGCGATGAATGCCACCGCACCCAGAATCGCCAGCGACCAGCCCAGCCGATCGGCGTACTGCCACGCCGGGTTGTGGTGGTGCCGGGCGAGTACGACGACCAGCCAGCCCGCCGCCGAGAACAGGGCGAGGGCACCGATCCAGCGGGCTGCAAGCGAATCAACATGGACGACAACGCGTTCGCGTGCGCGGGGCTTCGCAGCGACCTCAACCGGCGGCCCGTTCATCCTCACCTCCCGATGCGCTGACTTTCAGCTGGGCGGCAAGCTCGCCGCTGCTCCCATCGAATACCCGGCTGATATGAACTTACGCCTGATCACGGCCGTTTTGGGGCCGAAATAAGACGCACGTCTAACAGGTATCGTGCACTGTCTATCGGCGCGAAGGCGGAAAGTATTTCAGCAGGCCTTCCTGCACCACCGTCGCGATGACCTGCCCGGAGCGATCGAAGAAGTGCCCGGTGCCCAGCCCGCGTGAATCCGCGGCCACCGGCGACGACGTCGAATACAGCACCCAGTCGTCGAAGTTGACCTGCCGGTGAAACCAAATGGAATGGTTGGCGGACGCGGCGAAGATGCGGTCGAAACCCCACGACAGCCCGTGGGTGGTGATGACCGAGTCCAGCACGGTGGTGTCCGACGAGTACACCATCATCGCGGTGTGCAGCACCGGATCGTCGGGCATCGCACCCAGCGCCTTGACCCAGACCCGGTTGTGGGGAAGCCGCTCTCCCTTGTCCCGCATCACCCATGCCGGGTCGTTGGTGTAGCGCCATTCGATCGGCTGCAGGGCGTTGACGAAATGGGGGACGGTCTTTTCGTAGCCGCGCAACAACTCGCGGATCGATGGCTGCGTGTGGGGCTGCGGCACCTGCGGCGGATCGACGGCGTGCTCGAGGCCGCGGCCGCCGGACATGTACGAGATCATCGCCGAGGACAACAGCAGGCCGTCCTGCACCGCGTCGACGCGCCGATTCGCGAACCGCCGCTCATCCCGCAGCCGCACCACGTGGAATTCGATGTCCTTGGCGGTGTCTCCACCGTTGATGAAGTGCACCGACAGCGCGCCGGGCGGCAGGTCGTCCCGGATCAGCGTGCGGCTGCTCGCGACGAACGATTGCGCCATGAGCTGCCCGCCGAAAGTCCGCATCGGGTTCTTGCTGGGATGGGATCCGACGAACAGATCGTCGGCGACACGGTTGAGGTCGAGTATCGCCAGCAGTTCGTCGAAGTCGGAGGTGGACTCACAGCCGACGGGCACTGGGCTCTCCTCTAGACGTCGTCCTCCCCGATCCGGTGCACATGGATCAGGTTGGTCGAGCCTACTGTGCCTGGTGGCGCGCCGGCGACGATGACCACCAGGTCACCGCGCTTGTAGCGACCGAGTCCAAGCAGCGACTTGTCGACCTGGCGGATCATGCCGTCGGTGGACGTCATCATCGGGACGATGAACGTCTCGGTGCCCCAGGTCATGGCGAGCTGGCTGCGCACCTCGGGCCACGCGGTGAAGGCGAGCAGCGGCAGCGGGGTGTGCAGCCGCGCCAGCCGTTTCACGGTGTCACCGGACTGGGTGAACGCCACCAGCGCCTTGGCGTCGAGCCGCTCGCCGATGTCGCGGGCGGCATACGAAATCACTCCTCGCTTGGTGCGTGGCACGTGCGTCAGCGGTGGGGCGGCCGTCGAATTGTCCTCGACCGCGCAGATGATTCGCGACATCGTCCGGACGGCGACCAGCGGGTACTTCCCCACCGAAGTCTCCCCGGACAACATCAGCGCATCGGCCCCGTCGAGCACCGCGTTGGCGACGTCGGAGGCCTCGGCCCGGGTAGGCCGTGAGTTCTCGATCATCGAATCGAGCATCTGGGTCGCCACGATGACGGGTTTGGCGTTCTCACGGGCCATCTGGATGGCCCGCTTCTGCACCAATGGAACCTCTTCCAGCGGAAGCTCAACGCCCAGGTCGCCACGGGCAACCATGATGGCGTCGAAGGCAAGGACGATGGCTTCGAGATTGTCGACGGCTTCGGGCTTTTCCAGCTTGGCGATCACCGGTACCCGCCGCCCGATTCGATCCATCACCTCGTGCACCAGCTCAACGTCGGACGGCGAGCGCACAAAAGACAGCGCGACCAGGTCGACACCCAAGTCCAGCGCGAAGGTGAGATCCTCAATGTCCTTGTCCGACAAGGCCGGTGCGGACACGTTCATCCCTGGAAGCGACATGCCCTTGTTGTTGCTGACCGGGCCACCCTCGACGACGGTGCAGATCACGTCGTCGCCCTCGATGCCGTCGACCACCAGGCCGACCTTGCCGTCGTCGACCAGAACCCGGTCGCCGGCGGTCGCGTCCCTGGCCAGCCTTTTGTATGTGGTCGACACCCGGTCGTGGGTGCCTTCACAGTCGGCGACCGTGATCCGGATCGTCTCACCGTCGGCCCAGAAGGTGGGCCCGCTGGCGAAGCGTCCCAGCCTGATCTTCGGGCCCTGAAGGTCGGCGAGCACGCCGACCGCGCGGCCGGTCGTGTCCGAAGCGGCCCGTACCCGCTCGTAGGCGGCCTTGTGATCGGCGTAGTCGCCGTGACTGAAGTTCATTCGAGCGACGTCCATTCCGGCATCTACCAGCGCCAGAATCAGCTCGTCGGAGTTAGTTGCCGGGCCAAGGGTGCAGACGATCTTCCCGCGTCTACTCACGGCGAACAGCATAGTCGTGCCGGGGGCATGACGGCCCGGGTTAACCGACCCGGCGCAGCGCGACTACCCGCTGAGAATGGTCGGAACCAGCGGAAAGCCAGGAAGATTACGCAGCACCGTCCACGCCACCGCCGCGACGGTGATCGTCACCACCGCCGGTATCGGAAACAACCTCTGGTCGTGGCGGCGGCGAATCAGCACCCAGCCGGCCAGCATCGGGATGCCCACCAGGAGGAATACGTTGTCGTTGATGGTGGCCGCCAGATCGCCGTGCAACAGGTCATGCGCCATCCGAAGCCCACCGCAGAACGGACAATTCCAGCCGGTCAGCCACTTGAACGGACATAGCGGATACACCGAATTCGTATTGTGGGGGTCGGCCAGCCCGACGTAGCCCAGCGCGCCGGCCACCAGCGCGCCGGTGCCGGCCGCGGCGTAAAGCCGAAGACGATGCGGGCCGTGCTGACGACACTGCCCCGAAGCCTGCGAAACCGGGTCAGAAGTCATCGCGCATGGGCCGACCCTGGGGGTCGGGGACCTTGCCGGTCAGTATCAGCACCGCGTCGACGATGCTCCAGATTAGACCGATTCCGCACGTAAGCCAGCCAACGAGCAGCTGTGCGACGCCGATCCCGATGTCACCCATGTAGAGGCGGCCAATCCCGCCGACGCCGACCAGGCTGATCAGCTGCAACAGGCCCGCGACGATCTTGGATTTGTCCGAAAGCGGCTGCCCGGTCACCGGATGGCGGCCAAAGGGGGCGGCCGGGTCGAAGTAGGGGCCGGGTGACGGATATTGCGGGTGCGGGGGTGGATACCCCTGCGGATACCCCGGTGGCGGCTGCGATGGCGAGCCATATCCCGCAGGGTTGTTCCACGGCTGCTCAGTCACTCTTCAATACTGCGCCCAACGTCGACTAGTTGGGTGGAAAACCGGGCGTTTCGCGCAATAACTCGACGCTGGACCAGCCCCGCTGCTAGCGGTTTCTGAGGTTTCGCAGTCGAAGGCTCAATACCCTTAGGACGGAGCCCGCGGTGCTCGACGTCGTCGTGTCATCGGCGGGGGTTTCCCGGGTGGCCTTTGCAGTGTCGGCGGCTGGCTTTGCGTCCGGCTCGGCCTCCGCGTGGCCCTCCTGCGCATCGACGTCAGCTTCGCTGGACGCGTCTTGTGCTGCCTCTTCCGCCGCCACCTCCGGCTCCGCTGGCTCTGACTCCGCTTCCGGTTCTTCGGTTTTGGGCTCGGTGGACTCGGGCTCGGCCTCGAGCTCTTCAGCCTCAGGCTCAGCGACTTCAGCGTCCGCGGTCTCCGCCGCAACGGCCTCAGCCTCCGCGCCCTCGGGCTCCGCCGTTTCCCCTTCCACGGCCTCAGCGACGGCGGCCTCGGCGACAGCGGCCTCGGGCTCCGCAACCTCGGCTTCCGCGGCCTCCGTCGCAGCGGCCTCGGCCTCCTCGGCCTCCTCGGCCTCCTCGGTCTCGGGCTCAGCTTCCGCCTCCACCGCCTCCGCGCCCTCGGGCTCCGCCGGTTCCCCTTCCACGGCGTCGGCGACGGCGGCCTCAGCGACAGCGGCCTCGGGCTCCGCGACCTCGGCTTCCGCGGCCTCCGTCGCAGCGGCCTCGGCCTCCTCGGCCTCCTCGGTCTCGGGCTCAGCTTCCACCTCCACCGCCTCCGCGCCCTCGGGCTCTTGAGCCTCGGGCTCTTGAACCTCGGGCTCTTGAGCCTCGGGCGCCACAGCCTCGGGCTCCATGGCCTCAGGCACCACGACCTCAGGCTCCGCGACCTCAGGCTCGGCCTTGACGGCCTCGGATTCCGCCTCGGCGGCCTCAGCCTCGGCCTCGACCGCCTCGGATTCCGGCTCCGCGGCCGCCGCCTCGGCGGCCTCGGCGGATTCGTCCGTTTTCGCCGAATCGGGCGGTTTGTCGTCCTTCCCGGCAGCCGCCGCGGCAGCCGGCGTGGCCGCGGCCGCGGCCGTAACCGAGGCGACGGTCGCGAGTTCATCCGCCGGCTCGGGCGCCGGCTTGGATTCCCGCGCTTCCGCGTCAACGTGATCTTTGCCGCGCAGGCTCTCGGGATCCTCGCGGCCCTTCGGCGCCAGAATGATGTACACCACGGCCCCGATGAACACGAAAGTCGATGTGAACACATTGATCCGGATTCCGGCGATCTGTGTGGCGGTGTCGTTGCGCAGCAGCTCGACACCGAAGCGCCCGACGCAGTAGCAGGCCACATAGAGCGCAAACAGCCGCCCGTGGCCGAGCTTGAACCGCCGGTCCACGTAGATCAATGCGACGAAAACCAGCAGATTCCAGATCAATTCGTAGAGGAACGTCGGTTGCACGACGTACGCGAGCTGCCCGGTCGAGACGCCGTCGAGCGAATGTGGGTCGACGTAACCGGAAGGATCCCGACGGTAGAAGATCTCCAAACCCCACGGCACCGTGGTTTCCCGGCCGTAGAGCTCCTGGTTGAAATAGTTTCCGAGCCGACCGATGGCCTGCGCCAAGACAATTCCCGGGGCAATCGCGTCGCCGAAGGCCGGCAGCGGAATTCCGCGACGCCGGCAGGCGATCCATGCGCCGACGCCGCCGAGGGCTACCGCGCCCCAGATGCCCAGGCCGCCGTCCCAGATTCGCAACGCCGCGAGGAACCCGGCTCCCCCCGGGCCCCAGTAGGTCTGCCAGTCGGTCGCCAGGTGATAAAGCCTGCCGCCCACCAATCCGAACGGCACGGCCCACAGCGCGATGTCATAGATCACGCCGCGCTGGCCGCCGCGGGCCTGCCAGCGCCGGTCGCCGATCACCAGCGCGGCGATGATGCCGACGATGATGAACAGCGCATAGGCGCGAATGGGCAACGGGCCAAGGTGCCACACACCCCGGGGCGGGCTCGGGAAATACGTGGGCAACATCGTCATGAGGCGGCCGCCCTTTGACGGACACCGATGGCCAGTTCCGTTGTCAGAGAGCGCAATGCGGGCAAACCACCGTCGCTCAGGGCCGACACCAGAGCGGAACCGACGATGACACCGTCGGCGTAGCTGCCGATCTGCGCGGCCTGCTCTCTCGACCGCACCCCGAGACCGACGCCGACGGGAATGTCAGACACCGCCCTTACCCTGCTCACCAATTCGGGCGCCGCGCGCGACACTGCATCACGCGCCCCGGTCACACCCATGGTCGACGCCGCGTAGACGAATCCGCGCGACGCCTCGACCGTGGTCACCAATCGCTGTGGTGTCGAGGACGGCGCCACGAGAAATATGCGATCCAACCGATGTTCCTCGGATGCCGTCAGCCAGTGCCCGGCTTCGTCGGGGATGAGGTCGGGAGTGATCAGGCCGTCTCCGCCGGCCGCCGCCAGGTCGCGCGCGAACGCGTCAACGCCGTAGCGCAGCACCGGATTCCAGTACGTCATCACCACCGCGCGTCCGCCGGCTTGACTGATCGCCTCGACCGCGGCCAGCGTGTCGCGCACCCGCACTCCCCCGCGCAGCGCGGCTTCGGTCGCCCTGGCAATGGTCGGGCCGTCCATGCCCGGATCCGAATACGGCACACCGACTTCGACAATGTCACAACCGGATTCGACCAGTGCGATCATCGCATCCAAAGAAGTCGGCACGTCGGGGTAACCGGTGGGCAGGTAGCCGATCAGCGCCGCGCGATTGTCCTTGCGGCACGAATCGAACGTGGGCCCGAGCCTGCTGGCCTCGCTCTGTTTCACCGTCATCGCTTGCCCTGCTCGCCGGGCGAAAGGAGACCGAACCACTTCGCGGCCGTCTCGACGTCCTTGTCGCCACGGCCAGAAAGGTTAACCACAATGACTGCCCCCCTTCCCAACTCGGCGCCCAGCTGGAGGGCACCCGCCACCGCGTGCGCGGACTCGATGGCCGGGATGATGCCTTCCGCGCGGCACAGCAGGCCGAAGGCTTCCATCGCCTCGGCGTCGGTGATGGGCCGGTAGTCGGCGCGTCCGGTTTCCCGGAGCCAGGCGTGTTCGGGACCCACCCCCGGATAGTCGAGACCCGCTGATATCGAATGGGATTCGATGGTCTGACCGTCCTCGTCCTGCAGCAGATAGGAGAACGATCCCTGGAAGGCCCCGGGTGAACCGCCCGTGAATGTCGCCGCGTGCCTGCCGGTCTCGACACCATCGCCGGCCGCCTCGAACCCGACCAGCCGCACGCCGGGATCGTCGATGAACGCATGGAAGATCCCGATGGCGTTGGATCCACCGCCGACGCACGCCGTGACCGCGTCGGGCAACCGGCCGGCTTGGGCCTGGATCTGAACGCGGGTCTCCAGGCCGATGATGCGCTGGAAATCACGCACCATGGTCGGGAAGGGATGCGGTCCGGCCGCGGTGCCGAAGCAGTAGTACGTGTTGTCGGCGTTGGTAACCCAGTCCCGGAACGCCTCATTGATGGCGTCCTTGAGCGTTTGCGAACCGGTGTCGACCGAGACGACCTCGGCGCCCAGCAGCCGCATCCGCGCCACGTTGAGCGCCTGACGCTCGGTGTCGACGGCGCCCATGTAGATCACACAATCCAGCCCGAGCAACGCGCACGCGGTGGCGGTTGCCACGCCGTGTTGACCGGCCCCGGTCTCGGCTATCACCCGGGTCTTGCCCATTCTCTTGGCCAGCAGGGCCTGGCCGAGCACGTTGTTGATCTTGTGAGAACCGGTGTGGTTCAGGTCTTCTCGCTTGAGAAAGATGCGCGCCGAGCCGGCGTGCTCGCTCAGCCGAGTGGCCTCATACAGCGGAGACGGCCGGCCCGCGTAGTTCGCCTGCAGCTCGTCGAGGGTGTCGAGGAAATCCGGGTTGACGCGTTCCTTTTCGTAGGCGGCGGTGACTTCCTCGATCACCGCCATCAACGCCTCGGCGACGTAGCGACCACCATAACCATGCGGGCCGCCGAAATGACCACCCGGATCGGGGTCGTGGCGGGTGGGTTCGGCAATGGCCGCACTCGAAAGGGGAAGCTCCGGGCGGGACAGGTCTACCATCACCAATTCTCGACGCGGGGACGGCTCATGGGGTTCAACGGTCTAACGAGCCGGTTTGGGACAGGACGGATGGGTGCCCGCGGTGACCAGATCGGCGACCGCCGCGCGTGGGTCACCGCTTTTGACCAGACCTTCACCGACCAAGACGGCATCGGCACCCGCTCCGGCATACGCCAGCAGGTCTCCGGTGCCACGCACACCGGACTCGGCGATCCTGATCACGTTGCTGGGCAGCCCGGGAGCGATGCGTGCGAAACAGTCCCGGTCCACGTCCAGCGTCGCGAGATCGCGGGCGTTGACACCGATCACGTTGGCCCCCGCCTTCAGCGCCCGGTCGGCCTCTTGCTCGGTGTGCACTTCGACGAGGGCGGTCATGCCGAGTGATTCCGTGCGGTCCAGCATCGACACCAACGCCGACTGGTCCAACGCGGCGACTATCAGCAACAACATGTCGGCGCCGTGCGCGCGCGCCTCGTGGATCTGATACGGCTGCAACACAAAGTCTTTGCGCAACACCGGAACCGACACCGCGGCCCGCACCGCATCAAGGTCGTCGAGCGATCCACGGAAACGTCGCTCTTCGGTCAGAACGCTGATGATCCGGGCACCACCGTCTTCGTAGGCCCGGGCCAGCTTTGCCGGATCGGCAATGGGCGCTAGTGAACCCGCCGACGGACTGGCGCGCTTGACCTCCGCGATGACACCGATACCGGGCTCGCGCAAGGCGGCCATCACGTCCAGTGGTGGTGGGGCGGCCGCAGCGGCCGCCTTAATCTCGGTGAGGCTGATAACGGCTTCGCGCGCGGCAACGTCGGCCCGGACTCCCTCGAGGATGGAGTCAAGCACGGACGCCGGACTCATGCCTGTCGTTTCCTTCCCAATGCCATCCCGCTGCCACCCGCTGTCGCCACGATTACTTAGCCGATTTCGACGACGTCACTGAAGGGTAGCGACCGTCGCCACGCGACCCGTCACCGACCCTCGGTGTCAGACCCGCGGGCCCGATCGGTCGGGTCGCGTCCCTCGTCAAGTGCATCCCAGATCATCCGCTCCGACATCTCCGACTGCTCGTGCCCCTCGAGCATCGCCCCGTCGGCGTTTTCGCGTAGCGCATTCGATCGGCGGGTCGCGGGCGCCGCATATTTCGTTGCGCTCTCGCGGTCAGAGATTCCAGACCGCATCAGCAAAACGGCCGCGGTCAGCGTGCACGCGGCGGCGGCGACCGCTATCCCGGCCCCCCAGTAGCGCCGGTCGCTTCCTACCAGGGACATCACCGGGATATGCGCCAGGTCGGCGCCGCGGACCGCCACATCCGGAACCACCCACAAACTGACCCCCAGGTAGCCGACCGCAACGCTGGCCACCGCCAGCAGGACTGCCAGCACCCGCAGCGGCCACCCGCGCACCGCGAGCGCCGAGACGGCCGTTGCCAGCATGAGCAGCGCCAACGGCAGCAGTGCCGTCGACCAGGACCCGCCGGACAAGGTCACCTGTTTTGGCGGGCCAAGCCCATCAAACGACCGGATAACGACCCACGGCAGCCGCGACGCGATCCACAGCGCCCCGGCGGCAGCCGCCAGCAGCATTTGGGCGATGACGATCGTGAGCCGGCCCGGACGGGAATCAGCCATTGCGGCTCGGGGGCGGGGCCGTCAGTGTCTCGGCCGCGGCGATCGCATTGAGCACCGCTCGCGCCTTGTTGGTGGCCTCGGTGAATTCATAGGGACCGTTGGAGTCGGCCACGACCCCACCACCGGCCTGGACATACGCGGTGCCGTCGCGCATCAACGCGGTGCGGATCGCGATCGCGAAGTCGGCGTTGCCTGCGAAGTCGAGGTAACCGACCACGCCGCCGTAGAGTCCACGGCGCGTCTTCTCCACCTCTTCGATCAGCTCCATGGCCCGCACCTTGGGTGCGCCCGAGAGCGTGCCGGCCGGGAAACAGGCCGTCACCGCATCCAGCGCGGTCCTGCCCTCGCTGAGCATCCCCGTCACCGTGGACACCAGGTGCATCACGTGGCTATAGCGTTCGATGTGGCTGTAATCGTCGACGCGAACGGTGCCCGGCGTGCACACCCGGCCGAGGTCGTTGCGGCCCAGGTCGACCAGCATCAGGTGCTCGGCACGTTCTTTCTCGTCGGCCAGCAATTCCTTTTCCAGCAGCTGATCCTCTTCGTCGGTTTGCCCGCGCCACCGGGTGCCGGCGATCGGATGCGTCGTCGCCCGACCGTCGACGACGGTGACCAACGCCTCCGGACTGGATCCGACTATCGAAAAGTCCCTTCCGCCAACGCTATTCGGCACATGCAACAGATACATGTAGGGGCTTGGATTGGTCGCCCGCAGCATCCGGTACACGTCGATGGGATCGACATCGGTGTCCATTTCGAAGCGCTGCGAGGGCACCACCTGAAAGGCTTCGCCGGCCGCGATCTGCTCGACCAGGTAGTCGACGATCTTGCCGTATTCCTCGACGCTGCGCTGCGCGCGGTTCCGGGGCTCGGGCCTGCTGAAGGTGGCGACCGTCGACGACAGCGGCTGGCCAAGGGCCGCGGTCATCACGTCCAGCCGGGCGATCGCGTCGTCGTAGGCCTCATCGACCCGCTCGTCGGTGCCGTTCCAGTTCACGGCGTTGGCGATCAGCGTGATGGTGCCCTCGTGGTGGTCGACCGCCGCCAGGTCTGTGGCCAGTAGCAGCAGCATGTCGGGCAGGCGAAGGTCGTCGACCGCCAGTTGGGGCAGGCGTTCCAGGCGCCGCACCAGGTCATAGGCGAAGAAGCCCACCATGCCGCTCGACAGCGGCGGAAGCCCCGCCATCGGCTCGGTGGCCAACAGCTCAAGGGTGGTCCGCAGCGCCCTCAGCGGATCGCCTCCGGTCGGCGCGTCCTGCGGCACGGCGCCCAACCACACAGCTTCGCCGTCGCGCACGGTCAGCGCCGACGGCGCGCCCGCGCCGACGAACGACCACCGCGACCAGGATCGGCCGTTCTCGGCTGACTCGAGCAGAAACGTGCCCGGCCGGTTGGCGGCGAGCTTGCGATAGGCCGACAGCGGAGTCTCGCTGTCCGCCAAGACCTTGCGGGTCACCGGAACCACGCGGTGCTCCGCCGCCAGTCGGCGGAACTCCTCCCGGGAGGTGGTGGCGGCGAGGTGGGCGTGCACCGAACCATCCTCCCAGATGCGGGTAAGGCAGCTCGCGAGCGTAACACCGCTGCGATTTTTGGCCGATTTTTCGCAGCGGCGTTACGCTCGCGGCATGAAAACTGGTGACACCGTGGCCGACTTCGAACTGCCCGACCAGACGGGAACGCCCCGTGAGCTAAGCGCCCTGCTTGCCGACGGACCCGTGGTTCTTTTCTTTTACCCGGCAGCGATGACGCCCGGCTGCACCAGGGAGGCCTGTCACTTCCGCGACCTGGCCGCAGAATTCGCAGCCGTCGGGGCCAACCGGGTCGGCATCAGCGCCGATCCGGTGCAAAAGCAGGCCAAGTTCGCCGACATGCAGAAGTTCGACTACCCCCTGCTGTCGGACACCGAGGGCAGTGTCGCCACCCAATTCGGCGTCAAGCGCGGCCTGCTGGGGAAGCTGATGCCGGTCAAGCGCACCACATTTGTCATCGACACCGATCGCACGGTGCTCGACGTGATCTCCAGCGAACTGAACTTCAATTCGCACGCCGACAAGGCGTTGCAGACACTGCGGGCGCGGTCGTCCGCATAGCTGCCGCTTTTCTCACGGGATGATCGCCAGAAACACATAAGCGGCGAGCAACACCAGATGCAGCTCGCCCTGCAATCGGGTGGCCCGGCCCGGCACCACGGTCAGCACGCTGATCACCACGGTCACCGCGAACAGCACGATCTGGATGGCGCCAAGGCCGAGCAACAGCGGTCCTTTGAGCCAAATTGAGGCGAGCGCGATCGCCGGGATGGTTAGGCCGATGCTGGCCAGCGACGAGCCATAGGCCAGGTTGAGGCTCGTCTGAATGCGGCCCTGCCGCGCCGCCCGCGCCGCCGCGAGCGTCTCCGGCAGCATCACCAGGGCCGCGATCGCCACCCCGACGAATGACGGCGGGAAACCGGCCGCCGACACCAGATGCTCGATCGCCGGCGACTCCTGTTCGGCCAGACCCACCACCGCCAACAGCGCGACGAACAACAGCCCCAGGCTCCTCAGCGCCGCTCCGGTGCTCGGTGGCTCCGCGTGGGTCTCATCCTCGAAGAAGCTCTTTTGACCCTTCTGCGTGATCGGCAGGAAAAAGTCGCGATGTCGCACGGTTTGGGTGAAGACGAACAGCAGGTAGAGCCCCAGCGAGGCGACCGCGGCGAAGATCAACTGCCCGGGTGAGAATTCATTGCCCGCGTGGCTGGTGGTGAAGGTGGGCAGCACCAGGCTAAGCGTCGCCAGCGTGGTAAGGGTGGCCAGCGCCGCCCCGCTGCCCTCGGCGTTGAACAAAGTCACGCCATAGCGCCGGGAACCGAGCAACAGCGACAGGCCGGCGATCCCGTTGGTTGTGATCATCAGCGCGGCGAACACGGTGTCGCGGGCCAGCGTCGACGTCTCGTTCCCGCCGGACGCCATCAGCGTGACGATCAGGGCGAGCTCGATGGTCGTCACCGCGGCGGCCAGCACCAGCGACCCGTACGGCTCGCCGACCCGGTGCGCGACCACCTCCGCGTGGTGGACGGCGGCCAGCACGGCAGCGATGAGGAACGCCGCCTCCACCACGGCAACTAGCGGCCCGGGCTTCATAGCGAACGTAACGACCAGCGCGACGAGCGCCAGCGGCGGCGCGACTGTGGTCCATGAGGCCCAGGACACCCGTTTCAGCATCGCCCGCCATTCTCATCGAAGTCGGCCGAGGGCGCGCCCCGAGACGAGCGCCACTCTCGGCAAATACACGCCTTCCGCGGTCACCGCGTCAGTAGCATGCTCACATGCCGATAAGCGACGGCCGCGCCGAAGGCCTCCGGGAAGGCGAGGTGTTCGCCGGCTACACCATCATTCGGCGCCTGGGGACCGGCGGCATGGGCCAGGTGTATTTGGCGCAGCACCCTCGGCTGCCCCGCCGCGACGCCCTCAAGATCTTGCCCACCGAACTCACCGCGAACGACGAGTTTCGCCAACGCTTCAACCGAGAGGCCGACCTGGCCGCGAGCCTGTACAACGAGCACATCGTCGGCATCCACGACCGTGGCGAATACGAAGGGCAACTGTGGATCTCGATGGACTACGTGGAGGGAACCGACGCCGCGAAATTGCAGCGCACCAAGTATCCGTCCGGCATGCCGAAAGCCGATGTCGTCGAGATCATTTCGGCCGTGGCCGACGCGCTCGACTACGCGCATTCGCGCGGACTGCTGCATCGCGATGTCAAACCATCCAACATCCTCCTCACCGAAGCCAGCCCCCGACGACGGATCCTGCTCGCCGACTTCGGCATCGCCCGCGAATTGGGGGAGATCAGCGGCCTCACGGCAACGAACATGCTGGTGGGCACCACCGCCTACTGCGCGCCCCAACAACTGCAGGGTTCGGATCTCGACGGGCGGGCCGATCAATACGCCCTCGGCTGCACCGCCTTTGACCTGCTGACCGGGTCCGCCCCGTTTCGCCACTCCAACCCGGCGGTGGTCATCACCCAGCATTTGTCCGCCCCACCGCCGCACATCGGGGAGCGCCGACCCGAACTGGCCGACCTCGACGGCGCCCTTGCCAAGGTGCTCGCCAAAAGTCCCGACGATCGCTACCCGACGTGCGCCGACTTCGCGGCGGCACTGGGTAGCCAGCTCAAGACCGCCCCCGCCGAGGTGGCAGCGGGTCCGACGCAAGTCATTGCGGCACCGACGGAAGTGATCGCACCGCCCCCGAGCGCATCGCCAACCGCGCCGAAGGCGCCCGGCAGCAGCCGGCGAGGACCGGTAGTGGCGATCGCGGCGCTCATCGCCGTCGCGTTGGTAGCGGTGGGCGCCTACGTCGGCGTCCGCATGCTCGGCGGCCGATCCCACCAGCACAACAACAGCAGCGCCCCCTCGCAGTCGGTGGCGCCGCCGCCCGGGAATGCCGCTCCCCCGCCGTCGACGCCGACGATCAAGCTGTCCAGCCAAATCACCGATCAATCGAATGTGCTCGGCCCCCTCGAGTACGACGCGGTGAACCGAGCGGTCACCAGGCTCTACAACGGGCGCGGCACCCGGCTGTGGGTGGTGTACGTCAACAATTTCGGCGGCCTCAAGCCGTTCCGATGGGCCGAGGACACCATGCTCGCGAACAATTTCACCGATAGCGACGCCATCCTGGCCGTGGCCACCGACGCGACGGCCTTCGCCTTCCGGGTGCCGAACGCGGTGATCAACGGGAAGGCCATCGATCTGGAGATCATTCGCCGTGACCGCATCGGGCCCGCCGTGCTCCGCCACGAATGGGCCCGCGCGGCAATAGCCGCGGCCAACGGCTTGGATGTGGCGCCCAGCTAGCCTTCAGGTTCCAGCAGCACGTCGGCGTCGAAGCAGCTGTGATCGCCGGTATGGCAGGCGGCGCCGACCTGGTCGACAGTCAGCAGCACGGTGTCGCCGTCGCAGTCCAGCCGCACCGAGTGCACGCGCTGGGTGTGGCCGGACGTCGCCCCCTTGATCCACTGTTGGCCGCGGGATCGCGAATAGTAAGTGGCCTCACGGGTTTCCAGGGTGCGGGCCAACGCGTCATCGTCCATCCAGGCGACCATCAGCACGTCGCCGCTGCCGCGCTCCTGCACGACGGCGGCGAACAGTCCTTCGGCATTGCGCTTCAGGCGCGCGGCGATTTTCGGGTCGAGCGTCATCGCACGGTGATCCCTTCTGCGGCCATCGCTTCTTTCACCTGCCCGATCGTCAGCTCGCGGAAGTGAAAGACGCTGGCCGCCAAGACCGCATCGGCGCCGGCGGCGACCGCCGGCGCGAAATGCTCGACTGCTCCGGCGCCGCCGCTGGCGATCACCGGCACCGTGACCGCTTCGCGGACCGCGTGCAGCATGGGCAGGTCGAATCCGGCTTTGGTGCCGTCGGCGTCCATCGAGTTCAGCAGGATCTCCCCCACCCCGAGATCGGCGCCGCGCGCCGCCCACTCGACGGCGTCGATGCCGGTCCCGCGGCGACCTCCATGGGTGGTGACCTCCCAGCCCGACGGCGTCGGCGCCGACCCGGCGGGCACCGTACGGGCGTCGACGGACAACACGATGCACTGGGAACCGAATTGGTTCGCCATCTCCGCCAACAGGTCTGGGCGGGCGATGGCAGCGGTGTTGATCGAGACCTTGTCGGCCCCCGCGCGCAGCAATACGTCGACGTCGGCCACAGTGCGCACCCCGCCACCGACCGTCAGCGGGATGAACACCTGCTCGGCGGTGCGGCGCACCACCTCCAGCATCGTGGCCCTACCCGACGAGGACGCGGTCACGTCCAGAAAGGTCAGCTCGTCGGCGCCCTCGGCGTCATAGGCGGCCGCCAGCTCCACCGGATCACCCGCGTCCCGGAGGTTTTCGAAATTGACCCCCTTGACCACCCGCCCGTCGTCGACGTCCAGGCACGGGATCACACGCACGGCAAGGCCAGTACCCGAGTACATCTCAGTAATCCTCCGGTTCGCCCACGGCGCGCAGGATCTCGAGGACCTCGCCGTGCACTCCGGGCGCCGCGGCCAGTATCGACCGCGCGGCCGGGGTCCATGGTCGGCCGGCCAGGTCGGTGACGATGCCACCGGCGGACCTCACCTGCGCCACCCCCGCGGCGTGGTCCCAGACGTGGCCGCCGAAAGTCACTGCGGCACCGAGTATTCCGTCGGCGACGTAGACAAGGTCAATCCCGGTGGACCCGTGCATGCGCAACCGCGAAGACACCCGGCTGAGACTTTCCAGCACCGCCAGCCGATACCGCCCCGGGAACCTGCCGCGGGAGTCGGCGCTGAAAGTTCCAACCGCCACCAGGCGTTCGGCCAGCGCGCTGTGAGCCAGCAGCGGCCGCGGGGCACCGTCTTTCATCAATGGACGACCCGCGACGGCGGTGTAGCGCTCATCGGTGAACGGCAGCCAGGTCAGGCCCGCCACCGGATCTCCGTCGTGCAGCAGGCCCAACAGAATCGCGGCCATCGGCGATCCGGCGGCGTAGTTGAACGTGCCGTCGACGGGATCCAGCACCCACACCCACGGCGAGTCGACGGCCGTGCCGCCGAACTCCTCGCCGTGCACCCCGATTCCGGTGGCCTCTTCCAATGCGGCAACGACCTGACGCTCGATGGCAAGGTCGACCTCGGTGGCGAAGTCGTCGCCCTTCTTAGGGACCGCGGAATCGGCGCGGTGGCCGTCCAGGAACCGCGGCACCGCCGCATCCAGAATCGCCGACGCCTCAGTGACCAGCGCGTCCAAATCCATTGCGGCTACTCCCGCACCGCGGCCAGCGCCTGCGGCAAGGTGAATCGCCCGGCGTAGAGGGCTTTGCCGACGATGGCGCCCTCGACCCCGCGGCCGGTGAGGGTCGCAATGGCGCGCAGGTCGTCCAGGCTGGACACGCCACCGGACGCGATCACCGGGGCGTCGGTGCGATCGGCCACGGAAGCCAGCAATTCGAGATTGGGGCCGCCCAGCGTGCCGTCCTTGGTGACATCGGTGACCACGAACCGCGAACATCCTTGACCGTCAAGGCGTTCCAGCACGTCCCACAGGTCACCGCCGTCGGTCTCCCAGCCGCGGCCGCGCAACCGGTGCTCCCCGGCTGGATTGCCCTTGTCGCACTGCACGTCAAGACCGACGGCGACCTTGTCGCCGTGCTCGCTGATCGCCCGCGCGCACCATTGCGGATTTTCCAGGGCCGCCGTTCCGAGATTCACCCGCGCGCAACCGGTGGCCAACGCCGCGGCCAGGGAGTCATCGTCGCGGATGCCGCCCGACAGCTCTACCCGCACGTCGAGCTTGCCCACCACCTCGGCGAGGAGTTCGCGGTTGGAGCCGCGGCCGAACGCGGCATCCAGGTCGACCAGATGGATCCACTCGGCCCCGTCGCGCTGCCAGCCCAGCGCGGCATCCAGCGCCGAGCCGTACTCGGTTTCGCTGCCGGCCTTGCCCTGCACCAGGCGCACGGCGCGGCCGTCGACGACGTCGACGGCCGGTAAGAGTATCAGCGGCATCACTGGCATCCTTTAAAGTCCGTCGACCCAGTTGCTCAGCACGGCCGCACCCGCGTCGCCACTCTTTTCCGGGTGAAATTGGGTGGCCGCCAGCGGTCCGTCCTCGACCGCGGCCAGAAACGGCACGTGATGGGTGGCCCACGTCAGCACTGCGTCCGAGGAACCATCCCAGCGCTGCGCGGCATAGGAGTGCACGAAATAGAACCTGGCGTTCGCGTCCAGCCCCTTGAACAGCGCACTGCCCGGCCCGGAATTCACGACGTTCCAGCCCATGTGCGGGACCACCGGGGCGTCCAGCCGGGTAACGGCCCCCGGCCACTGCCCACAGCCCTTCGTCTCCACCCCGAATTCGACGCCGCGGGCGAACAGGATCTGCATGCCGACGCAGACGCCCAGCACCGGACGTCCGGCGGCGACCCGCTCCGCGATGATCCGCTCGCCGTCGATCTTGCGCAGGCCCGTCATGCAAGCCTCGAAGGCGCCGACGCCCGGTACCACCAATCCGTCGGCTGCCGCAGCGGCACCCGCGTCGGCGGTCACCTCAACCGACGCACCGACCCGCTGCAGCGCGCGTTGCGCCGATCGCAGATTGCCCGAGCCGTAGTCTAAAACAACAACCGATTTTGCTGTCACAGAACACCTTTGGTGGACGGCACGCCCGACACCCGGGGGTCGGGCTCGACCGCCTGACGCAGCGCGCGGGCCACGGCCTTGTACTGCGCTTCGGTGATGTGGTGCGGATCGCGCCCGTACAGGACGCGCACGTGCAGCGCGATGCGGGCGTTGGACGCCAGCGTTTCGAACACGTGCCGGTTGACGACGGTGTGGTAGGGCACCGCGCTGCCGGTAATGGTGGTGTGCTGCAGGTGATCCGGCTCTCCGGTGTGCACGCAATAGGGCCGGCCGGACACGTCGACCGCGGCGTGGGCCAGCGTCTCGTCCATCGGGATGAAGGCGTCGCCGAACCGGCGGATGCCCTTCTTGTCGCCGAGGGCCTGCCCGAGCGCTTGACCCAGCGCGATGGCGGTGTCCTCGATGGTGTGGTGCCCTTCGATCTCGACGTCGCCCTGGGTGCGCACGGTCAGGTCGAAGCTGGCGTGGGTGCCCAGCGCCGTCAGCATGTGGTCGTAGAACGGCACGCCGGTGTCGACGTGAACCTGCCCGGTGCCGTCGAGGTCGAGCTCGATGACGATGTCGGATTCCTTGGTGCGGCGCTCAATACGCGCACGGCGGGTCGCTTTCGCTGTTTCGGTGGTCACGGGGCTCCTACAGGGGTGGCGGGGGCCAGGTCGGTGGCCGCGATCTGGGCGCTGGCCCGCAGGAACGCGTCGTTCTCATCGGCCAGCCCCGTGGTGGCGCGCAGGTAGCCGGGGATGCCGACGTCGCGAATCAGGATGCCGGCGTCCAGGTAGCGCTGCCAGGTGGTCGGGGCGTCGGCGAACGCGCCGAACAGCACGAAGTTGGCGTCGCTCGGGATCACCCGAAAGCCCATGCCGCTCAAGGCCGTTGTGACGCGCTCGCGCTCGGCGATCAGGGTCGCCACGCTGCCCAGGGTGTCGTCGGCGTGCCGCAGCGCGGCCCGGGCCGCGGCCTGGGTGAGCGAGGACAGGTGATACGGCAGCCGCACCAGCAGCATCGCGTCGATCATCGCCGGTGTGGCGACCAAGTACCCGAGCCGGCCGCCGGCGAAGGCGAACGCCTTGCTCATGGTGCGGGTCACGACGAGCTTGGCCGGATACTCCCGCACCAGCGCCACCGCGCTGGGCTGCGAGGAGAACTCGCCGTAGGCCTCGTCGACGATCAAGATGCCCGGCACCACGTCGAGCAGCCGCCGCAGGTCCGGCAGCGAAACGCTCTGACCGGACGGGTTGTTGGGGCTGGCGATGAAGACCACATCGGGCCGGCGGTCGGTGATGGCGGCCACGGCGACATCGACATCGAGGCTGAAGTCGTCGGCGCGGGCCGCTTCGAGCCATTCGGTGCGGGTGCCATCGGCGATGATCGGGTGCATCGAGTAGGACGGGACGAACCCGATCGCGCTGCGGCCAGGACCGCCGAACGCCTGCAGCAGCTGTTGCAGGATCTCGTTGGAACCGTTGGCGGCCCAGAGGTTTTCCACGCCAAGCTGGGTGCCCGTCTGCGCGGTGAGGTAACCGGCAAGGTCGCGACGCAGCGCTACCGCGTCGCGGTCGGGATAACGATGCAGGCCGACGGCGGCCTCGCCCGCCGACCGCACCACGTCGTCGACCAGCGCCTTGGTGGGCGGGTGCGGGTTCTCGTTGGTGTTCAGCCGCACCGGAACCGCCAATTGCGGTGCGCCGTATGGCGATTTGCCGCGCAGGTCGTCGCGCAGTGGCAGGTCGTCCAACGTGGGCTCGGGCGCGGTCATCGCTCGAACCTCCGCCGCACCGCCTCGCCGTGCGCCGGCAGGTCCTCGGCTTCGGCCAGCGTGACCACGTGTCCGGAAACGTCTTTGAGGGCCGCCTCGGTGTAGTCGACGACATGGATGCCACGCAGGAACGTCTGCACCGACAGGCCGCTGGAATGCCGGGCGCAGCCCGCGGTCGGCAGCACGTGGTTGGATCCGGCGCAGTAGTCGCCGAGGCTCACGGGTGCCCACGGGCCGACGAAAATGGCTCCGGCCGAACGTATTCGGCTGGCCACCCGCGGCGCTTCGACGGTCTGAATCTCCAGGTGTTCGGCCGCATACGCGTTGACGACCTTGACGCCGGCGTCGACGTCGTCGACCAGGATGATCGCCGATTGACGGCCGCGCAGCGCGGCTGTCACCCGTTCGCGGTGCACCGTCGTCTCCAGCTGCGCCGCCAATTCGATGTCGGTGGCGGCGGCCAGGCTCTCGCTCGGGGTCACCAGCACGCTGGCCGCCATCACGTCGTGCTCGGCCTGGCTGATCAAGTCGGCGGCCACGTGCGCGGGATCGGCGGTGTGGTCGGCGAGGATGGCGATCTCCGTCGGCCCGGCCTCGGCGTCGATGCCCACCCGTGAGCGGCACAGCCGCTTGGCGGCGGTGACGTAGATATTGCCGGGCCCGGTGACCATGTCGACCGGCGCGAGTTCCGTTCCGTCGGTGTCGGTGCCGCCGTAGGCCAGCAGTGCCACCGCCTGGGCACCGCCCACGGCCCACACCTCGCCAACTCCGAGCAGCCGGGCCGCGGCCAGGATCGTCGGATGCGGCAACCCGTCAAAGCGCGCCTGCGGCGGGCTGGCCACCACCAGCGAGCCGACGCCGGCGGCCTGCGCCGGCACGACGTTCATCACCACGCTCGACGGGTACACCGCGTTGCCGCCGGGCACATACAGCCCCACCCGCTCCACCGGAACCCAGCGCTCGGTGACCGTCGCGCCCGGCCCGAGCGTGGTGGTGACGTCGGTGCGGCGCTGGTCGGCGTGCACGGCGCGGGCGCGCTCGATCATCACCTGCAGCGCGTCCCGAACGTCGGGGTCCAGACCGGTCAGCGCGGCGTCCAGCGCGGCCTCGGGGACCCGGACGGCCGCGGGCCGCACTCCGTCGAACGAGCCCCCGAACTCCAACGCCGCGTCCGCCCCGCGCTCGGCGACGGCCTGCACGATCGGGCGCACCTGCGGCAGCACGCTCTCCACGTCGGCGCCACCGCGCGGCAGCGCGGCCCGCAACCGGGCAGCCGTCAGCTCCGCGCCCCGCAGGTCGATGCGGGCGATCAGAGGTGCTGAAGTGGTGCTCATTGCGTTCATTCTCCCAGAGGAACTCAAGTCGATATCCGACCGGTACAGTGCCGTCATGTCGAAAAAGGATCATCCCAACAATGCCCCGGGCGTCCCGATGGTCTTTCCGGTCTGGTTTGAGAACTTTCAGGTCAAATACCTCAACAAGGCGCTCAAACCGATCGCGCGCTACCTACCGGGAACGGCAACCATCGAGCATCGCGGTCGCAAGTCCGGCAAGCCGTACAAGACCATCGTGACCAGCTACCGCAAAGGCGACACGCTGGCGATCGCACTGGCCCACGGTAAAACGGACTGGGTCAAGAACGTGCTGGCCGCCGGCGAGGCCGACTTGCACTACGCCCGGCGCCAGGTGCACATCACCAACCCCCGGATCCTGCCCGCCGGTTCCAGCGATGGCGAGGGGCTGCCGCGGATGGCGCGCGTCCAGCTGCCCCGGATGGCGGTTTTTGTCGCCGACATCGCCTGACGCTCCTCGTCACCCCGTCGAGTGTGCGCTGAGGGCGGCGTTTCGGCGATTTCTCCGCCGAGGACACACTCAAAGCCCAGAACGCACACTAAGCCCTGGTGAAGACGGTCTTGCCGGTCATCATCGGCCAGGCCGACGGCGCGTCCTCCCACGGAACGACGCGGTCGACGGCCGGCGACAGATCCAGTCCGTCGGCGAGCAGGTCGATCACCCGCGGGATCACCACACGCGCATTGACCCGCCCGGTGACGAACCGCACACCGCGGGTGTACATCGACAGCAACGGCACCTCGACCGTGGGCTGGAAATAGACCCCGGTGTCGGTGCACACGCCGTCTGGCCAGGTCGCGCGCAGCGTCGCGGCAAGTAGCGCCGGGTCGCCGGAGGTGTGCACGGTGACCGGATACCGCTCCCAGGCCTTGTCGGGTTTGGCGACGTCGTGGGCCACCGCGCCGAGTTTCTCGGCGGCGGCCAGGCGCCGCGGGTCGGTGTCGACGTAGTCGACGTGGGCGCCCAGGGCCGCCGCGATGGCGGCCGCATACAGCCCGATGGACAACCGGCCCACCACAAGCACGCGCCGGTCGACCTCATCGAGGTCGGCCAGCTCCGTTGCATAGGGCGCGACGGCCCGCCAGGCGTCGGGAATGTTGTCCGATAGCGAGGCGATGGCGACCGGATCCGCGGTCGCCGGAATTGGGATCAGCATCGCGTCGGCGTGCGGCACTAGCACCAGATCGGACATGAAGCCCCCGCCATCCAGGCCGGAAATCGGGGCCATCCCGTATGCCGCCATCAATGGGAACGAACCGCACGAACCCGTCACGCCACGGCGGCATTCGCGGCAGGTTCCGCAGCTGATCTGGAAGGGCACCACCACCCGGTCGCCCGCCTGAACCCCGCGCACATCGTCGCCAACGGCGACGACCTCGGCCAAACCCTCGTGACCGACAGCGTGTCCGGGCGGCATCGGCAGCCAGCCTTGGCTCACGCCGACATCGAGATCACAACAGGCCACCATCAGCGGCCGGACCAGCGCCTGCTCGGGCGCCGTGATCTTCGGGTCCGGCACCTCGCGCCACGCATACCGCCCCGCATCTTCGAACGTCAACTGCCTCATCACCACATTTTTGAGCGATCACTCAAGTATTGTCAATAGCATGCCAAGACCCGATCGCAGCCGCGCCGCCTTGGTCGACAGCGCCGCGACGCTTTTTCGGCGCCAGGGCTATGCGGCGACCGGACTCAACCAGATCCTCGACGAGGCCGGCGTCAAACCCGGTTCGCTGTATCACCACTTCCCGCGGGGCAAGCAACAGTTGGCCGCCCAGGTCGTGGACACCGCCGGGGCCGGCATCGAGCAATTGCTGCGTCGGTTCCTGTCCACGGGCCGATCGGTGGCCGACATCGTTGACCGCTGGATCGATCTGCTGGTGGCCGGGCTGGCCGGAGACCAGCGCGATGGCTGCCCGATCGAGCCGATCGCGACCGAGTCGGTGAATGCCAGTCCTGCGGTGCGCGAGGCGTCGGCACGCGCCTTCAAGGGTTGGTGTGCGGCGGTCGACGAGCGGCTGCGCTCCGACGGCTGGTCCGCGGCGGAGGCGCAACAGGTTGCGATCGCGGTGATCTCGCTGATCGAGGGAGCGCTAATCCTGTCGCGGATCGCCGGTGATGCGGCCGCGCTCAGTGCCGCCAAACCCGCGGCGCGCGCTTTGTTGCG
>Ga0310909_10000273_pt1 | contig 24846 bp, 20 predicted proteins | sample GREbulkMGT000H_FD_203449 | JGI IMG/M metagenome (GOLD analysis project Ga0310909, IMG submission 203449) | Lab enrichment of tropical soil microbial communities from Luquillo Experimental Forest, Puerto Rico - GRE.bulkMG.T000H | ecosystem: Environmental > Terrestrial > Soil > Tropical forest >... | reverse complement strand
CACCGCGCCGATCGGGGCCGGCACCGAAAAGCCCGCCGGGTCACCGGAATTCGGGATCGGCGGCGGCGCCAGCGGCGGGGCCTCGGGTATCGCATTGAACAGTCCCGGCGCGATGGGCCGCGACGCGGGCACCTCGGGGGCGCCAAGACCGAGGCCGAGTGCGTTGGTGACGGCGTGGTTGGCCAGGTCGATCTGGCTGCGCTTGCCGTCCCAGAGCAGCCAGGTATTGGCGCCGTTATCCACCAGGATCCCCTGATTGGCGTGGATCGCGGCGGCCCGCGCGCCGTCGCCGTCGGGCGGGCCGGCGATCACCGCGACGCCCGTGCTGTGGGCACCGCGCGAGGTTCCGCTGACGGCGTCGCACACCGTCCAGTTGGCGTCGTGTGAGGCGTTCTGCACCATGCGCTCCGGCGCACCCGGAATGCCGATCAGGTTGCCGCGCGGAAACCGGTCCAGCTCACTGCTTTTCACCGTCGTGGGGTTGACCGGCCGGCCGACGATCAGCCGCGCCGAGGTCAGGTTGAGCACCGGGTGCAGATCGTCGCCGACCCGTACGTACAGGGCGGCGGTTGACCGATCGGCGAGCACCGCGTTGTTACCCGCCGAGCCGCTGGGCCGGATCAGCGAGAACACGAAGCAGCCCACCAGCCCGGTGATCAGGATGAGCGCGCCCATCAGGACCGCGCGCGACTGGGTGCGCAGTGGGTCGACGAGCATCCTGGTGTCGTGCAGGGCGATCCCGGAGGCGATCCGGCGCATCACGAAGTGCCAGCCCGTCACCTGATGGCGGGTGACGAAACCGCGGCGGTAGACCACCTTGTCGGGGTTGTCGTTGACCGGGGTTCGTGAGGAGAACGAACGCCGGTCGTCCTGCGGCTCGGGGTTAGTCATGCCGGCTCCTGCAGGCCGAGTCCCTGCAGCAGCGGCTCAACCGAATTACGCACGTCCCCCGCGGTTATCGTCATCAGCTCCTCGTCGGTGAACTCGCCGGTTTCGGCGTGCTCGGAGTGGTCCAGCCGGAATTCGCGCTCCTCTTCGGACTTTTCGACGACGTTGCGCACGAACCGGCCGTTGCCGGCGATATCCAGGCCGCGACGTTCGACCCCGGCCGCGTCGGGTTTCGACGAGTTGGCCAGACCCGCGAACAATGCCTCGAGATTCTCAAGCGCGGCCGGTTCGAAGGCGCTGTCGCGCTTGGCGGCCATGAAGTTCGCGATCTCGATCAGCTCGGCGGGTTTGTACGACGGGAAGTCGATGCTGCGGGTAAAGCGCGATCGCAGACCTTGGTTGGTGTCGAGGAACCTATCCAGGTCCGCGCGGTACCCGGCGATGATCACCACCAGCCGATCCCTGTCGTTCTCCATCCGGGCCAGCAGGGTGTCGATGGCCACCAGGCCAAAGTCGTTCTTGGCGCCCGTGGCCACCAGCGCGTAGGCCTCGTCGAGGAACAGCACGCCGTCCAGCGCGCTGTCGATGATCGCGTTGGTCTTGGCTTCGGTCTCCCCGATGTGCTGGCCGATCAGATCGGCGCGGTGCACCTCTCTGATGTTTTCCTTCTTCAAAAGTCCTAGGCCGCAATAGATTTTGGCGATAACGCGAGCAATCGTGGTCTTGCCGGTACCGGGCGGCCCGGTGAAGACCAGGTGGTGGGTACGCTGCGCCACCTCCAGCCCGCGCTGCTTGCGCACCAGCTCCATGGCCACCGCGCTCTTCAACCGGGCCACCTGGTCTTTGACCTTCTCTAGGCCGATGAATTCATCGAGTTCGCGTTCGGCCTCGTGCAGCAGCTCGCGCTTGCGCTCTTTTGCTTCGGGGTCGACGAAATCGCCGGGGGTGGGCTCGGTTTCGGGGTCCCACGGGTCGGTGCGTGCGTCGATCCGGGCCGTGGTGGTGGTGAGGATCCCGAAACTGGTGTCGGACAAGGCGTGTTCGACCTGCTCGTTTTCGGGATGAGCCGCGTAGAGATCCTGCAGGACCTCGCTAGCCGACTCCTCGTCAACGTGGGCACGCAGCACCAGCGCTTTGGCTAAAGCACCGTCGAGCGCGGCCACCGCGACGGGTCCTGCGGGCTCTTCGAGATAGGACAGCGCCGGGGCGAACATGCCCAGCCGCGCCAGCGCGGTGCCCAGGGTGATCTTGGCCGCGTGTGAAAAGGTGTCGTCGAGATCGGGGTCGTTGACGATCGGGGTCAGCAGCTTGACGACGTCCGACCAGCGCTCAGCGCGGTAGTTGATGACGACGGCGACCCAGCGGGCCTCTCGCCAGCTCGGGCGCCGCCCGATGATGCCGGTGACGATCTGATCGGCAGCGGCGAACCGTCCTTCCCCCTCTGTTGACGCGAGCGCCGCCGCGTAGGCGAGGAGGAAATCGTCCGGGCTGGTGGCGCGAAACTGTAGGTACAGTCCGGTGTCGTAGCGGAAGCCCAGGGCCCCGGGAGCCAATTCCACCTGGCGTTGCAACGTGCCCGCCGTGGCCGCGGTCCGCGAAGCGGCCTCGAGCACACGCATGGAGACGTTGCCGGCGGCGGCCAGCCCGGTCCAGGCGTCGCACTGGTCGTACGCGACGCGGGTCAGCGCCGTGAATCCCGAGCGGGCCGCGGTCAGGTCGGCCGGACGCTGGCGCTCGTATACGGCGATGCCGAGCGCGCGGCAACAGGTGGCGAACCGGCTGACGATGTCGCCGTCAACCCTGCCGTCGGATCGAGAATTGACCGGCTCTGCTGCGAGCACGCCGGTGTCACCGGGTTCCACGGCCGCCTGCTCCCCCGTACGTAGTGTCGCCTAACCTAACCTGCCTGAAGTTAGCATTGCATAAGCTAACTGTCGAGATGCCCGAGCCCCTCCGACTCACGACTCCCCTCCCGTTTCGGTGGCGCTGAACAGCGTCTTCGGCGGCCGCTAGCCCGGACGCTGACCAGCGGAGCTTACTGAAAATCATTTTCATTATCAACCGCTCCGGCGTCCCAGGTGCCCGGGACCATGGGCACCGAGGGTCCGCCGCCGAACTCACCGCCGGCCAGCGTGGCCAATCCGGCCGCCTCGGCGGCGGTCTCTTTGCTTGCCGTGCCGGCGAACCCCAGATTTCCGGCACCCCGATCCGAACCCAAGGTCGACGCGACCGGCTCCGCACCAGACCGGTCGCCCCAGTCCGGTTCGACCTCGACGTTCATATCCATGTACTCGTCGCCGTACCCCCGCATCCCCGCCCGGCGGCGCCGGCGCGCCCTTTCCCTTTCTCGCGCGGCCGCCCCGGCGGCCGCGGCGGCCGCGGCGGTATCGGGCTCCGACGTCTTCCGCTGCGCGCTGGTGCTCATTCCCGTGCTGGCCCCCATGGTCGGGCCGCCCACCAGATAGGGGTATGCGGCTCCCTCGACACCAACAGGCGGCGGGGGCGGCGCGCCCGGCGCAGGCGCCGTGGCCGGCGTGGCGGCCGGAGTCGAGGCCGGCGCCGAGGACGGGGCCGGGCCGGGGGCCGTGGCGCTCACCAAGGTCGGGCTACTGGTCACCGGCACGCCGGGCGTCTGGGGTGCGGGTGCGGCCGCCACGGGCACCGCTTGAGGCTGAATCCCTGCCAGGCCGCTCAGCCCGGCCACCCCCGCGAAGCCGCCAAGCCCGGCGGTCGCGCTGGACGCAACGAGCGCGAGCGGTACCACCGTCTGCAATTGCGGGAACGTGCTGATGACTTCGCCCACGTGGGTGGTCTCGTCGGCGATAAGTGCCGGGATGTCGGCCTGTATCTGCTCTATCGCCAGGGACGGATGCTGCGGAAACTCCAAAACGTCCCGCCACAAGGTTTGCGGGACTTCGAGGAATCGGTTGACCCACCAACTCAACTTGGTTGGGTCGCCGGCGTCGTTGTCGACGATGTCTTGGAGACCACCGTTGGAGCTGTCGGCGGCGCGCAGTATCTGTGGTGCCGGGTCGGTCTGCGGCGCCGCGGCCACCGCAGTGCCGGCGACCGCCTGGTAAGTGGCCATCGTGGCGGCGGCCTGAATCCACATCCGGACGTAGTCGGCCTCGTTGAGCGCAATGGGAATGGTGTTGATCCCGAAGAAGTTTGTGGCCAGCAATACCCCGTGGATCATGTGATTGGCGGCCAGCTCCAACAGGGTTGGCATCGCGGCCAGCGCCGCGGTGTAGGCGGTCGCCGCGGTCTCGTGCTGCGTGGCGACCGACGCGCTGTTAGCGCTGGCCCTCGTCAGCCATGCGAGGTAGGGCGCGTGGGCGGCCACGTACTGCTCGGCGGTGGGCCCTTGCCAAGCCCCGGCCTGCACCGCGCCCAAGATCGCGGTGAGCTCATCTGCCGTTTCCGCGTAAGCGGTACTGAGCGAACTCCACCCCGCGGCGGCGGTTAACAGGCCCCCGGGCCCGGGACCGGCGCTCAGCTGGGCCGAATGGATCTCCGGGGGCATCGCCATCCATACCGGCGCGGTCATAGCGGCGGCTCCTTACCGATCGGGCTGAATTCAGTTGCACACAGAGGCCGCCCGGGCTGTTGGGCGGCGTCACGAGCATGCAGCTAGTAGTCGGCTGACGGCTCGGAGAAGTTCCCGAGGTGGTGCCGAATTAAGTTCCGCTCAGGCCTTGATCGCACTGACCAGGGTGTTACGGGCGATCATCGGCCCGGCTTCGGTTTCCGGCCCGGGCACCGGGCGGCCGGCCTCGCGCAGGTAATCGGCTAGCGGAGTGCCGACCGCGGTCCAGCCCCGCTGGCCGAACCATTCGGTGGCCGGCGCGTGCCGCTCGTTGTAGACCAACCGGAAGAACAGCCGTTGGTCACCCTTGGCGGCTGCCGCGCGTTCTTCCTCGAGGGCCGCCTCGAATTCGTCCGGCTCAAGGGGCGCGCCGTCCTCGATGGCGACCTGGCTGCCGTGGCCGGCCAGGCCGTCGACGCCGGTGAACAGCTGCTCCTCCGCGGCGGCCGGGAGATACATCAGCAGGCCCTCAGCGATCCACGCCGACGGCATGGCCGCATCGAAGCCACTGTCCCGCAAGGCTTGTGGCCAGTCCTCGCGCAGATCAACGGCGATCTCGCGACGCTCGGCGCGCGGCTGGACGCCGTGCTCGGCGAGCACCTCACGCTTGAAGTTCAGCACCTGCGGACGGTCCAGCTCGAAGATCGTCGTGGCGGCCGGCCAGTCCAGCCGGTATGCGCGGGAGTCGAGCCCCGCCGCCAGGATGACCACCTGCCGCACGCCGGCTTCGGCCGCCCGGCGGAAATATTCGTCGAAATACCTGGTGCGAGCGCCCTGGAAGTTGACGAAATGCTCGCCGAACTCGGCGGTCTTCAGCGGGTGCTCGGGTTCCTTACCGTCGAGCACGTCGGCCGAGTGACCGCCGACGGCGCGGCAGAACAGCTCCGCATACGGGTCGACGGCAAGCGGATCGGGCTTCTGCGCCTCCAGCGCCCTCGCCGTCGCCACGAATAGCGCGGTGGAACCGACACTCGTTGTGATATCCCAGGTATCGCCTTCGCTACGCACGTAACCGACCCTACGCCGGCGGCTGCGCCTCCCCGGCCCCTCGCGCAGTCGTGATGAAAACGGTTATCGTTCTCCTGTGAGTCTGTTGCGCACCCATTTGCACCGCGCATGCGTTGCCACCACGGTCGCGCTGACACTCGCGCTGACGGGCTGCTCGACGGGCCAGACCAAAACCCCCGCAAATTCCGGCGCCGCCACCGCGCCGGTGGCCAGCGGCACCGCCGCCGCGGCGTCCTGCCCGACCCCGCCGGTCGCCGTGGTGGTCAGCGTCGATCAGTGGGGCGATATCGTCTCCGAGCTCGGCGGCTCGTGCGCGAACGTCAAAACGGTGTTGGCCAGCTCGTCGGTGGACCCGCACGAGTACGAGCCGTCGCCGGCCGATGCGGCGTCCTTCACGGGCGCCAAACTTGTCGTGGTCAACGGCGCCGGATACGACGCCTGGGCGTCCAAGCTGGCCGCCAGCTCCGCCGCCGGAGCCCGCGTGGTGAGCGCCGCCGCGGTCACGAACACACGCGATGGGGCCAATCCGCACCTGTGGTACCTGCCGTCGGCGGTGACCGCCGTCGCCGACGCGGTGACCGCCGAGTTGAGCAAGCTCGACCCCCAGGGCGGCAACTACTTCAGCCAGCGCCGGACGCAGTTCACCGCCGCAATGGCGCCCTACACCGGACTGATCGACACGATCAAGGCCGGCGCCCGAGGCAAGTCCTACGCCGCCACGGAGACAGTCTTCGACTACCAGGCGCAGGCGCTGGGCCTGGCCGACAAGACCCCGGCCGGCTATCAGCGAGCGGCTGCCATCGGGACAGATCCCTCACCGGCGGACATCGACGCGTTCCGCACCGCGCTGGCCGGCCGCCAGGTCGACGTCTTGATCTACAACACGCAAACCGAGGGTTCGATCCCACAGCAGATCCGTGCGGCCGCCGCGCAAGCCGGGGTGCCCGTCGTGAACGTGACCGAGACCGTGCCGCCCGGGCAAACCTCGTTCGAGGGCTGGCAACACGCCCAGCTCGTCGCCTTGGGGAAGGCACTCGGTGTCGCTGCCTGAGGTTGCCGCGGCTCCACCAGCGCTGGCGTTCACCGACGTCAGCGCGGTGCGTGGCGGACGGCCCATCTGGTCGCAGGCCACCTTCACCGTGCCCGCCGGCGGCGTCGTCGCGGTGATCGGACCCAACGGGTCCGGCAAAACCACCCTCTTGCACATGGTTCTCGGTCTGATCCCGTCCGCCAGTGGCCGGCTGGAGGTGTTCGGGCGCCGGCCCGGCGAGGTCAACGAGGGCATCGGCTACGTGCCGCAGCACTATGCCGACGGCTCGGGGGAGGCCATCCGCGCCGCCGATGTGGTGCTGCTCGGACTGACCGGGCGCCGCTGGGCGTTCGGGCCCATGACGGCCACCCAGCGAAGGCAGGTCGGTCAGGCGTTGGCCGCGGTCGAGGCGACCGACATCGCCGACCGGCGGCTGTCGACGCTTTCCGGCGGGCAACGCCAACGCGTCGCGATCGCCGCGGCCCTGGTGGCACACCCCCAGTTGTTGATCCTCGACGAACCGCTGGCGTCGTTGGATCTTCAAGGCCAACACGACATCATCGCGCTGCTGGCCCGACTGCACCGCGAGCTGGCCGTCACCATCGTGGTGGTGTCCCACGACCTAAACCCGCTGCTGCCCATCCTCGACAGCGCGATCTACCTGCTCGACGGGCACCCGCACTACGCACCCATCGACGAGGTCGTGGACGAAGCGCTGCTGACCCACCTCTACGGCATTCCGATCCGGGTCGCACACACTTTGCAGGGCGAGCTGTACACGCGGAGTGAGCCGTGACCTCACACGCGATAGCGCTTGGCTACCAACCCAATTGGTGGCCGATTCTGACATCGCCGTTCATGGGCAACGCCCTGATCGGCGGCACCATCGTCGCCCTGGCCGCGGGATTGATCGGCTACTTCGTCGTCGTGCGACACACCGCCTTCGCCGCACATGCCTTGGCCCACATCGGATTTCCCGGTGCGACCGGCGCGGTCCTGCTGGGCGTGCCCGTGGTCGTCGGGCTCGGCGTGTTCTGTGTCGGCGGGGCCCTGGTGATCGGCGCGTTGGGCAAGCGCGCCGCCGATCGTGAAGTGGTCACCGGGACGGTCCTGGCCATGGCGAGCGGTCTCGGCTTGTTCTTCAACTCGCTGGCCACCAAGAGCTCGAGCACGGTTACCAACGTCCTGTTCGGCAACCTGCTGGCCATCTCCCGCGATCAGCTGGTCAGCTTCGCGATCCTGCTGGTGGTGCTGGGGCTCAGCGTCGGCATCATCTACCGGCCCCTGCTGTTCGCGTCGGTCAACGCCCTGGTAGCCGAGGCCAAAGGGGTGCCCGTGCGCGCTCTGTCCATGATGTTCATGGCGCTGCTCGGGCTGACCGTGACCATGGCCGTCCAAGCGGTGGGCACGCTGCTGCTGTTCGCACTGGTCGTTACGCCGGCTGCGACCGCGATCATGCTGACCCCCCGCCCGGCCATGGCCATGGCCGCCTCGACTGCGATCAGCTTGACCGCGGTGTGGCTCGGGCTGGGCGCATCGGCCATGTTCAACCTGCCGCCGAGTTTCCCCATCGTCACTATCGCCTGCGCCATCTGGGCGACCGTGTGGGCAAGCGGCCGCCGCCGGCGCGTTGCCGCCCAGGCGATGGATGGATCGAGCAGTGCCGCGCGCGCAGTGACGGCGTCTGTCTAGTGCGGGTAGTCGTAGGGGTTGGCCGGTGCATCGATGCGAGTGACCGTAGTGGCCTGCAACGTGGGAATCGAATTCCGTTGTCCCGGTTTAACTTCGCCCTCGACCCGAAGCCACGTGTTGTCCGGTAACCCGGCGGCCTGGGCGGCGGCGGGCCCACCCAGATGGATGCGCGCCAGCTGGGCGTCGGCCGCGCAACAGATGATGACGACGCGACCAAGGTCCACACCCTGCGCCTCGTTGAGGACAAAGCCGGTCACGGTGATCGGCCGATTCGTCAGCGACCCGCTGGTGTCCTGAGCCACACGCATCAGCACCTCCGGCAGCGACAGTTCGGGGGCCTTGCCCGGGGGCAGCGGCGGAAACGCCTGATTCAGAACATCATTGGATACCGACGTCACCGAGGGGGCGGCGGCGGAGGGCCGCAGTGCCGGTGGCGTCACGAAACACAGGACCACGATGGGAACGACGAGCAGCCACACGATGCCGGCCCCATGGGAGTGAACGTGGACGTGATCACCGGTCCGATCATCGGTCCGCGGTCCACCGCGGCGAATGTCGCGGAAGATCGCCGATAGCGCTAGGGCGATGAGCACCACCGCCGAAGCGGCCAGCCAGGGCAGCAGTCCTGGCTTGACGTAGCGGGTGAACGCGCCCGACACCGTGATCATGGCGATACCGATGCCGACCAACAGCAGAACGGTGTTCTCGGTTTCGCGGCTCATTACCTACCACCGACGACGAAAAGTCCGACGGCACAGGCGCTCGCGATCGCCACCAGGAACGTGCAGGGAGCGAAGCGTGCCGCGAAAGCCCGCCCGAACATCCCCGCCTGCATCGCGAACAGCTTGACGTCGACCGCCGGACCGACAACCAGAAACACCAGCCGGGGCAGCAACGGCACCATCGTCATGCTCGCGGCCACGAACGCATCGGCCTCCGAACACAGCGCCAGCACCACCGCCAGGGTGGCCATCACCGCCACCCCGAGGACCAGGTCCGTCGCCAGATGCTCGAACACCCACCGCGGCACCACCACATGCAACGCCGCCGCGGCGGCGGCACCTAACACCAAATACGATGCGGCCTGCAGGAAGTCGTGGCGAGCCGCCTCGGCGAACACCACCCAACGCGATTCGGTCGAAGCGCCCGGAGCGGGCAAGCGGCGGGTGATCCACTCCGGGCGACCCCAACGTGACCATGCCCAGCCCATGATCAACGCCGTGAGCAGCGACGCGCCCATGCGCGCGAGAACCATCCTGGGCGCACCGGGAAACGCCACCGCGGTGGCGACCAGCACCACTGGGTTGATCGCCGGGGCGGCCAGCATGAACGTCAGGGCCGCCGCCCCCGTGGCCCCTCCTTCGCCGAACAATCGCCGCGCCACGGGCACCGAACCGCATTCACAGCCCGGCAGTGCCGCCCCACCCACACCGGCGGCCAACACGGCCACGGCGGGACGACGCGGCAGCCAGCGCGCCAAGCGTTCCGGCGACACGAACACGGCGATCAACCCGCTGACTACCACCCCGAGCACGAGGAAAGGAACCGCCTGCACGAACACCCCACAGAACACGGTGCCGGCCGTCGACAACGCCGCATTACTGGCGACCCCATTCCGCAGCGTCGTCGCCGCGAAAGCGCAGGCCAGCAAGAAGCCCACCAGTAGTTGCATCGACCCAACGCGCAGCCTGGGCCCAGACTTCAGGGTCGCCACCGCCCCAGTATGTCAGCGCGCCGGCACCCCACCGGAACCCTGTGCATGGTGTCGCCGAGGATCTATGCCTCCGCGTCCGGATCCCAGGTGCCCGGAACCATGGGCATCTTTGGGCCACTGCCGAACTCGTCGCCGGCCAGCGTGGTCAAGCCCGCCGCCTCAGTGACCGCCTCCTTGGGCGCCGTGCCGGAGAACCCCAGATTGCCAGCACCCCGATCCGATGACGCGGTCGGCTCGCCTGGCGGCGTGCCCCAGTCCGGGTCCACGTCGACATTCATATCCATGTACTCGTCGCCATACCCGCGCTGCCGCTGCCGCTGGCGCCGCCGTGCCCGGGCCGCCTCCCGCGCGGCCGCCGCCGCCGCCAACGCCGCTGTATCTGGCTCCGGCGCTTTCCTTTTGGCGCTGGAGCTCGCGCTCGCGGCCATCCCCGAGCCGAACCCGATGCTGGGGGGCGCCACCGCATACGGCGGGGCAAAACCCGCCGGACCCGCGGCCGGCGGCGGCGCCGGTGCCGGGCCGGCGGAGGCGGGCGGGCTAGGAGGCGTGGGAGCAGGCGCCGATGGCGACGCGGGGACCGCGGCGGGCGCGGCGATTGAGGTCAACCCGACGGCCGGCAACATATTGGGCGCGGCGGCGACGGGTGCCAGAGCCGGCGCGACAACGGGCTGAGGCACGGCGGCGAGGCCGGCCAGCCCCCCCAAGCCGCCGACCGCTCCCAAGGGGGCGACGGCGGGGACGACCGCCGCCAGCGCCTCGGGTTGCGTGATCCCATAGGCGGCAATTTCTTGTATGTGAAGCGGCCAGTCGAACAGCTCAAGGCTGACCAGATACTGAAAAGCCGGCACCGGATTTTGTGTGAGGTATACGCCAAATTGTTGAAGATCCTCAAAGACCTCAAGGGATCGAACAACATAAAAGATCGGTTGGCCCGGGTCCGTAAATGTGTCGTAGGTGAGTCCATTGACGGTGCCCCCGGCGGGGTCCCAACGCACCCCGAAGTTCTGCAGGACCTGCGCAACGAGGTTATCCAGCGGGTTGTCGACCAACGGGTCGTGTGCAAGTTGGACGTTTCCTACACCTATGTTCTGCAAAAAATTCACCAGCCCCTGGGGGAGATTTAGCGGGTTGTCGCCCTGGGACAGATTTCCCAGGCTCTGCGAGATCTGCTGTGGGATCCCCAGCGGGTTTTGCACGAACTGCTCGATCTCCTGCAGGAGCCCCTGCTGGGCCGGGGTTTGCGCGTCGGATTTCAGGATTTGTGGCGCCGGGGTCGTGTGCGGCGCCGTCGCCGCTGCGACGCTGGAGACCCCTTGATAGATGCCCATCGTGGCGGCGGCCTGAACCCACATCCGCACATAGTCGGCCTCGTTGAGCGCGATCGGAATCGTGTTGATGCCGAAGAAGTTCGTGGCCAACAAGACGCCGTGGATGACGTGGTTGGCCGCTAGTTCGGGCAGGGTCGGCATGGCCGCCAATGCGGCGGTGTGGGCAGCGGCCATGGTCTCGTGGTTGGCGGCGGTTATCGCGCTGTTGGCGCCGGCCTGGGTCAACCAGGCCAGATACGGGGCATGCGCGGCGACATACGATTCGGCGCTGGGCCCCTCCCACGCGCCGGCCTGCGCCCACGCCAGCAACGCGGTGAGTTCTGCTGCAGCCGAGGCATATTCGGCACTTAGCGCGTTCCACGCCCCCGCCGCCGCCAGCAACGACCCCGGACCCGGACCGCTGCTGAGCAGTGCCGAGTGCACCTCCGGGGGTGACGCCATCCAGATTGGCGCGGTCATGGGCACTCCTCGGGCTGGGCCAGACCTTCAACAGACCGAGGGTGAGCTTAATGAACATGATTGTCGTTATCAACAGAGCATGCCCGCCGCGGGCGCTAGACCAGGGGACGCCCCGTCCTGATTCGGCGGTCGACATCCCGCAGCAGCACGTTGAACGGGAACTGCTACCTGGGGTTTTGGCTATCTAGGGCCGCTATGGGTGGTTCACTGTTGCCGCAGGTACGGGCCACTTCCTGGTATGGGCCGCGATGGGCAGTTACCGGCCCTATGCGGTGATAATGCGTACGTTCTGCGTACGGGACCAGACCCCCGTAATCGCCCTAGGTTGGTCCCTACCACCGCCCCCTTGCACCGCGCAGGGGGGCGGTCCCTTTTGCGCACCGGGGGCGCTACGGCTGCAGGAATGACGGCGCAGCCGGTGCCTGCGGGCGGCTACGTCTTCGAGCTGCGTGCCGTGATGAGCCGGTAGATCCACAACAGGATCACCGCACCGACCAGTGCACCTAAGAACGAGTGCTTAATCGGCGGGGTGATCGTGAACTCGTGGGGTGGGAAGACGACGCTGCCCAGGGTGCCGCCGACATAGGCTCCGACGATGCCGAGGACTGCCGTTGCGATCCAACCCATTTTGTTTCTACCGGGCACGATCCATCGCGCGATCCAGCCGACGATGAGACCAAGGATGATCATCCAGATGATGTGCAAGACCATGACTAGCTCCTTCGCCTGCTCCCTCTGGTGGGCAGAGTAGCCCAGCCACCGTCGTCATGGCATTGCATCGGCCCACGCGATATGCCCCTCGAAGCCAAGCGTTTTCGCCATGTCGCGGTAGCGATCCCGAAAGTGCGCGTAAGTCGCGGCATCGCCGTGCGCCTGGGCCAGGAGAGTCCGCAGCCGCAACAGCCAGATGTCACGTATCACCAGATCCTCATCGGCTGGCGCGGCCGCTAATCGCTCGACTGCGGCCTCGGCTTCGGCCACGTCACCGTCGGCCCTGCGCTCAAGCAGTGTCTCCACCAGTACACCCGTCGCTCCAATGCCATGTGCCAGCAGTTGTCCCTCACGGACCAGATCGTCGACGGCCGCATGCATGAGTGGTATCGCGCCATCGCGATCTCCCCGCCGAGCCCTCTCCCGCGCCAAGTAGACGTTGGCGATCGATAACTCGGCCAGCAGGTATCCCCAGCGCACGAGCACGTCGCTGACCTCTGCCAGCAGCTTCTGTCCTCGGTCACAATCCGCATGCGTTCCACGGTGGACCAGCGCGAGGCCCAGCGTCATCCGGGTGAGGGTCAACGCGAGGTCGTCACCGGATCGTTCGGCAATCCGTAGGGCATTCTCGATGTGGCCCACCGCGGAATCGTCGGGGTGCAGCATGCCAACGGGTATTCCCCCGAAGTAGACGTAGGTGACGACCACCGTGTAGGACACGGGGTCGGCGCTGCGGGCCATGGCCATGCCGTGCTTCATGTCGTCGCGCCATCCCGGATGACCCCGGCCAAAGCGGGCCATCGCCCGCTGCGCGAAGGCGACCGCTAACGGGGAGCCGATAATCAAGTTGCCTTTAGATGGATCACCGTCGGCCAACTCGATGACCCGCTGTGACCACCGCAGCACTTCACAAAGCTCGGCGCTTTTCAGCTTGGCGTAGGTCAGCGCGGTGGACAGTCCCACGATCAAGGTCGGATCGCCGAGTGACTCGATGAGGGTCATGGCTTCCGATGCCAGCTGCGACGCCTCCCGTATCCGGCCCTGAAACGCGTGATCCATCACCAGCCCCGCCATCGCGATCGCCAGTGACGCCTTGTCCCCGGCGGCGGCACACAACAGACGCAATTCATCAAAGCGGTCACCGGCAACATTCACATGGACTCGGTAGGCGGTCGCGCACAACATGGTGCGCGGCGCGATGCGCATGGCTGCGCGGTGCGGGTCATCGGCGGGCAATGCGTCGGCGATCTTTTCGGCGCGCTCCCAACTCAGTCGCGCCCCGGTGATGTCGCGGTTGGTCGCCCAGGTTGCCGCGTCCATGTGCCAGCCGTAGGCATCGTGCAGGTCACCGGCGGCTTCGAGATGTTCGGCGATCAGTGCAGCGTTCTCCTCGGTCGCTGCCGGGTCACGTGCTTCGATCGCCGCCGCGACGCGCCGGTGCAGCTCGGTGCGATCCGATTTGAGCTGTGATTCGTAGGCCACGGTGCGGATCAGCGGATGGTGGAACACATACTCGGGTTGTCCGGTGAAGCTGATCTGATCGATGAGCCGGGACCACACTAGGTCGTCCATCACGGGTTCAACGCCCAAGGTTTCCAGCAGATCCCGGCTGAACTTCGAGCCGATGACCGCCGCAGCGTTCAGGGTGCGTTTCGCTTTAGCGTTCAGCCGGTCGACGCGGGCGGCGATGGTCGCCTGCAGCGTGGCGGGCACGCTCACCTCGCCAACCTCCGTCGCCGATACATAGGCACCCGGCTCGCCGCGCAGCACGCCACGCTCGGCCAATTCGCGCACCATCTCCTCGGCGAAAAACGGGTTACCGGCAGCCCTCTCGGCGATCACGGTAGCCAACCCACCGACTGAGGGGTCCGGCCCGAGCAGCTCGGCGACCAGCGCCATGGTTTCTGAATCACTCAGCGGCCCAAGGGCAACGGTGTGGGCATCTGCCACTCGGGTCAACGCGGCCCGATATTCAGGTCGGTAAGTGACCAACACCAATGAGGGCGTCTGCGGGATCACCATGAGGAACGCGGCCAGCATCGACTCGCTGACCTCATCAATCCAATGGGCATCCTCGATGACGTAGACCCCCGGTCTTTCGCGGGCCAGCGAGGCAGTGTTCACCAGCGCGGTCAACCGCCTCCGACGGGCATCCGGGTCGACCTTGGGCCGCTCAATGTCGGGATCGGCGGTGCCCAGCAGATCGTCAAAGAGGACCAAGTCCTCCGGCTCCGCATCGGGAAACTGAGCCCGTATCCGCGCTCGGGCGGCGTACGGGTCAAGACCCTCGATGCCGGTGACCGCACGCAGCAGCCGTGCCATAGCATGGAAGGGGACCTGGCTGGTGTGCGACTCGCAGAATGTGGAGAACACCTCCACGCCACGGCGACCCGCCATCGCAGAGACTTCACGCACGAGACGGCTCTTACCGATGCCAGGTGAGCCCACCACGCCGACTACCGCGCCGTGCCCGTCGATGGCACGGTCCAACAAACCCTCAACGACGGACATCTCCCACCGTCGACCCACCAGAGTCGACTCAGCACGCCAGTCAGCGCGATGCCCGTCGCCCATGCCCAGCAGCCGACGGGCCGGCACCGGTTCCTCGGCACCCTTGATCTCAACCAGCTCAAACTCACCCAGACTCGCCACGCCCTCAACCAGTCGCGCTGTTGACGCGCTGAGCATCACCCCACCCGGCGGTGCCACCGACTCCATCCGCTGGGCCATGCCGACTTGCTCGCCCACGGCGGCGTAGCCAAACTGGCCCGAACCAAACCCACCGACGGTCACCTCACCGGAGTTCAGCCCGACCCGCAATCGCAGATCCACACCGTGGCGCTCGCCGACATCGACGGCAAGCCGCTTCGCCTCCTCCTGAACGCCCAAGGCGGCTAGGCAGGCACGGACGGCGTGGTCCTCCAACGCCACCGGCGCGCCAAACACCGCCATGATCCCGTCGCCGGTGAACTGTGCGACCGTGCTGCCGTAACGCTGCACCACCGTCGCACAGCGGTCGGCGAGGTCGGCCATGATCTCGCGCAGCCGCTCTGCTCCCACCGCTGCCGCGATGTCCATCGAATGCACCACGTCGGCGAACAGCACTGTAACCTGCTTGTACTCCGCATGGGCGTCGCGCTCCGTGACGGGTGCACCGCAGCCGTCACAGAATCGCGCACCCGCCCGCAGTTCGGTGCCACATGTGCGGCACGCGGTCGCTGCGGTCATCCGACCCTCCGCCGCTTCCGGCCCCCGAGGTTCCCGGTTTACAAGCATAGGCGCTAGACGATTGCCAGAAGAGGTTTGCTCAGGTCGCCGACAGCGGTCGCCGCGCCAGCGCGCCTTCGACTGGTGAGTGCCTTTGGCCCGGCCAATGTTCTGGCGTCGTACCCGTAGGACCTGGGTGTCTCGGGGCCGGATTCCGCCGATGTGTGAGGTGGGATTTGTTGTGAGATTCTGCAGGGGTGATCACGGAGTTGGACGATGCCGGTGCCGTCTGAGTGTCAGCCAATTGCCGATGCGATTGCCAACCTGACCGCCCAAGAGCAGGCGCAGCTCTCTGCGATGCCAGGCCTAGCTGGTGTCGATAAATGGCGCGCGATGCAGCAGCTCGGGGCGCTCAGGCAACAAATCGCCGATCAGCAGACCGCGCTCGCCCAGTGCCTGAGGGACCACGCTGCCGACCTAACCGCGCAAGTGGTCGTCTTCGATTTGCCGGGAAACAGTGGGCCGAATCGGATAGCCCGCGCGTGGCAGCTTGCCTCGCGCGGGGCGATCGTCAAGCAGACGGCAAGCGTGCAGGCGGGCCAGGTTGTTCTGACCGAAATCCTTGGGAGCGCACGGCAGTCGTTTGGTATCACCGTTGAAGAGGTCGACCATCCAACTGTCAACGGGCCCGACTTTCGTTCGGGCCCGCTGCCGCCCATGTCGGGCGCGGGTGATGCGCAAGATCCGGCGGCGCGAATCGAGATCGTCATCCTAGATCCCATCGTCGTGACGGGCGATTCGCTGGCGCAAGCAACGCCGCCGCTCCCATTGCAGCTGTCCTTCGCCGCCGGAGCGTCTGGAACCGTCAGCATCAGCGTCAACGGTCTTAGCGTGCTCATGAACGGCGGCACGATATCACTCACGGCGAGCGGCAGTGCCTCTCTCGCTGGCGGCTTCCCTGCGTTTAGTTCGACGCCTTTCACGTTCAGCAGCGCACTTCACGTTGCCCCGACTTTCACCATGACGCCGAGCACGATTCTCGAAGCCTTACCGGGAACGGTGCCGGTGCTCACGATGTCGGGACTCGTTGGCGCCGTTGTCGGGTCGATCACTTCCCTCCTTGCTGAGAGCCTTGCAGATCGCGCAGTTCAGCCTCTCGTGGCGCTCCTGAACACAATGATCATGAAGCGGGTCGCGGCCAATCTCGGTCTGACGGAGTTGCCCCCCGGTGCAGTACTCTCGGTGCGCGAGCTGTCGGCTGACAACGACAGCATTACTCTGACACCCGTGCTCGGAGCCTTTGGGACGATCCTGACGGACTTTCAGCCCGCGGCCATGGCCTCGGTTCCAAAGCTCATGTCGCTCGCGCTCGATGCCAGTTCGCTCAGCACGGGGGACTCTCTTAAGGCGAGTACGCAGGGCCATATCTCGCTCGACTCGCCGGCACCTACGGGCGGTGTCACCGTGCTGTTGTCGTCTGATCGCGCCGACGTCATTGCGCTCACTCCCTCGAATCTGGTCGTTGGCGAGGGAGTCTCTGGTGGCTCATTCACAGTGAATGCCGTTGCAGGGCCACTCATGGCTGCCACGAGCATCGATACCACGATCCGTGCGTCCCTTGGCGCTCAAACGTTGAGCGCTCCATTGGCGGTCAGGCCTGAGGCGCCCGTGACCATGATCACACCTTCGGTGGTGGCCGTCAGTCCGCCGCCCGTTTCGACCGACCCAACGGCCCGAGTGCCGGGCATCTTGAGCATCGATTTGTACACCCCGCCGCCACTGCCTCCCGGTTTGGTTCACGGTTGTGTCACCCTCGATGGACTCACCGATACGATCATTACCGGGCTGATCACCATGTCACCGCCTGTCGTCGCGCCCATTCCTTTGATGTTTCCTCCATCCCCCAGTGCCGTGCCTGCGTGCTACTTCTCGTTCACTCTTGGCGCTGCCCCCCACAGCGATTCTGTGCGCATCACCGCAACCACGGACGGGGGAACATCGAAGTCCATCGATGTGGCCGTAGCCTGAGCGAGACGGCTGGACAGTCGTTGTCCCTCGAGCACGGGCAGGTTTTCGATGACCCCCCACCCAAGAGACGACCCCATAGCACCACCGCGATCACCCACGTGCGCGACGTCGTCGGCGAGGCGACCTAGAATCGCTCGCCCGCAAGGGTGAGACAATGACCACCTCCGCCATGGTGACCTACGCCTACGACCAAATCGAACTGGCCCGAGCAGAACTCGAACACCCTGGTTGAGTTGCGCAAGTCGCGTGTCCAACGCGAGAGCGGCGCAGCATCCTCTCAATCGCCTTCAGCAGCCTGTTCGGCTAAGACGCGGTACACCGTCGCCCGGCTCACGCCGAGAGCAGTCGCAATCGTGCTCGCAGACTCACCGCTGGCGTGCATCCGTTGCGCCAGACCGGCTTTCTTCTCGTCAAGCGCCTTGGGCCGTCCGATGTGCTGCCCACCGCCCGACGCGCTTCCCGTGCGGCTGCCCGACGTTCACGACCTAGCTCAAGCTCAAGCTCGGCAAGGCTGGCGAGCACCCCGGCTACCATGCGACCCGTTGCGTTAGAGGTGTCGATGCCTTCCCGTAGGGACCTCAGAACGATGTCACGATCACGAAGGTCCCGGACGGTCGTCATCACCTCAGCGGCGTTACGTCCAAGCCGGTCAATGCCGACCACCACGATTGCATCACGGGGACGGGCGTAGTCCAACAGCGAAGCTAGGCCGGGACGCTGCTCCCGTGTAGAGGTGCCCGACAGCTTGTCGGTATAGACCCGCTTTGGGTCCACGCCGGCCGCGGTCAGCGCATCAAGTTGTTGGTCGAGGGACTGGTGATCGGTGGACACTCGCGCGTATCCGATCTGAACGCCGGTGGCGGGCGTTCATCGGCCTATGCGCCTTCGGTGGCGGTGAAGCAGCGGCGCTCAAGGTCTCCGATGTCGACTTTCTTAAGCGGGAGATCCGAGTTGAACGCCAGGCGTAACGCAGCGTTGGTGGGGTGGTGGAGATCCGGCCACCCAAGTACCGCAGTGAGCGCACGGTGTACGCCCCCGATGGGCTAATGGCGATGCTGTCCGAACACATCCGAGCCTACGGGCGTGACGACTTGCTGTTCCCCGGCGACGGGGACCAGCCGTTACATCAGAGCAGCGTCGGCTACCGGTGGGACAACACCAAAACCAGCGCGGGCCTGTCTTACCGCTTGCATGATCTGCGGCACTTCTACGCCAGCGGGCTTATCAACGCCGGGTGTGATGTCGTGACGGTGCAGCGGGCGCTGGGGCATGCGAACGCCAGCGTCACGCTCACCACGTATTCGCACCTGTGGCCGAACGCCGATGACCGTACGCGCAATGCTGCGGCCGTGTTGTTCGATGATGCGTACGTTGTGCGTACGACCGAGGCTAGATAGTCACTTTGCCGATGGCCATATAAGCCCTATACCAGCGGTTTTCCTGTCTTGATGCGACGGTCGACATCCCACAGCAGCACGTTGAACGGGAACTGCCGAACAAACCGCGGCATCATGCGGTTGACCGTACGCAACACCGCCATCAGCCGGTTGAAGCGCCGTTGCTTGATGGCGTCCCACGGCAAACGCATCTCGTCGCGAAACCGCTGCGGCAGAAAGCCCGTCGTGATCAGCAACGCGAAACCGTCCGACAGCCGCTGCAGTCGGCGCGGCAGGGTCACCCCCCGCACCCGGGCCGCGGCGATGGGGTACAGGTAGCCCCGGACGGCGTCGTCGATGTGCACCTTGGACAGCGACTCTTGCCAGTACCGGTCGAAGGCCGCCCGGTCCGCCGGCCACATCTCCGGAGGCACCTGCAACGTGGTGGCCAGCGTCATCCCCTCGCGGTAGTGGCGGTCTGCGTCCGCGCCGTCCAGTTCACCGATGAAGATGCGGTGCACATCGACGGCGCCCTTGTACAGACAAGCCGCCACCCACAGCTGCAGGTCGACGTCGAAGGCGTTGTACTGCACGGGGCTTTCGGGAGTGGAGTAGACCTGCGCGTGCGCCTGGTTCACCGCCCGGCGGAAGGCCTCCTTCTGGGCCTCGTTGCCGGCCGTCGCCACCGCGAGGTAGGTGAAGGTGGTGCGCGCCCGCTTGATCGGATGAAGGTCCACCCGGCCGCTTTCGACGCGGCTCTCCAGCACGCCGTAGCCGACGCCGGGCCGCGCCAACTGCATGATCACGTTGGCCGGGCCGGCCAACAACGCCACGCCCATCAAGCCCTCGTCGATGCTTAAGCCGCGCCCCCGCCGGCCGCGATCGGAAGGAGAAGGGTCGGCGATGGCGCGTTCCACATGCCGAATCGGGCCGTGAACCGCCTCGTGAATGGCCATGTAAGTCCCTCCCGCGGCGCGTCCTCGCTAATTGTGCGAACATATGTTACCAGAATGATTGGCGGTTTATTGCACTCGTGCCAAGATGGTGTGCATGACTGTCAGTGAGCGGCCGTACCGGGGCATCGAGGCCGCCGAGCGGCTGGCCTCGCGCCGCCGGCGGCTGCTGGACGCCGGCCTGGACCTGCTGGGGGCCGAACAGCGGGACATTTCCGAGCTGACCGTCCGCGGGATCTGCAGCCGAGCCGGCCTGGCCGCCCGTTATTTCTACGAAAGCTTCGCCGACAAGGACGAATTCGTCAGCGGCGTTTTCGACTGGGTGATCGCCGAGCTGGCCGCCACCACTCAGGCGGCGGTGGCAGCGGTACCCGCGCGCGAGCGGAGCCGCGCCGGGATGGCCAACATCGTGCGGACCATCGCCGGTGACGCTCGCATTGGACGACTGCTGTTCAGCACTCAACTGGCCAACGCCGTGGTCATGCGCAAGCGCGCCGAATCCAGCGCCCTATTCGCCATGCTGTCGGGCCAGTACGCCGGGGATGCGCTCCACATGCCGGCAAACGACCGCATCAAAGCCGGGGCGCATTTTGCGGTGGGCGGCGTCGGGCAAACGATCAGCGCCTGGCTGGCCGGGGACTTCCGACTCGGGCCGGATCAGCTCGTCGATCAGCTGGCCCTGCTGCTCGACCAACTCAGCGACCCAAACCTGTACGGGCTCAAGGAAACAGCGGCAGGTGCCATAGCCGCACGCCGGGGTCCAGGAGCCACAAACGCATCATCGTGAGTCGCATGATGCGCTGCGCACCGCGGATCATGAAGATCGCCAACGGCACCTCGATCAGCAGTGCACTGACCATCGATAGCCACACGTCATCCGGCCTGGCGGTCATCATGTCGAACCACGCGTCGCAGATCAACAGCACCCCGGACGTGAAGGCGGCGAACAGCAGCACCTGGCGACGCAGGTACCCGAACACGGCCGTCGCGAGCATGAACGCGACCAACAGAACGTCGAAGCCGACCCAGGTGAGACGCCAGTTTTGTGCCTTGTATTCCAGCGGCAGCGTCGAGGAGAGGTAGACAAGCCACGGAATCATCGCGATCGAGCAACCGATCATCAGACCCAACCGGATGCGCCGTATCCGACTGAGGAGCACCGGGTCAATCACCTCGCTCAGGGGCTGCTCCAGCCGCTGGACCAATTCGCGCCGCTGCTCGGGCGTCAGCGCAGCGATCTGTGCGTCGGTCAAAATGCCGTCGGTCATCATGGGCATCCCCCGGCTCGGTCAGGGTTTGGCGATTAGCGTACGGCCGCCACCGGAGGTCGCCGGTCAGCCGCCGTCTTGGGAACAGCCTTGGTGTCGCTTGTGTCGAATTCCTTTACCCAGCAGGCGAATTCCAGCGTGATGCCGTCCGGGTCCTGAAAGTAGAATGAACGCACGTAAACGCCGGGGTGCACCGTCGCGGACACCTGCATCGCACTCTCGTCGTGGTTGAGCACCGGGCCAACCCGCACGCCCTTTTCCTTGAGCCGCTGCCGGTAGGCGTCGAACTTCTCGGCCGGTACATGGAATGCCAGGTGGTTCATGGTGCTTACCGCGCTGGTGATGTCCCCGATGCCCGGGATGGCGCCCGGCGACGAGACGCCCGGGACTCGATCGGGCGCTTCGGCGAACCAGAAGAACGCGACGCAGTCGCCGTTGCCGGCGTCGAAGAAGAAGTGCTGGCCCTGACCGCCCGGCAGATCGAGCGATTTGATCAGCGGCATGCCGAGGACATTGGTGTAAAAGTCCACCGTCCTCGCCATGTCCGAACACACCAGCGCGACGTGGTTGATGCCGCCGAGATCGAATTCCGTGTTGATGTTGTGCGGCTTGATCATGGTGCGGCTCCTATCGGTCCCGCGGGAATGCCAGTCCTGGCCAAGATCCGAATCTGAATCTAACATCAGGTTCAGTTTTGTTCCAGGGAGGTGCGTCAGGTGTCCACGGCCGCAGCGCGCAATGATCGGCCCGGCCGGCCCGCCGAGTTTCCGACACATCGCGGCCGGCGGACCCAGGCCGCGATCGACCTGGCCGCCCGAACGGTTGTCGCGCGCAAAGGCATCCTGGCGACAACCATTTCCGACATCGCCGCCGAGGCGGGCCGCTCGGCGGCATCCTTTTACAACTACTACGACTCCAAAGAGGCGATGGTCCGGCAATGGGCCCTGCGGTTCCGCGACGAGGCCAACGAGCGCGCGCGTTCGGTGACCCGGTATGGCCTGTCCAATCGCGAGCGTGCGAACGAGGCCGCCGCCGCCCATTGGCACACCTACCGCAATCGGCTCGCCGAGGTGATCAGCGTGTCGCAGTTGGCGATGGTCCACGACGACTTCGCGCAGTACTGGGCCGAAATATGCGCTGTGCCGATATCTTTCATCGCCGAGACGGTCCGGCGTGCCCAGGCCGACGGCTACTGCCCCGACGACGATCCGCAGCTGATCGCGGAGGCGATCGTGGCCATGTTCAACCAGTTCTGCTATCTCCAGCTCAGCGGGCAAGGTGAAGCCGACGATGCGGCCTGCATCCGGACACTGGCCAACATCTATTACCGAGCCATCTACGCCCGCGGAGGGGAACCGAATTGACCCGTAATGCCGGCGCTGCCGGGATTGTCCGTGAGTTTGTCGGGTTGGCGTCGCCCACCGCTGGGCGCGCCGGGGCCGGCGGGCACCCTTGCCAGGGGCTTTACCACCGCGGGGTGAGACGCAAGCCGAGGGTGGCGATGATCGCCACGCACTACCAGATCGACTTCTCCGAGCACTATCTCGCCGACTACCTGGCCACCCGCGGCATCGGTTTCCTCGGCTGGAACACCAGGTTCCGCGGCTTCGAAAGCAGCTTCGTGCTCGATCACGCGCTGGTCGACATCGGTGTCGGGGTTCGCTGGCTGCGCGAGGTCCAGGGCGTGGATACCGTTGTATTGCTGGGTAATTCGGGCGGTGGTTCCTTGATGGCCGCCTATCAGTCGCAGGCCGTCGACCCGAATGTGACGCCACTCGAAGGCATGCGTCCGGCGGCCGGGGTGACGAAGTTGCCCCCCGCTGACGGCTATGTCGCCACCGCCGCCCATCCCGGGCGCCCGGATGTGCTGACCTCCTGGATGGACGCCGCCGTCGTCGACGAAAACGACCCGGTGGCAACCGATCCCGACCTCGACCTGTTCGACGAACGCAACGGACCGCCGTACTCGCAGGAGTTCATCACCCGCTACCGCCGCGCGCAGACCGCCCGTAACCACGCCATCACGGACTGGGCCGAGATGGAGTTCAAACGCGTTCGCGCCGCGGGCTTTTCGGACCGGCCATTCAGCGTGATGCGGACGTGGGCGGATCCCCGCATGGTCGATCCGAGCATCGAGCCCACCAACCGTCCACCGAATATGTGTTACGCGGGCGTCCCGGCCAAGGCGAACCGCTCCGCGCATGGCATCGCCGCGGCCTGCACCCTGCGCAGCTGGCTGGGCATGTGGAGCCTGAGGGTGGCACAAACCCGGGCCGAGCCGCACCTGGCTCGCATCACCTGCCCGGCCCTGGTGATCAACGCCGAGGCCGACACGGGAGTCTTCCCGTCCGACGCCCGGCGCATCTACGACGCGCTGGCCGGCGCGGACAAGGCGCAGGTCGCCATCGACAGCGACCACTACTTCACCACCCCGGGCGCACGCAGCGAGCAGGCCGATACCATCGCCGGGTGGATCGCCAAGCGGTGGCGCTGAGACAGGGCGTGAGAGTTCTCGCCCACTTCGTTCCCGGCGATAAGGTACTCGAATTCGTTGCGCCAGAATCGGATTGGCTTGACGTCCGATGGTGCGCCGAAGACGACGACCCGGGGTTTTACCGGGAGCTGCCGGACGCGGACGTGATTTGGCATGTGCTTCGCCCGCTGTCGGGCGCCGACCTGCGGCGCGGGGTCCGGCTGCGGCTGGTGCACAAACTCGGGGCCGGGGTGAACACGATCGACGTACGGACGGCGACGGAGTGCGGAATCGCGGTGGCCAACATGCCCGGCGCCAACGCGCCGTCGGTGGCCGAGGGCGCGGTGCTGCTGATGCTGGCCGCGCTGCGTCGGCTACCGGCGCTGGACCGTGCGGTCCGTCAAGGGCGCGGCTGGCCGGCAGACCCGGGGCTGGGCGAGACGGTGCGCGACATCGGCGGCTGCACCGTCGGCCTGGTCGGCTACGGCAACATCGCCAAACGTGTGAACGAGATCGTCGCGGCGATGGGAGCGACCGTCCTGCACACCAGCACCCGCGACGACGGGTGGGCCGGCTGGCGGCCGCTGCCCGAATTGCTGGCGGCCAGCGACATCGTCTCGCTGCACCTGCCGTTGACGGCGCAGACCCATCACCTGCTGGGCCGCGACGCGCTGGCGCGCATGAAGCCGAACGCGGTGCTGGTCAACACGTCACGTGGTGGCGTCGTCGACGAAGACGCGCTCGTCGACGCGCTGCGCGGCGGGCAACTGGCCGCCGCGGGGCTGGACGTTTTCGATGTCGAGCCGGTGGCGCCCGGCAACCCACTGCTGGGCCTGGACAACGTGGTCCTGACACCGCATGTCACCTGGTACACCGCCGACACGATGCGGCGGTACCTGACCGAGGCCGTCGCCAACTGCCGGCGGCTGCGCGACGGGCAACCGCTGGCGCATGTGGTCAACCAACCGACCGGTTGTTAGCTTGGAAGGTGCCTGGCCGAAACGAAATCCGTGGGAAGGCGACCAATGCCGATCGCGATAACTCCTGAGCATCAAGACCTGGCCGACTCGGTGCGATCCCTGGTGGCGCGGGTGGCGCCGTCGGAGGTGCTGCACGCGGCCTTAG
>Ga0310909_10000251_pt1 | contig 25823 bp, 20 predicted proteins | sample GREbulkMGT000H_FD_203449 | JGI IMG/M metagenome (GOLD analysis project Ga0310909, IMG submission 203449) | Lab enrichment of tropical soil microbial communities from Luquillo Experimental Forest, Puerto Rico - GRE.bulkMG.T000H | ecosystem: Environmental > Terrestrial > Soil > Tropical forest >... | reverse complement strand
CTCGCGGCTGATCGACGGGGTCGCGCGCAAAATGGCGGGCGACTTCTTCGGCTGTTTTGCCGCGGCGATGGCAACCGATCAACCGGCACCGACGGCCGCCGAGGCTGCGGCGCGCGAGGAGGCGCCGACAGCCCCCGTCGGGGAGCCGGAGCAGGTCGCGGTCGCAACCCCGCCGCCGTTGCCTCCGCCGCGACCGACGGGCGTCCGGCTTCCACCGGCCGTGTGGGTCACCGGGTTAGCGGTGGTCATCATCGTGCTGCTCTATTTTTTCACCCGCTAGCAGGCGATGCGGCAAGCGCGCTAACGCCTTGACCCGGGGCGGAGCCGGCACGAAACTCCGGCCGGCTGCGGCCGTTCCGTGGCGCGATGCTCGATCCAGGGAGGTTTGGGATGCAAAAGACGGTGAGCCTCACCGTGAACGGCAAGCGGGTCTCGGCGACGGTCGAAGGCCGTACCCTGTTGGTCCAGCTGCTGCGCGAGCAGCTCGGATTGACCGGCACCCATGTCGGCTGCGACACCAGCCAGTGCGGCGCCTGCGTCGTCCATGTCGACGGCGAGGCGGTCAAGGCCTGCACTTTGCTGGCGGTCCAGGCCGATGGCCACTCGGTGCTGACGATCGAGGGGGTGGCGACCGGCGACACGTTGCATCCGATGCAGGAGGCGTTCCGCAACAATCACGCGCTGCAATGCGGCTTCTGCACCCCCGGGATGGTCATGAGCGCGCTCGATCTGGTCAAGAATAACCCCAACCCGACCGAGCGCGAAATCCGCGAGTATCTCGAGGGCAACCTCTGCCGCTGCACCGGTTATCACAATATCGTGCTGGCGATCGCCGAGGGTGCGGCGGTGATGCGTGGCGAGGCGCCGCCCAATGTCCATGGGGCGGCCGCGGAGTAAGGCCGTGGCGACGATCGGAACGCCGTTCCGCCGGCGTGAGGATTACCGCTTTTTGACCGGAGGAGGTACCTACACCGACGATATCAATCGTCCCGGCCAACTCTATGCATACATCCTGCGCAGCCCCCACGCGCATGCGAGGGTCGCGGGCATCGATACCTCTGCGGCGCAACGAGCGCCCGGGATTGTCGCCGTGTACGCCGGCAAGGACATGGCGGCCGACGGTGTAGGTGGTCTGCCCTGCGGCTGGCAGATCCATTCGAAGGACGGCTCTCCGATGGCCGAACCGCCGCACCCGGTGCTGGCGGTCGACCGGGTCCGCTATGTCGGCGACCCGGTGGCGGTCGTCGTCGCCGAGTCGCTGGCCCAGGCGCGCGATGCCGCCGAACTCGTCAATGTCGATTATGCCGAGGAGCCTGCCGCCATCGACCCGGCCGCGGCGCTGCAGGCGGGCGCGCCACAGGTCAACGCCGAGGCGGCGGGCAATCTTTGCTACGACTGGCACCTCGGCGACCTTGCCGCTGTCGAAGCCGCCTGTGCCAAGGCCACGCGGATCGTCAAGTTAGACCTCACCAACAACCGCCTCGTCCCCAATGCGATGGAGCCGCGCGCGGCGATCGGTGAGTTCAATCGTGCGACCGGCGAGCACACGCTCTACACGACGAGCCAGAACCCGCATGTGATCCGTTTGTTGATGGGCGCCTTTGTGCTGCACATCCCCGAGGCGCGGCTGCGGGTCATCGCCCCGGATGTCGGCGGCGGCTTCGGGTCGAAGATCTACCACTATGCCGAAGAGGCGATCGTGACCTGGGCCGCAGGCAAGGTGCACCGGCCGGTCAAGTGGACGGCCGAGCGCTCGGAAAGCTTCATGTCGGACGCGCACGGGCGCGACCACGTCACCCATGTCGAGCTCGCCCTCGACGGACAGGCAAAGTTTCTCGGGCTCAAGGTCTCGACTGTCGCCAATATGGGGGCCTATCTCTCGACCTTTGCCACGAGCATCCCGACCTATCTTTACGGGACCCTGCTCGCCGGCACCTACACGACCCCCGCGATCTATGTCGAGACCAAGGCAGTCTTCACCCACACTGTCCCGGTCGATGCCTATCGCGGCGCCGGCCGCCCCGAGGCGACCTTTCTGCTCGAACGGATCGTCGACCTCGCAGCGGACGAGATCGGTATGGATCCGGTCGAGCTGCGTCGTCGCAACTTCATCCCGAACGATGCCTACCCGTACCAGACACCAGTCGCGCTGCAATACGACAGCGGCGATTACGGAGCGACCTTGGAGCTGGCGCTCAAAGCGGCCGATTACCAAGGCTTCGAGGCCCGGCGCCGGGAGGCGATGACTCGCGGGAAATTGCGCGGCATCGGCGTCGCCACCTATATCGAGGCGTGTGGCATCGCTCCCTCGGCCGTCGCCGGGGCGCTCGGCGCTCGTGCCGGTCTCTACGAGAGTGCTGAGCTCCGTGTTCATCCGACCGGCAGTGTGTCGGTCCTCACCGGATCGCACAGCCATGGTCAGGGCCACGAGACCACGTTCTCCCAGCTCGTTGCGGATGGGTTGGGTATCCCGATCGAGAGCGTCGAGATCGTCCATGGCGACACCGGCAAGATTCCCTTCGGCATGGGGACCTACGGCTCGCGCTCGCTCGCCGTGGGCGGCTCCGCGATCGTCAAGGCAATAGACAAGGTCGTCGCCAAAGGCCGCAAGATCGCCGCACACCTGCTCGAAGCCGCCGAGGCCGATGTCGAGTTCAAGGACGGCAAGTTCACAGTCGCCGGCACCGATCGCTCAAAGACTTTAGGCGAAGTGGCATTGACCGCGTATGTGCCGCACAACTTCCCGCACGAGGAGCTGGAGCCCGGCCTTGACGAGACCGCGTTTTACGACCCGAAGAACTTCACCTTCCCATCGGGTGCGCACATCGCCGAGGTCGAAATCGACCTCGAAACCGGTCAGGCCGCGGTCGTAAATTTCACGGCGAGCGACGATTTCGGGCGAATTATCAACCCGTTGATTGTCGAGGGCCAGGTTCATGGCGGGCTCGCTCAGGGCATCGGTCAGGCCTTGCTCGAGGGCTGCGTCTACGACACGCAGAGCGGCCAGCTGGTGACCGGATCCTACATGGATTACGCGATGCCGCGCGCCGACGACTTGCCCACCTTCACACTGTCCACCAACACCACCTTGTGCACGCACAACCCGCTGGGAGTGAAGGGGTGCGGCGAGGCTGGAGCGATCGGCGCGCCGGCGGCGATCACCAACGCGCTTGTCGACGCGCTGAAGCCGCTCGGGGTGCGGCATCTCGACATGCCGGCCACCCCCGAGAAGCTCTGGCGCACGATCCAGCAGCACCGCACACCGCTCGCCGCAGAATAGGGAGAGCCCCAATGTACGAATTCAACTATCACCAGCCGACGAGCCTTGATGAGGTTGCAAGTCTGCTTGGCGCCAACGAAGAAGCCAAAATCGTCGCCGGCGGGATGACTCTCGTCCCGACTCTGAAGTTTCGCCTCGCCAAGCCTTCCGATCTTATCGATCTCGCCGCGATCCCCTCGTTGCGCGGCATCACCGACGCCGGGAATGCGCTGGTCATAGGTGCGATGACACGGCATGCCGAGGTGGAGCGCTCGCCGCTCGTCAAACAGGCGATCCCGGCGCTCGCGGCACTGGCCCACATGATCGGCGACCCCGCCGTGCGCAACCGCGGCACGATTGGCGGATCGATCAGCAATAATGACCCGGCCGCCGACTACCCGGCGGCGCTGGTCGGGCTTGGCGGCACAGTGCAGACGACCAGGCGCGAGGTCACGGCCGACAACTTCTTCACCGGCATGTTCGAGACCGCACTCGACCGCGCCGAGATCGTCACCGCGGTCCGGCTGCCGAAGCCGCAGGCGGCGTGCTACATGAAATTCAAGAACCCGGCCTCGCGCTATGCCATCGTCGGCGTCTTTGTTGCCCGCACCGCCGGGGGCGTGCGCGTCGCGGTGACCGGCGCCGGACCTTGCGTCTTCCGTGTCCCGGAGATGGAGACGGCACTGACACGATCCTTCACTCCGGACGCCATCAAGGACATCACGATCCCACAGGACGGGCTCAATTCCGACATCCATGCGAGTGCCGAATACCGCGCGCACCTCGTTGGCGTTATGGCCCGCCGTGCCGTCGCCGGCTGTGCATGAACGCCGCTACCTAATCTCCTTGATAACTGGGAGAAAAATCGAATTCGAGGTGCGTAACGGTCCGCTCGCCGCCCACAACAGTGGCTGTGTCGACAGCCTGATGTAGCCCTCCAATGTGGTCCAGCCAGGGCAAGGACAGGCGGGCGCGCGACCAGGAGGCGCGGTCGAAGCTGGTCCGGTGCCCGCCTCTCCCGCCTGGCGGTTACCGGCGGTTAAGGCTCCACCTTTTACCAGCTGGAATCCGGATCGCAGCGCGTAAAGCTCCGGCGAGCGCCGCAGTCTCGTCTCAAGGTCTTTGATGGACGATGCCGTCGTGATCGACGATGAAGGTCATCACCCCGGAATCGCCTTAATGTGCCGGCCACGCGATCAGTCGAACCCACCGATCATCTTGCCGTGGACGATGTAGCGGGCCGCACCGCCGGGGGCGTTTGCGCCCTGGCCGGTCAGCACGTTGAAATAGGCCCATGATAGGCGGTTCGGCCGCGCTGCGCGGCTCCAATGACAGCATGATAGTCTCCTCACATTATCGAAATCGAAGAAGGTTTCGTCCATTCGAGGATCGACCGATCTTCCTGCTCACAATTGCTCGGTTCCCCGTTCGGGGCGCCGCTGATCGAGATGATCGAAACCCACTCACCGGAGACCGGAGAGCATAGCGCCCTTTGCGATTTTGTCTGCGACCCAACCAACAGCGAGAGTTGATCCGTCTTGAAAGGTTTTTTACGGGACTGTGACCACGTTCTCTTCAAACCGAAAAACGTCGGTCAGATGCGTGCCAAGGTCACGGTGAAAGGCCGGTTTTGGGTACTCGAGAATAATTTCGGCTGTAACCTATGTCTCTGCTTGCGCGTTTTATCGAAGCGAACCAAAGGCTGAGCCAAGCTACTGAAAATCGCCTGCCAGCATTGTTCAAGCGCCACATTCAGACCCTCTACAAGTACGAAGTCGCGGAGCTGCTCAATCGCCGGCCCGGACAGACCGTCATCGATGTCGGCGGGGGCAAAGAGTGCCCGTTCCTGCCATTCGTCGACCCGCCCTGCAAGCATCTGATCATGGCGCTTGATCTTTCCGACGAGGAGCTGCGCCACAACCGGCAGCTCGATCACAAGATCGTTGCCGATGCGGCGGCGCACGAGTTTCCGTTTCGGGACGGCTCGGCCGATCTCGTCGTCTCCCGCGCCGTCGTCGAGCATATTCGCGATAATGCGGCGTTCTTTCGGAATTGCGCTCGTGTGCTCGGCCCCGGCGGCATCATGGTCCACGCTTTTTCGGGCAGGTTCGCACCCTTCGCATTGATGAATCAGCTCCTGCCAAATCGGCTGACGCGTCGCATGATCGATTACCTTCATCCGGAATGGCACGAGGAAGGCAATTATGGTTTTCTGGCATTTTATGATCGCTGTTATTTTTCGGCTATCAAGGATCTACTTGATCGCAATGACTTCATAAACGTGAGATTTAAGTTTCTATATTATCAAAGCATTTACTTTAATTTTTTCTATCCTTTATTTATGATGATGCTAGCGTACGATTTGATTGCATCGATGCTCGGGATCCGCAATCTTGCGTCCGGGATCATCGTCACGGCGGAGACACCAGTGCTCGGGTCATCTCGGCTACCGCGGTTGCGGAACTCCTCGACATAGCCTCGCACAGAGCGACCCAGCCACGACGACCCGCCCTGGGATAAACGACGAACGTCTTCGAGCTTGTGGGCAACCCAATCGCCAGTCGTGTGTCAACGATGCAGCAACGGGTCCGTTATGCCGGGTCGTTGGCGCGACTTCTCTGCCGTACATTCGCAGAAATAGGTGGCGCTATCGAAGCTGTATTTATCGCTCTTCGGAAGTCATTGCACCTGGTTCCGCGAAGAGGTTCGAAGACAGCAAAACAGGGAGGTGCGATCGTGCCCGTCTCCTGATAGGGCACTTCCAGGCGAATTACACTATTCCTACTCACGCAGTGGCAAGCGATACAGAGAGCAGTGGTGCAGCGGCGGATCCAATTTTTGCACCACACCCTCCGGCAAAACGACCTCCAGCCCGGTTGCGTGCAAGATACGAGCGCTGAGCTTTGGTTCCTCGTTAAAGCTCCGCAGCAACGTCCAAGTGGCGCGCGGTTCGAACCTCCCTACGCTGTCACCGTAAAATTCGAGGCGGGCTGGCGAAGAATTATAAAAAAATAGCCCGCCAGCCGGCGCCAAACCCGCTATGACGTTATGCCCCCTTGCAATGTGTTCGAGAAGGAACTTGGCTCCGCTGAGCGTGGCAGGGTCAGTATAGATCGCCTCGTCAGAGGCATGGGCAACAGCTACCAGGGTCTTCTCACCGAACATCAGGTTTTTGTTGTCAAGATAGATCATCAACAGATCGCCCGCCGACAACAACGCAATCAGACCAAACGAGATGCGTCGTAAGCTCGGGGTCTGCAGCCAGAGGCCCACCACCAATACCGAGCTGTAAACCACGACGGTGAAGTATCGTGGTTCCAGCCACAGCATAATCAACAGATAAGATAGCGCCACGAACCATGTAAGGCTCAGCAGGCCCAATAGACGAGCGACGGCAAATTGCCGCTCGCCCCTGCTACGATTTTTCCAGAGCCAGAGTCCGGCAGGGACCGCGAAGTAGAAGAGAGGAAAGAGTTGATGCGCGGTGAACAGCATCAGGACCGGCTGGATCGCCCGCGGCGCTGCAATCAGCCCGATTCGATCGAGACCGTACCGAACGAGAAACTCGGATTGAAGCGGATTATCGCCCGACACGCCGCGCATGCTTATATGGAACCGATAATACGGATCGCCAGTCATGCTTCCCAGGTAAACGGTGTCAATTGCCAACAGGAGCAGGAATCCTCCCGTAATAAGGAGGAAATAAAAACGCGGTATTCGCCAGCCGAGCAAAAAGAGAATACCATAGAACAGCACGATGATCGCGCCCGTCTCCCGCGTGACGAACGCCAGCCCCGCACATATCCCCGACAGCAGTAGCAAGGTCGGCGTGGGGCGGTTCTCCGAGCCAAAATAAAAGGCCCAGAACGATGCCGCGACAAAGACGCATTCCGCCAGGTCATCCGATTCTCCCGAAAGGGCGAATATCGGCGTCAGCGCGACCAGTGCCGAGGCCAGCAGAGCGGTTTTCCGCTCCAGCAATCTCGTCAGGCAACCATATGTCAACAATACCAAGAGGACGAGATAGACCCTCGTCGGCAGTATCATGGACACTTCATTGATTCCACTGAGCAAAAAGCTTAGAGCGACCGGCAGCACTACAGCATGGCGCAAACCCCAATGGTTGGTCCCGACATAAGGAAAATGATCGAGCCAACCGATCGCCGCTTCACTATAGGACCAATCGTCGCTCGCGATAAAGCCAGTATAGCCGAGCCAGCTGGTGAATCCTACGAGCGCAACGAGCAGCGTCACGTGGAGCGCCGTCCTCCCCCATAAGCGCACAACTCTCTGGTCGACTGCTGCATCAGAAGTCATTCTGGGCGTACCTGTTAACTTTCCATGACCTGCTCGTAAATATCGGTTCGGTTTGAGTAATTATCTTCACCGTCATACAGAGCACCGAGCCGATCGATTGACAGAGGCGAACTAACACTAGGTGTCCGTTCCACGCAACATCCAACACACTAAAAACCGCGGTTTTCTCGAATTTTGTTGCGGACCGCTTACCAAATGGTCTATAACTAAGGGAAATTTACGTCCAAAGATGCCAGCGAAGACGTCCAGGAGCGGCACCCAGAAACGTCGAGATTCGGCGAGGCACTCTTATAATTCCATTGGAGGGTCTTGGGATCGATCAAGCGAGCTTCCATCCACATCACGAGAAATTACATGACAGATATTCAGAATACTGTTTTTTGACAACTCTGCCATTAAGGTTTCTTATATCGGATGCTTATCGGTTCTACATAAAACCCGAAATTGAACTCCGGATTGGGCCGATGCAGTCCACCTTTGAAGGGCACGTGGTGGCTGTCCCAAAGGACCCCCTGAGGCCGACGCGGAAAACGTCGGCTACGAGGGAGGGGGGTGCAGTCGAAGTTGCAATTCTCATCCCCTGTTTCAATGAGGAAGGCGGGATAGGCACCGTGGTGGGGGCGTTTCGCGAAGCCCTGCCAAATGCGCGCATCTACCTCTACGACAACAACTCAGAAGATCGCACTGTCGCGGTCGGAGGGGCCGCGGGCGCGATCGTCCGCCATGAGAAGATGCAAGGCAAGGGCAACGTCGTGAGGCGGATGTTTGCCGATGTTGAAGCAGATGTCTACGTCCTGGTAGACGGCGATGGCACCTATGACGCTAGCGACGCGCTCCGCTTGATCAGCTATTTGCTCGAACATCACGTCGACTTGGTGAACGGTTTGCGGACGGGGGTCCATGTCCGGCGTGGGCACCAGCTCGGCAACGAGATTTTCAACCGCATCGTTGGTTGGCTCTTCGGCAGCCGGTTCACCGACATGCTCTCCGGCTATAAGGTGTTGTCCCGGCGCTTCGTCAAATCTTTTCCCGCTCTCGCAACCGGGTTTGAGATCAAAACCGAGCTAACGGTCCACGCGCTCCAACTTCGAATGCCAGTGGCTGAGTTGCCTACACGCTATGGCCCGCGGATCGATGGCTCGGCCAGCAAGCTGCGGACGGTGCGTGACGGCTTCAAGATCCTGTGGGCCATCATCACTCTTATAAAAAGAGAGCGACCCCTCGCTTTCTTTACGGCTGGGTGCTTGGGCCTCATCGCGTTGTCGCTCAGCCTGGCTGCGCCCCTCGCGGTGACCTTCATCGAGACGGGCCTCGTGCCGCGACTGCCCACGGCGGTCTTGGCGATGGGACTGATGGTGCTGGCCTTTCTCAGCCTCGCTTGCGGGCTCGTGCTTGATACCGTGACTCGAGGCCGCATCGAGATGAAGCGGCTGCATTATCTGAACCTTCCCGCCGCCGGTGAGTCCTATGTCGGATGACTGAACCGCCGATCTGCGCCTATTCCGGCGTCGACAATTTGGAGATCATGGATGACGCTGTGAATTACAACGCCTTCCTGTTGGATCTCGTCACCTCACGGGTTCGCCCGGACGACGCTATCCTCGATTTCGGCGCGGGGACGGGGGTGCTTGCACGGCCCTTAGCCGCCAACGGGTATCGGGTAAGCTGCGTGGAGCCAGATCCAGACTTGCGGGCGCGGCTCACGCAGGCCGGGCTCGGCGTGCACGCCGGGCTGCACGAGATCCCGCCGGAAAGTTTCGACTTCATCTACACGATAAACGTCCTCGAGCACATCCGCGACGATGACATCATCGTCGGGGCGCTTCGGACGCGGCTCAAACCCGGGGGCGTCTTGTTGGTTTACGTCCCAGCCTTTCCACTGCTCTACAGCAGCATGGATCGTAAGGTCGGGCATGTGCGGCGGTATCGCCATGGTCGATTGGTAGGGGTGTTGCGCGCCGCGGGGCTGCAGGTTGAATTCATCTCACACCAAGATTGCCTAGGCTTTTTCGCAGGGGTGCTCTTCAAGCTGATCAGCAACGACACCGGCACGTTCGATCGCCGCGCTCTGGTTGCTTACGATCGTTATGTCTTTCCATTGAGCCGCCGTCTCGACCGATTGGCAGGGATGTTCTTCGGGAAGAACCTTCTCGCCGTCGGACGCCGGCATGCTCAGAGGAGCTGTACTCTCAAAACGACCGGGTTGACGTGGTCGTCGATCTCCTCCGGCAATGCGTGGGTCTCAGCACTCTGCTCCCCGCAAAGCTATCGGCATCCCTGGAGCATTGTCATCCCGCGGGACCGCTTTTCTTTGTTCGACTGACAAGCGTATTCCGTGATCATTATTCCCGCAAGATGAGCACAACCTCGAGCCAAAACAGCGGCCCCACCCGCTCGCCGAACACGTACCAGCCTATCTGGAGCCCCGCGATATCCACCGGTCCCTGCCACCTGCGCTAGACGCACGGCTGCGCAAAGTCAGTCGACTCCCGCTGAGTAGAAATTGCCGCGAGAACTGGCTCGCGACAATTTATGTTCTCACAACGCGTCCGTTATTGCCGCGCACGAGAGAACCGTGTCCCGCTTGACACCTTCATATAAATCATTTTCGACCTTCGCTGGCCGCGAGGTGCTTGCGTAAGAGGCTGTCGGAAACTACGCGGCAGGGATGATCGCCGCACCGAGACCCATTTCGGGAAGCATGCCGACTGGAATCGGTCTAAAAGCCGGCGAACGCCATCACGCCGTGTTCGGAGGACACCAGGATGCGTATGACCAACAAAGTATTGGCAAATAAAACATTTGTGCGGACACCCACGATTATAGGCTCCGGTCGTCGGAATCTACCACGGGCTCTTCGCATAACCAGCGCGTTCGTCGATTCCCATGGCCGCGCCGATAGCTGGGCGCGGCATGGGTAGTCTCGTCGAGGACGCAGCGGCTAAAGCGCCGGCCGAGGCCGTACCGTCTCCGGCAACCACTCGGCGCGCCGCTTCAAATATGAAGACAATGCACCAATATTCGTCGAAATAGGCCAGCGATTGAAATGCGCCCGAAGTCCAATAGCCGACGAGCACGGCTTGGCCCATGCGGCCAAGCAAGTTCGCCCAAGCCAAATCCGGTCGGTCTCGCGAATTTCGGATCAACGAGGTGCAAGCGCGCCACGCATACACGGCAATCATCAGAAAGATTGCAAAACCGACCCAGCCGTGCTCAGAGAGAACGTCGAAATAGATGCTGTGTGCGGCGCGTCCCACGGTCAGCCTAGGTATCGTCGTGCCGGCCAGCATGCGATTTGTAATGTCTGCGTAGTGTGTTACACTGAAGCCGCCGCCCGTTATCGGGTACGCCTCGGCGATCCGCAGCGAAGCCCGCCAAACAACGATCCGCCCGGTGGCGGAGGAATCACTTTCGTAGGTTTCTATCGTCCCCATACGATTGAACCAGGATTGTGGTGCAAACGCATAAACCGCGCCACCGAAGATCAGAATCGCAAGGCCCATCGACATTTTAGCAGGTGATCTGAGCCAGAGAACAGCTGCCATCGCGCACACGCCCAATAGCGCCCCGCGCGAATAGGTGAAGATCGTCGCGAAGGTGATCAGGAACCCCATGACCATCAGGCCGCGGCGAATCCGACGGTCTACCGCCGTGTGCCACAGGTAGAATAGCAACGGCAGGATCATGATCAGGGCAACGCCGAATTCGTTATTGCTCGCTGTTATCCCGCCGTCCGGCCCGTGAATACCCTCGCCGCCGCCGTGGAGAGGGAAGGAGATCGCGCCTTTCACCCCCCAGAAGCCAATCGATAGGACGACCACCCAGATGAGCTGGTTCACACGCTCGCGCGTCGTCGTCAGCGCAAATCCGATGAGGCACATGAGCAGGACCTTCTGGAAGAAGGTCCATTTGGACCAGACGTCTTCCCCGGGCGCCAGTGCAAAATACGAGGTGATCGTTATCCACAACGAAAAGAGTATCGTCAATATCACTTGCGGCGTAACAGGCAGTTTTTTCTTTTCCGTACCAGAGAACAGCCACGAGATACCGGTCAGGATCGCGATGACGTAAGCGTAGGGGAGAGTAGCGAGAGAGGGGTCCCAGATGAGCGTATGAAAATTGCCAAAAGAAAAGGCGTACCAAACCAACACGCCATTGAATGGTGTTTTGAGAATCAACGTCAGGGAGCAGAGGTACACCAGAAGGAACGCGTAGCCGCGCATTGCCCGCTAGCCCCGCAGGTTCAGGCGCGGAGAACGTAACCCGAGAACGGCGATCGACTCTCCAGGAGTTCGCTCGGCTGTATCTCGGTCAAGATAACCCATATCCGGTCCTCCCGGTAGCGGGTACTTGCTGTCTTTTGGTTCCGTAGAAGAGAAACCAGCCGCCTAGCCGATCAAAAGTCTGAATGCCCAAGAAGCCCAGAAACCGGCTGGGATCATCGCGACTCCATCGCAAATTGCGCAAATAGGTTGTGATCCGTCCATCCGGCATGATCGGCCGTGCGACCCTAATGACCGCTATGATGTCGATGAGCTCACCATACCTTGCCACCACTTCGTCGGGAGTGCGAAAGAAGCGGACGTGACCCTCATAATCAAAATTCGGGACGGTACAGACGCACCACTCCATCACGCCAAAGTCGGATAACGTCGAGATCAGCATCGATATGTTCCAATACTTCGGTACATACGATCGTATCGTAGTCGGAAGTATAGGATCCAGCGTCGAGAGCATCGCCGAGGAAAAACAACTCCGGACATCCGCTCCGACCCGATGCGTTTTGAACAGCTATCTGGCTGAAGTCGAACCCGCGATACGCGCATGCATGCTCCAGCAGGATCATTTCCGCCAAGAAGCCGTTGCCGCAACCGACTTCGAGGATTGAACGGCTGCCGTGACCTTGACAGTTCTCCACGACCTTTCGCAGGAGAGGATAATAAAGGCTCCGCGTTGCGGGGATATTACTCTCCGAATGAAGGCGATCGTAAAATTCGACCCCTTCCTGCTGGCTCATTAGTTCCATCCCGAGGCGCGCATCCCTCGGTCATGCTTGCTGTCCTGCAAGCTGCCCCCGCCGGAGCCACGATAAGAGCGACGCCAGCGTCGTAGCATCCGGAAGAAGCGTCGTTCCCGCAAGGCGCGTACGATCTCCATAAAGCCCGTCATCTCAGCCTCAAATTCGATATCTGAGACGGGATGGCCGTCCATCAGCCGTCGCAGGGCGAACCGGGGCGTATCCGGATAATTCAAACCGGGCTCGATCGTCGTCGCGCTCTTCACACCCAACGCAGCCAACCACTCTCCCTGATTCAGCTCGGAGGCAAACAGCAACCGACCATCAGGCTGGGCGTAAGCTCCGCTCGGGTAGCAAAAATGTTCAAGTGGATGTGAAACAACCCGCTCGAGGAATGCGCGATTTTCGACGATCTCGGACTCGACCTTTTCTCGGTCATCGAGCGGCCATTCATGGCGGTGCGAGTGGAGCTGGATATCAACGCCGGCATCAGCCAACTGTCGGAGCTGCTGTTCGTCCAAAGCTCGAAACAAGCGCTGCGTTTCGATATCCTCAAAAGAGACACCGAGAGCCTCTGCCATTTCCCTCAGGAACTTCAAGCGATCGGCAGCGGGTAACGAGGCGCCAAGTTCCTGGGCCAACGCCTCAGCCTGCTCGGCCTGGGAATCCAGCGCATAGGTACCAAGACCACCGGGCAACTCTACCCGACGCGCCTTCGTTCGCCAGAACAGGTAGGCCAATGTCACGGAGAAAACTGGCATCGGGTGCTGGATGTAATAGGTCGGGACATACAAGGTGACGGGGATCGCGAGCTCTTTGATGATCGGCAGGGCAACGGAATAAACGCCCTCCCATCCATCGTCCATCGTGACGACCGTTGCGCAAGGCGGGAGCCGATCCAATGCCAAGGCTTCGACGGCTTCGCCCAACGGCAAAATAGGATACCGTTTGCGCCGCAAATATTCGATGCGTCGACGAAACAACTCTTTGCGGATGAAGAGTCGACTTCTATACTTGTACTCTTCCGCCACTGCAATACCGTGATAGCAGATGATGCGTAATCCATCATGCGTCATGTATCGAGCGATCTGAAACAGCCCGATGAACTTTGCGACGATAAGCGCCGACCGCAGGATTGTGGGCGGAATCGATACTTGGCCGGCAAAAAGACAAAGCAACGGTGCAAGCCGCAGCCCAAGCCGCATAAAGTCGTTCTTCATCCCGGCCCCGGCAGTTCCGCGCCTAGTTGTATCACCGCCTTATCCGAAATGTCCGCCCCCTCGAGTTCGAGTGCGGTTCGGGGTAAAGCGAAAGTTCTCATAAGTATCTTAGCACAAGGCCGGTCCCACTGCCAGAGTGATGCTAACATAGTTAAGAATGGATGAATTGCAGCATTAAAGAGGCAGCGATGAATGCCAACGAGTGCCGCCGATTTTAGGCGATCCCCGCGATGCTATCGTCATATCTTCTAGAAAGCTACACTCACACGATTGCCGAATTGACGCAAAGCGTATTCAAGCGAAAGAATCCGTGCGTATTGCGCGTGATCGACGACATGCTCTATCTGCAATAATCGTCGTAAAATTACCGCTCCGCCCGGAAGCACCGCTTCTCGATACGGCAAGGCGAGGTAGCCCGGCCAATCGCCCGACCGACGAAAATGTCTCAGTCGATAGGTGTAACGCCGTAGCCACGGAGGACGGAGATAGGTCCAGTAATCCGAGAGCCGCCGAGAAGGTGGCGGCGATCTGCTGAAATCGTGGCCGTAACTCGACCGATAGCCAGCCAGCCTGCTGTCTACGCGCCGAATGAGCTCAGCTTCGCAGGCCCCATGGTTCTTCCAATGGAGCGGCAGCGCGCTCGCTTGCTCGGTGATCGATCTTTCGAGGTATGGCATTGCCGTGAACCCATACCGGCCAGCAATGCTGTCAACCTTGCCATCCCAGGCGCGGCAGCGAAAACTGTGATAGAGCCATTCCACGGTTGGTCGCGGCAGCCACCGGTCGTCGCTACCCAAGAGATTTATAACTTTTCTCTCCAGAGAGCGGTAATAACCCTCGCTGTCGAAAGCGGCTGTACACGTAGCCGGATCAAAGCGGCTGTAGAAACTCCATAAAATTTCGCGGATAGTGTATCCGCGATCGAGCAAGTAAAAAAAGTTCCGAAAAATCTCACCGCCACCACCGTTAATTGCAATCGTATCACCAAGCACGCGCCGCGCAGATTCCTCGGTCTCTGCCCCGTTATGGAAAATACCGGCATAGCCGTATCCGTCAGTCGCGAGAAAGTTGCGGTGTGCGGTATCGGTAAATTGCATGGGCGGAATGATAGGCCGATTGTCTTTGTCAATGACATCAAGCGGAAAGTCCTCGCCACGCGCGATCTCTTGCGCAAGCAGCACATCGCGTTCGCGCGCGCTGCCATAGACATAGACGCTAGGCTTCATGCCATGGCGCCGCAAATAGGCCAATATCAAGCGCGAATCGTAGCCGCCGGACAGGGCGCAGCGTACGCGATCGCCGAAGCTCCGGGCGACAGCGCCGAAGTAGCGGTCGAGCAGCGCAATACTTTCTCTGAACGAGGCATCCCGCTTGGCCAGGGTGAAGGTACGGGTTACAGATAGTGTCGGACGAACGATCTCCAACGCGTGCGGGCTTACGATAATCCTCGCCTGGATCGGGGCGAGCTTCACCTCGCCGAAAAGCGTCTCGTTGCCCGAAACCACACCGTTGAACACGTACTCGCAGGCGCTCTGCTGCGAGAGGGTCAGCGAGGGAAGGACCGAGCAAATTGCATAAAAGGACGACGAGACGATACGAGCCTCAAGGTTATAAAACAGGTGGTAGCCACCAAACCCGTCGAGCTTGATCTCTGTCCGGCCACCTTTTTTCAGGACGGCGGCGTAATGACCCATGACCTCTTCGCGGATCGCAGCGGCCCCTTCGTATAGCAAAGCGGCAGGGGCCAAGCCGATCCCGTCGGATAGGCAGGTACCGCAAACAAACGCAAAATCGCCGTTCGGGTAACGCTTCAGCCCAACCGACCGGCTCTGGAACTTCGGATAGGCGCAAAAAACGTAACCCTCTGCGTTGATCATTTCGGGAGAAGCAAAGCCGAGTTCGGCAAAAGCCCCCTGCAATCGTGTTACCTCGTCTTGCCTATCCTCGTGCGGACCTGAGCACACAAGAAAGAATCCGCCCATCAGCGGCAACCCGCTGCCGGCTGATTAGGTTCTGTGCGCGCCTTCATTGCGACGACTAGAGATCGATAACTGACTTTATCTTTGGTCGGGAATCGAAGTGCCGCTTCCATTGAATGTATCACTATTGTGTAACGTGACGAAACCGCTTTTGACTTTGTTATCGGATTGGCCGTGAGTTTTGCAGCGCCATGTCTATAGCCGAAGGCTTGCGAAAGGTCACCTTGGCAACCCCGGCGACCCCCGGGCTGCATCTAATAAGAGCATCACAATGCTTCCGCTCCGTCGAAGGCACTCGACTGCGGTCTGGCCTCTCACTGGTCAAGTGGCCCGGATGCCTCCGCTGGTCGGCGAGGGCTATGGAAATCGACGTGACCGGCCACTCGTCGAGTTTGACGGCGCAAAAGGTAGCCATGCGATAAGGCTCAGGGACGGTACGTCAGTGCAGCGTCCGCCTTTGGGTCACTGAAGCGTCGGATCGGTTGGGTTGCGCTTGTCATATTGACATTTATCATATTATGAAATTAGACAATCAATTGCTAGAGACTCGCAGCAGCGAAAAGGATGGCCGCTTCCGTGCTTCAGGAAACGGTACCGGACGTTCGTTGAGCGAGCTTGTCGCGCCGCCGGAGAGGTTGATGACAATTACAATTAGTAATTTGACAGTACCCCCAAGTGCACCCACCGGAACGATAATCGGTGTGCTTACGGCGACAGACGCAGGCAGTATAATTCCTTGCAATTTCATATTATCAAAACAATCCAGCGGCTATTTCGCCATTTCCTCAAACAATCTTATCACGGTGTGGAGCGGGTCAATTGCGCTGGGCTATTATCCTGTGCGAGTCCGCGCAGTCGGGATCAACCAACGGTTTAGCGGTGCTGCAACCGTTATCATTAATGTCATTGCCTCACCACTTCTCCCGACGCCGACTGGCGTAAGTTTTGTCACGACAACGACTTCCCTGCCCGACAATTCGCCCGCAGGGACTACAATCGCGACTTTCTCCGTATCCATGTCCGATGGCTCTCCGTTCGCGGGCACTCTGGGAGCCAGCCCAACCGGCACTGTTGCGATTTCGGGCAGCACGCGGCTGGTGCTCGCGCGCGCGCTCACCTCGGCAGATGACGGTTCGCAAAAGTGGACGGTTATCGCCACGCAAAACGGGTAACGGTTTCGTCCGCGATCGCGGTTCAAGTCATCCCTTTGAACCCACCGCCACCGCCCGCACCACCGCCACCGCCGCCTCCGGCACCGCCGCCGGCGCCTAGTGGACCATCGTTTCACGGTGAACGGGAGCGTGACACCAGCGCCTGCGGTGACTGGGAGCAACATCGTCATTGCGGTGATGAGCGATCCTGGCGGCGATTACGTCCGTATCCTGGAACCCAACGGGAGCGAGATACAAAGAAGCGGCAGCACGCCGGCCGGCAATTCTCAGTTTACGTTGCCGCTGACCGAGCAGAATCAATTCCAGCAACAGTCGCCTGTGCCGCCCGGCGTATACACAGTTGAATATGATCAGGGCGGGGCTAACGCTCCGATACCGATACGGCAGATCAGCCTCACGGTGATTGCTGCGGCACCCCCCGGCCCGCCTCCTCTGCCTCCTCCGCCTCCTCTGCCTCCTCCGCCTCCTCCGCCTCCTCTGCCTCCTCCGCCTCCTCCGCCTCCTCTGCCTCCTCCGCCTCCTCCGCCTCCTCTGCCTCCTCCGCCTCCTCCGCCTCCTCCGCCTCCTCCACCGCCGCCGGCTCCGCCTCCCTCTCTATCGCTCATGGTAAACGGCTCGGCGTCGCCAGCGCCAGCGGTGGCCGGTGATCCGATACACGTGGGGATAACTGGGCTTCCGAGCGGCATCGGCGTCAATGTCTATCTGACGGATACCACCCTCAGCAATCAATTCCACACCGTTACGCTCAATCCTAGCCCGACGAGCTTGGACTGCATATTTCCGCTGACGCAGGAAAGCTCGATAATCCAAGGCGAATTCATCCCGCTTACTGCCGGCGAGTACGCGATCGCGGTATTTCAGGTAGGCAATCCCTACACGCCGCTCGCGAGTGTGGCCTTCAGCGTATCCGCGTACGTCACTCCGCCGTTTCCGCCGTTCAGCGTACAGAATTGGATCTTATTCAATCTTGCGGTAAGCGGGACTGTCCTAGCATCGTCCGCACAGGCGTCTGCGGTTCAGGGAACGATAACGATCGGTGGAACGTACCAGACCTTGGAAGGGTTCCCCCATCCAACTAACGTCACGATGCAGTTCGTGCTGTACGGTGATGCGAGCAGCGGAGCCTTGGTTCCGACGAAGAGGCTTATTGGGGCGCAAACCTTCGATGCTGGCGGATTCCCATTCGTACCCTTCGACACGACCACCGTCCCGGACGGCACGTACATGTTAAGTTGCATAGTCGTCGACTGCGCCGACACGAACAGTGCGCATTTTTCAGCTTATCAGATAATTCCGTATCCCCGTTCCCTGATCATCATGAATGAAGGAGCGAAAGCTGCGTCCGGGTCATATCTCATTCCAGCCGCGTCGCTGAGTGTTAATGCTGAGGTAAATTCAACGAGCGTGGATTATGTACATTACAACGGGCTGCCCGTCTACAACACGGTCACTCCGTACCCGTATCCTGGCCCCGGCCTCTCACCGGTAGTCGCGCCTCCGGTCACGAATTCAGAATCACCGTTTCACAGCAACCCAGCGGGAGCCCGAACAGGCGGTTACTACATCGAGAATAGCGACACGCTGAACCTTCACGAGTATCGGCGGATACCGATGTTCTTCACGACCAACGCGGGCGGCGTGTTCGCCGGCAATTGGTCTGGAGAAGGCGGCGGCGAAGGCGTTGAGAGTACCTACCCCGCAATGGCAATCGAGTCGTGGCTCGACGGGCCACGAAACAGCCACACCGCCACCGGCAACTCGATCATCGTCGCGACGGTTGACCCGCGCAGAACCGGCGACACTGGGCCATTTGATGCTTACCACTGGACGATCATCAACATCGGCGGCAATCTCAGCGTACGTGACCTCGCCGGCAACATGTTGACCATCGCCGGTTATAAGCGCGATCTTTCCAAGCTACCGATCGATTACCTCGATGGGACCACTGCGGAGTTTCCGAACACCGTCCTGGTCGGCACGATCGACACCGCACCCGCTACAACATTCAGCGATTTCGGTGGAGGCCCGAACGACTGTTGCTGGGACCCTCGAAATCCTAACATCTGCTACGTCGCTCAGACGGTCGATCACTGCATTGTCGCTTGTGACTTTACGGTCCAGACCATAGCAGGCATTAAATATGGTCCACGCAATCCACGGCTCTATCGTTATGCCGGCTACAAAGGTGGCCTAACTGGCAATGGAGTTGGCGGCTATGCTGACGGGCCAGCTCTTGGCTCGGTTGTTGGAAGCGTTCAGCAAGCTGACGGCGCGCAGTTCAATGGCATCTACAGCATCTGCATGCAAAGGGTTTCGGGCATATCCGGGCACCCGGTCGGGACGATGTACGTTGCGGACAACTACAACTGCCTGATCCGCAAGATCACGCAATCCTCACCCGGCGTCGCTAGCACCGTAAGCACTCTCTGCGGCCTGGCGGGAGGAACGGGTGCGCCGGGGACTGCATCAGGCTTTATCAACACGGTAACCGCCTCCGCCATCTACTCGGTCACGTCGATCATCTCGAACGGCGATGGCACGGCCTCGGTCGTGCTTGCGCCGAGCCCTACCTCGCCCGTCGCTGGCGTTGGGTGGAAGGTATCGATCCTAGTTAATGGTTCGGAATACTTCGGGGGCGGTCCGACGTTCGAGAACAGCAGCTACGGGATCTACACGGTCTCTGCGTTCACTAACAGCCAGCATTTTTCGCTCACGATGAACCCGGTTCCTAGTTCGGGCACAATCACTGCCCAAATCTGGGTTGCGGATCACTACAGCGCGCCGAGCCCCGGTGGCGTCGGTGTCGCGTTCTCTGCCGCGAACTGCTACACGGCGTACCCGCAGACGCTCAGGATGACCTCGACCGGCGACATCGTGATGAGCGAGGCGTGGTACAACATGATGCTTCGTCGCATTTGGCTCAGCGGGTCGAACGCCAATACGATCACGCGTATCATGCCGTTTGGCAATCTCGCTCAAGTAGTCGGACCAGGATTTGGGTTCCATGATGTTGACGATGTCGGGGCGTGTGGGCCAATCGACGACATCGTGTGCTTCAAGACGGACGCCAATCCCGGCAGCGCCGGATACACCTCACGCATAGCAATCGACGGATCCAGTGAAACGGCCTTCGTCGGAGGAGATGGAGGAAGAGCGTTCCCGCAAGAGAATACTGGTGCTACGGGGCACTATCCGTGGGCGTTTGCCTTCTCGAAGACGCAGTGCCGGTTCATAGGGGCGGGCAAGGCGGACACGATCTTCTACAGCGGGCGCCCATTTGTTCCTAGCATCGATTCTCCAATGTCATTCGACATTTACTATGGCAACGCCGGGTTCAATAATTTCCTGCAGGGGACATGTTCAACCTTTCCCTGGCTCCTGCGCCCGTCCTTCGCTGCGCTGTACGGCCACGAGGGAACGGGGCTTCTTGGGCAGAACGTTGTACCGACGTTCGATGACCTCGCGGCGCTGTACCCTCATGACTACTCCCCTTTCTCGGGAAGCCTTGCCCAGTTCATCCAACACGGTATGGGCGGTGCGACGCTGAGGCCGGAGTTCTCGATGGATGATACGGTGTCTCCGGCGCTTCCGGGCCGAGACCTTGCGCAGCTCCTATACTTCGTGAGGCGACAGGCTCTGCCCGGAAGCTACCCGATTTTGTATCCTCAATTTCTGATGGGCCAGGACGGCGCGGGCTCGGGGGCCTTGGTCAGCCCGAACACGCTCGCGCTCAACTGCGTGCGCCCGGTCATCAGCAGTGTCGTAGCCACCCGCGGGAGCAACACGAGCATTGAGGTCACGTGGAACACCGACACACCGACCATCGGTCTGATCGCCGCCGGGTCACCGAATTCTGCCGGACGGCCGTATCCATACAACCTGTGGTCATCGCTCGAGAGCACCTACGGCACGTCTCACGAGGTGACGATCTCTGGCCTGCCTGACGTATCTGTCATCGGCAACGCGCCGACACACTTCTGCATCCTCGTAAAGGACAAGGCCGGTAACTGGGCGCGTTCTCCCGACGCGCTCGTATAGTGACATGACAATGAACGGTTGACACTTTATCTCTGATACCAGCGTTTTCCACAGTGGGTCGGCCGCCAAGTAAAAGGCAGGGTCGGCTCGCTGCAATCTCACTCATCACCAAGGGCGACGCTGCTCCGTTCCCCTATTGGTGGATTGCGACGGAGGACGTCGGCGAAGATTTGTTCGAGGTTGCGGAACTGGTCGTCGCGGCTAAGGCCCCGACTGACCGACTGGTCGAGCGCTTTCAGACGGCCCGCCTGTTTGTCCTCGATCCATGTCTTCAATTGATCTCTAATCAACTCGGGGGTGTTGGAAACCAATCCTCCCCCTCGCTCCCTGATGAGCCGGGCCGCGACGCCCTACTCGTAGCCGATGAAAAGGATTGGGCGACGCGCATATAAATATTCGAAGATTTTGCCGGGGATGTTCCCTTCGTCGCGTTTGTCACTCCACTGAAGCAAAAGCAGGATATCTGCTTCCATCTGCAGCTGTAGAGCGCACCTATAAGGCACAGATGTCCGGACGATGACACGGTCGCGAACCCGATGCTGCTCCGCCAAGGCGAGGACCTCATCACCCGCGTCGCCGAAAAACTCCACCCTTACGCGCTCGCGAAGCGTCTCCCCGAGCAGTCCAATCGCAGCGAACAGTACCGAGGGGTCGCGGAATCCTTGATATATGGAGCCCGTGTACCGAATCCTTAGCACCTCTCCCTGATCATCGTTTATCGGAGATTGCGGGAAGTCCTCCTCGGCATAACCGTTATAGACGACGTCCGTAGGTTTGCTGTGACGCCGGCGCAACTGCTCTGCCCAACCCGGCGAGACCGTCACCAACGCCGTGGCACTTTTTACCATCAGCCTCTCGATCATTGCGTCAACCGGCCTGCGCCAACCCGGCTCTCTGTAACCGTAATATGGATTGTCGACCCAGAGGTCGCGAAAGTCGGCAACCCATGGGATGTCGAAGGCTCGGCTGAGGCGACCCGCGACGATCAGCCCGGTGAATGGCGGCGCGCTGGCGAATATTATGTCGGGCCGCCACTCCTCGACAAGTTGTCTGCCGGCGGGCATCGCTGTCTTGATCCAATCACTTCGCATGTCGGGGATATGGACTAGGGCGTAATATTGGCGTTGCAGCCAGTCCCAGGCCGGCTTGCTCGGCCGGTTGCCCTCGGCCAGGGACGTCTCGCCGCTCACACCCAGCGCGGCTGCTGTGCGGCGGCGGAAGGACCGACCCAGAAGGGCGAGCCGGTCCCTGCGCTGCCGGTACTCCGTGTAGATGACTTGTTCTATTGGGATCTCGAGCGGCAAGCTTTGATCCCCACCGATATTAGTCGTCAGGACGCGCACCTCGTGTCCGTGTCTATCGAGATAGCGAGCCAGCTTGCCGACGCGGATAGCGCCGACGACATTCGCGGGAGGAAACCAGAAGGAGACAATCAGAACTTTCATGTCAAAAATCGAGCCGAAAATGAACTCTCGCTTCCGCGGCCAGGTCATCGCAATCTGCTGTTCGGAGGACTCGGAGAAGCCGCAAGCGACCGCGGTATTTTGAGCCATCGGGGACCCCGCCTGCAACCTCGTATGGGTTCGCCGCGGGCTGTCGACCGACAGATTGAGCCGGCGAGCATTGTGGACGGGGGGGGGTCGCGGACGACGTTGGTGTAAAGCCCGCACAGGCGAATACCGGGGTCGGATCGCCGATCCTCCGGTGCCAGCGATCGACCGGAAGCTGGCTGGTGATGGTCGAGCGGCGGATCAATGCAGAGTTGCGGCTTGACAACCGGAGGCAAGTTCTGGTCGCAGGCGCCGCCGGGCTCGCGAAGAGCGCCAAAGGAGGCAATGTCTCTTGATCCGCTCGGCCGAAGGCCTCGAATACCCGGCGTGTCAATCGGCCGGGGACCCGTCAAACGGACCGGGGTCAGGTCGATTTATACGAAAATCAATCTGGCTTCTTTTGTATTTTCGCAGGAAATCGGTACACCCACCTCGGGAGATCGACTCTGACCCCACTTCCGGGCGGCAAAGCGATCGTCCCGCTCGGGGTCGACCGTTTTGGCCAATTCGGCGGCATCGCGATTTCTACCGCGCCCACGGTATCGATGCGGAGGTGATCCTCGAAGCCGCAGCTCGCGCCTGCCTCACGGCATTGCGGCAAACGGAATGAACGATCACTGTCCTGCCGTCCGCCCCTCTGCCGCTGCCGCGGAATGCGGCACCGCCGGCGGCGATCAGGTTTCGCGCGGCTGGTTCTCCGCGGTCGGTTCGGGAGCGGCATCGTCGACGCGGGTAGCCGCCTTTTCCTGCTGCCGTTGCAGCTTTTTGTCGTTTCTAGCCTTTTTGGCGCGGTCGCGCTCGGCACGCTCAAAGCGATAATTCGGTTTACGCATTAGCAGACTCCTGACGACTTGCGGCGCGTTGAGACGCGTCTCACGCTAAGCGATTTTGTGCCGCGGCCTCGCGCTTTTTTCAATACGCGGCTTGCCGCAGCATTCGGGCGACCTTTCGATCAGTAACCCTCGCGCTCGAGCCGCTTGCGCATCGCCTTGCGGTATCGGCGGACCGCCTCGGCTTTTTCGCGCGCTCGCCGCTCAGATGGCTTTTCGTACGAGCGACGCCGCTTCATCTCGCGAAAGGTGCCCTCGCGCTGCATCTTTTTCTTCAAGACGCGGATGGCGCCGTTGACGTCGTTGTCGCGGACATAGACTTGCACTGGATTATTTTCCTTTCCTGATACGCAGTAGTGCGGCGCCGGGCGAGCCTTAGCGACGACGCACGCGGGTCAAGGACTTGATCGGGGCCCGGGGCTTTCCGGAGATCTCGGCAATTTGCCGATCCTGGGCCTCTATATAGGTCTTGGCGAGCAGGTCTGCGTCGATGTCGGCGAGTTCCGCGCCCGGTATTTTGCGGTTCGAGGTGCGCGTCCCGTCCTCGTAGAGGACATCGAAGAGAATGAATTCCTCGACGCGGCGAACGGTGGAACGTCTGGCCATGTTCAAACCCCGGAATGCTGGTTGAAATGCCGCAAGCATCGACTAACCGGCGGCGGCGAGGCGAAACGGCACTAGGCACTCCAGATCGCCGTCCCACAGTACGTAGCGCAAGGCCTGCAACGCCGTACGCAACGTCAGCGTTGACGCCGATTGAAACCCGGCATCGGCGTTGTGGCATTCCTCAAGCCGATAATTCGGGATCCGTGAGTCTACATGGTGCACGTGGTGAAAGCCGATATTGCCGGTAAACCACTGGAGGAAGCGCGGTAATCGAAGATAGGAGGCGCCTCGGAGGCAGGCCGCGGCAAAACTCCAGCTAGTGTCCGGCATCCACTTCGCATGCTCAAAGCGGTGCTGGATCGAGAACAGCCAGACCCCGACGATTGAGGCGATTACCATGATTGGTAGCTGGACGGCGGCGACACGGCCGTAGCCGAGAGCGAGGCCCAGGCCGCCGAAAAAAACGGCCAGGGCAAGGTTGGTCAGGTAAACCCCGCGCCGTTCGCGCCGCCATCCCTCAGCCGCGTCGAACGGCACCCGATAAAGGACGACAAACACCAAGGGCGGCAGCAACAGGTTGGCGACGATCGGATGACTGGCGAAGCGGACCTGGCATCTACGCCAGCATCCGCGGGCCCGGTATTCAGCGACTGTCACGCACGACGAGTAGATATCCAGCCCGCTTGCCGAGCGCCGGTCGAGATTGTTCCAGGAACCGTGGTGCCTGGCATGCTGCCGACGCCAGAAGGCATAGGGCGTCAGTGTCATCAGGCTGCACAACCTGCCGATCAGCTCGTTTGCCTGTCGCGATCTGAAGAACGAGCCGTGTCCGCAATCATGTTGGATGATGAAGATGCGGACAAGAAACCCGGCGGCGAGCGCCGACATTGGCAGCGCGATCCAAAGCGAAAGGGCCAGGCACAGGTACATCACGGCGCAGGTAACGAAGAACCCGCCAAAAGACGTCGCCAGTTGCCCGAGGCTCCGTGCCAAGATCGGCGCCTGGAAAGCCCTGGTCCTGAAGAGGATCTGGTCCGGCTGAGACATTACCGGATCCACCCGCGGCGCAGATGAAGTCTCCAGCGAAAATGCTCTCGCACCGCTACTGCCCGGTCACAGCAGGGACAGAGGTAGCGCCGGCCGTCGAGTGATACGCAGGTTTCGAGCACAGCAAAGTCGCCATCGGTGATCTGGCCATTCGCGTCGCGCGTCACGCGGCCGCAGAGTGCGCCCTTCGGACAAACGAGCTCTTCGCCGTCGCGTGCGATCAGCATTTTACGCGCTTTTCGCTGTATCCGCTCAGCGGGCGCCATCGAAGCGAGCGGCGGGGGAACGGCCTCGGGGTGGCTCGCGGCGCGCGGCCGAGCTGGGTTTGGTCGACGACCGGCGGTGCAGAAAGACCGGACGCGAAGCGGCCGCGATCGTTTCACTGCGGTGGGCGGCGCCGTCGGCGCCACCCCGCCGCTCGCGCCGCGCCCAGGCCGCTCGGCCGCCTGCAGAATCCGTGCGCGATGCGAGGCCGAATGTTCCCGGCGAGGGTACTTCGGCCGGGTGCTCGGTCGGCCCATTGCGCGGGGCCCGAGCCGCCGACGGGACCGGGACGGCGCACAAAGAGCATCGCGTCAGCTTCTCGATGTCGCGCAGGTAGGGGCGCTCCTCATCGCTGCAGAACGCGATTGCAATTCCTGCGGCGCCGGCCCGCGCGGTTCGACCGACACGGTGAACGTAGTCTTCGGGCACATTCGGCAATTCGAAATTGATCACGTGCGATACGCTGTCGACATCGATGCCGCGAGCGGCGATATCGGTGGCGACGAGTACGCGAGCCTGGCCGT
>Ga0310909_10000242_pt1 | contig 26216 bp, 19 predicted proteins | sample GREbulkMGT000H_FD_203449 | JGI IMG/M metagenome (GOLD analysis project Ga0310909, IMG submission 203449) | Lab enrichment of tropical soil microbial communities from Luquillo Experimental Forest, Puerto Rico - GRE.bulkMG.T000H | ecosystem: Environmental > Terrestrial > Soil > Tropical forest >... | reverse complement strand
CACGAGGATCAGAGGGCGCCTGAGACTGACCTTGATGCTTAGCTGGCGGAGGATTTCGAACGCCTTCTCTTTGACCGTTTCAGGATTAGAGAACGCGGCAGAGCCGTCGACGTTCTTGATCTCCAACAGATGGAGAAGAACAGGGCCGTCCTGGTCCGGATCCATCCCGACCGCTTGGAGACCCAAACGAACTTTGTCGGTGATCGCATCGGGTGTATCTGTCTCTGCAATCCCCCAATTGCTACGCAACAGATCGAGGGCCAGTAAGTAAGGGATTTGTGTGCCATAGGAAAGGCAGCGGCCCTCGACCCAGAAGACGCGCCGCTGGCCGATCTGCTGGCGAAACTCGGCCAGGAGTCGAGACTTACCGATACCGGGCTCGCCGACAATGCCGACCATTTGGCCGCGGCCGTTTTCGACCTGCCGCAGGAAGCTGTTCAAGATCGCGAGTTCGCTCTCGCGGTTGACAAAAGCAGCCATGCGAGCCGGTGTTGACTCGCGCAGCCCGGCGCGCCGATGGGAGACGCCGAGCAGGCGATATGCCAGGATCGGCTCGGCTTTACCTTTGAGCGTGAGCGGCCCCACGGGTTCGACGCGAGCAAAACCTTCCGCCAGTAGGCGGGTTGCCTCGCTCAGCAGGATCGTTCCCGGATCCGCCGCCTGCTGAAGTCGGGCTGCGACATTGGCCGTGTCGCCAATCACCGTGTGATCCATCGGCAGTCGGTCGCCAATCGAACCAAAGATCACCGGCCCGCTGTGAATGCCGATGCGCACGAGTAAATTCAGTCGCTTGCGAGCGTCCGTCTGATCGTCGCCGCTGAGCGCTCGGCGAATGGCGACGGCGGCCAACAGAGCCCGCCGTACATGGTCCTCGTGCGTGACGGGAGCACCGAAAAGGGCCAGAAACCCGTCGCCGGTAAATTGCGGCGCCGTGCCCCCATAGCGGTGCACCTCGGCGAGGCTTGTCTCCAGAAACGAACTGACAAGGTCGCGCATCGCCTCGGGCCCGAGACGCGCGGTCAGCGGCGTCGAGTTCACGATGTCGCAGAAGAGAACCGTGACCTGCTTCATTTCGCCGGGAAGCATGCCCCTGGGGGTGCCGACGGGCGCGCGGCGGGGCCGGGGTGTATAGGGTTCCGCCGCAGCGGAATCCTGCAGCCCGAGCCCGTCGAGCGATGCCCCGCACCGGCCGCAGAACCGGTTTTCGGGCGGGCTGGCGACCCCGCATGACGGGCAAGTAGATTCCAGCGGCGCCCCGCACTGGCCGCAGAACTTCATACCGGCAGGATTGTCTGCGCGGCACCGAGAGCACCTCAAGCCAGGCCTCCAAAGGTAGCGCGCCGGATGCTGGTTAAATATTATTAACGCTCGCCGCGTGGTGTACCAAGGTCAAAAATCGGCGACCCGTCGGCGGCGCCTCCTTCGGCCGACGGCGACGTTTGCCTTACGAGGTCAGCACTGTGCGAAGTGCGGTAATCGACGGCATGAAGAAGTATGCGGCCGCCGTGAGTTTCACGAATTGTTCGGGTATGTTGAGAGTCGTCCGCCTGTTCCCGGCCGGGTAGTTCGGAAACGGTTCGTCCATCTCGCGGGGACCATTGCCGGCTGCCTGCCCTACGATCGGGTCAAACCCCGGCATGACCACCCCCGCACCGCCGGGACGCCGCTTGCCACCGACAAAACCGGGGTCGTTCGCCTGGCGCTGTATGCACTCGAACTGGCGCTCGATCGAGGTCTGATAGCAGACGAACATTAATCCCCGGCTGTATCTGGTTGTCGTTTCTCCCGGCGCCACTTCGGGACCAAACGGGATGCCCTGGCGGATAATGCGGTGCCGGAGCATCTCGGCCCTCTCTGCGGGCACATCGTCGCGCGGGTTCGTCTTGCGGATATGGGCGGCGTAGGGGCAGGCGCGCTGCCAGGGATCGCCGCCATAGCCGAAATCGTTGTTCCGACGGTCATCGGCTGCGAGCGAGGGCTTATCGTCGATGGGGGCTAGTTCCAACGGCGCGCCGCTCCGCCACCGTCCGACCATCCGCGCCGCCAGAAGCTCAGGGTACATCCCAAGGCGCGCAGCCTGTGCTCTGACGAAAGCGTTGAACTCAGGCACGCGCTGTTCGAGGCGCCGGAACACCATGTAGGAGCCGTTCTTCGCCCACGGTGCTGGCAATGGCGCGATCGCCCCCGGCTTCCTCGGGTCGCGTGGGTCCTGACCCGGATAGCCGAGGATGAATTCGCCCGGCCATAGTAGGTCCTGCCCCGGGAGCCCCTGATCGGAGGCGCCGCTCGGCCGCGAGGTCGGAGTGAGACCGCGTATACCCGGCTGCGAAACACCGTCGCGAAAACCGAAATGCTCCTTGCGGCGCTCTCGCCCCGGCCGCGTGTTGCCCATCTCTGAATAGACGACCTTGATCCAGCCACCCAGAAACCCCAGCAGTTGATGGCGGTGAAACGCTAGGAGCGCGCGATTGTAAGCCGCCACCAGGAACACACCGTCGATCCGGTCGCCGAGGAATTCCTTCAGCCAATCCGCGCGACTGGGGTCGTGCAGGGCCGCAATCGTGCCGGGGTGATCAGCGCCGCGCTCGAATGAGGGATCGAAGGTCGGACAGCGAGGACCGAGGAGATGCGTCAAGCCGTCCTTCGTGAAGCCCAGGTTCAGCCCCGGCATCGGATCGCGCCTGACCTCGCCGAGCCGGTGGCGTCGCGCGATCGCCAGCTCGCGCTGCTGCGCCTGGCGAGCGCTCGTAATCCGACCGATCACGTCGCGCCTCAGCGCGAGTTTGAAGGCGTCCTTTTCCAGGATCTTGAAGAATACGAACTCTTCGAAATCCTTCTGCAGGCCGATCGGAACGTCGCCTTGGATGTCGTCGAGATCCAGCATCGGCGCCTCGAGCAAGCCTGGTCCGATTCTCGGCAAAGCGCCGGCGGCCGCTGCCGAATCCCAGCGTCCGGCAACGGCCGTGCGCGAGCCGCAGACGAACTAGCCTCCGTTCGCGCCGGTGTAGCCGATCAACAGGTTCCCGGTGGCCCAGACACCGCTCGGCTTATCGCTGTCCTTGCCTCCCAGCACCTGATACCGATAGGGGATGAGCAAAGCTCGTTTGATCTTGTACATCTGCCCCATGAAGGTCCACTCCCCTCCCTGGTAGTTGTCGACCTCTACGGCAATCTGGGCGAGGCGCCCGGCGTCATCGGCCGCTACCCCTTGTCCCGGCGCGCCAACCGCAAACTGCATTCTCCGGATCTCGCCAAAGGGCTCACATTTCGGATTGGAGTAGGGATTGAGGGTATTGATCAGTTTGCCGAGTGCTGTTTCCATGTTCGTCATCCCCATTGTTGAAGTTGGTGATTGGCCTCGCCGCCGCAGTCCGAGTAGCAGCCACGGACACCTCTTCGGCAGCTCGACGAGGTTACATCGGCTTAGACATCGGCCGTGTGAGCCGGCTCACACAACGGCAAATTATCGCCAATCTCGACGAAGTGAAATTCGATTTGCGGCAACTGCCGGCTTACCGGCTTTCGATTGTGCTCACCGTCACGCCGCCCCGCCGAGCAACGCGATGGGTGAACCGCGGTCAAGCACGGCAAGAGCCGCTTCGACGCGCGCGGGCTCATCTAGAGTGCCGAGTTCGCCGAACACAGCAGAGGCACGTTCGAGAAGCCGGCGGGCCTCGGTTGTGTCGCCGACCCTCTGGCGCAACGCCGCTCGGGTGAGCATCGCTTTGGCAAGATCGCTGCGCGCGCCAACGCGTTCCGAAATCTCCATCGCGCGCTCGATGTATCCCTCGGCCTCTGCCGAGCCCTCGGCAGCCAGGTATTCCGCCATCAGCCAGCAGGCCCTACCCTCGATGTGCGAATAGCCCCTGGCTCTGCTCCCCTCGAGTACGTCCTGGATCAATGGGCGGGCGCCTGCGGTGTCGCCGTGGCGAAGGTAGCCCTCCGCGAGAAACAAGGCGAAGCTCAGATAAGTAAAGCGAAAACCGGAGCGATTCTGCCAAGCCAGAGCCTCCCTCAGCTCCGCGAACCCTGCTTCGAACCAGCCCGCTTTAATTTGTCCATAGCCCCGCCCCACTTTTGCCAGAGCTTCGTCGCGCGGCAGGATCGGGGCGAGCGCGAGCGCTTTATCGCAGCACTGCAACCCGCGTTCGATGTTCCCCTGCTGAATATAGGCCAATCCCATACGCGCCCAGCCCTGCGGCTGCACCGATCGGGAGAGCGGGCTGCCCAACTCGTCCCCGTGCTCGATCCCACGCCGGCAATAGTCGATGCTTGCCCTCCACTCGCCGAGATAGTTCGCCGCTACGGTCAGAAACCAGAGGGTCCGGGCGGCCCACCAGTGATCGCCGCGCCCTTCGAAATATGCCAGGGCACGCTCGCCGGACTCAATCGCAGCCCCCAGCCTGCTGCAGACGATGTAGACTTGTGCAACACAGGAGGCGGCGAAGGCGTCTATCTCCTGCAACCCCTGTGCGCCGGCGATCCTCGCTGCCTGATGGCAGTGTTCGATCGCGATGTCCGGCCGGCCCCCCGTCACGCCATGCAGCAGACCGGTCCAACAGAGCCAGAGGGCACGGCGTCGGGGCTCGTCGGTCTGCTCGACGAGATCGCGGATGTCTTGCAGGATCTGAAGGTATTCGGTGTACTGTCCCAGACCATACCTGACATCCGCCTGTTTGAGCACAGCGTCGATACGGCGCAGCCGGTTCGGCTTCGTGTCGGGCATCGCATCGAGCCGAAGCAACGCGTCATTGAAATAAGTCAGCGCCTCGCTGGTGGCCCAAAGACGGTGCGATTTTTCGGCCGCCAGTATCGCGTAATCCACCGCCTTTTCGGCCTCTGCGCTGCGACTGAAGTGAAACGCCAGCAACTCAGCGACTTCGTCGATCCGCCCGCCATAGAGCTCTTCGAGCGCTCGTCCGACGGCGCCGTGACGGCTGCGGCGATGGCTTTCGAGCAGGCTCCCGTAGACCGCCTCCTGCGTCAGGGCATGCCGAAAGACGTAAACCCTGCCCTCGGGCTCGATGCGCTCGTAGATAAATTGGAGGCGGCTCAACTCGCGCAGCTCGCGCGCGAGAGCGCCGCTCTCACCGCACACCGCGCGTAACAGGCGGACCGGAACTTCGCGGCCGATCACCGCGGCTGTCTGAAGCAGTTGTTTTGTTTCCTCCGGCAAACGATCGGTTCTCGTCATCACGACGTCGTGTATCGTGTTCGGCACCATCAGGACCGATCGAAGGCCTCCAGCCTCGCCCGCATGCAGTGCTAGTTGCTCGAGGAAGAGCGGGTTGCCATCGGCCTTGGCGACGATTTCCTCGGTTACCTGATCGACGAACTGCTCGGCTCGGATCACAGAGCGAACGACGCGAAGACTTTCGTCGCGGGTCAGCGGATTTAATGGGATTTGCCCGGCATAGGATTTGTCCAACCACGGAGGCCCGTGACCCGGTCGATAAGCAGCGAGCAGAAAGATCGGAGCACCCGGCACATCCTCTGCCAGGACTCCAAGCAGCTCTTCCGATACTTTGTCGACCCAGTGGAGGTCCTCGAGCACTAAAACGAATGGGCGTCGCTTACTGCCGCGAATGCTGAGCCGACGGAAGACCTCGAAGGTCTTGGCTTTGACCGCTTCCGGGGTCGACAGCGCGGGGGTGCTGGCAACGTCCTTGATCCCCAAGAGATGCAGCAGGACGGGCCCGTCCTGGTCGGGATCGAGCCCCGCCTCGCGCAGCGCCGAATGGATCTTGTCGGCGATCGCGTCGGGCGTATCCGTCTCGACAATCCCGCAATTGCTGCGCAAGAGGTCGATGACGAGCCAATATGGGATCGAAGTACCGTAAGAGAGACATCTTCCCTCGACCCAGGTCACGCGTTCGGCCGGCAGCTGCCGATGGAATTCGGCGAGCAACCGGGACTTGCCGATACCGGGCTCACCGACCACGCCGATCGCTTGACCCTGGCCATTTTCGACCTGCCGAAGAAAATCGTTCAGAACGGCAAGCTCGTTGTCGCGTCCAACGAACATCGTCTTGTGAGCCGATGTCGCCTCGTCGAGCGCGGAGCGCCGATGCGATACGCCGAGCAATCGATAAGCCAGAATCGGCTCGGCTTTGCCCTCTAAGGTTAGGGGCCCCACCGGATCAACCCGCGCGTAGCCTTGTGCCGAAATGCGGGTCGTCTCGCTCAGCAGGATCGTTCCGGGCTCGGCCAGTTGCTGAAGTTCGGCGGCAACATTCGCCGTGTCGCCAATTACCGTGCGATCCATCGACAGGTTTTCGCCAATCGGGCCAAAAACCACAGGCCCGGTGTGGATGCCGATCCGCAAGGGCAGGTTCAGTCGGTCGGTATCGGCCCCCTCACCATCGTTGCCAAGCGCGCGTCGTATGGCTGCGGCGGCCAAGAGAGCGCGCCTTACATGGTCCTCGTAAGTGAGGGGAGCGCCGAAAAGGGCCAAAAACCCATCACCGCTAAATTGCGGCGCCGTGCCGCCGTAGCGATGCACCTCGGCAAGGCTCGCCTCTAGAAACGCAGCGACGAGATCGCGCATCGCCTCGAGCCCGAGGCGCTCGGTCAGCGGCGTGGAGTTGACGATGTCGCAGCAGAGAACCGTGACCTGCTTCATTTCGGCGGCGACGTCGCCCCTTGGCGCCGACGTCGGAACAGGCTGGGGTATGTACCGTTCGGTCGTAACGGAATCGTGCAGACCGAGTCTGTCGAACGGCGCCCCACACCGGCCGCAGAACCGGTTTTCAGCAGGGTTGGCGGCGCCGCACGACGGACACGCAGATGGCAGCGGCACTCCGCACTGGCCGCAGAACCTCATAGCGGGAAGATTTTCGGCGTGGCACCGAGAGCATCTCATACCGCGCCTCCACGGAGTAGCGCCGGGATGCTGTGTGGACGCAGGGGTTGTACTTAATGGCTTGCTGCAGGGGGGTCAAGTTTACCGGGGCTTGAACTGGACGTAGAGGCACCACCCGAACGGCGATCCGTACTCTCGGCAAGGGTAAAATTTTTCGCCGAGTGTGACGGACCTCACACTTGCCTCCTCGCGACCCGTGATATGCGGCCCGCCATCGCGCGGTTTTATAACCTCGGGGAGATTTTGCTGTGACCAGCCGCAAGCCGACATTTGTCCGCTGGGCGGAGGAAGCCGAAGCTAAGCAGGTGTGCGAGTGGGCCGGGCTCGAGCAAACACGCGACCGGTCGGATGTTGACACCGAGCGGTCGCGTGGGTCGGGTGAGCGACTGCCCTTCCTTCGCCGGCTGCGCGGCATGTTCGGAAGCCAAACCGCGCAGATTGAGCGAGACGGTTAACAACTAGCCAGTCTATCATGAACGCCGGGTAGACGCGGCGGCCGCAAGCGGGCGAGCCGGTGCGTTTGTTCGAGGGCGAGAACGATGTCCCGGACATCACTGTTCGCGGGGTCGTTGCTGCTTGGCGAGGACTGTCATGACCGGCCCGACATATGAGGAAAAGAGGCAGATATTCGAGCGCCATTTCCTGCTCGGGAAATTGAGCGGCGACGAGATCGACACGTTGCTGCATTACGCGCGAGTGGAGCGTTATCCCGCGGGCCGCGAGATCTTCTCGAAGGGCTCAGCCGGAGCGAGCATGATGGCGGTGTTGCGCGGCACCCTCAAGATGAGCTCGGTCTCCTCGGAGGGAAAGGAAGTCGTCTTCAATCTGATGAACCCCGGTGACTGCTTTGGCGAGATTGCGTTGCTGGACGGCGAAGCGCGGTCTACCGATGCAGTGGCGATGAGCGAGTGCGAACTCTTGGTATTGCAACGCAGAGACTTCATGCCGATCCTGGAGAAGCGGGCGGATGTTTGCCTTATCCTTCTCAAAGTGCTGTGCCAGAGGCTGCGTCAGACCACCGAGCAGGTCGAGGACGTGCTTTTTCGTCATCTGGAATCGCGCGTTGCGAAAGCGCTATTGCACCTCGCGGAGAGCGTTACCTTACACATGGTTCCAGGTTCACCGGTCGAGCTTCACGTCTCACAGCGAGAGCTCGGCACTATCGCGAGTGGCAGCCGGGAAAGTGTCAACAAAATTCTCCAGGGCTGGCACAAGGCGGGCTGGATCGAGCACGGCAAGGGGACGATCGTGATCCGTGACCTCGCTGCGATCAGGCGTCTGGCGGCGATGCCCAATCTCTGATCCCGCAAACCGTCGCCTGCCGCCTATAAAGGGGAAACCTGCAACCACTCAGCGGTGCCTTAATGGCCTTCGTTGCCCCGCGGCCGGAAACCTGGATCAGGACGACCTCGGCCGGGCTCTACTGCGAGGCCGGCGACTTTTACATCGATCCTGTCCGGCCAGTGCCGCGTGCGGTAATCACCCATGGACATGGCGATCACGCCCGGTCCGGTAACGAGCGGGTGCTGGCCACACCGGGCACGATCGCCATCATGAGAGAGCGTTACGGCGAAGCGGCCGGCGGCGCGCTGCAGCCCCTCGCCTATGGTGAGACCGTTACGACAGGTGATGTGACCGTGCGGCTCGTTCCGGCCGGTCACGTGCTCGGCAGCGCGCAGATCGTTCTCGAATGCCGCGGCGGCCGGGTGGTTGTCTCCGGCGACTACAAGCGCCGGCCCGACCCGACCTGCGCGCCGTTCGAGCCCTGCAATTGCGATGTCTTTATCACGGAAGCGACCTTTGGGTTGCCGGTGTTCCGTCATCCGCCAGACACTCAGGAGATCGACAAGCTGTTGCATTCGCTGGCTCTCTTTCCCGAGCGCTGCCACGTTGTGGGGGTCTATGCGCTCGGGAAGTGCCAGCGGGTGCTGGCACTGCTGCGGCGAGCGGGATACGAGCAGCCGGTCTATCTGCACGGCGCGCTAATCACGTTGACCGAGCTTTATGAAAGCCTTGGTATTTCACTCGGACCGGTGCTGCCCCTGTCCGGTGTCGCCCGCGAGGCGCTCAAGGGCCGCCTCGTGCTGGCGCCGCCCTCCGCCACCGCCGACCCTTGGTCGCGGCGGCTGCCTGACCCGCTTGTCGCGATGGCCTCGGGCTGGATGCGGGTGCGCCAGCGCGCCAAGGCGCGTGGCGTTGAGCTCCCGCTGGTGATCTCCGATCACGCCGATTGGGACGAGCTGACATCGACCATCGACGACGTTGCCGCTGAAGAGATCTGGGTCACGCATGGCCGTGAAGAGGCGCTCGTCCACTGCGCGACAAAAAAGGGCTACCGCGCCCGCGCGCTGGCCCTTTCCGGTTTCGAGGAGGACGAGTGAACCGCTTTTGCCCCTCGCCCTCCCGCCCCTCTCGGCAAAGCGCAGCTTCGCCTGGCGGAATAGCGCGAGCTTTGCTCGCGCCCGAGGAATGGCGCATCTCCGACGCGCCAGGGGCCTCTCCCTCCACCCCCACCCTTCCCTCCCCCGCTTGCGGAGGAGGGAAGGGTGGGGGTGGAGGGAGGTGAGGGGCAATCGGTGAACCGCTTCGCGGCACTCCTCGATGCTTTGCTGTTCACCCCGTCGCGCAACGGCAAGCTGCGGCTGATGCGGGAGTATTTCGCCAGCGTCCCCGATCCGGAACGGGGCTGGGCGTTGGCAGCATTGACCGGTGAACTGGTTTTCGACGAGGCGAAACCGAACCAGGTGCGGGCGCTTGCCGCGGCGCGCGTCGATCCTGAACTCCTGGAGTGGTCCTACGATTTCGTCGGCGATCTCGCCGAGACTGTGTCGCTGATCTGGCCTGAGACCGCCAACGGCGAGGACCCTGTCCCGAGCCTCGCCGAGATTGTCGAACAGCTCAAAGGGACGAGCCGCGGCGAGGTCGGGCGCTTGCTCGAACCGTGGCTCGATTCACTCGACGCGACCGGGCGTTGGGCGCTTCTGAAGCTCGTCACCGGCAGTCTGCGTATCGGCGTCTCGGCCCGGCTCGCCAAGACTGCGCTCGCCGAATGGGGCGGGGTCGAGGTCAATCGCATCGAAGAGGTCTGGCACGGGCTCGCACCCCCTTACCGGTCGCTCTTCGATTGGCTCGAAGGCCGCCAGCCGGTGCCCCAGACCGGCGATCTGCCGACCTTCTGCCCGCTGATGCTGGCACAGTCGCTGGAAGACACCGACCTTGAGGGCCTCGACTCGCGCGATTACCTCGCCGAGTGGAAATGGGACGGCATCCGCGTTCAATTGGTCGCTCGCGGCACCGAAAGGCGGCTCTATTCGCGCTCTGGGGACGAGATCGGCGCCGCCTTTCCGGAGGTTCGCGCGGCAATCCCGGCCGAGGTCACACTCGATGGCGAGCTCCTCGTCTTGCGCCCCCGCCCCAACCCTCCCTCGCGTACGGGGGAGGGAACGGGTGGGGGCTGTTATGGCGAGGTGGCCTCGTTCAACGATCTCCAGCAGCGGCTCAACCGCAAGACCCCGAACCCGAAGCTGCTGCGCGACTTTCCGGCCGCGGTTCGGCTCTACGACATGCTGCGCGAGGGTGGCGAAGATCTGCGTGGCTACCCCTTTGCCGAGCGCCGGCGCCGGCTCGAATCATGGTACGCACTAGAGCCGCGCATGGCGCTTGATCTGTCGCCGCTGGTGCCGTTCACCAGCTGGGCGGAATTGCGCGAATTGCGCGACGGCGCCCGCGAGCGCGGTATCGAGGGGCTGATGCTGAAGCGGGCGGATTCGGCCTATGTTGCCGGCCGGCCCAAGGGTCCGTGGTTCAAGTGGAAGCGCGGCGCGCTGACCCTCGACACGGTCCTCTTGTATGCCCAGCGCGGCCACGGCAAGCGCTCGTCGTTCTATTCCGACTATACCTTCGGCGCCTGGTGCGGCAGCGAGCTAGTGCCGGTCGGCAAGGCCTATTCGGGCTTCACCGACGAGGAATTGCGGCGCCTCGACCGCTGGGTGCGCAACAACACCGTGCAGCGTTACGGACCGGTGCGCGAGGTCACACCGGAAGTCGTCCTCGAAATCGCGTTCGACAGCGTGCATCGTTCGACGCGCCACAAATCGGGGCTGGCGATGCGTTTCCCGCGCATCCATCGCATCCGCTGGGACAAACCCGTCGGCGAAGCCGACACCCTGGAGGCGCTCGAGGAGATGCTCACCTGAGAGGTTGTGAAGGACTTGTCGAAGCCCGCGGATGAGGGCCTGCATCGGCGTCGTGCGTGCTTCGAAACGCCCCTTGTGGGCGCTCCTCAGCATGAGGTATATCATTGACGGCATTAAGAAATGTCCTCATCCTGAGGAAGCCGCCCACGGGTCCGGCCTTCGGCCGGCCCGAGGACAGGCTCCACGGCTGTCTCGAAGGACGGGTGGCGCTGATCCAGCCACTCGCGAATTCCTTCGCAGCCTCTGAAGAGGCCTCTCCAGCGCCAACGCTTGAAAATCCGCGATCGGCATTTCCCATGAGCGGGATTAATTTCCCCGTTAGGCCCGATTTAATTCTCTGTTCGCTCGCCTAGGGAAATTGCGCCGAGATTTGCTGTAATTCCAGCGTCTTGCAGGGGTGAATGGCGCCTGCGAGCGGTCTGCCGAGGCGTTCTTCGCTGTATCCTCCCGTGCACCAGGGAAGCCCTGCTCGGCTAAACGGCTCAGCCTCCCGATGCCGCGGCGGCGCTCGGTCCCGGGGCGCTGCGGCGGTATTCGGGCACCAGGCGCTCGAGGAGCTGGAGCACCCGGTCCTCACGGCGCAGGCGGGCGTTCTCCTCGAGCTCGTCGATCGCGCGGACGAGCATCGCGTAGTCGGCGGTGCGCGGTGCGGCAAGACGGATCGCGGGGTTCGCTGTCGGCATCAGCGGCTCGGCCGAATGGAACAGCTCCTCGTGAAGCTTTTCACCGGGGCGTAGCCCGATAAACTCGATCTTGATGTCGCTATCGGCACGCAGCCCGGCGAGCCGGATCATCTGGTGCGCAAGGTCGACGATTTTGACCGGCTCGCCCATGTCGAGGACGAAAATCTTGCCGCGCGTTTCCGTTGTCTCGGAGGCAGGCGATAGGGCGGAAGCCTGCAAAACCAGCTCGACGGCCTCGCGCACGGTCATGAAAAAGCGTGACACCTCGGGATCGGTGACGGTCACCGGCCCGCCGGCGGCGAGCTGGCGCGCAAATAACGGCACGACCGACCCGGTGGAGCCGAGCACATTGCCGAAACGTACGGTGACATAACGGGTTCCCCGTCCATAGGGTACGCGGCGGCGCGCCTCGTACAGGTCGAGCGCCTGGCAGAAGCTCTCGGCAAGGCGTTTGGTGGCCCCCAGCACGCTCGTCGGGTTGACCGCCTTGTCGGTCGAGATCATGACGACGCGCGAGGCGCCGAAGGCCCGCGCCGCTTCGGCAACATTGCGGCTGCCGATGATGTTGGTCAAGACGCCCTCGATCGGGTTGGCCTCGACCATCGGCAACTGCTTTAGGGCCGCCGCATGAAATACGATCTCGGGCCGTTCGGCGGAGACCACCTCTTCGACCTGCCCGCGCTCGCGCACATCACGCAACAGCGGCAGGGGTGCCAGCGCCGGAAAGCGCTCGCGCAGCTCCGCATCGATCGCATAGAGGGCGAATTCGCCGTTGTCGAGCAACACGAGCCGGCCGGGCAGGAGGGCCGCTATCTGCCGGGTGAGCTCGGCGCCGATCGTGCCGCCGGCTCCCGTGACGAGCACGCGACGCCCTGTTATCAGCTGCGCCATCCCGTCGCGGTCGAGTACCGCTTGCGATCGACCAAGAAGATCCTCGAGGGCGATCGGCTCGACGGCGCGTTCGGCATTGTCGAGGTTGTGGCGAAAATCAGTCAGCCTCGGGAGGCGCGCAAGCGGTATCGCGAGAGCGTCGGCGCGGTCGAGCAGCCCGCGCACCAGGGCGCCGGGAAAATTCTGGGCGGTGATGATCAGTTTTTGCGGGCGCTTGCCGCGCCGATCGAGCCGCTCGACGACATCCTCGAGTGCGTCGATGGTGCCGAGGACCGGCACGCGGTAGATCTCCCGGCCAACGCGGGAGGGTGTATCGGCAAGGACGCCGACCACGCGGTAGACCGCGCGCGGATCGCGCATCGTCTCGCGGATGAAGGTGTCGGCTCCGTCCTTGGTGCTGATCAGCAGCACCGGAACGCTCGGATGCTTGGCGCGCTCGAAAATGTGGTCGAGGCCACGGTCCTTGAATAGCCGGTAGGCGAGACGCGGCGCGCCCAATAGCGCGATCAGCACGAACCAATCGATCAGCAACGTCGACCGCGGCAGCGCCTCGAGGCGGGTGAGGACGAACATCACCGGTAGGAAGACCGCTACCGTAAGGGTCACGGCGCGGGCGATGTTAAAGAGATCGGGAAGCGAGGCGTACCGCCAGATGCCGCGATAAAGGCCGGTAAGCAGAAATACGCTCGCCGCAATCACCGTAAAGCTGAGGATGTAGTTGATAGTCAGGGGCGGCTTGTAATCGACGATTTCGGCCCCGAGCCGCAGATAGAGCGAAACGACCACCGACAATGCTGCCATCAGCACGTCGTGGACAAAGGCGAGAAGGGCTCGCCGGTTATTCGGAAGAATCGCCACCGTCCCCCGCAATCCCGACCCCTATATCAGGAATCACCGCGCGCGGGAAACGCCTGCCGAGACCCCCCAGGAACCACGCCCTGCCGAGAGGGGGGTTCGGTAACGCTCGGAAAAGATGCACCCTATTCCGGGCGCGCCGCCGAATCTCTAGAATGGGGCATGGACGAGGAGCGGCTCTACCAGATTCTGCATCCCGAGACCCGCGCCCTTCCCGCGCGGATCTTTCGCGGCGTGCATCATGCGATGGTGGCGGCCGGGATCGGCATCATGCTTGCCGACACGGTGACGGAGTGGCGCGAGGCTTATGGCGGTGCGCTCGAGGCCGGGTTTCAAATTGTCTGCGCCTTCTTCTTTGCCGAATACGTGCTTCGTCTGATGGCCGCGCCCGGGGCTCCCGGCGCGGCACACCGCGGAAAGTGGCAGTCACGGCTCGCCTGGTCCACTTCGCTCGGCGGCACATTCGATCTCCTCGGCGCTCTTCCCGGCGTGCTCGACGTCGTCTTCGATCCCCGGTATGCGAGCCTCTTCGGCTTCATCTGGGCGTTCAAGCTAGTCCGCTATACGCCGGGCCTCGTGAGCCTGCAGCGAGTGATCAGCAATGCTCGACACGCGTTGCTCTCGGTTCTGCTCGGCTTCGGCATCCTCCTCCTCCTTGCGGCGAGCCTCGTCTACCTCTTGGAGCGCACCTCCCAACCTGACGTCTTCGGCTCGATCCCGGCGGCGCTATGGTGGGCGATTGTGACCATGACGACCACCGGCTACGGCGATGTCGTACCGCAAACCGCGCTCGGACGGATGCTGGCCGGGATCGTCATGGTCAGCGGCATTCTCGTTTTCGCCCTGTGGGCCGGCATTCTCGCGACCGGCTATGCCGAGGAGACGCGGCGGCGCGAGTTTCTGCGAACCTGGGACCTCGTCGCCAAGGTTCCATTCTTCCACGACGTCGGTGCCGCGGTCATCGCCGATGTGACGCAGCTTCTGCGGCCGCGGGATTACCCGGCCGGAGCGGCCATCATGCGGCGCGGCGAGCGCGGGGATTGTATGTATTTTGTCGCCGCGGGAGAACTCGAAATCCGCGGGAGGCCGGAGTCGATATCTTACGGGCCAGGGGACTTCTTTGGCGAACTGGCATTGCTGACCGGCGACCCACGCAACGCGACGATCGTTGCGACAAAGCCATGCACGCTGCTCCGGCTGGACATTGTCGATTTTCGCCAGCTGCTCGGGCGCCAGCCGGATCTCGCCCGTGTCATCCACGACGAGGCGGAACGCCGCCTCGAGGCCGCTACCGCATAATCGGGCTCTGCAAGCCTAAGCCGGAAACGGAGCCAGCCGCTTGCGCATAAAGAATTTCGCATGTCCGGGAGGGTAATCTTCGAGGGTGCCGAAAACCTCGTAGCCGCACTTCTCGTAAAATGGTCGCGCCTGGAAGCTGTGCGTCTCCAACGTCGCCGCAAAGCAGCCGCGCTCAACAGCATAATCCTCCGCCGCCTGGAGCAACCGAGTACCGTTGCCCTGGCTCCGCGCGGCCGCATCCACCCAGAGAATTTTGACATGCAGCCAGCCGCCCCAGATCTCACCGATCAGCCCGCCCAGCCATTCCCCGCGCAGACTCTTCAGGAAGAAACCGGCCGGGTAGTAGGTCGAAAGGCCCGTCGCAGCCAAATTATGAGCAACGAGCTGGTCGATGATCAACCGGCTCAGGGCCTCTGTCGGCAGCGGATCGAATACGATCTCGGGTTTCTGCATTTTCACGCTCCAGATGCCGAGGCGTCGTCGAGGATGCGGACGAGATGGCGGGCCTCGCGGCCGACGGCGTCGGCTATCTGGTGGCGGCAGCTCGTACCGCAGGCGACGAGGAGCGTGTCAGTGGGCGCCGAACGCATCTTCGGCAATACGTCGAGCTCGCCGATCTTCAGCGACATCTCGTAGTGCTCGGCCTCGTAGCCGAACGATCCAGCCATGCCGCAACAGGTCGAATCGAATGTTTCGACGGTGAGGCCGGGAATAAGCCGCAACGCCGTTACCGCCGCACCGACCGTGTCGAAAGCTTTCTGGTGACAATGTCCGTGCAGCAATGCGGTCCGACCCGGCATCGGCGCCAGTGCGAGCCCTAAGCGGCCGGCCGAGCGTTCGCTGTCGACGAATTCCTCGAAAAGCCGGGCACGCTCGGCGAGCGCATTTGTCGCGGTGCCCGGCAAGATCGCCGGAAACTCGTCGCGCAAGGTCAAGAGGCAGGAGGGCTCGAGCCCGACGATCGGTGTACCGGCCGCGACATGCGGGGCGAGAGCGTCGAGCATACGTTTTGCCTCGTGCCGCGCTTCATCGACGAGACCCGCCGAAAGAAAGGTCCGGCCGCAGCACAAGGGGCGGCGGCTCGCCGGGTCCGCGGTGACGACACGATAACCCGCGCGCGCCAGCACCCGCTCCGCGGCACGGGCATTTTCCGGCTCGAAATAGCGGTTGAAGGTGTCGACCAGCAATACGACCTCGCGACCGGCCCCTGATGACCACCCGCGGTAGGGACGGGACGCCCATTCCGGTAATTTACGACTGGCGCTCAACGCGAATAGCCGCTCTCCGAGCCGGGCGAGAAGGGGCATGCGGTTTCGCGAATTCAGTAGCGGAGCGATGCGTGAGGCATAGACGGCGTAGCGCGGCAGATAGGCGATCAGCCGGTCGCGCCGCGAGAGCTCGTGACGCTGACGGTAATAGTGCAGAAACTCGATCTTCATGCGCGCCATATCGACGCCGGTCGGGCATTCGCGCTTGCAGCCCTTGCACGAGATGCACAGTGCCATCGTCTCGCGCATGTCGTCAGAGATCAGCGCGTCGGGCCCGAGCTGGCCTGACAATGCCAGACGCAGGGTATTGGCGCGGCCGCGCGTCAGATGCTGCTCGTCGCTGGTCGCGCGGAACGAGGGGCACATGACACCGGCGTCGCGGGCCCGGCACGCGCCGTTGTTGTTGCACATCTCGGCGGCGGCGGCGAACCCGCCCCACTCCGACCAGTTCAATGCCGTGTCGACCGGCAGCGGGCGGTAGTCGGGCTTGAAGCGAAAAAGGCTGCGGTCGTCCATCTTGGGGGCTCTGACGATCTTGCCGGGGTTGAACAACCCCTCGGGATCGAAGGCGTCTTTGACCTCCTCGAAGGCGCGCACGATGCGCCCTCCGAACATCGCCTCGTGAAATTCGGAGCGCACGAGCCCGTCGCCATGCTCGCCCGAATGCGAGCCCTGGTATTCGCGGACCATCGCGAAAGCCTCTTCAGCGATCGCCCGCATCTTTCTGACCTCGAGCTCCTGTTTGACGTTCAGCACCGGGCGCACATGCAGGCAGCCGACCGAGGCATGCGCGTACCAGGTGCCGTAGGTTCCATGCTTCTCGAAGATGCGGGTCAGACGATCGGTGTAATCGGCGAGATCTTCGAGCCGCACCGCGCAGTCTTCGAGAAACGAGATCGGTTTGCTGTCGCCCTTCATCGACATCATGATGTTGAGGCCTTGAGCGCGCACGTCCCAGACCGCCTGCTGAAAGGCCGGTTCGACCGCCTCGACGACGCCGCCGGGGAGACCGAGATCGCCCATCAATTCGATCAGCGCTTTGAGGCGCCGTAGGTTTTCGGGCGGGTCGTCGCCGGCGAATTCAGTCAACAGGACCGCCGCAGGCTCGCCTTGCACGAAACGATCGACCACGGCACGGAACATCGGGATGTCGCGCGACAATTCGATCATCGTGCGATCGACCAGCTCGACCGCGCTGGGCCCGAGGTCGACGATCCGCCGGGTCGCCGCCATCGCGCTGTAGAAGCTTGGAAAGTGGCAGATGCCGAGCACCCGGTGCGCCGGGATCGGCTGCAATTCGAGCTCAATTTCGTTGAAGAAGGCGAGCGTGCCCTCGGAGCCGACCAGTAGCCGCGCCATGTTGTGGCCGGCGTCGTCAATGCTGTCGATGTTATAGCCGCCGACCCGCCGCAGCACTTTGGGAAAGCGCCGCTCGATCTCCTCGGCCTCGCTGCGGTGCAGCGCGCGCATCCGGCGGACGAGATCGCGATAGCGCTTGGGCATCGCACCGTCGTCAAAGTTGCCCGGGACCTCGCCGAACCACGCCTGCGTGCCGTCGGCGAGCAATGCATCGATGCCGCGGACATTGTGGACCATGTTGCCGTAGCGCAGCGAGCGTGAGCCGCAGCTGTTGTTGGCGGTCATGCCGCCGATCGTCGCGCGGCTCGCTGTCGACGGGTCGACCGGGAAAAACAGCCGGTCCTTGCGCAGCAGCCGATTGAGCCGGTCGAGCACTACCCCGGGTTCGACCCGCGCGCGGCGCCCCTCGACATCAACCGCGATCACCCGGTCGAGATGTTTGCTGCAATCGATGACGAGTGCCTGCGCCACCGTCTGCCCGCATTGCGAGGTGCCGGCGCCGCGCGGCAACACCGGCATCCCCTCTTCGCGAGCGATCGCGATCACCACGGCGGCGTCCTCGCGGCTCCGCGGCACGACGACCCCCAACGGCTCGATCTGGTAGATCGAGGCGTCGGTCGCATAGCGCCCGCGGCTGAATGCGTCGAACAGCACCTCGCCCCGGATCTCACGCCCCAGGCGGGCTTCGAGGCGCGGTGAGCCGTCACCGTTGAAGGGCATCTTCCGGACCATCGCCCCGCGCAATTGACGACATCAAGGCGAGCGCCCCGAGGAGGCGGGGCCTGTTACGCTTGCCTGTATGCGAGATGTCATACCATTAAACGATGTTTTTCTAAGAGATGCTATGGGGCGAGCGGCGAGAGAACGGCATCATCGTCGCTGCAGCTGAACCGACGGGGTGCCCCATGCCACAACCGAATGACCTGAGCAGGTCGCTCGCCGCTCTCGACGAGAATAGCACGCTGATCGCAGTGATCGAGATGAGCCAATCGGCCTGGCTCATCGCCGGCATTATTCCTGGAGTCGAGCGGCACGCGGTAAAGAAGCTGAACCCGGACGAAGCAGGACTGCTCCAGCTGCTGCATCGCTGGCGCGACGAAGCGGAGAAGGTCGGGCGCAATATCAACCGGATCGCGGTCGCGTTCGAGGCGGGGCGCGACGGCTTCTGGCTGGCCTGCTGGCTGCGGGCGCACGCCATCGAAGCCTATGTGATCCACCCGAACAGCATTGCCGTTTCGCGTGAACATCGCCGGGCGAAGACCGATCGGCTCGACACGGCATTGTTGAAACGAGCCTTTCTCGGCTGGCTGCGCGGCGAGCGGGAACACTCAGCATGGCGGCGATCCCGAGTCTGGAGGAGGAAGACGCCAAGCGGCCGAGCCGCGAGCGCGAGAACCTCGTCGGCGAGCGCACGCGCATTGGCAACCGAATCAAGAGCACGCTCGCACGGCTCGGCATCCGCGGCTTCAAACCGACCTTGCGCACGGCCGCGCAACAGCTCGAGCGGCTGTGTACTCCAGAGGCAGAGTCGATACCGCCGCACACGCTGGCCGAGCTGCGGCGCGAGATGTCGCGATTGCGCCTGCTTGCCGAGCAGATCCGGGAGATCGAGACGGCGCGCCTCGAACGGCTGGAACGACAGCCAAACCGTGGTGGCCATCCGATGATCCGATTACTCGCGCAGGTCCGTGGCCTCGGCATCGAGACCGCCGACATGCTCGCCCACGAGGCCTTCTCGCGCCGCTTGCGCGACCGACCGGCGGTGGCGCGTTACGGCGGGCTGACCGGCGCTCCGGACGAGAGCGGGGCGCGCCGCCGGGAGAAAGGGCTGGCCAGGCCTGCCCCTGGCAGGGAACAGGGGGCGGGCAACGCCCGCGTGCGCCGCGGCATGATCCAGTTGGCCTGGCGTTTTCTGATGTTTCAGAAAGACAGCGCTCTGGCGCAATGGTATCGAGCCCGCACCGCCGACGCGCGCGGCGCCACCCGCAAGGCGCTGATCATTGCGCTGGCGCGCAAGCTGCTGGTCGCGCTGTGGCGGCTGGTCACCACCGGCGACGTACCGCACGGCGTCGTGTTCCGTCCCGCGGCCTGAGCCCTCGGTCGACATCAAGGTCATCCCAAGGAATTCGGCGCCTGTCGCTAGGATCGACAAGGCGTTGATGACGATCCGAGGTGGCGGTGACCCGAGTCAGGCATGGCTCTCACGCCGTCTTAGAGAATGCGCCCGCCGCCCCGGAACCTCCCCACGGGTCAAGCCCGTGGGCTGAAGGCCCACGTCGATGCGCATGGCTGCATCATGGTCCGGTCTCTCCCAGACCCCGAATACAAGAGTGTAGGCGCGATGTTCGGCGCCCCATGGCGGGTTCCCCTCGGATCATCCCGGGAAACGTGACTGTCACGATTGATAATAGGAATTCGGCATGTCCAGACCCCGCATCGGCGCTACCCCGATGAGCTCGGCAGAGCGGCAAGCTCGGCGCCGTGCCAGGCTGCGCCAACAACGTCCCGCCCCACCCGCAGCACCAACCCGACGCCTTGCTCCACGGCCCGCACGCTGGGCCACCGCAGTCGCCACCCTGGTCCGCTTGCAAGGGGAATACCGTGCTTGGCTGGATAATCTGCCGCCAAATCTCGAAAGCTCGGCGCTGGCCGACAAGCTACGGAGCGTCGTCGAACTCGACCTCGATGAGTTGCAGGCAATCGATCCTCCGCGCGGCTACGGTCGCGACTAATCAATGGTCTCTTGACAACCAATCATCGGCAGCAAAGGGCCGCTTTCGGAACCGACACCGGCCGCTCAGCCTTGGTGGCGGGTGTTTTTGAGACCTTCGCGCTGTCCGGGGTCAACCGCCTGGGCCCCTCGCGACGACGGTCAAATTGGGACGAGCTTCCGCGAGACTGGTGCACTGCACGACGTTGAATGCCGCGACCGGACGGCGAAGACCCTTCAGCTCCAGGTTGCCGAGATCTTCTAGCCTCGCGACCGCATCGACCGCTTCTGCAATACGGCTGCTAACCAGGATCTGCTCGTCCTTCGCTTCAGCACAAAGCCAGGCGGCGAGGTTGCAGACCGTGCCAATCGCGGTGTAGCCGGAGCGCTCTGAAAAACCGATCTGGCCGAGGGTCGCGAAACCCTGCGCGATGCCCGCACCAAAACCAAGTTCGCAGCCGTGCCGCCGCCAGGCAGCAATCAACCCGTTAGCCGCGTCGCGCATCGCCATCGCCATCTTGACCGCGCGCTCGGCGGGGTTGGGGCAGGGCACCGGGTCATTGAAGAACACCATGATGCCGTCGCCCGAGAACTGGTCGAGTGTGCCCTCGAACTGGCTGACAAGTGGCCCCAAGGCGCCATGGTACTGGCGCAGAAACTCGAGTACATCCTCGGGCTCGGCGGTCTCGGTGAAGGCGGTGTAGCCGCGTAGATCGCAGAACACCACGACGATCTCGCGGCGATGGCTTTCGAGGATCTTCTCGTCGCCTTGAGAGACGATCAGCTCCGCCAGTTGTGGCGCCAGAAACCGTTTCAGCCGCCCGACCCGCCCCAGTTCCTCGACCTGTTCCGCGACCCGGGTCTCCAGGCCGCGATTCAGTTCCGCGACCTCGTCGGTGCGCTGGCGCAATTCACCAAGCAGTCGCGCGTTCTCCATCGCGATGACCGCCTGCGCCGCGAAGTTCTGCAATAGCACTATCTGCTTGTCGGTGAATGGACGGACCTCTGTGCGGTAGGCGGCGACATAACCGCGGAGTGCACTGTCCTTACACAGCGGTACCATTAGCAGTGTTCGGGTTCCGGCCAGTTCGGCAGCCTGCCGCTGCAAACTAGCCAATTCGGGCGGGCTCTGCGCGGCCGCTGCCCGCAAGTCGATGATATGGACCGGTTCCGCTCGCATCAGCTGATCCGCGATTGTGCCAGAGAAGCGCGGGAACCCGCGGCGTAAGAATTCGTCGAAAGTTCTCGACATTCCTCGTGTGGCGATAGCGCGGAACATTTCCCGTCGTACGCGACGAATGCTCCGTGAGCGGCGCCGCACAACATATGCGCCTTCTCCAATATAACGTCGAACACAGGCGCAAGGTCCCCGGGGGAGGCGTTGATGACTCCGAGCACCTCGGCGGTTGCCGTTTGCTGCTCCAGGGCTTCGCGCGTCTCGGCAATAAGCCGGGCGTTTTCGATCGCGATCACCGCCTGGTCGGCAAAGGTGCGCACCAATTCTATCTGCCGCTCCGTGAACGGCTCGACCCGCCGCCGTGCTAGGGTGAACACGCCCATCGGCTCGCCCTCGCGCAGCAGCGGCACGCCGAGCACAGAGCGCTGTCCTGAGCGGATCGCGTTGGACCTGTATTCCGGGTCGGCTGCCACGTCGTGGACATGGACGATCCCTGCTTCGAGCACGGCCCGCCCAACGATGCTGCCGCGGGTTACCTCCAATACGTTGCCCCGCACCTCGGGTGGCAATCCGAAGACGGCTACGCGCCTGAACGCGTCCCCCTCACGACGGAAAAGGTTGCCGAAATCGGCACTGCACAGTCGCGTTGCGGTTTCGACCAGCGTGTCGAGCACCGGCTGCAAATCGAATGTCGAGCGGCTGATAACCTTAAGCACGTCACTGGTCGCGGTTTGGCATTCGAGCGACTCCTGGAGATCGCTGGTACGGGCGCGCAGTTCGCCGAGCAGCCGCGCGTTCTCCATCGCGATGACCGCCTGCTCGGCAAAATTCTGCTGCAGCGCCATCTGCTTCTCGGTGAACGGCCGGATCTCCTGGCGATAGAACCAAAACGCGCCGAGGAACTCGCGGTCTTTGCGGAGGCCGACGGCCAGTCCCGTTCGTGCCCCTCCGAGTTCTGTGAGAGCGCGCCGGGCATCACCGGCTGGTCGATCGTCGGCTGCGATGTCCGACATTTGTATGACCGGCAGGACCCCGGCGAGTTCGTCCATGGTGCTTCCCGCCGGGACGTTAAACGGAGGTCGCAGATAATCCGCGAGCGCTGGCGGGATACCTCGCGATGCTACCGCGCGAAAGCCTTCCCGGTCGGGGGCGACAAGAATTCCGAAGGCTGCTTCGCTCAGCCGAAGCGCCTTATCGAGCATCGCGTCGAAGACCGGCGCGAGGTTGCCGGGCGAGGAATTGATGACCTGCAACACCTCGGCGGTCGCGGTCTGCTGCTCCAGCGCCTCGCGCGTCTCGGTCAACAGCCGTGCATTCTCCATGGCGACGACCGCCTGCGCCGCGAAATTCTCAAGCAGGGCGATTTCCTTTTCGGAGAAAGGCCGGACCTCTGTGCGATGCGCGGTTATGTAACCGAGCAGCGCACCGTCTTTACGTAGCGGGACGCGGAGCACGGTGCGACTACCGGCTTCAGCAGCTGCGCGGCTCAGCGGAGCTAGGATCGGCTCCGCTCCCAGATCGGTGATATGGACCAGGCGCTCCCCACGCAGCAAACGGTCTGTGATCGTCCCATCGGTGACGACGCTAGGATCGGGCAAAAAATTGGCGCCGGCTTTGAAAGGTCCTCTGAGTTTTTCCGCTAAGGGCTCCGGCATGCCTCGCATCGCAACGCCGCGAAAATGCTCTCCGTCGTATGTGAACAGTGCCCCGCGGGCGAGGTGCCGTCGGGATCTGTGTTGGAATTTGCGTTGGCGCGGTCTCCGATTGGATCAGGATATTGCGTTAGGCAGCGAGGTCAATCTGCTTGTCTGTGAGCTTCTCGGACAGGGTCTGCCATCCATCGACTTTGCGCATCGTGATCTGACCGGCGGCGAGCAATGCCCAGAACAACATCGCTGCAGACTCGGCGGATGGCAGCACCGTCTGGGTCTTGGTGCGGCGCTTGAACTCCTCGTGGAGCCGCTCGATCGCGTTGGTGGTGCGCACGCTCTTCCATTGGCCGTCCGGCAGCCGGGTAAAGGTGAAGAGGCGGTCACCGGCCTCCTCGAGGCTGTCGGCAACCGCTTTACATTTGAGCCGCCATTTGCGGATGAAGGCGCGCCGACGCTGCTCGATCTCTGCCGGCGAGGTGGCGTAGATCATGTCGGTGTAGTCGGCCGCGACCTCCTCATGCAGGCGCTGGGGAGCATGGGCGAGCAGGTTGCGGTGCTTGTGGACGTGCAGCGTTGGGTCGGCACATCGCCCCATAGTCCGGCCAGCGCTTGCTCCAGCCCGGTCCCGCCATCGCCAATCAGGAACTCTGGCTTGCGCAGCCCGCGCTTGACGAGATCGTCGAGGACGACGCGCCAAGCCTCGCTGGTCTCGCCACCCATGTTCTTGACGGCCAACAGCACCTTCTGGCCGTCCTCACGCACGCCGAGCACAACCAGGAGCACGATCGAGGTGGCCTTTCAGTCGAGCCGGACCCGCACCACGGTGCCGTCGAGGATCAGGCGGACGATCGGTTCCTCGGCGAGCGAGCGGGCATTCCAGGCATCCCAATCGCCCTTCACCTTCCGCCACACCCGGCTCACCGTGTCCTTGCCGACCGCCCCGCCGAAGACCGCCGACAGCGCCCGGCGCACCCGACGCGTGTTGGTGCCGGCAAGATAGGCGCCCGCGATCAGCGAATCGGCCTGCTTGGTTCGCCGTTGATAAGCCCGCAGCGCCGTGCTCCTCCACTCGGTCGTCTTGCCCTCCGCAGTGGCGCGCGGCACGGCGATCTCGACCCGCCCGAACCTCCCCAGCAGCGACCGCGATCGGTGGCCGTGCCGGTGGCCAGTGATACCGTTCGGCTCCTCCAAATCCTCGTCCGGCGTCTTCGCCCGGCGGCCATAGCGCGGGCGCGAGAGCGCTGCTTCGAGTTCGCTCTCGATCATCGTTTGGATGAACTCGCGCACCCGATCGCGCAGGCCGGCTTCGATCGGATCAAACCAGTCGTCGAGAAGCTGAACTGCCGTCGCCGCTGGCGACTGCAAGGCCGACGACTTCGTGGTATTGTCGGTCATGGCGTGGTCTCCACCGGCGCACCAACGCCGGGATCGTTTGGGTTTCAGCACCCGGAGACTACGCCACCTTCAATTCCAACCAAACCTCGGACGGCACCGCGGGCGACGCCACAGAGGCTGTGCGCTTTCTCTAGAATCCCCACAAACACCGGCTTGAGGTCGCCCGGTGAAGAGTTAATGATCCCCAATATCTCAGCTGTCGCCGTCTGCTGCTCTAAGGCTTCGCTTGTCTCGGTCAAAAGTCGCGCGTTCTCCATTGCGATCACCGCCTGGGCCGCGAAATTCTGCAACAACGCGATCTGCTTGTCGGTGAACGGCCGCACCTCCTGACGAAACACGTTAATGATGCCCCGCGCTTGATCGTCTTTGAGCAGCGGCACTATCAGAGAGGTCCGAGCACCGGCAAGGTCAACAACCGCGCGGCGGTTCGGGTCGCCGGATAGATAGACATCGCTGGCCATCAGATCTTCAGTGTATATGACCCGCTTTTGCTCGACCGCCTGTGCGGGCCCAGTTGCCGGCGCATAGATCCGTGGCTCGTCCCCCATGAACTTAGCGTAGGCTGCGGGAACATTTCGCAGCGCCGCGTGGCGGAAGCGACCGCCATCGTAGGTTGCCAGAATGCCGAATGCAGATTCACATAGACCCGTGGCTTTTTCCAATATTACGTCGAACACTGGCGCGAGGTCGCCGGGCGAGGAATTGATGACCTTCAGGACCTCGGCGGTCGCGGTCTGCTGCTCACGCGCTTCGGCAAGTTCAGCCTCACGCTCGGCAAGCTGACGTTGCATATCGGCTATGAGCTGCTCGGGATTGGCTAACGTGCTGTCGGGCGTCGCGCTCATTTGCGGACCTCGTCGGGACCGAACGGATTATACCGTGATGGACACAGGCCACCATAGTTGCCGATCGGGACGATCAGCGGAGTGTCAGCGAATGACCATTATCGGCCACGCCTCGTCGGTACCTTCTCGTCCGGCGAAAGGCAGCTATCGGCGCACAGGTGCCATCCGACAAGCAACAGGGCAGGGAGAGACAGCGCCAGCCAACACCGAGAGGCGGACGGAATCGAATCGAGAGCGGCTCGGGCACCGGTGCGCTGGCGGTTTTTTTGTCGCCAGGGACAGCCCCCCACTTCCCTTCCCGTCGCGTGTTATACGCTGATCGCTAAACACGCCGAACAAATCGAGGGAGAGAAACGATGAGGGATGATCCTTGGACTGCCGCTAATCGGGACAAGGAGCAGCAGAAGGTCACTATATCGCCAAGACGCAAGCCAACGGCTGAGACAGCATCGCCTCCGTCCAAGCCAACAGTCTCGGGACCATTCTGGACCGGTAAAAAATCTGCGCCCGATGTCCCAAAATCGCGAGTGGTAGTCGACGCGCGACAAGGAACAGATGATTGAGCGTGCACGCAAGCGGCTGCGCAAGAGAGCCAAGAGAGGACTTCGCGGCTACCCCGTTGCGACCGTCGCCCTCTACGACCCAAACGATACCAGAGCCACCAAGCTCACCGTCGGCATCGTGCCGGCCGAGGATGCCGACGCTACCGACCTTCGACGCTGGTTCTCCGAAGGCGCTGATATCCGCAATGATGCCGGCGTAACAGAAGAAGTGCTCGCGTTCATCGACGCGGCACGAGCCTAGGTCCGTCGTGATGACGGACAGAATTATCGGCTGTCCGCACGAAGAAGGCATCGATTACGAAGGGCCCACCTGTCCGGCGTGCCCGTTCTGGGCCGGACGCGATCGCAGGACTGGCAGGAGCCTACACTAGGGCCTGTCGTCAATTAAGCCAGATCGTAGCTGCGGCGAGGTGGAGCGCGGCGAGGAAATTTCGCGCGGTCTTGTCGTAACGCGTGGCGAT
>Ga0310909_10000237_pt1 | contig 26463 bp, 25 predicted proteins | sample GREbulkMGT000H_FD_203449 | JGI IMG/M metagenome (GOLD analysis project Ga0310909, IMG submission 203449) | Lab enrichment of tropical soil microbial communities from Luquillo Experimental Forest, Puerto Rico - GRE.bulkMG.T000H | ecosystem: Environmental > Terrestrial > Soil > Tropical forest >... | reverse complement strand
GAAAGCAGCATATTGAGGGGTGACGGGGGTCGGTTCACGACACCGCTCCCGTCGCGACTGGAAGCCCGCAGCCGCCTCGGCTTTTAGACCGCGAATGAGCTTGGTGCTCCAGCCGCTTCTTCCATTCCCGGACAGTTGCCAGGGCATGAGCCCGCATCAGCAAGGCAGGGGCACGAAGATGACAGAGCATTGTTACGGTGGAATCGACGTATCGAAGGATCGTCTCGACGTGATGGTGCTGCCAGACCGGAAATCCTTTTCGGTGGATAACAACGCCGCCGGTTACAGCGAGTTGGTCAAACGACTGCGTGGCTTGTCGATCGCTGCAATTGGCATCGAGCCGAGTGGCGGCTACGAGCGCGCTGTCATCCGAGCCCTGCTGGCGGCGGACCTGTCGGTGCGACGCATCAACCCCAACAAGCTGCGCCAGTTCGGCCGCGCCCGTGGCGTGCTCGCCAAGAACGACCGCCTCGATGCGCGGCTGATCGCGGAATACGTTGCGATCATGCCAACACGGGTCGTGCAGCGCGATCCTGCCACAGAACAGCTCGCTGAGGTCGTCACTATGCGGCGACAGCTTTGCGACGAGCATGTCGCGGTCGAAAACCAGACCGCGCACCTCGAGGATGCCATGTTGCGGCGCCTCAACAAACGTCGCCTGGCGCGGCTCGCGGCCGATATCCTTCTGCTCGACAGACGCATGGCTCAGATCGTTGCCAGCAATGCCAATCTCACTCGGCGTTATGAACTCCTGACCTCGATGCAGGGCGTTGGCCCCACGCTCGCCTTCACCCTCGTCGCCTTGTTGCCGGAGCTCGGCCAGATGAGCCGCAAGCAGATCGCCGCCCTCGTCGGTCTCGCCCCGTATGACTTCGACAGTGGCAGGCTCAAAGGACATCGCTGCATCTACGGTGGTCGGTTGCCAGTTCGGAACGTGCTCTACATGGCAGCTTTGAGCGCTTGCCGATACAATCCTGCTCTCAAAGTCTTTCACCATCGTCTCGCCGCCACCAACAAAAAGCCCAAAGTCATCATCGTCGCCGTCATGCGCAAGATGATCACAACCCTCAACGCTATGCTGCGCGACAACGTCGCCTGGCAGCCCAAATCCGCCTGAGGCCAACAACACAGTTGCTCATTCGATCACCTCGTCGGCGAGTGCGAGAAACGATTCCGGAATCTTAATGCCGATTGCCTTGGCGGCCGTGACATTAACGACAAGCTCAAATTTGGTCGGCTGCTCGACTGGGATGTCGCCGGGCTTCGCGCCGCGCAAGATCTTGTCCACGATCTCAGCAGTGCGCCGGAACTGTAGCGAAAAATTCGGTCCATACGACATAAGCGCACCGGCTTGAACATAATCTCGTTGGTTGAAGATTGTCGGCAAGTGCGCCCCGCTAGCAAGCGTAATGATGCGCGTGGAATTGGCGGCGATCAATCCTTCAACGACGACGTAGAGCGCATCCGTTCCGGATTTGAGTGTGTCGAAAGCGGGAACGATATCTTGCGCACGCCGAATTTCGAGTGACGCAACATCGAGGCCGACCGCGCGAGCGTTTTGCTCGACGGCGTGTCTCTCCAGCATGGCCTCGGATGAATTGGCGTTTGCCATGATTGCCAAACGATGGAGATTAGGAACGGCCTCACGCAAGATTTCGAGGCGCTTGCTGGCAAGATCGGTGCTCTGAAGCGACATTCCGGTGATGTTGCCGCCTGGATGTGCGAGATTGGGGACAAGACCGCTGCCAACCGGATCGTCAGCCATCGCAAAGACAATAGGAATGGCCCGCGTCGCCCGCTCCAGCGCAGGAACGCTCGTTCCATTCGTAACAATGACATCGACGTTCTGTTGCACGAACTCGGCCGCAACCTCTGCAACACGTTCGGCTCGTCCCTCCGACCAGCGATACTCGATGGCGATGCTGCGGCCCTCGATCCAGCCCAACTCACTAAGCCGCTGAGTGAAGCCAGCCAGCTGCACAGTCCATGTCGCCACGTTGACGCCCAGGACACCGATCGTCGGTACCTTGCTCGCCTGTTGCGCGAGCGCATCAAGCGGCCAAGCGGTTGCCAAACCACCAATGGCCGCAATGAAGTCCCGTCGCCTCATGGGACTTCCCCGTAGGCCGAGACCACCAATCTAGCATATCGTTGATAGTGTGCGACGGCGATCTTGTGCGTCACAGCAAAATCAGACCGCCGAAGTCCGAAATGGGTCATAAGCAGACATCAAATTGTCGCCCATTGATGTCCGCTTTACCCCCAATAGCGGACATTCGGCGGTGCCATTGTGATGTCCGCTAAGTGCTAATAGGCGACATTACTCGATTAGCTCGTCGGCAAGGGAGAGCACGTTATCCGATATCTTAAGACCAAGCTTTTTTGCGGTTTTGAGATTGATCACGAACTCGAATTTGGTTGGCAACAAAATCGGCAGGTCGCCGGGCTTTTCACCCTTGAGAATTCGCCCCACGTAACCCCCAGCCTGTCGATATCCTTCTTGAAGGCTGGGACCATAGCTCATCAAGCCGCCGTCCGCGGCATATAAACGAAATTCGTAGATTGCCGGGATCGAATATCGCTCGGCCAGTGCTATAAGTCGCTCTCGGCGGGCGAGGAAAAATGGATCTGCGCCGGAAACCAATCCCTTGGCACCTCCTTCCGCAACGGTTGCAAACGCTTTGTCAAAATCGCTCTCCGTGCTTGCCCTGACGATCTGTAAATGCAGCTTCAGGTCATCGGCGGCAGCACCCACGAGCTTAATTTGCGCTTCTGTTTGGACAGCATTGGCCGGATTGACGAGCAAAGCAAAATCCGTCGCGCCAGGCATCAAGTCGTGCAGTAAATTAAGGTGCTTCGCGCCGAGTTGACTGCCCGAGAATATGCTCACGCCGGTGACGTTGCCGCCGGGACGGTTTAGTCGTTCGACCAAACCGGATTTGATTGGATCATCGCCGGTAACAAAGACTACTGGGATTGTCGTCGTTGTCGCCTTGGCCGCCAGTGCAGCCGGAGGAGCTGCACCGACCAGCACGGCTACGGGACGACGTACAAGTTCAGCCGCTAACCCTGGGAGGCGGTCATACTGTCCTTCCGCAAAGCGATATTCGACGATCACGTTTTTGCCTTCTGTAAATCCGTTTTCTTCAAGGCCGTGACGGAATGGACCCACTTGGGCCGTCGCGGCACTAGACGTCAACGAACTGAGGAAACCCACAACCGGAGCTTGTTGCGCGAGCGTAGCGGTCGGCCAAGCAATGATGCTGGTGCCAGCGGCGATGAAATCTCTTCGTCTCATGAGATCCCTCCCGTGACAAAGGAACTGTCATGCCGAAGATTAGTATTGTCCGTTTAGTGCAAGCAAGCGCTCAGGTCCGTTCAGGGTCAAAAGCGGACGTTACGTCGATCAAATGGGATGTCTGATTTACCCCCGAAAGCGGACATCGCCGCGGGACAGATCGATGTCCGCTTTGTGCCAATAGCGGACATCGGCGGTATTTATTCGATTAGTTCGTCGGCAAGTGACATCAATGATGCAGGGACCGTTAGCCCAAGGGCCTTTGCGGTCGTCAGATTGATGATGAACTCGAACTTCGTTGGCTGCTCGACCGGCAGGTCGCCGGGCTTCGCCCCGCGCAGAATCTTGTCGACATACTCGGCGGCGCGACGAAAAATGCTTGGAAAGTATGGTCCATAAGACATCAGCCCTCCCGACACGGTGTATTCCCGAAAGCCGTACATGGTCGGCAGCCGCTGTCCCAACGCCAAGCTGTTAATTTGAATCCGATTGGTCGTCAGAGGTGGCGAAGAGCAAACATAAAGTGCATCCACACGGCCCTTGAGCGCTTCAAACGCGGGGGCGATATCCTCGGCTCCGCGGAGCTTCGATGTGACCACAGCGAAGCCCAGCGTGTCCGCCGCCGCTTGAGCCTCGCCCATTTCCAGCACGGAGTTTGGGCTGCCGATATCGGCCAAGATCGCCACTGTGCGGACAGTGGGGAGAACTTGGCGTAATATTTCGAGGCGCTTGCTGGCGAGATCGGTTTGCTGGATCGACAAGCCAGTGATGTTGCCGCCCGGTCGCGCTAGTGAGGCGACAAGGCCGGTGCCGACCGGGTCACCAGCCCCGGCAAACACGATTGGAATGACCGCCGTCGCCTTCTTTGCTGCTATTGATGATGGGGTTGCATAAGTGAAAATGACATCCACCTTGAGCCGTATGAACTCGGCCGCGATCTCGGCAAAGCGCTCCTCGCGTCCCTCTGCCCAGCGGTACTCGATGGCGACGGTTTGATTCTCGATCCAGCCAAGTTCGCGCAGCCGCTGCACAAACGCGTCGATCGACGACCTCGCAAACGTTGCGTTATTTGCCCCCAGGAAACCGATGGTCGGCAGCTGCGGCCGCTGCTGTGCCCGCGCCGCGAGCGAGCATACCGCCATTGAGCCAGCAATAACTTTGATGAAATCTCGCCGGCGCACGTAACCCTCCGTAGCGAGGTTAAGCACGACGCCAGTTTTCAAAGCCTATCAGATCCGGGCGTCGATGTCCGCTTTGGGTCAAAAGCGGACATGAACCGCTTAAACCGGGATGTCCGCTTTGCCCCCAAAAGCGGACATTGGAACTCAGCCGCGCAATGTCCGCTTTGTGCCATAAGCAGACTCATGCACTGCAGTAATTAAATGCCAAACTCAGGACTATTGCCTGATTTTTGCCAGTAGTTGACGTGGGCTGAAGGGCTTCGGAACATAATCATCGCAGCCGGCCGCCCGCGCCTTCTTTTCCTCATGACCGCGATGATCGGTATCGATCGCAACGCGGGGTCGGCCTTCATTTGGCTCGTGGCGGTGTAGCCGTCCATGATCGGCAGTTGGATATCCATCAAAATGAGATCCGGTCGCTGCTTTGCGATTGCCGTTAGCGCTTCTTCACCGCTTTCGACTTCTGCGATCTCATAGTCGGTTGGGGCCAGCATATAGCGGATGATCTGGCGATATTTAGTAGTGTTGCCTGGGAAGGTGCTCGCGCTCGTGGAGCACCCCATTCCGCCGATCGCAAATCCCTGCTGTAATCGGAACGCAGCTGGTCCTAATCCTTAGTGAAGGCGATGCGACGACGCGATTTCATCAAAGCTCTTACCTTCCGCCCGTGGACAACGAAAGTGCGGTTGGGCGGCCGCACTGTCGAAGACGGCGAGGTGGCGCTGCCGGCAAACCCCTTTTGCGGCCCTGCCATCAATGCGTGGTGTCGCGCCTGAAGTCATTCGGTGACGAGGAGGAAAGCATGAGCGAAATCGACGGTGCGACCCTGATAGCTAAAAGCCTGAAACAGCAGGGCATCGATCACCTGTTCGGGGTTGTCGGCTTTCCAGTCACCCCGATCGCCGCAGCCGCGCAGAAGGAAGGCGTTGCCTATATCGGCATGCGCAACGAGCAAGCCGCCTCCTACGCGGCACAAGCCTACGGCTATCTGACTGGCCGCCCCGGCGCCTGCATCGTCGTGACCGGCCCAGGCGTGGTGCACGGTCTCGCCGGCCTCGCCAATGCCCAGCAAAATTGCTGGCCGATGATTCTATTCGGCGGCGCCTCGGAGACCTATCGCGGCGGCATGGGCGCTTTCCAGGAAGAGCGTCAGGTGCTGATCGCCTCGCCGTTCTGCAAATTCGCACACGGCATCGAGAGCGTTCCGCGTATCCCATATTATGTCGAGATGGCAACCCGGAACGCGATCTATGGCCGCCCCGGCGCTACCTTTCTCGACGTGCCCGATGACATCATCACCGGCAAATGCGACGTCGATAAAGTCGTTCAGGTCGAGCGCGCACCCGACCCGCCACGCATGGTGGCGCCGATTGAGAACATCGAGGCTGCGCTGAACCTGCTCGAACGGGCCGAGCGGCCGCTCGTTCTCATCGGCAAGGGCATGGCCTGGTCGCGCGCCGAGGACGAAGTCCGCGCTTTCATCGAGCGCACGCAGCTGCCGTTCCTGCGTTCGCCGATGGGCAAGGGCGTGATGCCGGACGACCATCCGCTGTCAGTGGCGGCGGCGCGCACGCTGGCGTTACAGAACGCCGATGTCGTCTTCTTGATGGGCGCGCGGTTCAACTGGATCTTTCATTTCGGCCAACCGCCGCGCTACGCGAAGGACGTTAAGGTCATCCAGCTCGACATTGCGCCCGAGGAGATCGGCCATAACAAAGCGACGGAAGTGGCGCTGGTCGGTGACGGCAAGGCAATCGTCGGGCAGCTCAATCAGGCGCTCGCCGGCCGTCAGTGGTTTTATCCGAAGGACACGCCGTGGAGGCAGGTGATTACGAAGAAGGCGGATGAGAATGCGGCGCAGATCCGGCCGCAGATCCACGACGACGAGGCGCCAGCCAATTATTTCCGGGCTTTGCGCGATGTCGCCGCCTGGATGCCAAAGAACGCGATCCTCAGCGCCGAGGGCGCCGGCACAATGGATATCGGCCTCACCCAATTACCGAGTTTCAAAGCCCGTTCCTGCCTCAACGCCGGCACCTACGGGACGATGGGGGTCGGCCTAGGCCAGGCCATCGCCGCCTGCGTCGTGCATCCCGACCAGCCAGTAATCCACCTCTCGGGCGACTCGGCGATCGGCTTCTCGGGCATGGAGATGGAGACGCTGGTTCGCTACAACTTCCCGGCCAAGATCGTCGTCTTGAACAATGGAGGCATCGGTCCCGGCATGCCGGAGATTCCAGAAAACCCGATGTTCAGCATGAAGCCCAACGCGCTGATTTACGGCGCCCGCTATGACAGGGTGATGGAGGCCTTCGGCGGCAAAGGCCTCTTTGTCGAGGATCCGAAGGACCTGCGCGGCGCCCTCGACGAGGCGATGGACTTCAGCGGCCCCGCCCTCGTCAACGTCGTGCTTTCGCAGGGCTCCGCCCGCAAGCCGCAGCAGTTCCGCTGGCACAGCTGATTTAGTCACAGAAGCTCGCTCCTGGTAACTGCACTCGGGTTAGGTCGCCCGCGAAGCGAGCTATCGCGCGGCGATTTCGCTCTTCCATCCGTCAGCTTTTGCTGAGCGCCGCAACCTACGAATACACACGCTAGCTAGATGATCTTGTCTTTGCCGAGTTGGTCAATCTGGTCTGCGTGAAGTCCAAGCCATTCGCTCAAAACTTCACTTGTGTGTTGTCCAAGCAGCGGCGACGGCTTGACGCCCGGCGTGTGCCCACCGAAGCGCACCGGCCAGCCCGGCATCTTGAACGGCCCGGCGATCGGGTGCTCCATCGTCTGCATGATGCCGCGCCGCTCGAAATCCGCCTCCTCGGTCAGTTCCATGGTATCGAAGATGGCCCCGGCCGGCACGCCGGCGCCGCCGAGCACGCGCATCGCCTCGCGTTTATCGTGCTGGCGCGTCCAGGCGGCGATCATCGCGTCGACCTCGGGCTCGTGCTTAAGGCGCGCCGCCGCGGTGTCGAAGCGCGGATCGCCGATTAGATCCTTGTGTCCGATCACTTCGAGCAACCGCTGCCAATGCACCGGATTGGTGCGGCTGGTATAGACATACAAGTAGTCGTTCGGCCCGCCCGGCTTGCACGGGTAGATGCCGCTCGGCACCGCAAAGCCGGAGATCACCTTGGAGCCATTGCGCTTGGCCGCCACACCGTAGGTCGCCTGGTTGGATAGCGCCACGCGGATGTATTGCAGCATGGCGTCCTGCATCGCGATCTCGATGCGTTCGCCCTGCCCGGTGTCGCGACGCCGGTAGAGAGCCGCCAAAATGCTGATGGCAAGCAACATGCCGGTGCCGGTATCGCCGAGCGTCGCGCCGGGCTTTAGCGGCGGCCCATCGGGTTCGCCGGTAATGCTCATGATGCCGCCGGTCGCTTGTGCGATCATGTCGAAGGCGAGGTTGTTCTCGTAGGGTCCGCCGGTGCCGAAGCCCTTCACCTGCGCGTAGACGATGCTCGGATTGACGGCGTGCACCACGTCGTAGCCGAGCCCCAGCCGTTCAATGGCGCCGGGCGCGAAATTCTCCACCATAACATCGGCGCGTTTCGCCATGTTCTTGACGAGGTCGAGCCCACGCTCGGATTTGAGGTTGATGGTGATGGATTTCTTGTTGGCGTTGAACAAGAGGAAATAATAGGAGTCCTGGTTCTGGCTCGGACCGGACTGTCGACCCAACAAGGAGCGGCCCGCTTCGCCGCCTTGCGGGTTTTCCACCTTGACGACCTCGGCACCGAGCCAGGCTAGCGCTTCGGTGCAGGATGGGCCGGCCTCGAACTGGGTCAGGTCCAGAACACGGACACCGGCAAGATAGCCCGGAAGCGCGTCGCTGCTAGCCATTTTTTTGTTCCTCCCGCTAGGAGCATTCAGCGGCATTGTCATGCTAACTGCATTTGCATTCAAATTCGCCCGTTTCGTTCCAGAAGCGCTGTAGCATTTTCAATCACTTAGCAGGTTGACGGTTTGCTGGTGGGGCAAAATAGGGATGCCCTTGCTGCGCCGTCGCATTTTGGCAGATTGTGTTGCAAAACTATTTTGGGTCTTGGAGCGAAGAACATTTGACTGGGTGCACGCGGATCAAAAATTGTCCATTTCCGTCGGTCGAGAGATTGAGCGACGAGTTTTGCAACACAATCGGCACGAAGGAGACGTGCGTGCGCGCCGATCCATGCGTCGTGATGCCTTCAAACCGTTCTACATCAGGCGCTCGTCGAACCCGATGAGGTGAAGGGGTGCCTCGCCGGTCAAAGCGCGGCGACAGTTCTCAACCGCGCGGCGCAAGCTGATGTCGTGCGCGCCGTCACCCTGTGCCGAGATATACGACCGCGCCTGCGCCAGCGAGGGCGTCGGCAACGATTGCCTTACGCTTCTCGCTCAACTCGAAACCAATGACGAGCGGCGGTCGGCTCAGATCCATGCACTCCGGAGATTACCGCGACTCGGCTCACAAAACCGGGATCAGCCGCTAAAAATGAGATCGCCTCCTGCTGCGCATGTTTTTGCGAAACATACGCTTCCCGGAAAACTGCTCAGCCGTTAATACGCCGGCCGTTAACCCCCAATGCCATGTAACGGCGCAGTGCATAAAAGATCGCAATCGGGGGCAGCGAATAGAGAATCGCGATCGCCATCATGTAATTCCACGGCGCATCGTCGTCATCGAAGAATTGTTCCAACGCCATAGCGACGGTCGTATTTTTTTCTGAACTAAGGAGCATGTACTGATAGAAGTAATCGTTCCACGCGAACAGGAGTGCGTAAGTGCCGACGGCGGCGAGTGCCGGGGCCATTAGCGGCAAATATATGCGCATATATAATTGGACGACCGAGGCCCCATCGATCCGCGCGGCATCGTCGAGTTCGATTGGAATCAGCTTCGCGTAATGCAATAGAACAAGAATTGCGTAAGGAGTTGCAAAGGTTACTTCCGCAGCAATCACCGCCCAAGGGTTATCCAAAAGCCCATAGATGTGCATCACGCGAAGGAAGGGGATTATCAGAGTCGAGGATGGAATTACGTAGGTGAGGAGCGCAACGTTAGTGAGCTTCCAATCCTTGGCTAGGCGCATTCGGCCGATCGCAAAGCTGGCGAGCGAGCTAGCCAGTAGGGTCAACGCCATTACAATGAGGCCGATATAGATGCTATTGCTGAACTGACGCCAGATATCGCGGACGTCATCGGCCTCTCCGGTCCAGAGTGCGATGAAGGCGGCGAACGTTGGATGCGACGGCCAGATTTCCCACGTAAATTCGTTGTGGCCGGTGGGGTCGAGTGCCACCAAAAACATGTTGTAAACCGGCACGAGGGACCAAATTAAGATAATCACCCCGAGCGCGGCCGAGCTCGCTTCGACGAGGATTCGCCGCAGCCGGTAACGCGTTGGGCGCCGCGTTGGGGATGAAAACAAAGCGCAGATCACAACTGAACCTCCGTCGTCTTCAATCGGCGCATCAGCAAGATCACAAGCGGAATCAACACAGGAAGCACCGATAGGCCGGCGCCCACCGCAAGCGGCGGGTTGGCGTAATCAAGCGCATAGTGAAAGCCCAACGTGGAAACTACGTCTGAACCAAAGGTCGGTGTGCCGCCCGAGACAAACAACACCGGAGCGTAGTCGCCGAAGGTCCAGATCGCCGAAATGAGTGTGCTGATCACATAGAGGTTCGCAAGCAGCGGCACGGTAATGTATGCGAACCGTTGATAGAGTGAAGCTCCGTCTACGTCGGCTGCGTCATAGAGGTCCTGCGGGATCGATATACGACCGGCAAGGAAGATCAGGGTCCAAAGGGGCATCCATTTCCAAATATTGGCAACGATGTCGCACGCTAGCGCGAGCCAGTTGTGATTGAACCAGAAAGGACCTTCGACACCGAACAATGCCGCTAAAAGATTGTTGGGCAAGCCCTGCGGATAGGCGACAAACATCCAATGAAACGAGAGATAGGCGGGGACCGCCGGCAATGTCCACGGCAAGATACAAACCGCTAGCAGCGCCTGGATCCATCGACGGCGGCGCATAAAGAAGCCGGACAGCAATAGGGCAAGAACCATTTGCACGTTCACAGCCAGCCCGACAAAGAACACTGTGTTGACGGCAGCCCTGACGTAACGTGGATCGGAAAAGAGTTCGGCGTAGAGCGCTGGATTGCTTCCCATCCACAGCCCGTAGCCTATCGGATAGATGACGAATGCGACGAACAAGGCTGCGTACGGGACGATGAAGACGATCGACCAAGTGAGATCTGAGCCGTGAAGGTGACCGCGCCAAGCCGGCAGTTGTGGCCGCCCGGGAGCCAGATGCCCCCTCACTGCGAGAACCCCCGGGGTACCGTTCATGAGTTTCCGGAGAGGACGCTGCTCAGCCCTTCACGCCGCCTATGGTCAGGCCCGCTGTCATGCGGCGCCGAAAGGCATAATAAATCGCCACCGGCGGGATCGCATAGATGATGGCAGTCGCCATCATATAGTTCCAAGGCGCTTCGTCACTGTTGAGAAACTGCGCCAGCGCCACCGGCACTGTCATGCTCCGCTTCGAGGACAAGAGCATGAATTGGTAGAGATACTCGTTCCACGCTAGCAGCAAGGCGTAGGTCCCGACCGCGACCAGCGCCGGAGCCATCAACGGCAGATAAATGCGCAGATACACCTGCATTGGCGTAGCGCCGTCGATGCGCGCCGCCTCGTCGAGTTCGATCGGGATGCTGACCGCGTATTGCTGAAAAATGAAAATCGCATACGGCGTGGCGAAGGTAACCTCAGCGAAGATCACCGCCCACAGATTGTTGGCTAGACCGTATTTGATCATGATGCTGTAGAATGGGATCGCCAAAAACGACGCCGGAATCACATAGGTCAGGAGCGCGGCGTTGCTCACAATCCAGCCGTTTTTGAGCCGCATCCGACCGATCGAGAAACTTGCCAGCGAGCCGATCAGCAGAGTGATGAACGTGGTGGCGGCGCCAATATAGAGGCTGTTGCCGAACTGATGCCAGAAGTATTCGAGGTACCAATAGCCTTGGGTCACCACAATCCAGAAGCTGTCGAGCGACGGTTTGGCCGGCCAAATGTCGTTCGTGAACACTTCGCCGCGGGATTCGAGCGCCACCTCTATCATGTTGTAGATCGGCGCCAGCGTCCACACCATGAGCAGTAGCGCGAACGCAATGGCCGCTGCCTCAGTCAGGTTGCGCCGCAGGCGATAGTTCGGGCGCCGCCGGGTCCGCGTATTTGCCAACGCCACGCTCACAGCTGCACCTCGGTGGTACGCAGCTTGCGCATTAGGATGATGACGAGGGGGATCATCAGCGGCAGCGCCGACATCACCGTGGCGACGCCGAGGTCGGGCCGGCCGATCTGAAAGGCGTCGCGGATGCCAAGCGTCGCTAGCACATGGGTCGAAAGCGCGGGGCCACCGCCGGAGACAAAGTACACCGAGTTGAAGTCGCCCAAGGTAAAGATGGTCGAGAGCAGCGTGCAGATCAGATAGAGATTGGCAAGCAGCGGGAAGGTGATGTGAACGAAGCGCTTGACGCCGGTGGCACCGTCTACGTCGGCTGCGTCATAGAGTTCCTGCGGGATCGCCATGCGGCCCGCTAAGAGGATCACGGTCCAGAACGGCATCCATTTCCAGATGTGCGAAGCGATGACCGAGCCGAGTGCAAGCCATCGCGAGGTGTCGAGCCAGCCCGGACCATCGATTTGGAAAAGATCCCACAGCGTGTTGTTCACCAGGCCCCATTGGCCGTTCAGCATCCAGTGGATCGAGATGAAGGTGGGCAGCGCGGGCACCGCCCAGGGCAGCACGTAGATGAGCAAGAGGCCCTTCGTCCACCAACTGCGGCGCATGAAGAAGCCCGACAACAGCAGCGCGCCGAACATTTTCAGGTTCACGCCGATGCCGAGATAGATCAGCGTGTTGACCACGGTCTGCAGGTAGATGGGATCGGAGAAAATTTCGCGATAAAGGCTTGGCGAGTGGCCCATCCACAGTCCGTAGGCGACGGGGTAGGCCACAAACGCCACGAACACTGCGGCATAGGGGACAATGAAGGCGATCGCCCAGGTGAATTCGGAGCCTTGCAGGCCGCCGCGCCAGAGGCGACGCCGCGACAGGGGCAGCGACGGCGCGGATAACGCACGGGCTGCCGCAAACGTGGTGCTGCTCATTGCCGTCCCCTTTGGGCCTGCTCCCGTCTAGGACTGGGCGATCGGGTACTTGGCGAGGATATCCCCGATCCGCTTCAGAGCCGCATCGGCTGCAGCTTCCGGACTGACGTTGTCGCGGATAACGCTGGCATGCGCCGAACCCCAGACTTGTGCGGCGTTCGCCTCGGACCAGCCGGGATTGAAGGCGTAGTGATAGGGTACCGTCTCGCCCAGCACGCCCTGTTGCACATAAGCCAGCCGGTGCGGGTCCTTCGGATCGGTCCACCACGGGTCGTTCTTGACGACGTCCGGGATTGCCGGCAGCCACCGTGCCAGCCCCGCCTTCAGGTACGCGCCGGCCACCTTCGGCTGGATGACGTATTGAACGAACTCCTTAGCGACCGCGATATTCTTCGCCCCTTTCGGGATGAATGCTCCGCTGACGCCAAGCGGCGATGGGATTGGTTTTCCTTCATTGTTATTAGGCAAGCCCAGCGTCACGACGTCGTCATACTTCTCCTTGTCATGATACATCGCGAGTTCGGTAGAGATCGTGCCGTCCAGGTCCATGACGATCTGCTTAGCGTGGAAGGCGTTGTTGTCGTCGGCATCGCTCCAGTCGAGCGCGCCAGGCGGGACATAGCCTTGTTTGAATGCGGTGGTGATGTAGCTGATCGTCTTGATCACCGCCTCCCTGACCGTCGGATCGTCGAGATGCGGCCGGCCATCCGGGGTTATGATGTTGTACCCGCCATAGGCTGCCAGGAAATACGAGAAGAGGTTGTTGCCGTCGGCCGGGCCCGCCGTCGTGCATTGAAGGCCCAAGGAATAGACGCCGCGCATGCCTTGGCCGCGCAACTTAGCCTGCACTGGCTTGAAATAGTCCCAGAACGCGTCCCAGGTCTTGGGCGCGTCGGTCACCTTCAATCCGGCCTTCTCGACAAGCGAATTCCAGATATGGAACGGCAGCGGCCCGGTTTTGTAGGGCGCTAGGTAGTCGCCGCGCTGCTTGGTGACGCTATTGTAGAAGCGCGACCCGAGAGAGACAGCCGGATGAAACTGCGACTGCAGCGGCTGGACTAGGTCGCTCAAGTCCACGAGCTTGTCTTTCCAGGCGTACTGAGGGATCACCGTCGCATCGGCGGTGTTATGCTCCATCACGTCGGGGACGTCGCCGCTGGTCAGGGAGGAGACGATCTTCTGCATCAGCGGCGCAAACGGGATGATGCTGGCATCGATCGTGTTGCCGCTCTGCTTCTCATAGTCGGCGACCATTGCTTGGAACGCAGCGTCCTCTTCCCGGACGAAGCCCTGAGTCCACCAAACGCTCGCGGTCGTGGCCGCGGCCTTGGCGATAAAAGGTCGCGCAACAGTTCCTGCAGCGCCGAGGCAGAGGGAACCTCGTATCACCGTTCGCCTGCTCGGCCTGCTCATTGACGTCCCCCTGTTTTGCGGTGTTCCTCCGATTCGCATCTGTTTGCACTCGCGCAGCTGGTAAGCGGGTCATCTGCGCGTTTTGTCTAATGTAAAAGGACCGTCGCGGCCTGCCGTCGCGATATCACCAATTCGGGCCGGGTCGGCGCAAAGACCTGCGGATAGTATATACCAGGCATGCGCATCTGTCGTGGGCTACCGCAGCGCCGATCTTGACATGGGATTGCGCGTCCGCCTTACGGCGACCGCGGTGCGGTCGCCGCGCGTCTGATCTTCGCTGCTGTCACATCGAAGACAGGGTTTGTGCACCACAACAAAATGGGCTGCTCGACTTCCGCTTTGGGTCAAAAGCAGACATCGGATTGTCGCGCGTTGATGTCCGCTTTACCCCCGAAAGCGGACATTGCTGTGACCCACTTGCAACAAGAGGCATCAATCTTTCTGTGGTCCCATTTCCGCCAGCTTTTGAGCAGGGTCGAGTCTTAGTGGGGCTGAACTATAAATTCTGAACAAAACACGCGTAACTAGAGCAGCGGTCGTCATCCAGGGGGACTTTCTTATGCAATTGTCATCCGCCATTCGTGCCGCACTGATAGCTTTGACTGTAACTGGCGCCGGGCTCACGACCGTCTACGCCGACTTCGGCGGCATCCGCTTTAACGTTATCAAGGCCGGTTTTGTCATCGGCGGCTCTGGCGGCAGCGGCACGCTGGTGTTCCACGGCCGAGCCTATCCGCTCGCGATCGGCGGAGTGAGCTATGGCTTTACCTTCGGCGCCTCGTCGACCGATTTTGTCGGTACTGTTAGCAACATCCGAACGCCGTTCGACGTTAATGGCGTATACGGCGCTGCCGGCGCGGGCGTCGCGGTTGGCCCTGGCGCGGGCGGGATCGTACTGGCCAACCAGAACGGCGCAGTGCTGACCATATCGGGCCGCCAAATGGGACTGATCGTCGCCGCCGACCTCAATGGGCTGGTGATCACGCTGCGGTAGTTTGCGCTCGCCCCAACGCCAGGTCTCTGTTCATGTCCGCTTTGGGTCAAAAGCGGACAGTCCCACGCATCAGGCCCATGTCCGCTTTACCCCCAAAAGCAGACATCGTTCAGCACGGTGGCAATGTCTGCTTTGTGCCAGAAGCGGACTCGTGCACTGCAGCAAGAGCCCTACCAGCAGCTGGCGGTTACGTTGGTAACCCCCCACGGCTCAACTGCCTCATAAACTGTGCCGTTCAAGTGTTCGTAGAACAAACGAGCCGCCCGGTTCCCTCGTGCGAGTTCGAAGTCGATAGCGGTGCAACCTAGTTCGGCAGCGCGGGCTTGCACGGTTGCCATAAGCGCTTGTCCTATGCCGTCGCGACGTTGGTCTTCAATGACATAGACGTCACCCAACCACAGACTTTCTGACGTGTGTGAGCTTCGAATCTTCGGCAAAACAAAACAAAGCCAACTATGCGACTGCCTTCCTCGGCAACGAAGCATTCGAACCATCGGTCATGTCCAAAGCCACTGTCTGATAACAGGGAGGCGTCCGAACCCGGATCAGGATCACCTACGTGGGCGGCGAGTCCCCGTGAGAGCTCGGCGATCGCAGCCATATCGTCAAATGATGCTTGGCGTATTCTCAACGAGGGCTCCTCAGAGTGGGAGTTTAGTATTCCATCCTCGAACTTTTATCTCACGAAAAAGTATTCGCAGTGTTCGGTGTAACGAAATCCTGGACGTCCCTGGCAATTCTGTCCCATCGAGCATAACTCTCACGCCAGTCACGGAGATTGATATCGCTGGCGCAGCTTGTCATTTTCGGCTTCCAGAGTTTCGATGCGGCTTTGCAGCTTTGCCAAGACCTCGGCGACCTCGCCTGCGTCCACCTTCTGAGGGATGTGGCGCGGGCAGTTCACGTCCCAAGCCTTAACCTCGAACAGGATTGCCCGTTCAGCGCGCGCAGAATAGCCCGCGGGCATAAGCTTCGAAATTAATTCCTGATCGGCCTCGACTACCCACGCGCGTCCCCAGATTTTGATGCGTCGGCGGTGCGCATAATCCATCAAGAATAAAAAAGCTTGATCGTTCTCAGCCAGATTCCCAAGCGTAATGTATTGACGATTCCCGGCGTAATCGACGAACCCCAACGTAGTCTCATCGAGGGCGCTGATGAAGCCTTTCGGACCGCCACGATGCTGGACGTAAGGTTGTCCCACTGCATTGGCCGTCGCGAGATACACCGAATCTACCTGGGAGAGGAAGGCGATAAGATCAGGCGTAAGCTTCGTTTGGAAGCCGCCGCGCGCTTCCATCTTTTCATAAGCCACACGAGAGCCCCGACGCGACTGCATGGCTTTAACGCTCGGCGTGAATGCAATGTCGCTCGACCGCTTTACCTCCATCATAATGTCCCCCTCAAGCGGCAGACGCCGCTTATAAAATGCTCGAACGGGTGTGAGTGATGACATAGGATCGTTCTCGAAGAGCGAGCCTAACTCAGCTGACAATCAGGCCAGTTGTTTGATCGGCTTTGAGGCCAAGCGGCCAAGGCCGAGTGTTTCAATGACCTGCTGCTGGATCGGGGCGACCGCCTCATTGACTGCATCCGCCCCGAAAGCTTGCCCGACCACGAGCCGCGCCGGGCGGGCCCCATTGGGCGTCGCGATCAACTTGGCAATAGCGGCCGCGACGTCATGAGGGTCGGGGGCGCTGGCGGAAGCGAACATCCGCCTGAATGCCTCGAACATCTTTTCTGGGATCTGGGCGATATCGCCGTAGTCAGCCGCACGTGCAACGTCCGCCGGTCGTTGTAGGGTGGCGTACATGTTGGTCGGATAGGCACTTGGCTGAACGAGCACGACATCTATACCGAACTGCGCGACCTCGTAGCGAAGGCTGTCCGTGAGTGCTTCTACCGCAAACTTGCTGGCACCGTAGATGCCGAAGAAGGGAAAAGTCACGCGACCGAGGATCGAGCCGATGTTAATGATGAGCCCATCACCGCACGCCCGCATTATCGGCAGCACGGCGCGGTTGGTACGAAGCAAGCCAACGACGTTGGTGTTGAACACCACCTTCGCCTGATCAGCCGTGAACGCCTCCGTAATGCCAGCTGATGCAATTCCTGCGTTGTTGATCAGCACATCGATGCGGCCAGCGTCTGCCAGCACTTCCTTGATGGCATGCTCGACCGAGGTATCGCTGTCGATATCGAGTTCGACAACAGCAATACCCTGCTGGCGCAACTCCTCTTGTGCATGGTTGCGGTTCTTCACGTCCGGATCACGCATGGACGCGAAAACCTTGTGGCCGGCGCGAGCCAATGTTTCAGCAGTCGCGCGGCCAAAGCCGCTGCTGGCGCCAGTGATTAAAATTGTCTTGGACATGTCAGCTCCTTGACGATCGTGTAATTTCATTGGACTTGTTTCGGAAGTTTGCGGGCGAGGAAGTCGCGGAGGATGCGCGCAATCTCCGGTCCTTGGCTTTCGAGTGCGAAATGACCCGCTTCGAGCAAATGCACTTCGGCATCTGGAATGTCCCGCCTGAACGCCTCAGCACCAGCGGGCAGGAAAAACGGATCGTTCTTGCCCCACACGGCTAGCAGCGGCGGGCGCTGCGTCCGGAGATACTCCTGGAATTTGGGATAGAGCGCGACGTTACTCTGGTAGTCGCCGAACAGGTCAAGCTGGATCTCGTCATTCCCGGGTCGGGCAAGGAGCGCGGCATCAAGAGTCCAGGCATCCGGCGACAACCGCTCTGGTGTCGATACGCCGTGCTTGTATTGCCATTCCGTCGCTTCAGGCTTCAGGAAGCCACGTAGTGCGGCGCGATTTTCCGGCGACGGTTCTTTCCAGTAGGCCTGGATGGGATTCCAGCCTTCGCTCAAACCCTGCAGATAGGCGTTGCCGTTCTGCGAGATCAAAGCCGTGATCCGCTCAGGATGGCGAATCGCGAGGCGAAAGCCAACTGGTGCGCCGTAATCGAAAACATAGAGGGCGTAGCGGTTGAGACCGATGGTTTGCGTGAACCGCTCGATCACGTCCGTCAAATGCTCAAAGCTGTATTTGAAGCGCTTTCGTTCGGCCGCTTCGGTGAAGCCGAAACCTGGTAAATCTGGAGCAACGACGTGATAACGGTCTGCGAGAGCCGGTATCAGGTCCCTGTACATGTGGGAAGAAGTCGGAAAGCCGTGCAACAGCAGCAACGCGGGCGCCTCGGAAGCCCCGGCTTCGCGGTAGAAGAGCTTCAAGCCATCGACATCGACTGTGCGATAGCGAGTAATAGTCGATTCGGGTGCTGTGGGGCTGACGCGGGCATTGACGACCGTTGATTCGGACGGGAGCGACATCGGAGCATCTCCTTTTTTAGGTCCACGCTGGGTGCAGTCGATATGACTCCGCCTTCCATCCGTGATAATTGGTATTTTTCGCACTTCATTCTTGCGGAGCGCGGGATAAATGGATCGTTTCGACGCGCTAAAGACATTTGTCGCCGTCGCCGATAACCGGAGCTTTGCTCAGGCGGCGCAAACCCTTCGGATCTCACCGACCGCGGCGAGCCGTGCGATCGCGGACTTGGAAGAGGCCCTCGGAGTCACGCTGCTGCGACGTACAACCCGCTCGGTCGGACTGACACCGGAAGGCGCCGCTTATCTCCAGAGGTGTCGGATCGCGCTCGATGAACTCGAGGATGCCGAGCGCTCGCTGCGCGGCGAGAATGCCGAGCCTAGCGGTGAACTCATCGTTACTGCACCGGTTGTCTTTGGCCGTATGCACATCTTGCCCATTGTCACCCAGCTTCTTCGCGCTCATCCGCATTTAGACGTACACCTGATCTTGGTGGATCGCGTCATTCGGCTTGTGGAGGAAGGCATAGATGTAGCGGTACGTATCGCCGACCTACCGGACAGCTCCTTGCATGCAATCCGGGTAGCCGAAGTGCGTCGCGTGTTGGTGGCCAGTCCTACTTATCTCGCTGAACAGGGCATGCCCTGCCAGGTATCGGACCTGCCTAAGCACGATCTAATTGCCTTCGATAGTTTCGCCCTCAATGGCGAATGGCGATTCACCCAGTCGGGTCGCCCGTCGATTCGCTGCGAGCCGCGGCTTCTGACCAATAGCGTTGAAGCTGCGATCGATGCCGCTCTTGGCGGTTTGGGTATTGCGCGCGCGCTCAGCTATCAGGTAGACGCTTACGTCCGCGCTGGGCGGCTGCGCTATGTCTTGCCGGAGTTTGATCCGCCGGTAGTGCCCGTCAGTCTATTGTTCCAGGCGAGCCGCCGCGGATCGCCCAATGTACGAGCACTGATCGCAGCAGCGCAGGAGTACTTCCGCTCGGATAAGATCTCCTACTCGGCAAATTTCGCCGCCTCTGCTTAGATCTGTTGTGCTCTCCTAACACACTAACTGCGGGACAAGGCGACACGTATCGTTGCATCGACTGGCAAAGGTGTGGCCGCTGTGTCGTGCCAGGTCGGTGCAGCAGCATATTCACTGGGCGACATATCGAGCGACACTAAGTGCCCACCCTCTATGCCGAGCGCTTCCAGCGGCACCGCTATCGGCCGCCCGAACCACCCCCACCAACGGCTGTAACCAACGATAAACTCGATCTCTCCGGTGGAAGTCTGCACGACCTTCTCGACATAACCGAGCGTCTTCGAGTTAAGATCAAGCACTGGCATACCAATGAGATCGCCAATTCGCGCCGGCTGCGGAAAGCGCTTGAGATAGCGCTCCTTCATCGGCATGGGATTTTCTGCATCCATCATACCGGTCCGCGGGATCATGGCCTGAGCCAATACAACGAGACTGGTGCCAGCCGGTAAGGGTGTTGTTGCGTTTGCCGGCACTGCCAAACTCATTGCCACCAGCATTAATCCTGGCGCAGCAATTCGTGGTGTTTTGGTGCACCTCATTCGCCAATTCTCCCAAAGCGGAATCAGCTGGGGCAAAGCAATTGTTTTAAGATCGGTATTCAGGGAGACCTCCGCAATCGGTGCCGGGAACAGACTTTCTCAGAGCGCAGGTGACGGTCCAGCAATCTAACGCGCCTTTCACGAACGAGTCACGATTTCGTCAAATCCACTCTTGGACGTTCCGGGATCGCTATGTCGGACGCTTGGTGGCAAAGACAAACGCCTTGTCGGGGCAAAACTCGACGCTTACTTAGCCAACATACCGGCAGAGTGGACTCAGGTGAGCGAGACGGAAGCCCTCTTTGGTGTTTTGCGGCAGTCGGCCGATGCCGGCTGCGCCGCTGCCATCGAAGGCGCAGTGGCCAATGCGCCCGATCACGAACTTTGCCGAGTCAACGCTCTTGCTTTTGCCACCAAGAACAAGCTCGACGAAGAACGAACCATCGCTGCGTTCCTGCATGCTGCGCGGCTCGGCCTCTTTGAATTGTCATGGAACGTACTCTGCCCAGATTGTGGCGGCGTGCTTGACGCCGGGACGACACTAAAAACCGTCAATCACGACGAATATAGCTGCGCGCTATGCGCCGCAGGTTACAAGCCGACGCTCGACGAGATGGTCGAAGTAACTTTCACGGTGAATCCGCGTGTGCGCCGAATCGCCGGCCACGATCCCGATACACTGCCCGAGGTCGAATATTACCGTCAGATATTCTGGAGCTCAGGCATGGACCTGCCGGATGACCTGGCGGCAAGCCTCGCCGAGTTCACAATCGATTCCATCGAAGTACCGCCCAGCGCAAAGGCCGTGCTCTCGGTTCAAATTCCCGGGGGATTCGTGATTGTGTTCGATCCGGTGACCCACGGCAGACAAATCATCGCCGTCAAGGGAGAACCGACGCGTGACAGGCAGGCGCTATCGATCGTGTTTAGCAAGGTCGGTGTCCCGCTGGGCACTGTAGAAACCGAAGAGATGCGGCCCGGTCCATTGCGCATGTCAATTGAGAACCACAGCGACCGGCGCGTGCTTCCCGCGCTGTGGGTCTCCGGCGATGCGCTTCATCATCTTCTCGGCAAGCGGCGGCCGTTCCTTACCGCGAAACGGCTCCTGACCAACCAGACATTTCGCGATCTCTATAACACCGACACACTCGATCCCGATCAACGACTCAAGATCACAAGCCTCACTTTCCTGTTCACCGATCTCAAAGGCTCTACGGCACTCTACGAGCGCGTAGGCGATTTGGTCGCTTACGATCTCGTACGCCAGCATTTCGGCGTATTGCACGAAATTGTGGCTTCCGAAGCGGGTGCGGTTGTCAAGACAATCGGAGATGCCGTAATGGCAACATTTTCCACGCCGGACCGCGCTCTTGCGGCAGCCCTCCGGATGCGCGAGGCGATGACGCGCATCAATGCCGAGCGCGGCAACGAGGATCTTCTGCTCAAGATCGGCATTCACGAGGGACCGTGTCTCGCTGTGCGCCTCAACAACAGCCAGGACTATTTCGGGCAGACCGTGAACATCGCCGCCCGGGTGCAGGGCCTTGCATCCTCGCGCGCAATCTTCGTGACCCAACCGGTGCTAGAAGATTCAAACACAGCAAAAATCCTTCACAGCCAGAGCTTGCATCCATCGATGCGGCGGGCAGCACTTCGCGGCATCGCCGACGAAACGACCGTGTACGAGATTCCATGAAAGTTTTTGCGTTTGAGGTTACTTCTTTTAACAGTCATCACTGCGAACGAAATGGGTTCCGCCGCCGGTTTGCACCGCAGCAATTCTCAAAGGCTCACGTCCGCCTTGGGTCAAAAGCAGACATGACGGGACGAATTTGCAATGTCCGCTTTACCCCCAAAAGCAGACATTACCTGCCGACAGTTGGATGTCCGCTTTGTGCCAATAGCGGACGTCGACCATCGTCGATGTTCGCCGCTTCGGATCAGATTTCAAATTCGAGGCCGATTTCCATAATTTGCGCGCTCGGGATTTTGAAATATGCGCCTGGCCGCTGGGCGTTGTGATGCATGAATGCAAAAATCTCTTCACGCCAGCGCGCCATGCCCAAGCGCCGGCTGGAGGCGATGATTGTCTCGTGGCCCGTATAATAGGTCACTTGCTGCAGGTCACATTTGTCAATTCGTCCACTTGAGGCGGCCAACGCGAGTCCCTTGGGGACGTCCGGCTGCTCCATAAAACCAAAGAGCAATTCGACGCGGGTCATGTCCTCGGAGATCGACGTCACCACGACGCGGTTTTCGTCCGATACACGCGGCGTTTCGGTGATTGTGACCGCAACCAACAGCACTCTTTGGTGCAGAACATGGTTGTGCTTGAGGTTCTGAGTCAGTGCCAGCGGCACGCCTTTGGTCATGCGGCCGAGCACAACCGCGGTACCTGGAATGCGAAGCGGTGGATCAGCCTTGATCCGCTCGACGAGGTCCTTCGAACGCAGGCGTATCTCCAAACGGGCGGCGTCCATGCCCTCTTCGCCTTTGCGCCAAGTGAGCATCAAGAATGCGATCACAAGGGCGAGGAGCAGCGGGAACCAGCCGCCATCCAAGACTTTCGTCGAGGTGGATGCGAAGAAGATCAGGTCGATGATAAGCAGACTTCCGTTTACGCCATAGACCAGAAACGGATTGTGCTTCCAATGCAGCGCGACGAATGTAGCCAACAAGGTCGTGATTGCCATCAGCAACGAGACCGCGATGCCGTAGGCGCCGGCCAGCGCATCCGACGATCCGAAGCCGATGACTGCAACGAGGGTAGCCGCTGCTAGCGCCCAGTTCACGAACGGAACGTAGATCTGGCCGATCTCATGACCGGCGGTATGGACGATGTTCATGCGCGGCAGGAAGCCGAGTTGCATGGCTTGTTGCGTCAGTGAATACGCACCGGAGATGATCGCCTGCGAAGCGATGATGGTCGCAAGTGTTGCCAGAATGACGAGCCCGTAGTGAGACCACTCCGGAGCGAGATGGTAGAACAGTCCGTCGACTGTCTCCGGCTCGGTGAGCAGCAAGCCTCCTTGACCGAAATAATTGAGCGTGAGCGCGGGTAGGGCGACACCGAACCAGGCGGCGCGGATTGGAAAGCGGCCAAAGTGTCCCATGTCGGCGTACATTGCCTCTCCGCCGGTGACCGCCAAGAACGCCGCGCCAACAACTGCGAACGTGAGCGGGCCGCCATGCCACAGATAGGTGATCGCCGGCATCGGACTTAACGCGGCGAGTACGGCGGGCGTGCGCACAATTCCGACGATGCCGAGCAGCCCAATCACGATGAACCAGGCGAGCATAACCGGCCCAAATAACCCGCCGATCCAGGACGTACCCTTGCTTTGAATCAGGAAGAGGAACACGAGGATTACGACGGTCAACGGAACGACCGCGCGATCGAACTGTGGCGCGTAAACCTTGATGCCCTCGATTGCGCTGAGAACCGAGATGGCCGGCGTGATCGCGCCATCGCCATAAAGCAGGCAAGCCCCGATCAAACCAATGACAACCATGACGGCGCGCCGCCGACTTTGCCTGGCGCGCCGCGGGCTTATCAATGCAAGAAGGGCGAGGATGCCGCCCTCGCCGTGGTTGTCGGCGCGCATGATCAGGATCGCATATTTGATGGAAATGACGACGATCAGTGACCAGAAGATCAGTGACACAATTCCAAGCACCGCATCCGGTGCCACCGTTCCAGCGGGGCTTGCGACCTTCGCGGCGACGCCGAGCGTATAGAGCGGGCTCGTGCCGATGTCGCCGAAAACAACGCCCATGCACGCGAGCGCTGCCGGCGCCCAAGCGTGTTTTGTTGGGGCGTGCGCTGCGGTGCCAATCTTTTCGGCAACAGCCATCGCAGCGGTCCATTGCTCACCAATGAAGCATAGCCGGAACGTGGTTGGCAGAAAACCGCATACCGCCTCGGCCGCGTAATTCGGTGCCGCGGCACTGGACGATTGAGCACTGGAGGTTGAGCGCGGAACCGCAGCTACGATGTCCGCTTTGCGCCAAAAGCGGACTCATGCACCGCAGCAAACACAACCCTATCAAGGTTGTGGCGGCGCTGCTTTCAACGTCATGCTGATTAACGGTTGTTTGATGATCCTGTGGGCTTCACTAGTTTCGCGCTCGACTAGCTGGGTGGTCTCTTCAGCTAGGTCAAGCCACGCCTCCGCGACGATGAGCACGCGGCTTTTGTCCGCCAAGTTTCTGCCTCTTTCGCTCAAATCAAGAGAGGCTATCGCAAACCGGCTGTACTCGTTTTCGCAACTCATGGATCCCTCCCATCAGGTCAAAGCTTGGTTGCTAGTCCGTCTCGCCCGCAACAGTCATGACACCGCCGGTAGGCGTAGTTTCTTGTATCTTCTTCTGAAGCTCCTCCGCTTCTTCCTCCATTCCAATCCACCGAAGTTTGCGGATGAGATGAAGGACCTCCACAGGTGGACGCGGATTGGCCTGCTCGACGTTGATCTTGCGACCCTGCAAATAGGTATTCACCGCTTCCCTCCCTCCATTGATGTGATTGCGCGAACAATGTTCGCGGTTGCTCGCAGCTTCTTACGTAGGATTGGTGTGGGTTCGCAAAAGCTATGTGGTCGTACCGACGCTCGTCCAACTATTCGTCAAAAGTCGAGCGCTGGTTTCCATAAGCTTTTGTCCATCCGAAATGACTTGGCGCGCGTCTTCGATGCGTGCGTTCATCTCGCTGCTGAACCAACCTTGATAAGCCGTAACGGCATCCGGAACAGAATGAGCGTTGCTGAGGTCTTTTGACAATTTGGATCCGCGTTCTGCCTCGGCTGACGCACGTTCCATCCAGTTACGGCCCATTTCTCGAAGCGTGTCGAAGAATTCTGAGCCGGCCACATCAGGCGAACGGCTCGAGCTGGTTTGCTCCCTAGGCATTGGTCTGGCTCCCTATCCTCGTGGGAACCCAGCGGTCGGCCCACCCAATGCTTGTCGATTCTATTGGCAGGGCGGGTCGCTCACCCGCACGAAAAAGAGGACGCCAACTTTTTGACCACAGTGTGAAAGCAGGCGCGACGGATAAACGCAGGTTAGTCTGATGCCAGCGTTTATCCTGGGGGCGCCTATCGATTTCAACTGGTGAACGTGATGCAAACGGCAAGACACGCTCCAGTCGGAGGTAGGAATAAAATTGCGCCTGGAACGCCGCATTTGATCGCGGATGATAGCGTATGCGCTCGCGTTCAAGCGATGTCAGCTTTGCATACCGCATCGCAGCAGAACACGCGAGCTGACGTCCGCTTTGGGTCAAAAGCGGACATTGGACTGTTCTCGCGTGATGTCCGCTTTACCCCCAAAAGCGGACATTGTTGAGCGCGATCGTCATGTCCGCTTTGTGCCAAAAGCGGACTCATGCAGTGCAGCAATTTTGTCGTTATTCGATCACCTCGTCGGCGAGGGCGAGCAATTTGGCCGGTACATCGATATCGAGTGCTTTGGCGACGTTGAGATTGATTACCAGCTCGAACTTAGTCGGCTGCAACACCGGTAGGTCTGCCGGCTTCTCGCCCTTGAGGATGCGGCCGACATAAATGCCGAGTTGCCGATAGGCGGCGGCGCGGTCGTGTCCATAACTGATAAGTCCACCGGCGTCGGGGAAGTCGCGCCGTTCGTATATTGCAGGAACTCCACGTCGCGCAGCGAGTGCAACGATCCGACCCCGTCTGCCACTGAAAAATGCATCGGACGCCACAACAAGGGCGCCGATCTGTTGTTTGACTAGCGTTTCAAAGACACCGTCAAAATCCGCGTCGCTGCTAGCAGTTAAGATGTGTACCTGCTGTTTGAGGATGCGCGCAGCATCCTGTAGATCGCGAACTTCAAGATCACTATCGGGATTGCTTGGGTTCACAAGTATCCCAACTGCTGAGTTCTGAGGTATGAGTTCGTGAAGAAGCTCCAGTCGTTTTGCTCCGAGATCGAACCCGAGCCACCTCAGGCCGGTTAAGTTGCTGTCGGGCCGATTCAGGCTTGCGACAAGCCCCCGACTGACTGGATCACCCCCCATGTAAAAAACGATCGGGATCGTCGCGGTCGCGGACTTGGCCGCAAGGGCCGCGGCAGTGCCGCCGGTCGAGAAGATTACTGCAACTGGGCGGTGGACAAACTCGTCAGCGAGGGTGCGAAAACGGTTGTAATCGCCGCCTGCGCTCCGAAGATCGAACGCAACGCTTTGACCCTCGACATAGCCGAGTTCGCCAAGGCCTTGCCGGAAAGCCAACACGAGATTCGCCGGAACCTGCACGCCCATGAGAAAACCGACGATCGGCGTCGCCGATTGTGCGCGCGCCGCGAGCGGCCATGCGGCGGCTGATACAGCAATTACTTTGATGAAATCGCGTCGTCGCATTGCCTTTCCCAAGGCCGGGACTACGCCGATTAAGACACGATTACAGCAGGGATTTGCGACCGGCGAAATGGGGTCCGACTGTCATTTTGCGTGGCAACAATCCTCAGGACCGAATGTCCGCTTTGGGTCAAA
>Ga0310909_10000234_pt1 | contig 26517 bp, 25 predicted proteins | sample GREbulkMGT000H_FD_203449 | JGI IMG/M metagenome (GOLD analysis project Ga0310909, IMG submission 203449) | Lab enrichment of tropical soil microbial communities from Luquillo Experimental Forest, Puerto Rico - GRE.bulkMG.T000H | ecosystem: Environmental > Terrestrial > Soil > Tropical forest >... | reverse complement strand
GCGCCACGCGCTGGTGGATGAAGGACTGCGCAAGATCGAGGCCTGGACTGCCCGCCGCGGCGTCGCCATTGCCGAATGGCCAAGCATGCCGTTCGATCCGTTCTTCAATGTGAATACGCCGGCCGATGCCGCCGAAGCAGAACGCATCGCCAAGCAGCAGCCCGGCCTGTAGAGCGCGTCCCAATTGAATGAAATCGGTCGACCCGTACGCGCGTCCTAATATCCTCGGTACGGTTTGCACAGACCGTCTTGCACGGTCCATCCGGGCTGGCACCCGTTCCAAGTTCGATGTCGGCCGGGCGGATAGTAGTATCTACGCTCGCCGTACCTGGAGTAATTCTCGGCGCCTTCGCTCCCCTCGCCAATCCGCGCCGCGCGCGCCGGCTGCTCGCTGGCCTTGAACTCGGCCGGCGCGTTTGCCGTTGCGCGCCCGCCGCCATTGAACAGCACGACGCGCGAGAGATCCTGATCATCGACGCGGCAGCGGTGCTCGGTGCCGTCGCCGATCGGCTCGCAAACGACTTCGCGGCGCCCGAGATAGCGCTGGAATTCGCGCGCCGGCCGGCCGCGCGTGCCCTCGACTCCGTAGAGACGCACGATGCGCCCCTGCACCTCGAGCGTCCCGGTGTCGAGTACAAAGGCGGGGCCGCGAATGACATTCGGTTCGGACGCGGCAGGCGGAGGAGCAGCTGCGGGCGCGGACGCTGTGGCCGGAGCGCCGCCCGTGCCGTTCGTCGTCGGTTGCGCGCGCGCGACCGTGGCACGCGCCACCGCCTGGGTGACGAAGTCGTGCCAGATGCGCGCCGGCAGATCGCCGCCGGTGACGTTCCTCATCGGTTTGTTGTCGTCGTTGCCGACCCATACTCCGACGACGATGTCGCCGGTGAATCCCACGAACCAGGCATTGCGATATTCCTGCGACGTGCCGGTCTTCCCGGCGCTGGGCGTGTTGAGGCGCGCAGCCTTGCCGGTGCCCTCGCGTACCACGGCGCCAAGCACGTCGCGGATCGCCGCGCGTGCTGCCGGATTGCTCGCCGGCTGCAGCTGCGGCTTCTGCCGCGCGAACAAAGCTTGACCGCGATTTTGGATGCTGCGCACCGCATAGGGTTCGACGCTTTCCGCGTTCGAAGCAATTGTCGCGAATGCGCGCGTCATATCGAGCAAAGTCACTTCGCCCGCGCCGAGCGCGAGGCTCGGCACCGCCGGCAGCTCTGACTGAACGCCCAACCGATGCGCGGTATCGATCACGCTTTTGATGCCGACCGCCTCGCCAAGCTGGACCGCGACCGAATTGATCGAGTGGGCAAAGGCGGTGCGCAGCGTCACCTCGCCGCGGAAGCGACCACTGTAATTCTCCGGCTCCCAATCGCCGATGGCGACCGGCCGATCGACCATGGTCATCTCGGGATTGAAGCCTTTCTGAAACGCGGTGAGATAGACGAACACCTTGAACAGCGAACCCGGTTGCCGGTGCGCCTGGATTGCCCGATTGAACTGGCTGTCGTTGTAGTCGCGCCCGCCGACCATCGCGAGGATCGCGCCGTCCGGCGCCATGGCGATGAGCGCGGCTTGCGAGACGCGCTTGGCGCGGCCCTCCGCCTTGAGCATGTGGGCGATCACGTTTTCCGCGGCGCTCTGCAGATCGAGATCGATGGTGCTGCGAACCGTGAGATCCGCCGCGTTCGTGCCGGCGAGACGCCGCGCGTCGGTGTTGACCATGTCGACGAAGTAATTCGTTCCCGGCGGGCTCTCCGGCGGCACGCGCAGCGTCGCGGGCTGGCGGCGCGCCTCGTCGGCCTGGGCGCGCGTGATGGCACCGGTCTCCACCATGGCGTCGAGCACGCGATCGGCGCGCGCCTGCGCCCCATCGAAGTTGCGAATGGGGGTCAGCGCGGAAGGCGATCGCACCAGCCCGGCGAGCATCGCCGTTTCCGCAAGCGACAGGGTCTTCGCGGTCTTGCCGAAATATCGCTTCGCCGCAGCGTCAACGCCGTAAACGTTGGCGCCAAAATAGGCGGTTGTTGAGATAGCGCGCGAGAATCTCGTCCTTGCTGAGGTAGCGTTCGAGCCAGAACGCCAACATCGCTTCCTGCACCTTGCGCTTGATCGTGCGTTCCGGCGAAAGATACAGCATGCGCGCGAGTTGCTGGGTGATCGTGCTTCCCCCCTCGCGTGCATTGCCGGCGATCATGTTGCGCAGCGCCGCGCGCAGCAGGGCGGGCGGATAGATGCCGCGATGCTGGTAGAAATGACGGTCCTCGATGGCGACGACGGCGCGCCTGAGAGTCTCCGGCACATCTTCCGGTGCGAGCTTGTCGCCTTTGAACGTGCCGCGCGTGGCAAAGACCTGCCCGTTGTCGGCTTCGACGAGCAGCGCGCTCGGCGTCGGTTCGATCACCAGCCCGCCATTGGGCGGCAGGGTCGCGAGGCAGTAGGCCAAGTAGGCGAACGGCAGGCCCACGAATACGACAAGCAGCAGGGTCACGCGGCGCGACGCGCGCGTGAATGCGCGGCGCCAGCCGCGGGCACTGCGAGCCGGGCGAGCGAATTCGCGGCGGGCAGGCGTGGGCGCGACGCGATCAGCAAAACTATGTTCGCGATCAGCAAAACCATGTTCCTGGACGCTGCGCGCCAAGGCGCCCGCCGCGCGCGCGGCAATGGAGGCACGATGCATCACGCGCGCGGCGCGCGCACGAAGCCTCACCCGCGCCGCGTCCGCACGCAGCCGCTCCAGCAGCATCCTTGCCGATTCGATTCCGCGACGCGTGCGCCGGCCCAACCAGAACATCGCGTGCGCGAATCGCGCGGCACCGCTCGAATCAACGAACAGCCAGTCGTGCCGCGCGTCGGAGCCGAACTGAGGCGCCGTGCTCATCGGGAATCCTGGCCGTCACGCGGGGGATCGACCCAGCCGCCGCGCCGGCGCCGATCTAGCCGGGTTGGCTCGGGGCTGCTTCGGCCGGTCGTTTCGGCCAAGCCGCTGTCGCCGCCGAAGTCGCGGCCAAACCGCTCGAAGCGCCCATGGCCCCAGCCCCCCCAGCCGTGGCCGCGGTGGTGCCGGCGCACGAGTTCGACGCCGCTATTCGTCTGAAACGCAGCCGACGGGCTTGCAATCGGCGCGGCCGTCGCCCAGCCCGCCCAGCCAATAGTCACGGCCGCAGCAAGCGCCAAAGTGCCCGGGCGCATCCCGCATCTCCTGACCTGAGAACCCACGACGCTAAGAACGCGGACCCCGCGCCTATGTTCCGTGCCGAACCAAAGGCGCGGCAAAGCGTCGGAGGCGGCCGGCGGGTGCGTGCCGCCTTGCGGCGGAAGCGCTCAGTCGTAGAATTTTTGCGGCCGTTGATTAATAATGCGCGTTAAAATGGCGAGCATTGACCCTCTGGGAGGGGAAACGACCCATGAAGATCTTCCTGAGCGCCTGCGTCGCTGCCGCGATTGTCGCAGTCGTCGCGGCCGTGATTCTCAACCACGTTCAGGAGCCGGCCGACGTGGCCTTTGCCACCTCGGCCACGCGCATCTGATCGGCGCAGCAACGCTGTCGTCCCGGCCGAGGCGCGCCGCGCCGAGAGCCGGGATCCATACCTCCGTGGCCTCTCGATGGCGCGCGGCGCGTGGGTCCCCGCTATCCGGGTCCCCGCGAAAATCGCCGGGCACATCAGCGCACCCAGGATGCTCTCGCATCGGCAATTTTCGTGGGTGCCCTGCGCGGGGACGACACCAGCACATTCTTCACCCCACCAGCGCGGCATAAGAGAGAAAGCCGACCGGCGAGCCCGGCGTTACCGCGGTCGTCTCTTCGGCAAGTTCGACGAGCCCGTCGGTCTCGGTGAGCGAGGTGATGATGCCGGCGCCCTCTTGCGCGTGCTTGATCGCTTCGACCGCGCCGTCGGGCCCGCGCGTGAGCTTGACCCGCACATATTCGCGTCGTCCCGCTTTCTTGCGATAGGCAAAGCCGGCACGCACCGGCAGCGGTACGAGCGGTATGGCCTCGGCGCCGGCCAGGCGAAGCAGCAGCGGCCGCACCACGCGCGCGAAGGTAACGTAAACCGCGGCGGGATTGCCCGGCAGTCCGACGAAAGCCGTGCCGCCGTTTGGGTCTGCGCCCGCGATCACGCCCATCGCCACCGGCCGCCCCGGCTTGATCGCGACGCGCCAGAACACGAGCGTGCCGACCGCTTCCACCGCGCGGCGCACATGGTCGGCTTCGCCGGTCGAGACACCGCCCGAAGTGACGACAAGATCGTGCGCTTGCGCGGCCTCGGCGATGGCACGCGCGAGGCGGTCGGGATCATCGGGCTGGATGCCGAGATCGGTCGGCTTCGCGCCCAGGCGCTCGATCAACCCGGCAAGGAGATAACGGTTTGCGTCGAACAATGCGGGCGCCGGACGCGGCGCGCCTGGCTCGACGATCTCGTCGCCGGTCGAGAACAGGGCAACGCGGACGCGGCGCCGCACGTCGAGCTGCGTCATGCCGACCGCGGCGACCAGCGCCACATGCTGCGCCGCGAGACGGCGGCCGGCGGGCAGCACGATCGCGCCTCTTCGCACGTCCTCGCCGGCGAGTCGGCGATTGGCCCCGCGTTCGAGGCCGTGCGGCACGATTACCGTCTCCCCGTCGAGGCGCACGTCCTCCTGCATGAACACGGTGTCGGCGCCGGGCGGCATCGGCGCGCCGGTGAAAATGCGCGCCGCCTCGCCGGCCTTAAGCGCGCGCGCGGCCGCGTTGCCGGCGGTGATGCGCGCGACTACCGCGAGCCGCGTCTCCACGCGCGCGTCGAGATCGGCATGGCGCACGGCGTAGCCGTCGACCGCGGCGTTGTCGAACGGCGGCAGATCGATTGGCGCCACGACATCGCGCGCGATCACGCGCCCGCCGGCCGCGGCGAGCGGCACCGCCTCGATTTCCGCAACCGGCGCCACCCGCTGCGCGATGATCCGTTCCACCTCGTCGACCGGAAGCAGCGGCCCGGCGAACGCGAAGCAATCGTCGCTAAGCTGCGCCATCGACCCTATTCCGTATGCGCGAACAGGCAATCGAGCGGCGCCGCGCGCGCGACCAGGAGATCGGCGATGCTCTCGACATCGTCGCGGTCGACCACCGGAATTTTCGCCTGCGGCAACGGCTGGTCGGATGCGACTGCGACGATCGCAGGATCGTCGGGAAAGAGCGGCGGCTTGCCCAGCGCGGCGCGGTAGATTTCCAGCTTGGGATGGCGCTCGCGCTTGTAGCCCTCGACCAGCACGAGATCGACGGGCGCAAGCTTCTCAATGAGCACCGCAAGCCCGATCTCGGCGTCGCCGCGCAACTCATGCACCAGCGCCCAGCGCACCGACGAGCTGACCAGCACTTCGCTCGCCCCCGCCATGCGGTGGCTGTGCGAATCCTTGCCGGGCTGGTCGACGTCGAAGCCGTGATGCGCGTGCTTGAGGGTCGATACTTTGAGCCCGCGCGCCACGATGCGGGGAATCACTTTGGTGAGCAGCGTGGTTTTCCCCGCGCCGCTCCAGCCAGCAAGCCCAATGATGCGCATGCGGGGATTATAGCAGCCGGCGCGGTGTGCAAGGGATTGCTAAGCAATCAAAGGCCTGTCGTCCCGGCCGAGCGAGCGAGAGCCGGGACCCATATCTCCGTGCCCTCTCGATAGTACACGGCGCATGGGTCCCCGCTTTCGCGGAGACGACAGCCGTGGGTACTGGAAAACTAAACAGTTACTCCGCCGGAGCCATTCGCCCTTGCGACGGCGGCGCGGACCCTTCCCTGGCTTCCTTCTCGAGCCAGAGGCTGTGGTGCTCCTTCGCCCAATTGGCGTCGACGGTGCCGTCCCACATCGCTTCGAAGGCACCCTCCATTCCAATGGTGCCGATATAGATGTGACCGAGCATGGCGGCGACGAATAGCACCGCTACGGTGCCGTGGATGATCTGGGCCACCTGCATGCCGGCAATGGTGGTCCCGTAGAACGGGAACATCAGGACATAACCGCTCACCGCCACCGCACCGCCGCCCAGCACCACGATCCAATAGATCATCTTCTGGCCGGCGTTGAAGCGATCGGCGGGCGGATGATCGTGGCCGACGATGCCGCCGCCGCGCTTAAGCCACTCGACGTCGACCTTGTTGGGAACATTCCCGCCGATCCACATCAGGAAGATCAGCACCACCCCGAGCGCGAACGGGAAGCTCAGATAGTTGTGCGCGTATTTCGCCCATTGCGACCAGGCGGTGAACGTCTCCGGCGCCATCAGCGGCGCCAGCAATGATTTGCCGAAGGTGATGTTGAGACCGGAGATTGCCAGGATGACGAAACAGGTCGCCGTCATCCAGTGCACGAGGCGTTCAAAGCCGGAGAAGCGCACCAGCACGCGCCCGGACCGTCCCGTTTCTAGCCGTACCATGCCGCGGATCAGATAGAAGATTACCAGCACCGCCAGTATGCCGAGGATGGCTATGGCGCCGATCCAGCGCAGCGTCACCTGGTGGAACTGGCGCCAGTCGCGGCCGGCGGGCTGCTCGATATTGTAGGATTTGACGTCGGGGATGGTGCCGCGGCCGCTGATGATGCTCAACTGCTGCAGGAGCTGATCTTCTTTCACCGAACTGGCGGTCGGATTGACGGAGTTGTCAGGATTGCGCTGCTGCGCGCTCGCCGGTGCAGCGATGAAGACCGCCAGCGCAAGCGCCAAAGCGGCTACAATGAAGCGGGCGTGCGTGAAAAGCATCGCCATGATTCCCTCCGTACTGTCGTCCCGCTTGTGTCGATGTATCGGCACCGCGCGATGACCCGCGCGGTGTCGTGGAGTGATGCCGTTATGACGCGATGGTCTCGCGGTACGCCGTCTTCCAGCCCCAGGCGCCGGAGCCATAGCCGCGCTTGAGCACGCGCTCCTTGTAGATCTGCGCGATGATCTCACCGTCGCCGGCGAGCAGCGACTTGGTCGAGCACATTTCCGCGCACAGCGGCAGCTTGCCTTCGGCAAGGCGGTTGATGCCGTATTTTTCGTACTCCTCCTTCGAGCCGTCCGCCTCGGGACCGCCGGCGCAATAGGTGCACTTGTCCATCTTGCCGCGCGAGCCGAAGTTGCTGACCTTGGGATATTGCGGCGCGCCGAACGGACACGCGTAGAAGCAATAGCCGCAACCGATGCAGATGTCCTTGGAGTGCAGGACCACGCCGTCCGCAGTCGTGTAGATGGCGTTGGTCGGGCAGACCGCCTGACAGGGCGCGTCGGTGCAATGCATGCAGGCCATCGACACCGAGCGTTCGCCCGGTTTGCCGTCGTTGATGGTGACGACGCGCCGGCGGTTGATGCCCCACGGCACTTCGTGCTCGTTCTTGCAGGCGGTGACGCAGGCGTTGCACTCGATGCAACGGTCGGCGTCGCAGAGGAATTTCATCCGAGCCATTGTCGAGCCTCCTTACGCCGCCCTGACCTGGCAGAGCGTGGCTTTGGGCTCCTGCATCCCGGTGACGGGATCGAACCCGTAGGTCGCGACGGTGTTGACGCTCTCGCCGAGCACGATCGGATCGCAGCCCTGCGGATATTTCAGGCGCTGGTCTACGCTCTGGAACCAGCCGGCGAAGTGGAACGGGCACCAGGTGACGCCCTTGCCGACGCGCTCGGTGACGAGCGCCTTCATGCGGCACGCCTTCCCGTTCTCCATCTCCGGCCCCCAGATGTAGACCCAGGCGCCGTCCCTGATTCCCCGCTCCGCCGCGTCCGCCGGATTGATCTCGACGAACATCTCCTGCTGCAACTCGGCGAGCCACTTGTTGGAGCGGGTTTCCTCGCCGCCGCCCTCGAACTCCACGAGTCGGCCCGAGGTGTTGATCAACGGGAATTGCCTGGCGATACCTCTGTCGACCGCCGCTTTCTGGATGGTGAAACCGACATTCGGCACGCGGAACTGCTTGGCGTCCGGCAAGGTCGGATATTTTGCGACCAGGTCGGGACGCGGCGTGTAGATTGGCTCGCGATGCACCGGGATGCCATCCGGCAGATTCCAGGCAACCGCGCGCGCCTTGCCGTTGCCGTAGTGAATGCAGCCGTGCTCCATCGCTACCCGCTGGATGCCGCCGGAGAGATCGATCGCCCACGAGACGGTGTCCGGATTGTTTCCACCGATGCGTTCAATGACCGCCTTCTCGGTCTCGCTGAGATCCGTGTCCCAGCCGAGCTTCTTGAGCACCCCGTAGGTGAATTCGGGGTAGCCATCCTTGATCTCCGAGCCGAGCGAGTAGGATCCCTCGGCCAGCAAGTTGTCCTTGCGCGTGGTGCCGTCGGGCAGCTTCACCTCGCGCTCGACGCCGAATCGGGCGCGGAACGTGCTGCCGCCGTCCTTCACGTGCAGGTTCGTGTTGTAGAGCGTGTGGGTGCCGGGATGCTTGAATTCTGGCGTGCCCCAGCACGGCCAGGGCAGGCCGTAATAGTCGCCTTTCGCCGGACCGTCCTTCGCCCGCAACGTGACCAGATCGAAGTCCTTCTGATTCGCCATGTGCAGCTTGAGCCGCTCCGGCGACTGGCCGCAGTAGCCGGTCGACCAGCCGCCGCGGTTGATCTCGCGCAGGATGTCCTCTGAAACCGGCTGATTGCCCTCGACCTTGATGTTCTTGAACATCCGGTCGGCAAAGCCGAGCTTCTTGGCGAGCAGGTACATCGCCTCGTAGTCGTCCTTCGATTCGAAGATCGGCTTGACGATCTGCTCGCCCCATTGCAGCGAGCGGTTGGATGCCGTGCGCGAGCCCGATGTCTCGAACTGCGTGCAAATCGGCAACAGATAGGTGTCGTTCTTGCGCTCGCTGAGAGCGGCCCAGGTGGTGGGATGCGGGTCGCCGACCACCAGCAGGTCGAGCTTTTCGATTCCCTTGGCCGCCTCCGGCATGCGGGTCACGGTGTTGCCCCCGTGCCCGAACACGATCATTGCCTTGAGGTTGTCCTTTTGCGCGACCTGGTCTTTCGGCAGCATGGCCGCGTCGAACCAACGCGTGGACGGAATGCCGGGCGCCTCCATTTGCTGCTTGGAGTCGAAGCGCGACAGCATCCAGTCGTACTCGACTTCCCAGACCCGACACCAATGCTTCCAGGCGCCTTCGACCAGGCCGTAGTAGAGCGGCAGCGTCACGATATCGAGGCCGAGATCGGTGGCGCCCTGGACGTTGCAGTGGCCGCGGAAGATGTTGGCGCCGTTGCCGAAGTTGCCGACGTTGCCGGTGGCGAGCAGCAGGATGCAGCTGGCGCGGACATTGGCCGTGCCGGTCGAGAACTGGGTCTGGCCCATCGCCCAGATCAGGCATGCGGGCTTCTGCTTGGCAAAAGTCTCGGCGACGCGCTTGACCTGCGCTTCGGGAAGTCCGGTGACGCGCTCGACCTCGTCGGGCGTCCACTTGTCGACCTCCTTGCGGATCTCGTCCATTCCATAGACGCGCTGACGGATGAATTCCTTGTCTTCCCATCCGTTCTGGAAGATGTGCCAGAGCATCCCGTAGATCGTCGGGATGTGGGTGCCGGGCCGCACCCGCACGTATTCCGTTGCATGCGCCGCGGTGCGCGACATGCGCGGGTCGATCACGATGAAATTCGCGCGGTTGAGCTCTTTGCCTTCGAGCAGGTGCTGCAGCGATACCGGATGCGCCTCCGCCGGATTGCCGCCCATGATCATGAGCGTCTTGGAGTTGCGGATATCGTTGTAGCTGTTGGTCATCGCCCCGTAGCCCCAGGTATTGGCCACGCCGGCGACCGTCGTCGAATGGCATATGCGCGCCTGATGATCGACGTTGTTGGTGCCCCAGAACGCCGCGAACTTGCGGTAGAGGTAGGAGCCTTCGTTGGAAAACTTGGCGGAGCCGAGCCAATAGACCGCCTCGGGGCCCGACTTCTCGCGGATCGCCATGAGCTTGTCGCCGATCTCGTCGATGGCTTTTTCCCAGCTCACGCGCGTCCACTGGCCGTTGACGAGCTTCATCGGGTATTTGAGCCGGCGGTCGCCGTGCACGAGCTCGCGCACCGCGGCACCTTTCGCGCAATGGGAGCCGCGGTTGATGGGCGAATCCCAGCCGGGCTCCTGACCGATCCACACGCCGTTGGCGACCTCCGCCACCACCGTGCAGCCGACCGAGCAATGCGTGCAGATGTTCTTGCGGATGGTCACTTGCGCGCCCGCGGGCGGCGGCGGGCCGGCCTCTGCCTTGCGCACGCTGCCGAGCGGCAACGTGCCGAGCGTGGCAAGACCGCCGGCGACCAGGCCGGACCTGCGCAAGAAGGCGCGCCGGTCGAGAGCGCCATCCGATTGGTTCTGCAGCGCGCCTGCCAGCGTTCCGCAGCGTACTTGACGTTCCGTTCGTTTGATCAGCACGGATGCCTCCCTCAGCTCGGATACCGGTTGACCCGATAGAAGGTCTTCACGTGTTCCGTTTCCTTGTAACGCGACCTGCGCTTCTCATCGTTGCTCTCGGTATCGGCGCGCGCCGCGCCGGCGAGCGGCGCGGCAGCCGCGGCGGTTGCGCCCGCGCCAAGCGCGCGAAGAAACTCGCGACGGCCCACCGCTTTGCGTTCTCGTTTCATCGCCGTCCTCCTATGGTCCGCTCCGCGCTCCCTGCCGTTCATGCAGGCAATGCGAAGGCATCGGTCTCAATTTCTATAAACACCCGGCCGAGCATCCCTACTCCCCGATAAAAATCGGCGGCCTCGGCGCGTTCGAGATCGGCGAAGAAGCGGCCGATCCACGGCTTGAGGTGCTGCTCGAACAGTTCGCGCTCGGCGCTGGCCGGGGCCGGGAAACGGCGGCTCACAAGTCCAGCCATGATCTCACAGAGGATTGCCGCGTGATCTTCGGGTTCGGCTTGGCCGGCGGCGCGTTCGATTCCAAGCTTGCTCAGGTCTGTGCGCAGACGCGCGAGCGGCCGCTCGTGCAGAAAGCCGGTGAGGTAATAAGACGTATAGGGCAAGAGCTCGCCGCGCCCGAGCCCGATGAAGAGATCGAAGTATTCGCGCCCGACCCGGTCGACATCGGTGCGGCCCGCGGCCTCGGCAAGCGCGGCATGAGCGAGTCCGATCGGCGTCGCATCGCCGCGCAATGCGGTAAGCTTTTCGAGCAAGGTGGCATCGGGAGCGCGCGCGAGGAGTGCCGCCAGCAGGGCGTATTCCTGGGCACGCGCGGCGTCCGTCTCGTCGAGATCGTCGGTCACGATTGGCGCTTCACCATAGAGATCCGGCCGCAGCGTTGCGCGGCCCACCCCGGTTGCCGCTTCGACCGAAACCACGCGCTCGGCGGGAACGCGCGACCAATTGGAGACCGAGGGTTGGGAAATGCCAATTTTGCGGGCAAGCGCGCCGACGCCGCCGGCGACGCGAATGGCTTCGTCGAGGCCCAAATCCCTCATCGGCGCGTGTTCTTTATTGTTCTAGTTCGATTGTAGAAAAATACCGCCCGCGCCGAGCCAGGGCAATAGCCCGAGGCTATGGGTGGTCTTATCAGTCGGGGAGAGCGCGGCCGTGACTGCGTTTCACCCCCGCTTGCGGTGCGTCTGATTTTTCCGGTTCAGGTTGCACCGCAGCATCATCGCTTCTGCGCTGCAAAATCCCTTCCAGATCGGCTCGCTCGGCGGGCTGCGCCGGCTGATCACTGGGCTGCGCGTCATCCGCCGGAACGTCCGATGCGAAGTTCACCGCGACCGATCCTGCGGATGTCCCTGGGGAAGTTTGGACTTCGGGCGCCTCGCTCAAACCTGGCCCGGGCCGATCCGAAGCGTCGGCAGACCCGCTGCCGACCATGCGCGCGATCTGGCGGCGCAGCTCGTCGGTAATTTGCAGCGGGCCGAAGCCGGGGATCGCATCCGGCGCGTTGAAGTCCCAGGAATTCTCGGAGAGCCCGATGAAGTCGCGAATCGCGGGATCGGCCGACCACGCGCGGCGAAGCGCCGCACGCGTCAATTCCGGCGGCACGCCGGGAGCAAGAAACGCGCGGACGTCGGTCGCGGCCGTTATCGAGTCGATCGCCGGCAGTTTGGTGATGTCGAAATCGGGTTCACCCGACTCGAGCTGTTTTGCATCAGGGGCTGCGCTCCCTTTCTCCCGCTCATTCCCGCGCAAGCGGGAATCCAGGGCTGTTTGCTCCGACTCCGCCGCTTCGCTCTGGGCCCCCGCTTTCGCGGGGACGAGCGGGCTGGGTTCCGGCGCAGGAGCCGGCTTGCTGTCTTGCTCCGCCTCCGTCGCCTCGCGTTTGCGGCGCGCCCAGCGCGCGAGAAAATTTTCCGGCTCGCTCATTCGCGCGCTTTCTGCATCGGTGCGCGGCGCGCCAACGCGTCCGGATCGGCGCGATCGCGCGCGCGCTTATGGAACACCCGTTCGACGTGATGCTCGGCAACAAATGCATCGATCAGCGTACGCACCAGCTGCGGCATGGGCACCACATCGACGAGATCGGTCCCCGCCTCGGTCCAGGCCTCGCCTTCGGCGGGATCGGCGGTGACCGCAAAGATTTCATAAGGTGGCTCGACACTGGTGGGCCGCAACGCGACCCAAAGCATCGGCGCGGTGGAAGCAAGATTATCGCGGTAATTGTTGGTTTCGGTGCGATAGAGCTCGATATCGGCAGCGCCGGCATAGAAGGTTGCGCGCTCGCCGTCCTGTGACAACAGGGTCCAGGGCGCGGTTTCCGGCTGCCCCGACAGCACGGTCACCGGCTGCCAGGTGAAATCGATCCACGGACTTTGCGCCTTGCGCCGCTCGACCACGACGCCGACGGCAATCTTCGCCTGCGCGGGAACACTCACGACACCGCCTCGAAATGCGCGATCGGCAGGCCGGTCACGAGATTTTGCGGCTTCATGCGCAGCGTCCGTTCCGGCGTCATCGCCAGGATCAGATAGATGGGGTTGTCGCGCGCGTTGTCCAGGACAATGTCGCGGTCGCGCACCGTAAGGCGGTACAGGCCTACAATGCGCTCGCGCGCGGCCTCATCCAGATCTTCGCCATTCCATAGCGCATCGCCGATCCGGGTTCCCTCGGCATCGAGCCCGACATACCAGGTGAGATTGACGTCGTCCGCCGCAACCAGCGGCTCGATCCCAACCTCGATCGCGAGCAGATGCGTGATCCAGCGCCCGATCACTTGGCCGAGCGCATCGAGGCCGCGCCGGCCCGCAGTGAGATCGAGCCCGAAATCGAAGCGGTCGCTGCGCTCCCAATACGTTTCTGCGTTGGCGTCGTTGAGCACGTCGACCTCGCCCGTCGCAGGCAGCCCAAGCATGGCAACGAGCGGGGAAACCGGCTGCGGACGAACGCCCGCGACCGTTTCCTCGTCGATCGCGATCAGTGAGCCTTCGTGCAAAGCGAGCCGTTGCGGGCGGAAGAACAGTTCCGCCGCCCGCAGCATGAACGGATCGTCGCACCCATCGAGCACGTTGCGCAGGATCACGTGCACGAGCTGATTGATGAACAGCGGCGGCGTCGATCCGGGGCCGCGGCGCACGAGGTCGCAAAAGGCCGCCTCCAAAGTCTTGTGAGCCAGCAGCTGATCGCGGAAGGCAATGACCACGCGCCAGTTTTCCCGCGCATCAGCGTCGGCAATCGCGGCGATCTCCGCAGCTGCGACCGGACGGCGTGGATCGCTCAGCAGCGCGCCATGGAGCGCACGTTCGGCGCCGCAGGCGTCGGCAGGGGGAACGAGCTCGGGGCGGGCGAAGTAGGCTTTCAGAAATTCGTCACTCACGACGAGCCCGCCGCCGGCGTCGCGATCGAGCAGATGGTGCCCGCAGGAGAGCCAGAAGTCCTTCATGCCGCACGCACCTCGACGCAATGTCGCCACTACCTATAGCACGCGGCAAAGCGAGAGGATTGATAACCGCGCCGCGATCTCGGTCTGCTCCCTCTCCCCGCTTGCAACCGAACTCGGGTTTACCCGAGTTCGGTCAAGGCTCGGCATCAGCCCGCAGGCACTCACCGTGCATCCTTCGCTGCCGGTGCGCACGCTTACCGAGCTCGTCGAATACGCGAAGCAACATCCGGGCGCGATCAACTACGGCACCTTCGGCATCGGCTCGAGCGGCCACCTCAACATCATCCTGCTCGAAGGCATGACCGGCAGCAAATTCACGCCCGTGCATTACCGCGGCGCCGCGCCCGCAATCACCGATCTGATCGGCGGCCACATCCAGATGATCATCGTCAGCATCGGGTTGATCGCCCAGCCGTGGCAGGCCGGCCAGCTCAATGTGCTCGGCTTCGGCAGCAGCGAGCGGCTCGTGCAATATCCCGATATGCCGACGCTGTCGGAGAGCGGGTTGGCCGGCTACGAGGCCGGCTCCTGGTATGGACTGGCCGCGCCCAAGGGCACGCCGCCCGAAGTGATCGCCAAGCTCAACGCGCAGACGCGCGAAATCTTCAATGATCCCGCATTCCAGGCGAAATTTCTGGCGCCCAATTTCATCTTTTCCATCGTGAGCGCGCCCGAAGCATTTGCCGAACGCATCCGCAGCGGGTCGGCGAAATGGGGCAAGATCATCCGCGACGCGAATGTGAAGGCGGAGTAATTTTGTCTGGCGCCATGTGTTCATGCAGGCCGTTTCATTGATGAGCCCGCCGGCTCCTTCGGCCGCGGCAACGGCGGGGCGCGTCGCGTGAGATCACGGTTGGGATAGTTGCGTCGCGAATAGGCGACGAACTCCTCGACGAACCACTCGGCATAGGGCGCCAAGAACCGCTCCGGATGCCAAGCGATCATTCGCCAGCGCCCAATCGGCGCACCGCGGCAGACCATCGGTATCGCACGGACCTTTTCGCGCGGAATGAGGACGCCCGCTGGAACCACGGCGATTCCATAACCCGCCGCCGCCAACGCGATCAGCGTCTGCGGCGCGGTGCTTTCGAACAGTACGCGCGGGCGCACGTGGACAATCTGACAAGCGGCGTAGAACATTTCGCGGGTGGCGGAGCCGCGACCCAGCAGCAACACGGGATCGTCGAGCAGCTCCACCACATCGAGCACGGCACGGCGGCTGAGACGATGTGCCTTGGGCAGCGCAGCCAAAAGGTGATTTGGGCTGAGCAAACGGGCTTGGAAGCGCTCGACACCTTCGCTCATGATCGTCACCTGAACGTCGCCACGTTCGAGTCGGCTCGCGAGTCGCCCGCCGCCGTCTTCCACGAGATGAACCTCGACACCGGGATGGCGCCGCTCGTACTTCGCAACGAAATCCGCCAGCTGGCTCTCGATGAACTGCGGCGTCGCGCCCACGCGGAGCAGGCCCGTTTGCCCGCTCTTGAGCGCGCGTGCCCGCTCGCCCAGCGCTTCGGCATCGGCGAGCAGGCGGCGGCTGCGCCGCAGCAGATCTTCACCCTCGGAGGTGAGGCGAACCCGCCGTCCGATACGGTCGAACAGCGGCACGCCCAACTCCGCCTCGAGCGCGTGAATCTGCCGCGTGGCGGTCGGCTGGGAGACATTGAGCCGCGCCGCAGCGCGGGCAACGCCATCGGCGTCGACGATCGCGGCGAAGGTGCGGAGGTGACGCAGGTTCATCGCGATCGATCATACATATTTCGTATCAATTATGAAGCGATAAATTCATTGGACACATTAAACACCGGCTCCTTATTGTGTCGGCCAACGACGGTTCGAGCGCTTGAGACAACGCCATGACGCGCATTCGTTGCCGTATGAAACTGCTCGGGTTTTCCGTTCTCGCCGCGGCGAGCATCGGCGGCGCAGCGGCGCAGGACTGGCCGACGCGACCCCTGACCATGGTGGCTCCGGCTGCCGCCGGCAGCGCGACCGATGTCGTGGCACGCATCCTCACGCCGCGGCTTTCCGAGCTGCTGGGACAACAGGTGATCGTGGAGGACTTAGGCGGCGCCGGCGGCATGACCGGTGCGGCGCGCGTGGCACGCGCGGCGCCCGACGGCTATCAGTTCGTGCTCGGCTTCGCCGGCACCCATGCCATTGCGCAGACGCTGTTCAAGGACCCGCTCTACAACGCCGCGACCGATTTCGCGCCGGTCGCGCTGGTCGCGGAGCTGCCCATCGTCCTGATCGCGCGCAAGGATTTGCCGGCCGGCAATCTGCAAGAGTTCATCGCCTACGCGAAGGCGAACCAGGCGAGGATGCAATATGGCTCGCCGGGCGTGGGTTCGACCGTTCAACTCGCCTGTGCGCTGCTCAACGCGGCGATCGGCGTCGACATCACGCACATTCCCTACCGCGGCGGCGGACCGGCGATGCAGGATTTGATCGCGGGCCGCATCGACTACCAGTGCGTCTCCACCACGATCGCGATTTCGCAAATCGAGAGCAAAACGGTCAAGGCAATCGCGATCCTCGGTCGCGAACGCTCGCCGACCCTGCCGGCCGTGGCCACCGCCCATGAGCAGGGATTGAGCGATTTCGAAGCGGCCACGTGGAACGCCTTGTTCCTGCCGAAGGGCACGCCTCCGGCAATCGTCAAAAAACTCCACGATGCCGCGGTCGCCACCATCAACACGCCGGCCGTGCAAGAGCGGCTGCGAGAAATCGGCGCCGATCTGCCGGCGCCGGAACGCACATCATCGGAATACCTAGCAAAGTTCGTCGCAAATGAGATCGAAAAATGGGGCGGCGCGATCAAGGCGCTCGGCGTGAGCGCGGATTAAGGCCCCCTTCTGACCGCGCGGACCGGAACTAGTCCGCTCGTCCCCGCGAAGGCGCGGACCCAGTGATCGGAGCAAGCAGCGCTGCATTCCCGTTTGCGCGGGAATGAACGGGAGAGGTGCGTCGATTCGAAACTGCAGACTCACAAAGGAGGACCATCATGGCCAAGCTTCACAATATCCTGGCGCTTGCCGCCACCGCTTTGGCGTTCACGATCGGCGTGCCGCATTCGGTACAGGCGCAGCCTTCTGGGTTCATAGAGAGCCGGACGACTTGGGGACCGGTGTACGGGACGGTGTGGGTGCGAGGTCGAGAAACGAAGGAGACGAAGCGAGTTCGAGAATGGCAGGACAGGTATACTTCGGGAGATCCGTTTTTGCCAGAAGGTGACTACGGTGGTTTGAGCACGGTCGCGCGTGATTGGATGCGCCCGACGATGCGAGCCGCGGTGGCCGAAGAGAGCCGGCGCGCGCGATTGGCGGCGCGGCAACGGGAATTGGAGCGCTGGCAGGCGCAAACCTGGCTGGACAAGCTGTGGCACACGCGTTTCGTAAATGGGGTGCCGGCAAAACCCTTTATTTGCCCCGGCGCGGTCGAAGGCCAAACTCTCGCCGCGTGGGATCCCGATCTTACTGTTCTGATGGCCTTGATGGCAGCCTGTACGTCCGGCAACGGTTTCGGTGGCTCTCCGTCGCCTGCCGCTTCGGGTGGGACCACTCCATCCGATCTCCGCCTCAAGCGCGACATCGATCTGCTTGAGCGCCTCGACAACGGCCTCGGCCTCTACCGCTACCGCTATCTCTGGAGCGACCAGCTCTATGTCGGCGTGATGGCGCAGGAGGTCGCGACGGTTGCGCCCGCGGCCGTGCTCATCGGCGCCGATGGCTATCTGCGCGTCGATTACGGGCGGCTCGGCCTGCGCCTGCAGACTTGGGACGAGTGGCGCGCCGCGCATTGATTGCGCAACGGCGTAGGGTGGGCAAAATCGCATGCTGCCTGGTCACCGCGTGGGCAACGGCGCCTGGCGATTTTGCCCACGCGTCAAGAAAGAGCGTGGCGCCGTTGCCCACCCTACAGATTATTGGTCGAGCCGGCGCGTCCCTCCCACGTGCTAGGCTCGATTGCCGGGTGCCTTGCTGTCTGTTTCGGGGAGGTCCGACATGATCGAACGGCGCGCATTTCTCGGCGGCACATTGAGTGCCGTCACGGCAGGAGGTTGCACGATGCAATCGGCAACGGCGCTGGCGCAAAATCCAACCGTGCAGAGACCGGCCGAGCCGCTGGTCTGGCCGGTGGTGACGAAGCTGCCGCCCGGTATTCGGTCGTTCGCCGGCCACACAGATACGGTGCCCGACATCGTCGGCCGCATCGGAACGCCGGCGAGCCTGGCGATCTTCACCGAAGGCAATCACCTGATGGTGCTGCTCGGCGACGACATCGTCGGCGCTTTTCCGGCCTGGGCCAAGTCGCAGCCACAACACGCCGATCTCGATCTCGACAATATTGTGGTGGTGACCGTGCCGCAGCCGGCCGTCGTGCAGATGCTGCGCACGGGGGGAATCGCGCTCGGCAACCTCGTGCTCGAGGTAAGCCGCAAGTCCGGCTTCTACCCCGATATCGTCATGGCCGGACCCGACCCTTTGCGCGAGGTGCGCAAGCTTAACGCAATCGAGCCGCAGGCGCGCTTCTTCTCAAGGAATCGCGGCTTTGCACTGCTTGTTCGCAAAGGCAATCCGCTGGGAATTCATAACCTCGTCGACGTCGCCCGCAGCGGCGCGCGCATCGCGCTGCCCGAAGCGGCGAGCGAACCGGGGGCTGGCGCCCGATACCGCGCTGCTGTCGACGAGCTGATGGGAAAGCCGGCAGCCGACGCGCTCTTCGCCGCCGAGGCGCCGAACTTTCCCGGCCGCATCGGCATCGTGCATCGCGACCTTCCCGAGATGGTGGCGCGCGGCTACGCGGATGTGGCGCTCACGCAATACCATCTTATTTCCTATTGGACCCGGATATTCCCGAACCATTTCGAACTGGTGCCGATCGCGGGTGCAGAGCGCTTTCCCGTCAAGATCGCGTTCGCTCGCGCCATTGATCCGCTGCGGGCGCGCGCGGCCAAAGGGTTCGAAGAATTCTTCTTCAGCCGCGCACGAGACGTGTACCCGCGCTACGATTTCGCGCGCATGAACGACGATGAGTATGGGGCGACGCTGGCGCTCGATTGATCCACGTCATGGCCGGGCATAGCGCGTCGAAGACGCGCGTAAACGCGCTGGTGCCCGGCCATCCACGTCTTTGGCGCACAAAAGAAAGGCGTGGATGCGCATCGGTGTTGGCGGCGCAAGCGCCGCCACAGTTACCTCGCCCTGGCGCCCGAGGCGTGGATCACCCGCGCCCACTTCGCCGTGTCTTCGGCGATGATCCTCCCGAACGCGGCGGCTGAGCCGCCGATCACCGGCGCACCGAGATCGGCAAACCGCGCCTGGATCTTCGCATCGGCAAGCGCCGTGTTGATTTCCTTGTTCAGCATTTCGATGATCTCGGTGGGCGTGTTCTTCGGCGCGCACAAGCCGTTCCAGGTGCCGGCCTCGTAGCCCGGCAGGAAATCGCCGAGCGGCGGCACGTCGGGCAGCGCGTCCGCACGTGCCACGGTCGTGACCGCGAGCGGGCGCACCTGGCCGGCGCGGATGTACCCTATCGAGGAGCCGATCGAAGCGAACACGACCTGCACTTGCCCGGCAATGAGATCTGTCAGCGCCAGCGCCTCGCCGCGATACGGCACATGCGTCATCTTCACGCCCGCCATCATCTGGAACAGCTCGCCGGAGACGTAACCGGTCGCGCCGATACCGCCCGAGCCCATGTTGATCCGGCCGGCATTCGCCTTGGCAAGCGCGATGAATTCGGGAACGGTTCTCGCTGCGACCGACGGATGAACCTGCATGACCAGCGGCGATCGCATCAGAATCACCACGGGAAGCATGTCGGTCGCGAAGTTGTAGCCGAGATTGTCGTAGAGCGTAGTGTTGATCGCGTTGACCGTATTGGCCATGAACAGCGTGTAGCCGTCGGGCGGTGCACGCACCGCCACCTCGGTGCCGATGTTGTTGCCGCCGCCGGGCCGATTTTCGACGAAGAATGTTTGGCCGAGCCGCTCGGTCAGCCACTGCGCGATTGTGCGCGCAGCGATGTCGGTCGCGCCGCCCGCCGAGGTGGCGACGATGATACGCACCGGGCGAGTCGGATAGCTTTCGGCGCTCGCCGCGCGCAGCAGCGCCGGCAACGGTACGGCACTGAGGGCGAAATTGAGAAACGCGCGACGCGAGGTTCTCACGGCGCTACCTCGCTTGCACCAGACCGCTCACCGGGAAACAGGCCGTGCCTGGCGAGAAATTCGAGCATCAGCCGGTTGAACAGCCAGGGCTGCTCGATCTGGCAGGCGTGCCCGGCGCCGGGAAGCACCTTCATCTCGCAGCCGGGAATGCGCGCTTTAAGGGCAAATGCGTTCTGATGGGTGGCATCTTCGCTGCCGGAAAGGATGATGGTCGGACAGGCAATGCGCGCCTGATGATCTGCGGCGTCGGGCTTCGCGTGCGCCTCGAATTGATAGAGAATGCTCTGCAGGTCGCCGCAGAAATTGCGCTCGGCGAACATGTCGGCGAAGAAGCGCGCCAGCGGCGTCGCGCGGAAGGCGGGGCTGAAGTCGTCGAAGGTGTAGCGCCAGCGATAATCGATGCCGTATTGCCGGTATTCCTTGATGCGGCGCGGCGCGAACGCCTTGTCCGGGTTATAGCCGGTGCCGGAGAGAATGAGCGCGGCGGTTTGCTGCGGGCGCTCGTGGTGCATGTAGGTGATGACCGCCGAGCCGACCGAGCATCCCACCAGGATCGCCTTCTCCCGGCGCCCCACTTCGTCGATCGCGTCCCAGCAGGCCTGCGCGGTATCCTGCATGGTCAGCCCAGACTTGGCTTTCGGTGAGCGACCGTAGCCCGGAATGTCGATGGCGATGCAGCGGTACCAGGTGGACAGCTGCGCCATCTGGAAAATCCAGCATGACTGGTCCATCGGATTGGGATGCACGAACGCCATCAGCGGCCCGGTGCGCCCCATCCGCTCGTAGTACAATGGTCCGTCAATATGCTCTGCCATCGTGTAGTTCTTTCGCTCGGTTGGTGCGCCGGGCGGCGCACGACGGGGTGAGGTTGAACGGAACGGTCATTATGCTTCGAGAGGCTACATGAGGCGGCGTGATTTCATCAAATCGATCGCCGGCGCGGGAGCGTGTCTTCTCCCGATCAGCGTCCGCGCGCAATCGATCGATTTCAGTCAGATCGAGGCGTTCGAATCGATGGGCACCGGGACGCAACGGGGCGGCCAGCCTGCGAAGACCATCATCGACGATGGCGATCGGCACATGGTGATCCTCACCGTGCTCGAGGCCAACACCGAGACCAAAGTCTATTGGCGGCCGGTCGATGCGGCGGGCGCCGAACGAACCAGCATCATCCCAGGTCCAGGCCTGCAGGTCTTTCAGACCGCCGGCGAATTTCGCCTCGAGACGCTCGGCGACGACACGCGCAGCGTCAAATACGGCTACATGCTGTTTCGGCTGAAGAAATAATGCGACGGAGCGAACTCCAAGCGTCATGGCCGGGCTTGTCCCGGCCATCCACGTCTTTGCCGCACGAAGAAAGACGTGGATGCCCGGCACAAGGCCGGGCATGACGAACCCGATTGTCGCAATGCTGTTTGGCGCAGGCGCTACTTTCCGCCCGTGAGCGTCTTGACCAGACGGTAGAGATACTCCTGTCCGTCGAAGAACGACTTCACCAGCACGCGCTCGTCGCGGCCGTGGACGCGCACGTCGTCGACGTCTCCGGCCAGTCCAGAGTGGCCGTAGGTCGGAATGCCCGCATTGCGCAGATAACTGCCGTCGGTCGCGCCAGCGCTCATGATTGGAATGATCGGCGCGCCCGGCCAAAACTGCGCCGAGACTTTTGCGATCGCGCCCATGATCTCCTCGTGCAGCGCCGACGGCGCGCTCAGCACGGGCTCGGCAAGCTGGGTGACCGAGATCTGCGGGTCGTCGAGGACCCGCACCAGTGTCGCCTTGACCTCGTCGACCGGCTCGCCGGGCATGATCCGGCAATTGACCGTAGCGCGCGCGACCTGGGGCAGCGCGTTGTAGGCGTGCCCGCCTTCCAGCAAGGTGGCCACACAGGTGGTGCGCAGCTGCGCGTTATAGGCGGGATTGGCAGAAAGCCGCGTCAGCGAGAGCGCAGCCGGATCGGGCCGTCCGGACAGGACCGCACGGATATCGGCGGCGGTCTGCTCGCCTTCGAGCTCGGCGGTGCGCTCGAAATAGGCGCGCGTGGTCTCGTTGATCTTCGATGGAAAGCTGAACTTGGCGAGCCGCGCCAACCCTTCGGCCAAATGATAGATCGCATTGTCGCGGCGCGGCTGCGAGCTGTGGCCGCCGCGGTTCTTGACCTCGAGCTGATAGGTCAACGAGACCTTCTCGCTGGTCTGCACGCTGTTGCGGATCGGCTTGTCGTTCTTGAGGCCTACCGGTCCGCCTTCGTTGAGCGCGAATTCCGCATCGATCAGCGGACGGTGGTGCTTCAGCAGCCACTGAATCCCGAGCGCGTCGCGATCGAGAATTTCCTCGTCGGTCTCGAGCGCCACGATGATATCGCGCTCCGGCCGATACCCCTCCTGCTTGTAGCGAATGAGGTTGGCCACGAACGCCGCCGCCATGTACTTGTCATCGGCGGTGCCGCGCCCGTAGAAATAACCGTCCTTCTCGATCAGCTTGAATGGATCGACCGACCAGTCCTCGCGCCGCGCCTCGACCACGTCGAGATGCGCCAGCAGCAGGATCGGCTTGCGCGCGCCGCTGCCGCGCAATCGCGCCACAAGATTGCCCTTGCGCGGCGCCGGCGAAAGCACCTGGGCGTCGGCGGCAGCAAAGCCTCCAGCGCGCAGGCGCGCCGCCATCGCTTCGGCAGCGCGCAAAGTGTCGCCGGTCTCGGTCACCGTGTTGATCTCGACCAGCTCCTTGTAGATGTCGAAGGCAAGCTGCTGCTCGGCGGTCAGCGCACGCACGGGAACCGCCGGCCACCAAAGCAGCGCGATTGCCGTCATGCCGAACATGATGATCCGGTTCATGGCATGTTACCCTATGCCGGCCGCAAAACGTCGCTCATCGCGAACCCGATGAAATCGCGATCAAACTATCCGATTTTCCAGTGGGAACGGAAGCTGCAAGTGGCAGACGAATCGATGTGTTCTGCCGGGCGCAATGCTGGTACGTTTGCGATGCCGAGCGATGGCGATGCCGAATGACAATGGCGCGCCTCGCACCGGGAGGACGTCATGAGTGAAGACAGGCTGACCCGCCGGCGATTTGTCAAAGCGACCGCAGCAACGTCGCTGGCGATGGCTGGCATCGGGTTTCGCCGCAGCGCGGCCCAGGCCGCCAGGCCGAACATCGTCTTCATCATGGCGGACGACCTCGGCTACGCCGACGTGAGCTGCTACGGGCAGCGCGATTACCTGACGCCGAACATCGATCGGTTGGCGATCGAGGGGCTGCGGTTCACGCAAGGCTACGCCAACTCCCCGGTTTGCTCGGCGACTCGCACGGCGCTGATCACCGGCCGCTACCAATATCGCCTGCCGGTCGGGCTCGAAGAGCCGATCAATTCCTCGACGCCCAAGAACATCGGCCTGCATCCGGATCATCCCACCCTGCCGTCGCTGCTGAAGAGGGCAAGCTACGGCACGACGCTGGTCGGGAAATGGCACCTCGGTTTTCTGCCCGATTTCAGCCCGCTGAAAAGCGGCTACGACCGCTTCTTCGGCATCTTCGGCGGCGCCGCCGACTATTTCAATCACGGCCCTAACGCCGCCCGCGGCGGCGCCGAGGCGTCGCAGTTGCACGAGCAGGAGGTGCCGATCGAGCGGCACGGCTACATGACCAATCTGCTCGGCGACCGCGCGGTCGAGACGATTGATGGCTATGCGAAATCGAAACAACCTTTCCTGCTGAGCCTGCACTTCACCGCGCCGCACTGGCCGTGGGAAGGGCCGGATGACGAGGCAGAGTCACAGCGCATCCGGAATATCTTTCACCGCGACGGCGGCACCCAGAAAACCTACGCCGCGATGGTGCAGAGCCTCGACGTCAATATCGGGCGCGTGCTGCAAGCGCTCGACGCGTACGGTTTGTCGCAAAACACGATCGTCGTCTTTACCAGCGACAACGGTGGCGAGCGCTTCTCCAAGATCTGGCCGTTCACCGGCATGAAAACCGAGTTGCTCGAAGGCGGCTTGCGCATCCCTTCGATTGTGCGCTGGCCTGGCCGGATCGCGGCGGGATCGGTCTCCGAGCAGGTGATGATCTCGATGGACTGGATGCCGACGCTGCTCGCCGCAGCTGGAACGCGGCCCGACCCTGGCTATCCCTCCGACGGCGAGGATTTGAATCCGATCCTGAGCGGCGGCGCCGCTGCGCACCCGCGCAAGCTCTACTTCCGTTACAAGGCCGGTGCCCAGCGCGCCATCCGCGACGCCGACTGGAAATATTTGCGGATCGCCGGCAACGAGTTCCTGTTCGACGTGGTGCAGGATCCGCGCGAGCGCGCCAATCTAAAGGATCGGCGCAAGGACATCTTCGATCGCCTCAAGAGCGACTGGGAGGCGTGGAACGGCACCATGCTGGAAGAGCGCTCGCGGCCCGCGCTGTACAGCAACCCAGGGCAATTCCTGGCTGACCATTACGGCGTGGTGAACCCGCAGCCGCCGAGCCCACCTGGCGCTGCGGCGCTGCGGTAACATTCATCGCTCCTCGCCCCGCCGCTCCTTGGCGAGCGCGACGAGATCGACGTCCTCGCCGGCCGCCGCCTCCTCGCCTTCCACTTCGAGCAGCGAGAAGGCGCGCATGGGTTTGCGCTCTCCGCGCGGCCGCAACGCGCGAAACGCTTCGCGAATGACGCCCTTCTCGAAGCTGCGGCGCACCGCCACCAAAGTATCGCGCGGGTGACCGCAAAGCGAGGCGGCGAACGCCACCTCTTCTTCCGCGGCGGCGCGGGCCGCCGTCATATCGGGAGCGCCGAGCCGCGCATGGAGCTCATGCGCCAGCAGCTCGACCAGCGCGCCACGATCGTCGTCGCTCGCTTCGACGATCTGCACCAGCGTCGACCAGCCGAGCGAGGGCACGCCCAAAAATCCGCCGCGGAACGCCGCGCGCCGCTTGCCGTCGAGCGCGTCGGGATCGTCGTGGGCGAACATGAACGCGCCGGAAACCGCCCACTCGCCAGGTTCCGCGGCGAGCTCGAACACGAACGTGTCGGACGGATCGAGCCTGATGGTGCGCAGGAGTTTCATGGCGCGAAGTACATGATCTGCGGTTCCCCGCCGCGCGAGCCGCGCGCTCCGTCACCTCTCCCCTTGCGGGAGAGGGTGGACGCGAGCGAAGCGAGCGTCCGGGTGAGGGGCCGTGCGTACATAAAGAACCCCTCACCCGGCTCGCCCGCTGCGCGTGCTCGCCACCCTCTCCCGCAAGGGGAGAGGGTATCGGAGTCCGCAGCTCTGGACTCGCACCGCCTCACTTCCGCGGCCCTCCGGTTGCCGGATCGAGCCAGGATGGGTGCGCGAGCGCGTCCGCCAGCGAGCGCCGCTCGAGATCGCGCGTTCCCATGCGGCGCACGAGCAGATCTCCATTCGCGTCGAGGTCGCGGCGCACACCCTTTTCCGGCGCAAGGCGCGCCAGATAATTTTTGCGGATCTCGGTGAATCCATTTTCCTGCCATGCGTCCACGACCGCCATCAGGTGACGCGCAAAGCTCTCGATCAGGCGCCCGGAGCCGAGATCAGCAAAACCTTCCTCCTCAAGCGCTGATGACAGCGGCCGCAGCCCGGGCTCCTCCTCGCCCACGGCCACGGTGCGGATCGTCGCGCCGAATACGAGCCATGCCGGCGGTTCGTTCCCTTCGGCACGCACGGGCCAGGCAAGGCGTGCCCCGCCCACCAAGCCGCCGTCGACACGCACCGCATCGGGCCAGTCGAATGTGATCGGCCGTTCCGGCGGTGCATGCACGGCGAGCGCGTCAGCGAGTGCGACGAGCCCGGCATAGACCGCGCAGCGTGCGGTTTTCAGCGCCTCGGCTGGTTCCAGCACCACCGCGAATTCGGCCAGATCGAAGCGGCCGACATGGACCAAGGTGCCGGCGCCTTGCTCGGCCGCGATGTGGGTGGCGTGGGTAAAGGCGTCACCCACCTCGCGCAAGGTCACCAGCCGGAACGCGGGCGGCAGGTCGAGGGCCGGCTTCGCCGATGTGCGCAGGCGCGTGCGGTGCTCCAGCGGCATTTTGCTCCGGACTCGCGAATATTGTTTGGAATACTTATTACACCCCTCCCTGGCAGTACCAGCGTGTCCTCGCTGGTACTGTTTTATCTGGGGTTTTCGCGGGTGCGACAGGTAACCGTACTGTCCTGTACCGCCCTTTGCTACCCAGTTGGGTAGCAATTTGGGTAGCAGCCGGTTCGCCAGACGTTCTCATTTCCGTTGACATCCCGACAGGCTGTGGCGCGCCCCGCATGCTGCTCGCCAGAGCAGCGGGACGGCCGCCGTGCGCCAACACAACAGCATGGGCGCGGCTAAAGCTGAATCTATCCTATCGCTGGTGGAACTTCTCATTCGGAATCTGGAAAGCAACGGCGGCGTGGTCGGCAAGACCTCGCCGCCGATCTACGTTATGCGGCGCAATTCTGCCGCCGGTACGGCAATGTGCTAGGTTGCTCATGACTTAGCGTGGTCCTGAGGCTCTGGGCCATATGAGACGACGCGATTTCATCAAAATGATTGCTGGTTCGGCAGCCGCGTGGCCGCTCGCGGCGCG
>Ga0310909_10000233_pt1 | contig 26521 bp, 24 predicted proteins | sample GREbulkMGT000H_FD_203449 | JGI IMG/M metagenome (GOLD analysis project Ga0310909, IMG submission 203449) | Lab enrichment of tropical soil microbial communities from Luquillo Experimental Forest, Puerto Rico - GRE.bulkMG.T000H | ecosystem: Environmental > Terrestrial > Soil > Tropical forest >... | reverse complement strand
GCGAGGAACGCCTCGTCCGATGCGTAATACCGGTTCTGCCGGCGGGCGAAGCTCCCTGGCGCGACCGAGGTAATGAATCCCTCCACCGTCTTCACTTTGGCGAGCGCGGCTTTGAAGTTCGCGAGATCGGCGCTCAGCGCTTGCCGGCCGACATAGGAGATCGGGCCGGTGAACACCGGCGGCCGGCCGCCGAGCGAGCTCGAAGAGCGAAAGCTCGTTGCATCGAGCTCGCGGTAGAACTCGGCGAATTTCAGCCGATCCCGTCGCCCGGCGAGTGCCGGCAGACGGCCTGGCTCGCCCGGCTCCCAGCCGCTGAGGCGTCGCCAGGCATAGCTCGACCAGGCGCCGTAATGGATCGGCCCCGAGGTCGTCTTGCCGAACTCGCCGTCGTTGATGACATCGATCCTGATCTCGGCCTGCCTGCGGCACACCTCCTCGACGGCCGCCGCCAGCGCCGCCGCATAGGCCGCCGCGTCGTAGGCCTCGCCGGCAAACTTGGCGCGGTTGAGCTCGATCAGTGCATCGGGCCGCGGCAGGCTCCCGACATGCGAGGTGAGTATCCGTCCGTCGCTTCGTCTCATGATTCAGCCTCTGCTATCGCTCCCGCTGCCGGAGAGCATATCGCAAGGTCGGGATCAGAAGGTCGCCCGCTTCGACCCCAGCCCCCTGTTTGGCGGGCAAAAACAGGGCGAAACACCGAAGCCAGCCATCAAATCGGCTTGACTTCCGTCAACAACCCGTTTATTATCAATATGTTACTTCAACGGCGGGCAACACCTGAGCAGGGGGAATTTGAGCCCCTTGCAGGGGGCGGAATCGCGCTAACAGGGGGCGAACAGGGTGGGCAATGGCTCGCCCTCGGCCGTGCCATCTAGGAAGAGAACTTGCGCCCAGTTTCGGCCCACAGCCTGAAACCTTTCTTCCAAATGAACCACATTCGTAGCAACAACCCGCAGAGCATGGCCGCGTGTGGAGGAATGGGCATGAACATCGAAACGGCCATCGGCCGGATCAAGGAGGCGGTCGGACCGCGCGGCTGGATCGCCGACCCCGGCGACCAGGAACCCTTTCTCGTCGAGTCCCGGGGCCTCTACCGGGGTGCCACCCGGCTCGTCGTCCGCCCGGCTTCGACCACCGAGGTGGCGGCGGTGGTGCGGATCTGCGCCGAGGGGAGGCTGCCGATCGTGCCGCAGGGCGGCAACACCGGCCCCGTGGGCGGCGCCGTGCCGCCCGAGGACGGCCGCAACATCGTTCTGGCCTCGGCCGCATGAACCGCATCCGAGCGATCGACCCGGTCAATTTCACGATGACGGTCGAGGCCGGCTGCATCCTCGCCGATCTGCAGCGGGCCGCCGCCGAGGCCGACCGGCTCTTCCCATTGAGCCTCGGCGCCGAGGGCAGCTGCCAGGTCGGTGGCAATCTGTCGACCAACGCCGGCGGCATCGCGGTGCCGCGCTACGGCAATACCCGCGAGCTGACCTTGGGCCTCGAGGTCGTATCGCCCGATGGGCAGATCTGGGACGGGCTGCGAGGTCTGCGCAAGGACAACACCGGCTACGACCTGAAGCAGCTCTTTATCGGTGGCGAGGGCACCCTCGGGATCATCACCGCCGCGACGGTGAAGCTCTTCCCCAAGCCGCGCGAAGTCGAGACGGCATTTCTCGGGCTCGGCCGGGTCGAGGACGCGATGCGACTCTTCGCCGAGGCGCGCGCTGCCACCGCCGACCAGCTGACGGCGTTCGAGCTGATCCCGCGTGCCGCTCTCGACCTCGCCCTCGCGCATGTTCCCGGCACGATCGACCCACTTTCGGCTCGTTATCCTGGTATGTGCTCCTCGAACTGTCGTCGAGCGAAAGCAAGAGCGGCATCCGCGGGCTGCTGGAGCGATTGCTCGGCTCGGCGCTCGAGCAGGGTTTGGTCGGCGACGGGGTCATCGCCGCGAGCGGAGCACAGGCCAAAGAGCTGTAGCGCATACGCGAAGCGATCGTCGAAGCGCAGATTTATTCGGGCTCGATCAAGCATGATGTCGCGGTGCCCGTCAGCCGCGTGGCCGAGTTCATCAACCGCGCCACCCTGCTGGTCAACGAGCGGCTGCCCGGCATCCGGCCGATCGCCTTCGGCCATGTCGGCGACGGCAACATCCACTTCAACCTGACCCAGCCGGAAGGCGCCGACAGAGAGGCGTATCTGGCGCGCTGGCAGGAGTTCAACGACATCGTCCATGGCGTCGCGCGCGATTTCGCCGGCTCGATCAGGCCGAGCACGGCGTCGGGCGGCTCAAATGCGAGGAGATCACCCATTACAAGCCGGCGGTTGAGATCGAACTGATGCGCCGGATCAAGCGCGCGCTTGATCCCGACAACATCATGAACCCGGGCAAGGTGGTTGGCATCCAGCCATGAGAGTGCAGAGCCCCGCTATTGCGTTTGCTACCGGAGCGCATTGGGCTGAAAGGCCTTGGCGTACCGCAGCGCTCCACCTTTCCTGTCACACCGACGAAGGCCGGTGCCGATAGGCGAATGGATCCCGGCCTTCGCCGGGAAGACAAACAACGTAGGCTTCCTTCTCGGCGCAGTCGTGCCAGGTTGTTTGTGAGGTGAGCAGGCTATTTGCGCTGGTCAGCGAATAGAATTGCGGTTCCGATCTGGACGCTGTCTGGTGTCAGAAACGAGACCGGAAAGCTGGCCTTGGCGCCTTCGGGTATCTGGCTCAAAGGCAGCTCGATGCAAGAGCCGCCCACTGGGCAGCTGTTGCACGAGGAGAAATCCCGCTCCAAAGTGCCGCCGTTGAATTCATACCGACCTTGACAATGCCACGTGAAGCCCGAGCGATGGCCGCCCATCGTCTGCGTCATCTGCGCCGTCATCTGCATCGTGCCGTCGCGCTCGAACGCCATGGCCAGGCTGTTGCTGGGCTGGGCGTTCGCTTTCCTGCCGGCTTGCGACTTCCATATTCCGACCAGAGGATTCCCGGGTAACGCTTTTGACGTGACTTGCTTTGCCTTGGTCTCGTCGGAGGCGCGCGGCTTGCACCCACCAACTCCGCAAATCGCGGCAACCAGCAGAATGCCGACAATAACGCAATGCGGCGTGCGCATTGGCAACCCCGTTTGAACGCTCGAACTCGATCGATCTTACCGGATCGAAGGTTTCCACTTCGCTTACGCTCTCCAGTCGTGTCGATGAGCGCGAGCCGCGGTCGATAGACGGTCTCACGCGCTTTGCATTTATGCGTCTGGCGCTGGTGGGCACCATCCCGTTAGGGTGGCTCACGCTTTCGCTCCGTCCATCATGACGTCAAATAGGGGGAGGTGAACCGTGCCAAAGATCGCGCCAAAGGACGCAGAACCGGCGACGCGCGCAGTGAACGCGGCGGTACGGGCGGCGCTGCCATTCGCGGACCGGCGCGATTTCACTGACGCGCGGCGTGGCTTGATTGCGACCTTGCCCGAAGGGATCGCGCGCGCAGCCTCGGGCCAGGTCATCTGGCGCCTCAGCGACTATGATTTCCTCGATGCCGAGGAGGCGCCGCCAACGGTCAATCCAAGCCTTTGGCGGATAGCGCGGCTCAACCGCGAGGCCGGGCTGTTTCACGTTACCGACCGCGTCTACCAGCTGCGCAGCATCGACATCGCGAATATGACGATCGTCGAGACCGACAACGGCCTCGTCATCATCGACACGCTGATGACCTGCGAAATCGCCCGTGCCGGTCTCGAGCTCTATTACGCGCATCGGCCGCGCCGGCCGATCGTCGCGGTCATCTATACCCACAGCCACATCGATCATTTCGGCGGCGTCAAAGGCATTGTCTCGACCGAGGACGCCGCGGCCGGCCGTATTCCGCTCATCGCCCCGAATGGCTTTATGGAAGCGGTCGGCGGCGAGAACGTGCTGGCGGGCCTGCCGATGACGCGACGAGCGCAGTACCAGTTCGGCACCCTGCTGCCGACCGGCGAGCGTCAGCAGGTAGACGCCGGTATCGGCAAGGGGTTTGCGCGCGGCACGGTCAGCCTGATAGCACCAACCGACCTGATCAAAGCCCCGATCGAGACGCGGGTCATCGATGGGATCGAGTTCGTCTTTCACCTCGCGCCCGAAACCGAAGCGCCGGCTGAAATGCACATCCATCTGCCGACACTCGGCGTGCTCGACATGGCCGAGAACGCGACCCACCATCTGCACAACTTCATCCCGCTGCGGGGTTCTGTGGCACGCGACCCGCGCATCTGGTCGCATTATCTGGCCGAAGCCATCGAACTCTTCGCCGGCCAATCGGAAGTCTTGATCGGCCAGCACCACTGGCCGACCTGGGGCCGCGACAATATCGTCGCGTTTCTCTCGCGACAGCGCGACCTTTACAAATACATTCACGACCAATCGTTGCGGCTGATGAACAAGGGGTTTCGGCCGGCCGAGATCGCAGAAGCGCTGGACTTGCCGCCAGGCCTGGCGAGCGACTGGTCGGTGCGCGGCTATTACGGCACAGTCAGCCATAACGCAAAAGCGGTCTATCAGCGTTATCTGAGCTGGTACGATGGGAACCCGGCCAATCTGAACCCGCTGCCGGCGGCAGAAGCGGCGATGAAGATGATCGCCTATATGGGCGGCGGCGAGGCGGTACTAGCGCGGGCGCGGATGGATTTCGCGAGAGGCGAATTTCGCTGGGTGGCACAAGTGGCGAGCCAGCTGGTCTTCGCCGAGCCCGACAACGAAGCAGCGCGCAGCCTCGTCGCCGACGCCTTCGAACAGCTCGGCTATCAGGCGGAATCGGCGACCTGGCGCAACGCCTATCTCTATGGCGCGCAGGAATTGCGCGAGGGCATTGCTCGCCTGCCGGCGCGGCCGCCGCTGAGCCCAGATCTCGTCTCCGCGGTGGGCATCGACATTCTGTTCGATTATCTCGCGATCCGGCTCAATCCGGCAAAGGCGGCCGGGCAGCGCTGGCGCTTTGATTGGCTTTGCAGCGACACCGGCGAGCGCGCGGTGCTGACCCTCGAGCATTCGACCTTGACCTGCCGCCTCGGAAAAACCGCAATAAACCCCGACGCCGCGGTCATCTCGACGCGCGCCGCCCTCGACCGCGTCGCATTGCAGCCCCAGGTCCTGGCGGAGGTGCTCGCCGACGGGACCTGCAAGGTGACAGGCGGTGACGCCGCGAAAGTCGAGGCGTTGTTTGCAATGTTCGAAGATTTCGCGCTGATGTTCGACATCGTGACGCGCGGCGCGCGGGCACCGTAACCCGATCTCATCGGTACTGAGGAAGTTGGGCATCATCACCGGCGCGACGGTCAAGCTCTTCCCAAGCTGCGCGAAATTGAGACGGCGTTTCTCAGCCTCGTCCGGCGTGGTCGGCTCATGGCTGGCAGCAAATGCGGAAGCCATACGGCTGCGACGCCGTGCTGCGGCAACAGCTGAGACCCAAGGGGCCGTCAGCCAACGAAAGCGAGACCCGCGTGTGCTCATGAACCTGGAGGTCCTTGGCGAAGCCTCTTCCGCAACGACACAAATTGGCTGCGCGGCGCGCGAACGTTGCCCCAGGACGAAATCCGTTTAGGTATTGTCATGAAATTCGCGGGTGTTGCGCTCATAGCAACGTGACGGGGAGCGCTTCCCATGCGCCCCTTGGCGTCGGGATTGCGCGCTATGCCCCTCGGTTATCGCGTGATCCGCATCTGAAACAACGATGTCGTCGAAAATCTGGACGGGGTTCTCCAAAGGCTTCTGTCCGAACTCGAAAAATCGCCCCTCACCCCAGCCCTCTCCCCGCTAGCGGGGCGAGGGATTAGTTCAGGCTTGCGATCCCGACCCGCTTTCCCTCGCGGCCAGGGCCTGCTCGACCTTCGCCAGCAGGCGGTCGAATTCGATGGGCTTGGTGTCGAAATCGTCGCAGCCGGTTGCCAGAGCCTTCTCGCGGTCCCCGGCCATTGCGTGCGCGCTGAGCGCGATGATCGGAATGTCGCGCGTCGCCGGATCGGCCTTGAGGCGGCGCGTCGCCTCCCAGCCGTCGATCTCCGGCAGGTTCAGATCCATCAGGATCAGATCGGGCTGCTCGGCCGCCGCCATCGCGATCCCGACGGCGCCATCTCGGGCGCTGAGGATTTCGTAGCCGCCGAGGACGTCGAACCACAGCTGCAGCATGTAGAGATTGTCCTCGTTGTCCTCGACATAGAGCAGCCTCCGCACCGCCGCGCCCTCGCTCATTGTTGGGCCTTCCGCGTCTCTCCGAGCAGCGCGCCCAGGCGCGCCATCAGCTCGGCAGGAGGAAAAGCGTGTTTGGAGAGGATTTGTTCGACCCCGCCGTTGAGCCGCCGGCGGTCCTCGGCGGTCAGGTCGAGCGCGGTGACGACGACGACCGGGATGGCGCGCCACGCGGTGTTTGCCTGCAGCGCCGCCACCAGCTCAAAGCCGTCCATCTCAGGCATCATCAGATCGAGCAGGATCACGTCGGGCAATTCGGCGGTGATCGCGTCGAGGGCGAGCCGGCCATTGGCCGCCTCGCGAACCGCCCAGCCTCGCGCTCCGAGGATCGTTCGCATGAGCTGACGCTGATCCTCGTCGTCTTCGACGACGAGAACGCGGCCCGGCGCGCCCGCCACCCGCAATTGCGACACGATCTCGATCAGTCGCTCGCGGTCGATCGGTTTGGTCAGATACCCGGCGGCACCCAAGGCGATGCCGCGGCGTTGCTCGTCGACAATCGTGACGATGACGATCGGGATGTCGGCGAGTGCCGGATCGCCCTTCATGGCGGCGAGAACCGTCCAACCGTCGACGTCGGGCATCATGATGTCGAGGGTCACCGCCGCCGGCCGCAGCTCGCGCACCTTTTTTAGCCCCTCGACCCCGCTCGCTGCGGTCTCGACGGCAAAGCCTTCGCCGGCGAGATAAGTCGCGATCAGCTCGCGCGCAGTGGCGTCGTCGTCGATCACCAGGATTGTGCCGCGACCAACTTGGCTCGCCGCCGGGCTGGTCGCGGCCGGGCCAGTGGCGGCTAGGCTCGTCTCCGCTACCGGCGACGGCGCCGCCGCCTCCGTCGGCAGACGCACGGTAAAGGTCGACCCCTCGCCCGGCGCGCTGGTCACGGTGATATCGCCGCCCATCAGCCGGCACAGCCTGCGGCTGATCGCCAGCCCGAGCCCGGTCCCGCCAAATTGCCGCGTGGTCGACGCGTCGGCTTGGGTGAATTCCTGGAACAGCCGCCCGAGTTGTTCCTCGGTCATGCCAATGCCGTTGTCGGAGACGGCAAAATCGACCCAATGCTGACCGGACTCTTCCGCGCCCGCAATGCGCAGCCGCACCGTGCCGGCCTTGGTGAACTTGCAGGCATTGCTCAGCAGGTTCAGCAGGATCTGGCGCAGCCGCATGTTGTCGGCATGAACCGAGCCGATCCCCGCGGGGCAATCGAGCTCGAGTGCATTCTTGTTCTGCTCGGCGAGCGGCCGCGCGGTGCCGACAACCTCCTCGACGACGGGGCCGATCGCCACGCTCTCGAGCGTCAGATCCATTTTCCCGGCCTCGATCTTCGAAAGGTCGAGAATGTCGTTGATCAGGCTCAACAAATGACGCCCGGCGCGCAGCACGCGGCGTAGCGGCTCGAGCGCCTTCTCGGTGCCAAAACGCGCGGCGTTGTCGCACAGCAATTCGGTCAACCCGATGATCGCATTCAATGGCGTCCGCAGCTCATGGCTCATATTGGCCAGGAAACTCGATTTGGTGCGGCTCGCCTCCTCGGCGGCGTCGCGCGCGCGGCGCGCTTCCTCGCCGCGCGCCGCCAATTCCTGAAACAGCCGCGCGTGCTCGATGGCGAGCACAGCCTGGTCGGCGAAGGTTTGCAATAAGGTGGGAATGGTCGGCGCGAAGCCGCCCACCGTGCGCCGGCGGATCACCAGCCCGCCGACGACCGTGTCCTCGCGCAACAGCGGCACCGCCAGAACCGCATGGATGCCCTCCAGCAATGCCCCGCGGTCGGGGCCGAGTGTGGGATCCTGCTGCACATCATCGACATGGACCGGCGCGCGCTCCACCGCGGCGCGGCCGAGATGGGTCTCGCCCAACCTGACTCGCCGTTCGCGCAGCCCCGCCACCCGCTCCGCACTCATGCCAAAGGCCGATTTGGGCACAAAGACTTCCTCAGTCTCGTCGAATTCGTAGATCGTGCCCTCATCGGCCTGCGAGAGCTGCGCCGCGCGGCCGATGATCGTGGCGAGCACCGTGTCGAGGTCGAGCGAGGAATTGACCGCGCGCAGCACCTCTTCGAGCGCCTGCAGTTCGCCGACCGAGCGGGTCAGCTCGTCGGTGCGGGCCTGCAATTCGCCGAGCAGCCGCGCGTTCTCCATCGCGATGACCGCCTGGTCGGCAAAGGTGCGCACCAGCTCGATCTGTCGCTCGGTGAACGGCTCGACCCGTTTCCGCCAGAGGTTGATCGTGCCGAGCACGGCGCCCTCGCGCAGCAGCGGCACTCCAAGTCCGGTACGTCGCCCGGCCGCCACAGTCTCGGGATGCGCGTAGTCCGGGTCGGCGGCGATGTCCTCGACATGCACCACTCTGCCTTCGAGCGCCACGCGCCCGGCGATGCTGTCCCGACCGGGGGCAAGGCTTCGCTGGCGCACGATCGCCCAAAGCTCGGGCTCCGACGCGCTGAACGAACTCGACACAGGGCGGTACACCTCGCCCTCGCGTATTGCAATATTTCCGCCATCGGCCCCGCAAAGCCGGACGGCCGTTTCGATTACTGTGTCCAGCACGGGCTGCACATCGGCGGTCGAGCGGCTGATGACGTTGAGCACGTCGCTGGTCGCGGTCTGGTATTCGAGCGATTCTTCGAGATCGCGTGTGCGGGCCTGCAATTCGCTGAGCAGTCGCGCATTCTCCATCGCGATGACCGCCTGGTCGGCAAAAGTGCGCACCAGCTCGATCTGCCGCTGGGTGAACGGTTCTACCCGCTTCCGCGAGAGATTAATCGAGCCGAGCACCGCCCCCTCGCGCAGCAGCGGCACTCCAAGGGCGGTGCGTAGCCCGGCCGCCACAGTCTCGGGATGCGCGTAGTCCGGGTCGGCGCGGATGTCGGCGATTTGCACGACCCTGCCTCCGAGCGCCACCCGCCCGGCGAGGCTGTCGCGACCGGGGACGATGGTTCGCTGGCGCAAGGCCGCCCACTGCTCGGGATCCGTTGCCTGGGTGGTCGAGCGCGGATGTCCGCGACATGCACGACCCGGCCGTCGAGCAACACCCGCGCGGCGACGCTGTCGCGACCTGGGACAATGGTTCGCTGGCGCAAGGTCTCCCAAAACTCGGCGTCGGCTGCAACCGCCTGGGTGGCCGCCACATAGCGGTAGACCTCGCCCTCGCGTATCGTGATCCCTCCGCCATCGGCGCCGCAAAGCCGGGCGGCCGTTTCGACGACTGTGTCCAGCACCGGTTGCACATCGGCGGTCGAGCGGCTGATGACGTTGAGCACGTCGCTGGTCGCGGTCTGGTATTCGAGCGATTCTTCGAGGTCGTGCGTGCGGGCCTGCAATTCGCCGAGCAGCCGCGCGTTCTCCATCGCGATCACCGCCTGGTCGGCAAAGGTGCGCACCAGCTCGATCTGCCGCTCGGTGAACGGCTCAACCCGCTTCCGCGCGACATTGATCGTGCCGAGCACGGCCCCCTCGCGCAGCAGCGGCACTCCAAGGACGGTGCGTATCCCGGCCGCCACAGCCTCGGGCAACGCGTGGTCCGGGTCAGCGCTGACGTCCGCGACATGCACGGCCCTGCCTTCCAGCAACACCCGGCCGGCGACGCTGTCGCGGCCGGGCACAATGGTGCGCTGACGCACGATCGCCCAATACTCGGCGTCCGCTTCAGAGGCCGACGCAGCGCGATAGCGGTAGACCTCGCCTTCGCGTATCGTGATCGCTGCGAGATCGGCGCCGCAAAGCCGGGCCGCCGTTTCGGCCACTGTGTCTAGCACCGGTTGCACATCGGCGGTCGAGCGGCTGATGACCTTCAAGACGTCGCTGGTCGCGGTCTGGTATTCGAGCGATTCTTCGAGGTCGCGCGTGCGCGCCTGCAATTCGCCAAACAACCGCGCGTTCTCGATCGCAATCACAGCCTGGTCGGCAAAGGTTCGAACCAATTCGATCTGCCTGTCCGTGAAAGGCTGTACTCGTGTCCGGTTGAGATTGATCGTGCCGACCACAGCAGCGGCACCCCAAGGATGGTGCGTCGGCCGGACGCCACAACCTTGGGCAGCGCGTAGTCCGGGTCGACGGTGACGTCCGCGACATGCACGACCCTGCCTTCAAGCGCCACCCGTCCAGCGACGCTGTCGCGACCGGGGACAAGTGGTTGCTGGCGCAGGAACGCCCAATACTCGTCATCGAGGGCGTAATTCGACACATAGCGATAGACCTCGCCCTCGCGCATCGTGATCCCGCCGCCTTCGGCACCGCATAACCGCGCGGCAGTTTCGATCAATGTGTCAAGCACCGGCTGCAGGTCAAATGTGGAGCGGCTGATGACCTTGAGCACGTCGCTGGTCGCGGTCTGGTATTCGAGCGATTCTTCGAGGTCGCGCGTGCGGGCCTGCAATTCGCCCAGGAGCCGCGCATTTTCCATCGCGATGACCGCCTGGTCGCCAAAGGTGCGCACCAGCTCGATCTGCCGCTCGGTGAACGGCTCTGTCCGCTTCCGGGAAAGCACGATGACGCCGATCGGCTCGCTGTCGCGCAGCAGCGGCACCCCAAGTCCGGTGCGGTTCCCGCCCGCCACAGTCTCGGGTACCGCGAAGTCCGGGTCAGCGCGGATGTCCGGAACATGCACAACCCTGCCTTCGAGCATCACTCGGCCGGCGATGCTGTCGCGGCCGGGGACAAGGGTTCGCTGACGCATGATCGCCCAAAACTCGGGCTCCGCTTCCCTGGTCGACATCGACACACAGCGGTAGCCCTCGCCCTCGCGCACTAAGATCGTTCCGCGATCGGCGCCGCAAAGCCGGGCCGCCGTTTCAGCCACTGTGTCCAGCACCGGTTGCACATCGGCGGTCGAACGGCTGATGACGTTGAGCACGTCGCTTGTCGCGGTCTGGTATTCGAGCGATTCTTCGAGGTCACGGGTGCGGGCCTGCAATTCGACGAGCAGCCGCGCATTCTCCATCGCAATGACCGCCTGCGCTGCGAAGTTTTGCAGGAACGCGATCTCTTTTTCCGAGAACGGCCGCACCTCGCCGCGGCCGCAGGTGATCAAGCCAATCAGCGCGCCGTCTTTGCGCAGCGCCAATGCAAGACTGGTGCGCACACCGCGCTCTGCGGCTTCGCGCGCTCGCGGATCGTCGATCAGGCGCATATCGGCAATTTGGACAAAGGGGGCTCCCGCAAGCAACGGCGCCCAAAGCGAGGCCTGGCGAACGCCGATCCCGCGGCGCCGCTGCTCGAGGAAGTCCTGCGGGTGGCCGTGCACCGCGACACCCCGGAAGGTCTCGCCGTCGAACAGAAACAACACGCCGCGCGTCGCGCCGCAGTGCGTGTGCGCCTTTTCCAGTATCGCCTCGAAGACCGGCTGGAGGTCGCCGGGAGAGGAATTGATGACCTGCAATACCTCGGCCGTCGCAGTCTGCTGCTCCAGTGACTCGCGCAGCTCGGTCAACAGCCGCGCGTTCTCGATCGCGATGACCGCCTGGTCGGCAAAGGTGCGCACCAGTTCGATCTGCCGTTCGGTGAACGGCTCGACCCGTTTCCGCGCGAGATTGATTGAGCCGTGCACCTCCCCCTCGCGCAGCAGGGGCACCCCAAGGTTCGTACGTCGCCCGGACTTCACGACCTCGGGCAGGGCGTAGTCCGGATCAGCGAGGATGTCCGCAATATGCACGACCCTGCCTTCGAGCGCCACCCGCCCGGCGATGCTGTCGCGACCGGGGAGAATTGTTCGCTGGCGCAAGGCCGCCCAATACTCGGGCTCCGCTGCGTTGAATGAACTCGACACAAAGCGGTAGACCTCGCCCTCGCGTATTGCGATGTTTCCGGAATCGGCACCGCAAAGCCGGGTGGCCGTTTCGGCCACTGTGTCCAGCACCGGTTGCACATCGGCGGTCGAGCGGCTGATGACGTTCAGCACCTCGCTGGTCGCGGTCTGGTATTCGAGCGACTCTTCGAGGTCGCGCGTGCGGGCCTGCAATTCGCCGAGCAGCCGCGCGTTCTCGATCGCGATCACCGCCTGATCGGCAAAAGTGCGCACCAGTTCGATCTGCCTCTCGGTGTATGGCTGCACTCGTTTCCGCACGAGACCAATCGTGCCGAGCACCTCCCCCTCGCGCAACAGAGGCACTCCGAGCACAGTACGGTCCCCGGCCGCCACACCCTCGGGCACCGCGAAGTCCGGGATAGAGCGGATGTCCGCGACATGCACGACCTTGCCTTCGAGCGCCACCCGCCCGACGATGCTGTCACGACCGGGGACAAGTCTTCGCTGGCGCAAGGCCGCCCATAACTCGGGGTCCGCTGCGCTGGCCGAACTCGACGCAGCGCGGTAGATGTCGCCCTCGCGTATCCAGATCGTTCCTGAATCGGCAGCGCAAAGCCGGGCGGCTGTTTCGGTTAATGTGTCCAGCACCGGTTGCACATCGGCGGTCGAGCGGCTGATGACGTTGAGCACGTCGCTGGTTGCGGTCTGGTATTCGAGCGATTCTTCGAGGTCGCGTGTGCGGGCCTGTAATTCGCCGAGCAGCCGCGCGTTCTCCATCGCAATGACCGCCTGGTCGGCAAAGGTGTGCACCAGTTCGATCTGCCGATCGGTAAACGGCTCAACGCGCTGGCGGCACAGGCTGATGATGCCGATCGGCTCGCCCTCGCGCAGCAGCGGCACGCCGAGCACAGTCCGCAATTTGCCGAGCGTGGCCGTTTCGGCGAATCGATAGTCGGGGTCAGTCGTGATGTCCGGGATGTGCACGACCTCGCCGGTAAGGGCGACCCGGCTGACCCCTGATTCGCGGCCGGGCGCAAAAGTCCGGCTCCGCGCGAAGGCGTCATAGGCCGGGTCGAGGGAGCGCGAGGCGACAACGCGGAACACGTCGCCCTCGCGGATCAACAGGGCGGCCGTATCGCTGTCGCAGAGCCGTTGCGCGGTCTCGACGAGCGTGTCGAGTACCGGCTGGAGATCAAAGGTCGAGCGGCTGATGACCTTGAGCACATCGCTCGTCGCGGTCTGGTATTCGAGCGATTTTTCGAGGTCGCGCGTGCGGGCCTGCAATTCGCCGAGCAGCCGCGCATTCTCCATCGCGATGACCGCCTGCGCTGCGAAGTTCTCGAGCAGCGCGATTTCCTTGTCGGAGAACAGCCGCACCTCCCGCCGGTGGGCGGTGATGAAGCCGCGCAGGGCGCCCTCCTTGCGCAACGGAACCATCAGGAGCGTGCGAGTGCCGGCCCTGATCGTGAGACGACTTTGCAGGGTTTCCGCAGCAGCCCGGGCGTCGGCGACCTGGACATAACGTTCGCCACACAGCAGCCGCTCATGGAGGCTGCTGCCGCGATAAGGCTGCCGAAACTGTTTGATCCAAAATTGGGGCATGCCGCGATCGGCGGCCATGCGGAAATATTCGCCGTCATAGGTGACCAGTGCGCCATGCTCGACGCCGCAAAGGGCGTGCGCCTTTTCAAGAATAGCGTCAAACACCGGGGTGAGATCGCCGGGCGAGGAATTCGTTGTCTGAAGCACCTCTGCCAGGGCCGCCTCGCGGGCCAGCCCCGCGTCGCGCTCGGCTCGGCATTCGGCAAGCTGACGCTGCAGATCGGCTATCAGCTGCGCGGGATCGGCAGGATCCGTCGTTGTTACTTTCGGACCTCCCCCTCGATGGGGGTTCCGGGCGCGCTCGCCCGCACCCGCACTCGGCGCTTTCTTCACCATGGATCAGTCCTTGGCATCACCCCCACCCCGGCCCCGGCCCTCCCCCTCGAGGGGGAGGGTGTCTAAAGCGGATCGCGGTCTCTCGCTGCAGCGCCTCATCGCGCTCGGCGGTACGCGCGACGAGCATTTGCTTGAGTGCGGCAACCCTCGGCCTGAGATCCATGTGCGTGTCGTCGGGCATGATTTCGTGCCTCCCTGCTGCACGCGACGATACCCTTCCGCCCGCTGCCCTTCCAGCGGGAGTGCGCAGCGGATCGGCTGACGCCCCTTTCCGGTCAGCCTTCCGTGAGAGCCTTCTCGGCGGCGCGAGTTAGGAGAGGAGAGGCGGATCGGTTCTTGGCACACTCGTCGATGCGGCGGAGTAGATCTATTGGGGACTTCCGCGGACCGATCTCAACAGCGGGCGGGAACGGAACCGGGTATCCTCGATGACTAGGTAGCGCCCGAATAGCTTATCGCCGAATTGCCCGATAGCAGCTTCGAGGCGGGCCCACTTGAGAAGGTGCTGTTCGGGACGAAGGCGCAGAAGCACGAGTCCGGGCACGGCGAGTTTCAAGCGAAAGAGAAGTTCGCCAAAATCCTTGTCTTCCGTAAGCAGGAGCCTGCTGTCGTTCCGCGCCCGTCGCAGCACCTCTGCGTCGGTTGCGCCCGATGCAATCTCTGCCACGTACAGTAGGTCATGCCCGCCGCCGCGAAGCTGGCTTACCAGGGCTGCGTCTACGCATTCGTCGGCAACCCAGCGCACGCGGCCCGCGCTCAGCGATACACCAGCTCCTCGTCCGCGAGATAATCGGCCGCGAAGGCCTGAGCCGCCCGAATATCATCGGGCCTGAGGTTCGGGTGATCGGCGAGGATCTTCTCTGAAGTCATGCCAGCACCCAGTTTGCGCAGAATAAGCTCTACTGGAATTCGCGTCCCGCGGATCACCGGCTTTCCACCCATGATCTTCGGATTGATTTCGATCCGTTCGTGGGCCATCGGCATAGGTCCTCAGTGTCTGACCGGAAATGAGCCCGGGAACACTATCTGACAAGTTCTCGTCGTCCCCGCGCAAGCGGGGACCCAGGGCGGAGGCTCCTACCTATCCCGCCAGCTTGGACCCCCACCTTCACGGGGGTGACGGGTGATGTGGGCGGCGAACGCGCTGCGCACGTCGTCGTTCCCGCGAAAGCGGGGACCCAGAGCCTGCCGCTGGCATGAACAGGGGGCGATCGATCGGTGCATGAACGTGAGGCGTCCTTGTGTCTACATCCTTGCCAGCAAGCGGAATGGTACGCTTTATATCGGCGTCACGAGCAATATTGTGCGCCGTGCTTGGGAACATCGATCAAATGCTGTCGGGGGATTTGTTCGCGATTATGGAGTGCGTAGATTAGTGCTCGTCGAGTTTCATGAGACCATGGCCGATGCAATCCTTCGCGAAAAGCGTCTCAAGAAATGGCGCCGCGCATGGAAACTGGAGCTCATCGAGCGCCATAATCCGCAATGGCGCGATCTTTACGACGAACAGACGTAAGGGCGCTTGCCCCCCGGGTCCCCGCTTGCGCGGGGACGACGAGCAAGGTGGCTAGGGTACGCGAATTTTCGAGCACAACGCTCACTGTCGGCGCTCGTCGATCAAATCCTTGAGGCGAAGCCCCCCGAGCGTGACCCCACGGCTCATCTCGCGAATGCGCTGGGCGGCCTCGCGAGCTTCCGCACGGCTGAATCCTGTCTTCGGCGGCACGAGGCGTGCAACCGCCTTTCCGTGCCGTGTAATAACCACCTCTTCGCCCTGCTCGACCAGATCGAGCAGCTGACCAAGCCTGTTTTTTGCCTCGAAGGCGCCGATCTCCTCATGGCTTGGTAGCCGTCATTCCCGGAGTCCGACGCACTCGACCACCTCGATCTTTTCCTTGCCCTTGAGGTCGACAAACCCCAGCGAGCGGCCCTGCGCCCGATTGCGCAATTGCAGCCAGGCGCGACCGCTGACGTTGACGCTGCCCGGCCGACCGAATTCCTCGATCCGCGCCGCGGTGTTGACCGTATCGCCCCAGACATCGAACTGGAATTGCCGCTTGCCCATTATGCCGGCCGAGACCGGCCCGAAGTCGATGCCGATGCGCACCGCCCAATCGGCGCGAACCGTCTGAGCTGCCGCCACCATGTCGAGCGCGCAGGCGACCGCGGTCTGCACCGGCTCGTCGAGCGGCGACAACAGGTTTGCCGTTGCCATAAAGGCATCGCCCCCGGTCTTGATCTTTTCGAGCCCATGCCCCTGCGCGATCTCCTCGAAGCGGTCGACCAGCTCCTCCAGTTCGGCAAAGACCGTCTCCGGAGGATGCTTTTCGGAATAGGCGGTAAACCCGACGACGTCGCAGAACAGGACCGCCACGTCCTCATAGCGTTGCGGTGCGAGCCGGCTGTTGAGCTTCAGAGCGCGGGCGATCGAGCGCGGCAAGACTGTGCTCAAAAGCTCGTCGGCGCGCCGCTTTTCGCTTTCGATGCGCGCGAGATGCGCCGCCTCCTGTGCCTTGTAGCGCGCCTTTTCGATACAGTTGTCGACCCGCGCCTTTAGCAGCACCGGATTGAAGGGCTTGGTCAGATAATCGGTAGCGCCAAGCTCGATGCAACGGACGACACTGTTGATGTCCTCGATGGCCGAGATCATCACCACCGGTACATCGCGCAACGCGGTATCGGTGCGCAGCTCCTCGAGCACGCCATAGCCGTCGAGCTCCGGCATCATGATGTCGAGGAGGACGAGATCGACCGGCCCCTGGCGCATCTTTTCGAGCGCCTGGCGCCCATTCTCCGCGGTCACGATGTTTTCGTAACCGCAGGCTTCGAGCCGCATCGACAGCGTGAAGCGATTATCGTCGTTGTCGTCGACGATCAAAACGACCGGATCCGCCATCCCCGCTTAACTCCGAATGTGCTCTGTGGTCGCTGTCCGACACGTTACTTATACGATATTCGACCGTCCATGGGATGAGCGAGTTTCTGAGACAGCGGCAGGAGGGGGCGCAAAGATTGACCGGCCTCCGAGCCGCATCGTAGGCTCCGCCGAAGGGCGGGCCGCCGCCTATTTCAGCTCTCGCGGGTGGACCCATGCAAGTCTCGTATTTTGAAACGGCGCGCTACCAAGTACCGCCGGGGGTGCCGGCCGAATGGCCGGTGCCGCCCGGGGCTTATGATCCCGATGCGGGAGCGCAGGCCTATCAAGGCATGGTCGACCGGGTGCAATATGTCGAGGAGCTCGGCTTTGACTGGGTCAGCGTCTCCGAGCACCACTATTCGCCGCGCATCCTGACGCCAAATACCGCGGTTTCCGCCTCCTACATCGCCGCCCGGTCGAAGACGATAAAGATCGCCGTGCTCGGCCCGATCGTCTCGCAGAGCAATCCGGTGCAGGTCGCCGAGGAATTGGCGATGCTCGACAATCTGGCGGAAGGTCGGCTCGTTGTCGGGCTGTTGCGCGGGACGACAAACGAATATCTGACCTTCGGCCTCAACCCGGCCGAGGCGCGGGAGCGCACCACCGAGGGCATGGAGCTGTTCCTCAAGGCGTGGACCGAGTCGCAGCCCTTTGGCTGGCAGGGCCGCCACTTCCAGTACCGCACCGTGTCGGTCTGGCCGCGCCCGCTGCAGCAGCCGCTAATCCTGCGAACTCGCTGCGCGCCATCACATCGGGCTCGGCGTTTCGTTCGCGCCGTTCCCGATCGTCGCCAAGTCGACGCGATACTACCGCGAAGAGTGCGGGCGCTACGGCTGGGAGCCAACGGCGGAGCAGATGCTCTATCGGGCGAATATTCTGCTCGCCGAGACCGACGACGAAGCCCAGGAGCTCTTGGAGAAACAACGCAAGGGACCGGCACCGTTTCCGATGCGGGCAGGTGTGCGCGACGCGCTGCTGAAGCTCGACCAGCGCAATGTCGCGGGCGAGCCTCGCACGCCGCCTGTCGGCGGAGTATTGCCGACCTCGTTCTATGGCAGCCCCGACACGGTCGTCGAGCAGATCAAGCGCTGCCGCGAGGAGGTCGGCGTCGGCGTGCTCGATCTCGCCTTCCAGAACCCCGGCGCTCCCGATACCGGGCGCCTGATGCAATCGCTCGAACTCTTTGCCGAAAAAGTATTGCCGCGCATCCGCGAGGTTTAGGCGCTACCATGCGCAATTCGTCACCCTCGCGAAAGCGGGGGTCCAGAACTTGCCCCTGGCCTGAACAGGGGGCCACCGCTGAGCCCCTGGATCCCTGGATTCCTGCTTTCGCAGGAATGACGACTCGCGCGGCGATGCCATGAAGGTCTCGTATTTCGAGACCGCGCGCTACCTGGCGCCGCGGCAATTACCGGCCGAATGGCCGGTGCCGCCCGACGCCTATGACCGCGATGCCGGGGCGCAGGCCTATCGCGGGATGATCGAACGGCTGCAATTTGTCGAAGCGCTCGGCTTCGACTGGGTCAGCGTGTCCGAGCATCACTACTCGCCGCAACGCCTGACGCCGGCCCCGATCGTCTCGGCGGCACATCTGGCCGCATACGCGCAGAACATAAAGATCGCCGTCCTCGGCCCGATCGTCTCACAGAGCAACCCGGTGCAAATCGCCGAGGACTTGGCGATGCTCGACAATCTGATGCCGGATCGCCTGGTGGTCGGATTGTTGCGCGGCATCACCGGCGAGTACCTGACCTATGGCCTCAACCCCGCGGAGGCGCGCGAGCGGACCACCGAGGGCATGGAGCTGATCCTCAAGGCGTGGACCGAACCGCAGCCCTTCGGCTGGCAGGGCCGGCATTACCAGTTCCGCACCGTCGCGGTCTGGCCGCGACCGTTGCAACAACCGCATCCGCCGACCTATGCCCTCGGATCCAGCCGCGAATCTTGCGAGCTCGCCGCCCGTCACCGCCTTGGACTTGGGCTTTCCTACGCGCCGTTCGAGGTGGTCGGCAAGGCGACGCGCTACTACCGCGAGCAGTGCGAGCAATACGGCTGGCAGCCAAAACCGGAGCAGGTCATCTACCGCGCCAACATCCTGATGGCCGAGACCGACGAGGAAGCCGGCAAGCTGCTGGAACAGCAGCGCGGCGCACGGAGGGGTTTCTCGCCGCGCGGAAGAGTTCGTGACGCTCTGCTGGAGCTCGATTCACGCAACATCGTCGGCGAAGCGCGGACGCCGAATGTCGGCGGCGTGCTGCCGACCAATTTCGTCGGCGGGCCGGATACTGTTGTCGGGCAAATCAGACGCTGTAGGGACGAGGTCGGAGCCGGGATCGTCGACCTGATGTTTCAGATCCCGGCATCCGGTGACCTCAGCTTTTTGCTGCGCTCGCTCGAAATATTCGGGAAGAAGGTGCTGCCGCACATCCCCGATATATAACAAGACGACAGAGGGGGGGTCACCTGGATGCCTTATTCCAACAATCGGGGCGTCAGGATTCATTACGAAGTTGAAGGTGAAGGTCCGCCGCTCGTAATTCAGCACGGGTTCACGGACAGCATCCAGACCTGGTACGAGCTCGGCTACGTCGATGCGCTGAAATCGGATAACCGGCTGATACTCGTCGATGCCCGCGGCCATGGCACGAGCGACAAACCGCATGATCCCGAATCCTACAAGCCGGAGTGCAATGTCGCCGACATCATCTCCGTGCTCACTGACCTTGGCATCTCGCGCGTGATCTTTGGGTATGCGATGGGTGCGTGGATTGCCTTCGCGATGGCACAACACGCTCCGGACCACGTACACGCATTTATAATCGGCGGGGGAAATCCTAACCCCTCTGTGGCCAGGCCCGATTTCGGTCTCGAGGCGTTGCAGCAAGGAGTGGGAGCGATACCCGCCATCTGGGGCGTGCCCTTACCGCCGTCGTTGAGCGCGCGGCTCCTGACAAATGACGTGCAGGCGCTCATTGCTGTGCGGACTCAGCGTCTGGTCAGTCCCGGTTTTGCCGCAATTCTCCCGCGTATGACGATGCCGTGCCTGGTGTTTGCGGGCGAGGCCGACCCGAATTACTCCGCCAACCAGAAATTTGTCGCTCTAATGCCGAACGCGACGTTCTTTTCTCTGCCGGGTCTCGGCCACTCCGATACCTTTTTTCGCAGCGATCTGGTGCTGCCGCACGTTCTTCAATTTTTGCGGACGGTAAACAAGTAGACTTTGTGGCTGGTTGCCGGACGAACGCGATGAAGCTCGTCGTCACGGCGGGGCGTAGAGCCGGCAGGGAGGGAGTGATGAATCCAATCGAGCGACGCGACCTGATCAAGGGCGCGGCGATCGGCGCGCTCGCGTTCACGGTGGGCGGCGTCGAGGTGTTGCTGACCGCGCGCGAAGCCCGTGCGCAAAACGTCCCGTTCCGCCTGTTGAAGGCCAATGAGGCGGAAACCATCGAGGCCTTGGGCGAGACATTGGTTCCGGGCGCCCGCGCGGCGGGGGTCGCCCATTTCATCGATCAGCAGCTGTCGGTGCCGCCGGGCGAAGCGCTGCTCGAAGCGCGCATTCTCAATGTTCGCCCGCCCTATGCCAATTTTTACCGCGCCGCGATCGGCGCCGTCGACACGGCGAGCAAGACGCTCAACAACGGCCGCAGCTTCGCGCAGCTCAGTCCGAGTGAGCAGCACGATTTCGTTGACACGATGCGCCAGAACAAGTTTCAGGGCTGGCAAGGCCCGAGCGGATCATTCGTCTACCTGATATTGCGCAGCGACGCGGTCGACGTCGTCTACGGAACCGTCGAAGGCTATGAAGCCCTCGGCATCCCGTACATGCCGCATATCGCACCAGTGACCAGGTGGTGACCATGGCGGTCAACGAGAAAGCCGAGGTCCTGATTGTCGGCGCCGGTGTCTCGGGCTCGGTTTACGCCGCCGTGCTGGCGACGCATGGCAAGAAGGTCGTAGTGCTGGAGCAAGGGCCGGACTGGCAATTATCGGACCTCACCAGCTCCGACATCTGGGGAAGACGGCTGAAGCCTGCCGGCGGCCCGTTCATCCTCGAGGGCAAGAACCCGGTCAGCTACGGCTTCCAAGGCGGTTGGGGCGTCGGCGGCGCCGCATTGCACTATTTCGCGAATTTCCCGCGCCTGTTGCCGAGCGATTTCAAGATCAAAAGCGAATACGGCCGCGCCCATGACTGGCCGATCTCGTATCAGGATGTCGCACCTTATTACGACAAGGTCGCGCGCGACATCGGCGTCTCGGGTGATGCCAAGGCGGAGGAGGTCTGGCGTCCGGCGGGCGAACCTTATCCGATGCCGCCGATGAAAACTTTCCGCAATGGCCAGGTCTGGCTCAAGGGCTTCGATGCGGTCGGCATCCGCATGGTGCCGGCGGCGGTTGGGATGAATTCGACCGAATTCAAGGGTCGGCCGGCCTGCATCTATGACGGCTGGTGCCATGTCGGCTGCCCGATCGGTGCCCTCGCCAATCCGCTCGTCACCTATCTGGGCGATGCGCGGAAAGCTGGCGCGGAGGTGCGGCCTTGGAGCACCGTCACCCGCATATTGACCAACAGCCAAGGCACGCGCGTCGTCGGTGTCGAATATTACGACCGCAACAAGGAACGCCAAGTCCAAGAGGCGAACGTCGTGGTGCTGGCCGCGTGGGCGGCGCAGAACCCGCGCATCCTGCTCAACTCGGCGACCGACAGGCACCCAAAGGGGCTGGCAAATTCGAACGGGCTCGTCGGCAAATACATGATGACCCACTTTGCCTCGGGGACTTCGGCGATTTTCGACGAAGATCTCGAAAACCACATGGGCACCACGGGCGCACAATACATGTCCTACGACCGCTACGCCAAAACGAGCCACAAGGACGGGTTCGGCAGCACCTTCATCGTCGCCGGCGCGGCCCTCAAAACCAGCGGCCTCGGCGGGTTCGCCAATGCCCGGCCTGAACTGTTCGGCACCGAGCTGGATGCATTCATGAAACGCGCCAAACGTGGGTTCAGTCGCATCGGGGCGTTTGGCGAGGAATTGCCGAACATTGAAAACCGCATCGAGCTCGTCAGCGACAAAGACCCGTTCGGCATGCCGCTCGCCAAAATCATCCATAACTACGACAAGGATGCGGAGGCGGTGTGGGACGCCAATTTCGCCGAGGGGCTCGAGATCGCCAAGGCGGCGGGCGCCAAGGATGTATGGTCCGCCCGCGGCGCCATGCCGACGATCCATCTGATGGGCGGCACGATCATGGGGACGGATATCGGCAACTCGGTGGTCGACAGCTACGGCCAGACGCACGAGATCCCGAACCTCTACATCGCCGGGCCGGGCATCTTCGCCACCGCCGGCGCGTCAAATCCGACCTACACGATTTTTGCTCTGTCATTGCGCGGGGCGGAGCAGCTCGCGGCACAGTGGAGCACGGTCGCCGGTTGAAGCCGGTGGATATGAGGGGGCCCGCATGCGGCTAGTCGTCACGACGGGGATTCGCCAGCTGCCGAGCCAGCCGAGGCCATTGCACGACCTCTATCGGGACCACCTCGAAGAGGCCGTGCTCGCTGAAGAGCTCGGCTTCGACAATGTCTGGGCCAGCGAGCACCATTTTTCGGAGGATGCCTGGAACCCGTCGCCGATCACCTTTCTGGCGGCGGTGGCGGCGCGCACCGAGCGGGTCCGCATCGGCACCTATGTGCTGCTTCTGCCGTTTCACAACCCGGTGCGGGCAACGAACGGCTCGGGCGAACCTTCGAGGCGCTCAGGATCATCGAGCGCTGCTTCGCCGGAGAGACGTTCGGCCACAAGGGCAAATATTACGAGTTCCCCAATGTGCGTATGACGACAACCCCGGTGCAGAGGCCCGGTCCGCCGATCTGGGTGGCCTCGATGGGCGACCAGAGTGTGGCCTGGACGGCGCGGCGCGGCTATCACTTGGCGGCGGGGGCGGGCCGCGGCCATGCCAAATACGAGGAGCTCCTCGTCCAATACGGGCACGACCGGCGGAAATGCCAGATCGCGTCGATTCCGATCCGCGTCCACCTGGCCGATACGCGCAAGCAGGCCTGGGACGAGACCGAAGCCGGGCTGCACCAGGTCCTCCATTTCTATCGGACGCGGGTCGATCCTCAATCGGCGACCTCCGCGGCCGGGGTTCTCGACCGGCTCCCGCCGGTCGGCGAGTTTCGCAACGTGCCGGGCATCGGGCATCGCGGGTCCCAGTTCGTCGTCGGCACACCGGACGAGGTCGGCCGGGCGCTCGCCCAATACCGTGACAAGCGGCTGACCCACCTCAGTCTCAACTTTCATCAGCCGGGCATGGACACGAAGGCAGTTCGGCGATCGATGACGATGTTTGCCAGAGAGCTGATGCCTTCTCTAAAGACGTGGTGATCGATAACGGGAGGCTCACTGTGGTTCAGGAAAACGAGCGATCGCCGGTGGGTGCGGCGTTCAAGGAAGGCTATGTCGAAGCCGATGGGTTTCGCATTCGCTACGTGGAAGCCGGGCACGGACCTCCGCTGGTCCACCTGCACGGAGCGCGTGGATTGCTCCTGACGCCGGCGCACGACCTGTTGGGTCAACAGTTCCGCGTCATCGCGTTCGAGATGCCCGGCTTCGGTCAGTCGCCCGAGAACACGCGGACGAAGAGCATGCCCGAGCTCGCCGCGACGATCGGACGGGCGGTCGAGAAGCTCGGGATCGACAGCTTCAACCTGATGGGTACCTCGTTCGGCGGCAAAACCGCGCTCTGTCTGGCAATCCAACGCAAAGAGCGCGTCCTCGCCCTGGTGCTCGAAGCCCCCGCGGCAATCCGTCCCGAGGGCGCTGAGCCGCCCTCCGGCGTACCCGAGGAGATGGCGCGGCGGCTCTACGCCCACCCCGAGCGGTTCCCGGCGATCCCGCTGCCCGACGCGGCGGTGCAGGCGAAAACGCGGAAGCTGGTCGCGCGGCTGCGCGGACCCGACCGAGATGGCGATCTCGAACGTCAGCTGCTCAGCCTCGCGACGCCGACCCTCGTCCTGTTCGGCACCGTCGACCGCGTCATTCCGCCCGACATGGGGCACATCTACAAGGAGCTGATGCCGAACTGCCACCTCGTCTTCGTCTACGACGCCGGGCACGCGATCAGCACCGACCGACCGGAAGCTTTCGCCGAGGTGGTCCACGACTTCCTCGAACGCCACGAAGCCTTCGTGATCAGCCGCACCCCGACCGTGATCCACCCCTAGCGCAGCTCCCCCCTCGCCCCGCTTGCGGGGAGAGGGTCGGGGTGAGGGGCGTTCTCCACACGCTCTGGCGGCTGATAAGACCCCCTCACCCGGATCGCGCGCGATCCGACCTCTCCCCGCAAGCGGGGCGAGGTGCTCCGATTGTGCAAAAGGGCGCCGGAGTCGATTTACGCGCGCCGCTTGGCGCCGGCCTTGTCGAGCAGCTGCTCGAGCACCTCGTAAGGCTGGGCACCGACCACGCCATAGCGGTCGGCCACAAACGTCGGCACCCCGGTGACGCCGTATTGGTGCGACTTCGTCCAATCGGCATCGACGGCGTTCTTGAAGCGGCGCTCGGTCAGCACCGCCCGCGCCTCCTCCGCCGGCAATCCGGCGGATTGCGCGAGTTCCACCAAGACCTCGGGGTCGCCGATGTTGCGCGCCTCGACGAAGTAGGCCTTGTACAAGGCGTCGTGGAGGGCCTCGCCGCCGGGCTGGGTGTCGGCCCATTTGCCGAGCTCTTGCGCCAACCGGCTGTTGTAGGTGTGGGTCCGCCGGCCGTAGGGGAGCCCTTCCTCATCCATCAGCCGCTTCATGCGGGCGTACATCGCCTCGGGGTCGACGTTGCGCCCGGCGTACACCTCCGCCATCGAGCGGCCCTCCATGGGCGTTTCGGGATGCAGGGGGAAATGCACCAGGGTCGCGTCGATCTCGAACGTCTGCTTCAGCTTTTCAATACGCACGGTACTGAGGTAGCACCAGGGTCAGACGTAGTCGGTGAAGATCTCCAGCTTGATCGGCTCGCTCATCACTGTTCCTCCGCAGTCGTCCCTATATAACCTGCTTCTCCCGAAGCTGCCGAATTTCTTCCGAGGTATAGCCGGCGAGGCTGCGCAACACATCCTCGGTGTGCTCGCCTTTCAGCGGCGCACGCCTAGCGGCGACGGGCGAATCCGAGAGCCGCACCGGGCAGCCAATCACCGAGAAGCGGCCGCGCGTCGGGTGCTCGAGGTCAAAGATCGTCTCGCGCTCACGCAGATGCGGGTCGGCCAGCACCTCGGCGGTGTTGAGTACGGCACCGCAGACGATGCCGCGGCCGGCAAAGGCTTTCATGACCTCGCGCTTCTCGCGCGTCCCGGTCCAGCGCTCGATCTCCGCGGTCAATGCCGCACCGTTCTTGGCGCGCGCCGGCGGTGTCGCAAAGCGCTCGTCGGTGCGCAGATCCGGGCGTCCCATGACCTCGGTCATTGCCTCGAACATCTCCGGGTTGTCGGGCGGGATCGTGATGTAGACGTAGTCGTCCGACCCACCTCCGGCACAGCGCACCAAGTCGGACCAGCCGCCGGTCGGCGAGCGATTGCCGGTGCGCTCGAGCGGCTTTCCAGTCGCCAGGGTGCCCGTGAATTTGACCCGGGTCAAATTCAGCACCGCCTCCTGCATCGCGACCTCGACGAGCTGCCCGCGGCCCGTGCTGTGGCGCTGCACCAGTGCCGCGAGGATGGCGATTGTCAGATGCATACCGGTGCCGGAATCGCCGATATTGGCGCCGTTGACCAAGGGCGGGCGGCCCGCTTCGCCGGTGACGCTCATCGCCCCCGAAGTCGCCTGCGCCACCGGCTCGAAGCATTTGAACCCGCTATAGGGGCCATACGAGCCAAAGCCCTTGACCGAGGCGTAGATGATGCGCGGGTTCAGCACCTTGACCGCGTCATAGCCGAGACCCAGCCGGTCCATGACACCAGGCCCCAGGTTCTCGGCGACGATGTCGGCTTCTTTGATCAGGCGGCGGGCAATCTCCTTGCCCTCCTCGGTGCGCAGATTGATCACGGTGCTGCGCTTGTTGCTGTTGAGCAGCAGAAAGAAGTAGCTGTCGAGGTTCGGGTTGTCGGCGTTCCACAACCGCCGCGCCCGGTCGCCATGCGGCGGGCGCTCGATCTTGATCACATCGGCGCCGAGCCAGGCCAGCATCTGCGTGCAGGACGGGCCCGCCTGGTCGTGCGTAAAATCGATGACGCGAATGCCTTCAAGTGCTTGGCTCATCCTGATCCTCCCAATGCGATTACGATGGTCATGCCTCCGGTACCCCAGCTCTGCGCAGGCCCTCGCGCTGGCGTTCGGCCATCTCCCCGGTGATCGGCACCGGCAGGTTCTCAGTCATCCAGGCCAGCGAGAATTCCGGCCTGACGCGAACCAGCGTATCGCGCGCCTCCGCGGCCGCGGTCACATCCCCCTCCAGCGCCAGCGCGGCGGTCAGAAAGATATGTCCCGCGAGGTATCCTGGACTTTTCCCGATCAGGTTGCGCGCCCAGGTGACGCATTCCGAATAACGCCCAGCAGCGAAATGGACGTTCGCCATCGCCATCGAGGCATAGACGCCCACAGGCCGGTCGTGCGGGCTCAGCCGCAGCGCGTGCTCGGCGCTGTCGATGGCCTCCTGGTGCGCTCCTTGATTGGAGGCCGTAGTTGCGAGAAAGGCGTGAGCCAGCGCGAAGTTCGGGTTCAGCTCCAATGCCC